>OKEV01000018.1_pt1 | contig 163787 bp, 153 predicted proteins | sample 1611141 | NCBI WGS metagenome assembly OKEV01 (sample SAMN04436713, study PRJEB24849) | human gut metagenome | biome: human gut; feature: NICU; material: stool | host: Homo sapiens | place: USA: Saint Louis, MO | collected 2010-08-30
TATAATGATTCAGATACACGTCAAGAAAAGACAGTTCCTCTGCGGTGAAAGCAGATGATTTTATCTTTGTATTAATCGTAAGAGTTCGTGTATCATAGTTAGCCAATGTCAGTTTATCCTTTGTTTTATAAAAGAATATACCTTATGCTCTATCTAAAATCAAATAAAGTGATGTTTATTCAATATTTTTACGCAATTACGAAGTATTTACATATTAAAAACGAAATGAAACATTTCGGTAAAACCTAATAGTTTATGTTTTATTTATGTGATGTTTTTACGCAAATACGAAGTATTTACATATTAAAAACGAAATGAAACATTTCGGTAAAACCTGATAGTTTACGTTTTATTTATGTGATCAGGTTTGATCATGTTTTTAGTATACTGTTAAATACCCTGCTTTTCCAATTGCATACATCTCCAATGGTGTGAGTAATAGGATTCGAACCTATGCGCCTTTCAGAATGGATTTACAGTCCACCGCTTTCAACCGCTCAGCCATACTCACATTGTTGGTGGAAGGTGCTGGATTCGAACCAGCGCGTGATATACCTGATTTACAGTCAGGCGCAATCGGCCTCTCTGCCAACCTTCCATATTTGGTGTGAGTAATAGGATTCAAACCTATGCGCCTTTCGGATCGGTTTTACAGACCGTTGCCTTCAACCACTCAGCCATACTTACATTATTGGTGGAACAGGTAGGATTTGAACCTACGAAATCCGAAGATATCAGTTTTACAGACTGCTTGCTTTAACCACTTGCATACTGTTCCATATTTGGTGTGAGCAATAGGATTCGAACCTATGCGCCTTTCGGATCGGTTTTACAGACCGCTACTTTCAACCACTCAGTCATACTCACATATTTGGTGTAAGGTGCTGGATTTGAACCAGCGCGTGGGATGCCTGATTTACAGTCAGGTGCATTCGGCCTCTCTGCCAACCTTACATTATAATTTGGTGTGGGATGTAGGACTCGAACCTACGTGCCTTTCGGATCAGATTTACAGTCTGCTGCAGTCGCCACTGTGCCAATCCCACATATATTATTTTTTTGGTAGCGCAAGTTGGATTCGAACCAACGAAGTCGGATGACAACGGTTTTACAGACCGCTTACTTTAACCACTTGTATATTACGCCACTAATAGAATCTGGATAACATAAATTGATTAAGAGGAAATTGCAGGAAGATTCAAGCCCTACATATACCATGTAGTTCTTTTAGATTTATTTTTGAAATAAATAAGAATCAACATGATACTTCCTTAATCATACGTAATAGCAATATAACATATTGCTGTATGAAATAAGTTAGTATCAATAATATCGATGAGTGAGGATAGCAGTATTTAGAGATACAGCTACACCAGCAACATTTGCGTTGTTGCTAACGCTTTTGCTCCTGATTGTAGTTTTTACGTTTTTCATGGTATCTCCAAATATTTAAATTAATGAGCTAGTTGTTTGCTCGGTGTTTTACTATTATCTACTAACAAGATATCGAAGTCAAGATATTTTTTTGTTTTTCTTAAAATGATTTCTTGTTGCTACGAGAGAGATAATAGCAAGGAATGCATTTCAAAGTCAAGAACTTTTTTAATTTAATTGCAAAAAAAAGGTGAATGTAGTTAAATTATTAATAAGAAGGAGAGAATATGTTAAAATTAATAATAAATAATAATTATAGAAAAAATGAAGAAGTGTTAACAGAATCAGAAAAAGAAGAAACCACTGTAGACTTACTCTTAACACATGGTTTCTTAGATGATAAAGATGTTATCTTTTTAAAGGATAGATTTAAATTAATTCCTAAAGGTTTTATTTAAGATCTATATAAAAGTTATTTAAATTGGGTATTTCTATATAATCCTTATTTAAAATCCATTTTTTTAGATCTTCATTCAATACAGATTCAAATACTATTCGATATTGTTTCTCTTTTGCTATATCAGTAAGCAACTCCATATATTTTTTAAAATACCCCTTACCTTTATACTTTTCTTTTATATCTACAGATGATACAACTAAACATTTTTTATCATTAGGAATACCTAATCTATGATAAGCACCTATAATCATATACACTGATAAAGGAAAAAAATTTAAATGCTCATTTATATTTTTACTAAACTTCGCATCGGCTTCATCAATTTTTTTTATTATTGTATTTGTTATTTTATTTTGTTGCTTAATATTATACATTACTAAACCTTATTTTTTAAGAATTTCACCAAGAGTCATATTAGGAAGCTCTTTCTTCTGTTCTGGCGTTCCGTTTTGTAATGTAGATTGAATATATTTTCTCATATGGGTTATTTGTTCTTTTGTTGCTTGTTTATTAACCATTGCAGCAGCAGTTTGGATTTCCATATCTCTTACTTTATATTCTTTAAAATCTTTTATTTCACCTTTAACAACTTTTGTTTTTGTTTCCTTTTCGAACATTTTTACTACTTCACTTACTGTTTTATCATTTATATCTTCTTTTGAAGACATTTTTATATAATATACAGCGAACATTTCATCAGCATTCATTTTTTGAGCAATTTCTGATACTTTCATTTTATCTACTTGACTTATTTTTACTGAATAAACTTCTGGTTCACTGTTACATCCTGATAATAATAATGAAGTTGCTATAATACTGCCTAATATTGTAACTTTAATTTTATTCATATTCTTTTTCCTTATGTTAATTTTATAAACATATTACTTTATAATCATATAAAAAACAAGAATAATTTAAAAAAGAGAATAAAAAACGATCAAAATACTATCAATTATCATTTTTTGTGATATACTCCGCTTAAAAAGAAGTATATTTAATACAAGGGGGATTTATGAGTTTTAATAAACATTTCGTTTTTCACAATCTTAGTATGATGAGTAAAAACATTAGTGAAGATAACATTAATGAAGATTCTCTTAATCCTATATTTAGCACATTAAATAGAATTCAGTTCGCTCATTTAGAATCTGATGATGCTAAAAGGCTATTAGATGCTATAGATTTTAAAATATCACCAAGTCTATCAGATAAAATAATCACTAATAATAGCTTTGATACTTTATCTAAGTCTATTATAAAAAATAATGAGTCCTTTATGGATGATCTATTAAATGCTTCTAAAAAAATGAAGAAACCAGAATCTTTTTCAACATTGTTTGTAGACCGTGTGAATGCTTCATATGAGGTCAACCTATTAAATGCAGAATCTCTTAATTCAAAACAGGTTAAGCGCCCATCAATGAGTATGTAAGACAAAAAAGCCACCAAGAGGTGGCTTTATTCTTTTACTCTATGAAGCAATGGTATTGTGACTTTTTCTATATGATCTATGCTTACCAAATGTTTTAAAATCATATCTTTCGTTTGCTCTAACTGTACTTTTGATACCTCGATATTTTGTAAGGCATAAAAAAACAACTGTCTTCTATTTTCAATAGCTTCAAGCAATGAACTGTCTTTTATTGATAATGATTCATTAATTGCAATTAATATCATCAATCTCAATTTGATATATTTCCTGCTTCCTTCAATTCTTTCTATACCTTGATTAATTTGAGTTAATATAAGGCTTAGATTAACTTTTAAATCCTCAATATTATTTTTATCTTCTTGTTCTTTTGAAAATTTTAAACTTTTTACTATTCTTGAAAAGAAACCTGATTTTTTTTCTTTTTGTCTATTAATAATTTCATCTATTATCTCAGCACTATTTAAGCTTGAATTTTCTTTAATTAATAGGGTTGTATTTTGAAAAGCATCTTTTTGTTCTTTTAAAGATACTTCTCCCCATTCTACTATCTGGCGTATGGACAGAGGAAGTATTTCTTCTAACATTAACGATAATCTTTTATCATTTTCTTTATATTCTTGAGGGTAATGATCTTGAAGGTATTTTAAAGAAATCAATAAATCATCTTGAACTTTATTATCTATAGAATTATTAAAAGGAGAGGTACTCTCTCCTTTTACATCATTTAATAAAGACATTTCTTGAATCGCTTGTTCTTGCTTATCCATTTATTATCCTTTATTTAAGATACTTGCTGCTTGCTCATTTCAATTAAACTTTGACCTATGTTATCTACTGTTGCAAGATAACGTTCTCTTTTCTCTTTACTTTGTTTAATTACTTCTGTAACAGCGATACTTGTTTGAACCAAGTTATTATGAACATGCCTTAATGTTTCAATTTCAACAAGAGGTTTATGTTTAATTTTTTCTACTTCTATTGTATTTCTCATACTTTGATCAGAGCCTTGTCTAACCGCCTCATTAAATGCATTACCAGTTTTATTTGTAATCTCTATAGCTCTACTTTGTTGATGTGTCATAACAAATTTAGAGAAGTTAAGTTGATAAGCTGGAACAACTTTACCAACCAAGTCCTCAAAGTTGTTTACCAGAACATATGAGTTTTCACGTAAATTAGATATTTCTGGCATCATCTGAGCAGATAAAGCTAGGAATCCATTTAAATCCATTTCTCTTTTTTCAAGAAGCTGTATTCGCTTAGTAGCTTTATTTAAAATATTGGCTTCTTCTTGAGTCGATGCTGCAGGCCATTTAGCTATTTCACTTTTCATATGATCTAAAACTTTAACAATATTTTTCAGCTCTTCATTGATTTTTCTAGCATAATCTTCATTAACTTTTTCAAGAATATCAATATTAGAAATAAGTTTAAGTTGTTTATCTTTTTCTTGATTTAATACATCTGTTAAAGCATTTATTTTTGATTTAACAGTATCATAACGAGAAAAGAACTTTTCTTTTGCTTTAACAGCTTTCATAAATAATCCTACCAGACCTTTTTTATTTACAGATGCTGGATCAAGATTTTTAGCTTCAAAAACCAAAGCATTCAGGCTTTCTACCATTGTACTATTCATATTAGCACGTTGTTTATCAAGTAAGTTCTCTGTCAATTCTTTCATTAACATATCTGAATCAACAGACATTCTTCTTATATCTTCTTCACTTGGTAATGAAGATAAATCAAATGGTCTACTTGGCTTGTCAAAGAATGCTTCTAACTCTGTACTAGAAGTTTTATTATCATCATTAAATGGATCATAACTAGTATTTTCCGCATTTAAAGCATTAAAGAGTTCATAATCTATTTCTTTTACTTTTCCTTTAGGAATCTTGTTTCCATTCATTTTAAAAACTTTGTTAGTTTTAAGATTCATCCAATAAGTGGCTGTTGAAGGAGCTTTTTCAAACTTAACTTCTTGAGCTTCATCTATATCTACTTGAGTTCTGGTCTTCATTCTTTATCGTTCCTTTCTCTTATAAAATGTTATTTATAATAATCTTATAATTTATATTATATAAAATCAAAAATAATAACACTATTATTTTTAAGGGGTGAGGGCGTAACCCTCACTTACATTTTTTCTTTTATTTCTTCCAAGACATTTGCTATTCTTTCAAGACTTAAATCATCTTCTGATGTTTTACCCTTTTTATATAAATCTTTAAGTTCTTCCCATCTTATAGCTTCATCTGGAGATAACCTATTTGTAATTTCTTTAAACTTCAATAGATTCTCTTCATTACTACTTGTCAATGTTTGTGATTCAGCCTGATAATGATCCATTATAAGAGCATCTACTTCCGCTTCATTCATCACTGGAACAAGTCTTTCTACTATTTTAGCCATATTACGATAAGAACCCTGTAATTTAAATGGTGGTTCGTTACGATAATCATTATTCTGAGACGCAGAAGATATATAATTCTGATTCACTTTTAACACAACTTTCTGTATTTGTCTCATCATTTTTATGATTTTAACAATTTCAGTTAATTCTGTTGGGCTATATTGATGTTCAAAATCATTTTTATCAACTTCTATTCCATCAGCCATTTTTATGACCAAGTTCATATCATTCATGCTTCTGTTAGCTAATGGTGATGTAATAGCATTACTTACAATAGCATTCTCAATATAACTAAGCTCAAACACTTCTCTATCATCACTTAATATTTCACCCAAGTTATAGGTATCAGCCCTGTTTGCTAACATATCTGGTATTTTGAATACTTCACCAGATTCTGTATAAGGGTTTCCTGCCATTGCTACTGCTATACGCTTATTCCTAAGATTATATGTTTTAGATTTACCTTCCCACACACCATCAATAGTTCTTGTTCCATCGCATAAAGAAATAAACTTCTGTAAAAATTCAGAATTTGTATGCTGAATATCATCTAAATATAAGAAAACATTTGAACCCATTTCAAAAGCAAGGTTAATTTTTTCTATTTCTTTTCTAGCCGTTAAGTTAGGAGCCTTTTCAGGATCTAATGACGTAACATCATGACCAATAGAAGGACAGTTAACTTTAACAAATATCATACCAAGCTTATTAACAATATATTCAATTAAGGTTGTTTTACCATATCCCGGAGGAGATATAAGTAAAAGCATACCCATTGTATCGGTTTTTTTCTTATCACCTGTTTCACCTATTTGCTTAGCTAAGTTTGTTCCTATTTTAGGGAAGTAAGACTCAGATATTAATCTATTCTTAATAAATGATGATAAAGGCTTAGCAATAAAATCATTTATATTTATACGCGATTTTTCTTCATTTAAACTATCATGCTTAAATTTATCCACACCTTCATATATAGGCATAACAACTTTTCTATGATAATCGTTTTTAATCATAAAATCTTCAACAATAAAACTCATTTTACCATCTTTTATAAGAGGGTGATCACCATACAGTCCTGATACAGTTAATAAATAATCTACATCTTTAGCATCAATATTTCCTTCACCATGAACTGTTTTTTGCATGATATAAATTAATGTTTCTTCAATAAGTGAAACAGGTTTCCCATCTGTTTCACAATAAGCTTTAAATATCATACGAAGATCTTCAATAATACTATTCTTTTCTTTGAAATCAGTATCATTGCTATTCAGAGATTTTATCATATCTTCAATAAATGGATTAAGAACGCTAATCATCTCATCATAAAATTTAACAACTTGAGTAGATGTTGCTCCCTTATTTTTAATGTGATTAACCAAATAATCTAAAACCTCATTATTAAATCTATTAGAAGTATTTAAATCATTTTCTAACTGCAACATTGTTTTATCTAGCAATTGAGAAGACTTAATTCTTTCAAGTAAAGATAATCCATTTTTGATATCTTTAACGATATTATCTTTTACGCCACAAGATTTTATAATATACGCTGTTAAGCGATCTTTAGATAAGAAATTAAATTCTTGAACTTTTTCCTTTTCTTTATAAATAGCGGAAAATAAAGCAGCCGCATCATTATCATGAATACCCTTTATATAACCTTCTTTATAAAGATTACTGCTATATTCTTGGATAAAAGTAAGAATAGAAATAGGCTTCCCATTTCTGGTACCTTTATCCATAAGCTCTTTTAACACAACATCGCTTAACCCATTATTATTATTTTTAGCATCTTCAAAAATAGAATAAACAAGATATTCAGAACGATATAAATCCTTACTTTCAGATATTAGCTCATAATCCCAATATTTATATAAATCAGGATTCATATTTTCAGTTGAAACTTTACGATAAAATTGTGTGCCTTGAATATGAGTGAATAACTCTTCATTCTTACGGACTAAAACAATCTCAAAGTTTTGTTTGTTTACAGCGAATCTGTGGTTACCAAGTTTTAAAACAGTACCATTATTTTCAAAAATATCTTGATCATCTCTTACTTTTTTAACAAAGGAAACTTCAGTATTTTTTAATCGTGTAGCAAACTCTTCCGATTTGTTGATATCACCTAATGTTTTTATATCACTTATTAAATTTTTTACACGCAATACCATTCCGTCAGTTAAGAAGAAAGCAGATAGAGTTTTTAAATTATCAATCTTAGAAGCTTTGCTTGTAATGCTTTTTAAGCTTACTTCAATAGCTTTTGATAGGTTATCAACCTTTTTCTGTAAAACAGCTTGTAACTGCTGTCTATGCGTCTCAAATGCCGTCTGAATACTTTCTCTTTGCTTGGAAAGCTGCTCTATAAACTCTTCTGTATCGAATTCAGCGAATCTTGCTTCAATACCTTCAAGAACAGATAGTATATTAGCATATTCAGCATCAGTAGCCTCAATATTATGAGCATTATTTAATGCATTCTTGAAAGATTGTTCCAGCAATTTAGAATGTGAAGCAAATTCGATTTTAGCTTCATTAAATGCTAAATCTTTTTCTTTTTGCTTACCTTTTGCTTTCACTTGGTTAAGTTTAGCAAATATCGTTGCTACTTTTTCAAGAATATTCGCAAGCATAGTAGTATCTTGGAATTCTAATGTTCCAATTTCTTGATTTATTACACTTAACTGTTCTGCAAGTTTATCTATACCAGCATTTATTTCTTTTAATGGCTTATATTTACTTTCCTTTTCTATTTCTTTTTGAGTGTTTTCAATAGATTTTTCAAGCTCGTTATAGGTTTTATCTTGAGCTAAGAGTTCAACGATTTTATTATTAACAAAAACCCTACGTTCTTCTGCTTTATCATTAAGAGTATTAATTTTTGAAACATCAATATAACGTTCATTTTTAATACTAGAAAGCTCCCCAATAAATGCATTTATTTTGATAATAAGTTGCATCAAATGAGCCAAATCATCATTTTTGATGTATGTTTCATTATTTAGAGAACTAAAGTCTTTTTCTACTTTATTAATTTTTTGTTCAGCAAAGCTTTTTAATTCTTCAACTTTTTTAAACTCTTGAATGACAAGGTAAGCTGATTCTTTAACTTCTTTTAGTTTTTCTACGATTTTTAAATCACTAAATTCTTTTAGCCAATGATATCCATCATTAGCCTGATCAATCATAGCAATAATACTATCGTAAACAGAGACGCTAACTTCTTTATTATGAATAAAGTTTACAATAGTATTCAAAGAACCAATAGCTTTTACAAGTTCAGAGTTACCTATTTTTGATATTCTGTTTTCAACCGTTTTCTTAACCAATGAAGAATAGTATTCATCAGAGTAGAAACTTGTTTTCCATACTTGAATATCATGAATTTTTCCATAAGCATTTTTTTCATCATTTTTACTAATGAGTAATGAGCCATTATCAACAGAAACATATCCATTAGCAATAATTGGAGCATCTATTTCTTTAGATACAATACTGTAGTTGTATAAATAATATGTATTATTTTTTAAGCTATAGAATACATACATGTAATCCTCACCGTTAGGTGATTTTACAGTTTCATAATGATAAGCAGCGTTATCTAAATGATCGTATTTTTTAAACCCACCATCTTTCAGGTAATAACCATTACTGTAAATAATACCTGCATTTTCAGGAAGCATAACACCAGAATAGCCAAGACCATCAGCCTCAATAGCTGTATCAGTAATAGTATCTACAATGAAGTAATAAGCGCTTTCTTTATATGGCTGAACTTTTATCAAAAATAAAGATTCTACCTGATGATAAGCAAAAGATGCATTCTCAAGGGATTGACGGCTATCCTTTAACTCTTTTTTTAATATGGTATCTTTTTCTGCATTGTTTGTAGTTGGCTTATTTTTTATACGAATAAATCCATTTGTATTACCTACAAAAATAGAGTCATTAATATTAACTAATGGGCAATCTCCTGAAACAAAACGATCTCTTCCAAGTTCTTTCCAAGAGAACTCCAGTTTTGATATATTTGAAAAAAGCGATGTTCCCGAATATTCCCCTTTATAGACAAAACTATTTCCTACGACATCCCAATAAAACACCTTAAGATCGCTTTCTTTTGGTCCAATTTTAAATGATATGAATAGATTACTCTCTGTTTTTACAAACTGAAGGATTTCGGCATTGGTGTAGAATTTTAGAAGATTATTAACATCAGCTTCAAACTTATTTGAATAAATAGGACTTTCATTCAGGGGACATTCTTCTAATGAAGCATTTTCATTAGAAATCAATTTAAAAGAAGATAAGACATTATTGGCTAATAGCGTTTGAGAACCATTTTTAGGAACTTTATATCCAATAATAATATTATCATTAACTTTAACCATATCTACGATATTGGAAGTTAAATCAGTTTTAATATTTAATGTCTTTAATAAAGTTAACTCAGAAGACTTATACTCTGCATTTCTTTCATTATTCAACAATTGAATAGAATCTTTTAAAGAATTTGTTTTTTCCTTAATTCTTCTTTTAATAACGTCTAATGAGTTTTGTTCTTGTTGAGCTAAAGTCTCTTTATTCATTTATTATTCCTTGTTCATTTAAATTTAATACGGCATTATAGCACTATATGCGTTTCAATCTCAAGATTTATTTTCTTGTATAAATAAAAAAGGCCACTTATAGTGGCCTTTTCATTATTGTTTTACTTATTTAGACAATCCTAAGCGTTCTAAGATTTTAGAGCCTGTTGGGGAACTCATAATCTGCATTAAACTTAAACCTAATACAGCACTTTCACTAACCTTAAGTTCTTTAGCAATATTTGCTAAATCGTCAGCTAAGTTTCTTTCACCACTAATATAAGGCTCTGCTGTTTTACTTAAAAGCTTACTGTTATCAATAGTAGTATCTAACGCTACACCTGTTCTAAGAGCACTTTGCATGGAATCAAGTGTTTTACTATCACCAATAATTCTGATGTCAGCACCACTATACATTTTAGCAAGTGATTCAGCTTTAGCTGTTTCAACAACTTCATCTTTCTCGATATTCCTAATAGAGATTTCTTTATTAACATCGATATTTTTAAGATTAATTTCATGTTCACGTACAGTTTCTGGAAGCTGATTCATCACTTCATAACGTTTTTCTGTAACTTCCACTTCTGCCATACCAAGTTTTCTAGTATTTTCAGCGGCTGTTTCACCAACAAGCATATCAGCTTCGGCATTTTTCATTTTAACTTCCGCTTGAGCAAGACCTTCTGCTGCTAATTCTGCTTTACGAGCTTCTGAAATAACGATTGTCGCTTCAGCTTCTTTCTTAGATCTTGATAGTTCTGCTTCAGCATTAATGTTAACAGTTTCAGCATTAAGAGCAGCTTTTTCTTTTTCAGTTGTCGCACCTACGATTACTTTTTTACTTTGAGCTTCTGCTTCTGCTGTTGCTTTAGTAAGAAGTACAGATTTTTCACGCTCTGCTGTTTTCGTAGCTTCAATATCAAGCGTTTCTTGTTCTTGTGTAACAATATCTTTTTCAATACCTACACGTTGTGCTCTAACTTGTGCTACATTCTTATTACCTTCTTCAATAAGAACATCATTTTCCAATTCTTTCTGTTTCGCTTGAGTTACAGTTTCTATTTCAGCAAGACGAATATCTTTTTTCACTTTTTGTTGTTCAACACCAACAACTTTTTCGTTTTGAACTTTAGCTATTTGAATATCACGCTCACTGTTCTCTTGAATAATTGAGATACCCTGATTTGTTTTAATTCTTGCTTCTTCCTGACGAAGACGTTCTTTTTCCTGACTTTCAACAGTTGCTGATTGTTCCTCAAACTTAATAACATCTACCTGACGTTGAGTTCTTGCCTTTTCTTCTTCAAGGTTTTTATTTAACTGAAGACGGCTTTGCTGACCTTTGACTTGTCTTTCAGTGGTAGCAGTAAGTGCATCTTCCTCGATTTGCGTAATATTTGCTAACTTATTAGCTGTAATATTCGTCACTTTTTCTTTACCTTGAATATCGAGGATATTATGATCATCAAGTTCAGTAATAGGTGTCTGTTCTATACTTCTAATAGTTACGTCATCAAGAATAAAGCCATAAAGGTCTTCATTTAATACTTCAATAACGCTTTTACGGAATTGATCGCGGTGATCCATCAAATCTACGAATTCATACTCTCTTGCTGCTGTTTTTAGAGCTTCTGAAAGTTTAGATACGAAGAAATCACTAAATGCTTTTTGATCTGTTAGCTGAACATAGTTAAAACTTTCAGCAATACTTTCAATTTGAGATACTTTTAAATAAAAGCTAACTTGAAGATCAGCACGAATATTGTCTTTACAGTGAATACCACTACCAATCTTAACAACCTGATTATCTCTTATGCTATTTTTTTCTGAACCAGAATATACATCAATTACTCTACGATGAATACTGAACTTTTGGCTTGTATTTATAATAGGCCATACAAAACCACCTGTTTTAGCAACAGCAATCTTACCATTCATACGTTTTATAATTAATACTTCTGATGTTTCTGAAGCTACACGATAACGACTTACTAAAAATAGTGCTATCAATGCCAGTGTTACTACTATACCTACTACCCAACCCAAAGATGTCCAATTCATACTATTTATCCTCATTTAATTAATTCGAAAGAATACTAACACATATGCTCTTTTAAAAACAAGCTTTATTTTTAATTTTCTACTTTCTTCCCAACATAAACTTCTGTTCCTGTTACTTCCATTTTCTTTTTATCTGTAATAACGACTTTATCCCCTTTTACTATATTACTTACATCGTCAAAATATACATTTAGTTCAGTATCTACACCACCTTGTAACAATTTTAATACTACATATTTTTTCTTTTCAGATACATATTTAACTTCACCTACACTACCTACTAGTTCCAAAAGAGTTCCAGAGTTGTTTCTAATAAATATAGCAATTGGTTTCAATAAAAATGCAGTTATTCTACAAGAGACTAAGAAATTTACGATAAGTAGAACAATACCTAAAATTATTCCTATGGTATCCCCAAATAGCATAATATAAGGTGTTACGAAGTAAGAAATCAAACACATTAATATACTTAAAATGAATAAAGCTAATACAACAGGAACCCTGTCTTTAAATCCTAAAAATGCCATTATTCCTGAATGATCAGCATCAATATCATGACCATCAGAGACATGACTTACATCAGTATCTGCCCCATGAAACGCATGTTCAATAGGTATAACAATAGAAATTAACATAAGCACTGCTGATAGTAATAATAATACGAAGGGAACAACTGTTGGAAACAAAAGCAGATTATCTAACATAAAAACTCCTTATTTAATATATATTCAAGGTATATTAATATAATTCTGTCATAAAAAACAATCTTTTTTTACTTTTTTATTCAATCTATTTTCTTTGTATTTAAAAAACAAAAAAGGAAGCATAAGCTTCCTTTTCTGTACATCCGATGTTATTGGTGATTCTCTCGATTTTTTATAGCTTGGTTAATCCATTAAACTTAAGTATTTCTAAAAACATCCATTTCCCCAATACTAACAAGCAAAACATCCTGTAATTTCACGTCCTATAATAATAATATTTATACTATTATATTTTGTCAATGATTTTAGGAATAATCTTTTATAATTTATTCATTTTCTTTTGATTTTTTAACAGGATGTAAATTATTTAAGATTTTCATGTTAAGTTTACAGAAGATATTGTTATCTTTATTAACAGATCCAACTTCATCTCCTTCGACACTTTTTTGAACAGCCCATTGAAGAACAGCCAAACTATAATTAATTACATCTTCTTTAGACTGTAAACCAAGTTGTTCTTGCAAGTCCTCAACTGATTTTGCTCCATGATTAGTAAGAATTACTTGATGATGTAATATTTCTTGATTTTCCATTTATTAATACCCTCTTTATGTTCTTTATCTGTTTATATTACATTAAAAAATAAGAAATCAAAATTTTTTGTTATAAATATAATAAAAAAGGTTTTTTTAGTCCTACATATAAGCTATAATAAAAATAACTAAGTGATAAAAAGGAAACAAAATGAAAATACCGGGAAAAGTTTATAAAGTTGGCGGAGCAGTTAGAGACAAGGTTATGGGAAAACAATCCTCTGATGAAGACTTTGTTGTTGTTGGGGCCTCACCAGAAGAAATGTTAGCAGCAGGTTTTGAACAGGTTGGTGCCGATTTTCCTGTTTTTCTTCATCCAGAAACAAAAGATGAATATGCTCTTGCTCGCATGGAAAGGAAAAGTGGACATGGTTATCATGGATTTGAAGTTGACTTTGGAAAAGAAGTAACGTTAGAAGATGATTTAAGTCGTAGAGATTTTACAATTAATGCGATGGCAGAAGATAGTGATGGGAATATTTATGATCCATTTAACGGTTTAAAGGATCTTAAAAATGGTATATTACGTCATGTAAGTCCTGCCTTTTCCGAGGATCCTTTAAGAATATTACGTTCAGCTCGTTTTAAAGCAAGATTCGGATTTGTTATTGCTCCTGAAACTATGGATTTAATGAGACAGATTCATGATGCAGGTGAAACAAAACATTTAACAAAAGAAAGAATATGGAAAGAAGCTTCTCGTGCCTTAATGCATGACAAAGGATCAGAATTCTTTGCTACTTTACAAACTGTAGGTGTTGGTGGTGAAATATTCAAAGGCTTACCGGGATTCAAAAATGATAGGAATATGCCATTTTCTTTAAATAGAACTACCCTTTCCGAAGTTGATGAGCTTTTAAAAGGGAAAGATATTGAAAGTAGAATAGTTCATTGGACTATACCTTTTGAAAAAGGCGTAGATATTGTTCAATCCGTTGAAATGTGGCGTGAAGCAGGTGCTCCTAATGAAGTTATGGATAGATTAGGTGTTGCTGGTGCTATATGGAATACAATGGCATATTCATCTAAATCAGAAAGAACAGAACCTTCTGAAAAATGGTTTGATATGCTTATTAAACTTGATGCTTTGAGAAGAACTGATAGATGGATGAATGCTTATAAAGATGTTAAAGATCATTTCTCTTTAATTAGTAATGATCCTGATTTCTTGCCAAGCGTAGAAAAAGTAGGTTCTTGGATTGATACTTTGAAGATTGATGCAGAGGCAGTTGCTAAATCAGCACCAACTAAAAAAGATATCAAAGATTATGTATTTAATGCCAGAGTTGAGGCATGGAAATCATTATCTAATCCTGAAAAAGAACATACTAGATCATTTAAAATGTAAAAAAAAGGAGGCATTGCCTCCTTTTTATCTATCACACTTCTATTCATTTATACTTCTATCTCTTCCGTTTTTTGTTCTTCATCATCACCAGCAAATAGTTCAGAAGGAGGACCAAAAGGAGTTCTATCATAGCTTACTGTTTTAATCGTAACACCATCATAAATAGCGAAAGCAGGGTATTCATCTTTGTTAAAGCCTACTAACTTTTGTTTATCATCTTTTACCAATATAAAAATAAATTTATCAGGGTTTTCCTTTTTAGCTGATTGGATAGTCTCATATCTTTTATTTGTTTCTGGTTCAACAACTTCATCATAAAGACGCTGATACTCACCTCTTATTGCTTCTGGATTACGTAAAGCTTCTTTTTTTATTTTTGATATCTCATCGTCTTTTTTATTCAGGTATTCACATACTCTATCTATTAATGTATTCAATCTAATATCCAAACCATTTTTCATGCCACTTTGTTCTCTGGCATCTCTGTAATAATTTTCGCTACTTATTTCTTGAGCACTTATAAATTTATTATTAAAACTTGGTCTATTATTCTTTTTTAATTTAAAAGCTTCTGCTCTAGTATTATTTGTTTGATTAACATGTAAAGAAACAGCAACATCTTCGTTTTTTATTTCATCAGCACGACCAGAATCATCTTCAAAATATTTTTCAACAGATTGAGCTAAAGCAACAATATTATTAGGATTGAAATTCGGTCTTCTCGATCTTATTCCTTCTTGAGGAGCGCTCTCTGTATTTTCAGAACTTAAACCAATCGTTCTTCTTCTACTTTTTACTTGAACTTCCTCTTCTTCCTCATCATCTTCCACAATATTTTCTGTTATTCTGGTAGCAGTTTCTATATTACTAGTTTTAAATACAGGTCTACGAGAATATGTTGTTTTTTCTGGAAGTGGTTTAGGAATTTCTTTTTGTACTGTATTAGATGTTGTATTATCTATAATTTCTTCTTCTACTTCTCCTCCAGTGATATCATTTTCTACAATATCATCTTCATCATCGACCTTTTGATTTCTAATTTCTTCAATTTCACTATCTCTCCTAGTGAACTTTTGTCCAAATGCCATATTTATCTCTCTTTATATTTTATATTTTTTAATTACAAAATCCTGTTATTTATTTTAAACTATTTTCATTATTATTCCAAATAAAACAAGTTAATTTACAAAATAAAAAAGGCTACAACCTGTAACCTTTTATTATCAATGAGATTAAATATTTTCATTATTTTTAGATAATGATGGAGAAGTAATATTCTGACCACCCCAAACTGGTAAATTAAAGAAATCTTTTTTCTTTTCAGGCTCAACAACATTATCAACTTTAATATTTTCTTCGTTTTCTAAAGATAAGTCTACCTGTTCTTCCTTTTCTTTTAAGCCAAATAATTCATCAATTTCATCCTTATCAAGAGTTTCTTTTTCAAGCAAAGCTTCGGCAAGAAGTTTCATTTCATGCTTTCTTTCACTTAATATTTCTGTTGCTCTTTTGTATTGCTCCATCAAAATTTTATTAATTTCAGTATCAATTTTATCATGTGAATTAACAGACATAGCCATTGAACCGCCACCATGATCACCTCTAAATCCTGTTCCTTGATTATCTCCAAAGTGAATCGGTCCAAGCTCTGACATACCATATCTCATTACCATATTTTTCGCAATGTTTGTAGCTCTTTCAATATCATTAGATGCTCCCGTTCCCATTTGTCCTAAGAACATTTCTTCTGCTATTCTACCACCATATAAAACTGTTATTATCGTTAATAAATCTTCCTTATCGTACCCATATCTATCTTCATTAGGAAGCTGCATTGTTACACCGAGAGCATTTCCTCTTGGTATAATTGTAACTTTATGTAATGGATCGGCATTAGGTAAAAACCTTGCTATAACAGCATGTCCAGCCTCATGCCATGCTGTAGAAATACGCTCTTTTTCCGGCATAACACATGATGTTCTTTCATAACCCATCAGTAGTTTATCCTTAGCTTTTTCAAAGTGATTTTGAGTTATAATATCATCATTATTTCTTGCAGCCACTAATGCTGCTTCATTTACTAAGTTTGCTAACTCAGCACCTGAAAAACCACTTGTTCCCCTTGCTATTTTTGATAAAGAAACCTCTGTATCAAGTTTAACTGTTTTAGCATGTACATTAAGTATTTTTTCTCTACCAGAAACATCTGGTAATCCTACTATAACTTCTCTATCAAAGCGTCCCGGACGAATGAGAGCTGGATCCAAAACATCTTTTCGGTTTGTTGCCGCAATCATAATTATATTAGTATGAACATCAAACCCATCCATTTCTGTTAAAAGAGCCATTAATGTCTGCTCTCTTTCATCATTAGTAGACATTCCAGTTCCTCTTTTTCTTCCTACAGCATCTATTTCATCAATAAATATGATACATGGAGAAACTTTTTTAGCTTGCTCAAATAGATCTCTTACACGAGAGGCTCCTACACCTACAAACATTTCAACAAAATCAGAACCAGATAAACTAAAGAATGGAACACCCGCTTCACCAGCTATTGCTTTTGCTAATAATGTTTTACCTGTTCCCGGAGGACCAGACATAATGACACCTTTAGGTATTTTTGCTCCTATCTTTAAAAATCTTTCTGGATTTTTAAGGAACTGAACTATTTCAGCAACTTCGACTTTGGCCTCATCACATCCAGCAACATCATCTAACCTAATTTTATTATCTTCTGGCGTGTAGACTTTTGCCTTACTTTTTCCAAAGTTTGCCATATTACCACCAGCTCCACCTGATGCAGCATTTCTTCTCATCATAAATATATAGAAGACTATGAGCAATAGTATTGGCCCAAACATGAAAAATAAGCCAGATAAAAATGATTGTTTTTCTTGAGGTTTTATTTCAAGATCTATGTTTTTACTTATTATATCACCACTTAATGCCTCATAATTTTGAGGAATAGCAGTGACTAATAATTCTCCATTATCTTTTTCAGCTATAGCTGATTTTTCACCTTCATTTATAGTAACTTTTTTTAACTCATCTGCTTTAATTAGTTTTACAAAAGAACTATAATCTATTTGTTTTACGTTCACCTTAGCATTATTATTCATGAATAATCCACCACTCTGAGTGCTATACATCAATAACAATATTAATCCTATAATTACTACAATTTGTGTTAAATGCGGGTTCTTTCCTCTCATTTTATATCCTCAGTAATAAAAGAAACTTAATTTTTATAAATGTAATATAGTTAAGTTTCTTTACAAAATCAAAAATTAATTGATGAAAATCAATAAACTTTTTTATAATACTCTTTAATACGTTTTATTACTTTTTCATCACCTGTTCTTTTTGCCCATCTAAGCCACGGTTCTCCTAATGATTTAGGAAACTTTTCTAATACATCTTTAAGTTCATTTCTTAAAATACTTTCCTCATGCCCCTCAACATATATAAACTCTACTTTAGAATCAGATATTTTTTTTGTTTTTTTTCTTTTTATTCTAATCATGAATATTACTAATACAAATCCAGAAGCTATTATTATTATTATTTTATCAAGGCTAAAAAATTCTTTTATAGAATCAACATCTAAGTTGTCAATCAAATATTGAAAATGATTAAAAGAGTTAGACATTTTAAAATACCACGGCTTTTCCCATTCTTCTGATGAGTATGGTGTTGTATCTACTGTTGACCATCCTTTACCATCCCAATATGTTGCCCAAGCGTGAGCATCTTTTTTTCTCACCCAATACATATCTGACATTTCTTCATTATGCTTCTCACTCACTAAGAATCCTACTGTATAACGAGTTGGAATGCCTAAATAACGCATTAATAATGTTGTTACGCTGGCAAAATATTCACAATGTCCTCTTCTATCAACAGTCATAAAATCATGTAATGTTCGGCCTTCCCCATCTTTGTTTTTAAGGTCTAATGTATAACGGTAATTATTTTGGAAAAACAATTGTATCTTTAATGCTTTTTCATCAGGAGAATCATCATTGTTTATACCTATTTCATTTTTTAAGTTTTTTAAATCCTCTTCATATTCTTTAGGATAACTCAAATCATAAGAAAGAGGATTATGTAATCTTAAATATTTATTCTTATCATAGATAATCTGCCAGTTAACTAAACTATTGTTTTTAGCATACACGACTGAACTGTTAGAATATTTACTAAACGTTCCTTTACTATTTTCACCTATTATATATTTAGAGTTAGTGGGAATAGGTAAAGCCGTTAACCCCCTTTGATTTTTTAACATTTGTCCGATAATTACTATTCTATTATCAGCATCTTCTTTAGATGGAATTTGCCTTTCTGAATAATCTAAACTTACAGAAGGCGAAGAAAAATTAAATCTATTATTTTTATGATCTGTAATAGGATTAAAAGATTTTAAATCTAATAAAGGAACATCATTTATATCGGGTAATTCTACAGTTCCATTATTTACTTTTAATGTTTTTCCACTTACAAAATTAGCTGAAACGGACCAATTGTTTTCAATAAATAAATTAAAATAACTTGCAGGCAATAAAGTTGTATTTCGATTAGGCCAAACGACCCTCATTAATAATGCTTGACCATCATTAAAATCTCCATCTTCTTTTCCAATTTGCGTAGGTGAAAATGTATTGTTGAACCAACCATTATTAACATTTTTAAGCATCCAATTATAATTCATTTTCGTTAACATATTTTGAAATACAGACAAAAGTGCAAACATAGCTAAAGCAAAAATAACCCCACCAAGTAAATAAAAGAACCACTCCTTAAATTTTCTTTGTTTGGCATTTTTAAAGTAAATCAAGCTCCCAATACCAGATAAAACTAATAATATGTATACATATTTAGGATAATCATTAGGTATAATATAAAGTAAAGCCCCCCAAACAGACAGGGCGTATATAGCGCGTGGATAGACTGCATTCATCGCTGAAAATATTAAGGGATAAGAAAAAGACATCTCATACCATCTTTTACTATTTAAATTTGGCCTTTCTTGAGGCTTTTTCGAAAATGGTGTTGGTTTTCTTAGTTCTGGAAGATAATAATCAACTTCTTCTGAGGATTTTTCTTTTTGCCATAAATCTTTAAATAGTAAAGGAAAAAAACATACAGGAATACATGATAAAACAAAATTCATAACCTGTCCTGCTTGTATTGTTTTATCCCATAAAGCAAAAACCATAACAGCAACTGTCATTGTAAATGATAACATTACGAGTTTTCTTCCTGCTATATCACCAAGACTACTATGTATCTTAAATATTCTTGATAAAATTATAACTGATACCATTCCAATCATTGCCAAATGATATCCTGTTATTATTCCCCAAATTAATAAATAAATAATAATATTAATAAAAGGAAGTTGCCAGATATATGGATTAACTACTTTATTTTCTTTCATGTTCTTCCTTATTTATTACATTAATAATTTCCACATCTATTCCCATTTTTTTCCACATTACAATCCATTTTTTTAATTGATCTTCTGTTCTTGTTGTTAGAACCCTTAAAGCTACAATATTTTTCCAGTAAGGAATAAACTTAGTCCATGCTTTATCAGTTTCTTCTTCTGAAATAGGATTCATCACTGATATTTTTTCCATTACTCTATCCCACGCATTATGATGATGTCCGTTTGCACTTATTGGATCAGAATCTATGAAAATCCAATTAATATCATTTGTTGTTCCAGTATTCATAACTTGACCACTAACAGTTTCCATGAGTAATTCAAAAGATTCATTATCCTCTGAATTATGTAAAACAGGATCAACTACAAGGGCTAACTTGCTTTGATATATTTCTTCTTTTTCTATAATCCACCTTTTCCCGGTTTTAGCCAGTGACTTCCAGTGCGTGTTTTTCATTGGATCATTATAACGAGCCTCTCTTAAGTTTGCCCATTCATCTCCATTTTGTGTAATTTTTCTTTGTGATTTTTCTTTTTGTTGTAACAATATTGTTTTTGCTCTAGATGAAGGCCAACTTGTTATTTTTTTTGATTTTGGTAAAACAAATACTTTTTTATTAGGGATATCTATAAATTTATTTGATTGTAGCCATCCCAAAGGATCTGTTCTTCCTAATTTTATTTGGCTTATTATCCCTACACCTCTTTTCCTGCCAAATATTTTAATTTTTATTACTTCATTATCTTCTACTATAACATCACTTGTTGCAATTGAAGATAATTCTTCTTCATAAAATCCTATATTGTTTTGAACAGCCCATCTATTTAACCATTTTTTCATATTAGGCTTATACAACCATAAATAATATAAATAATCTTTCTTCTCATTAGGATGATTATTTGTTACAATTCTTAATCTCCAATCCTTTTTATTGCCTTTTAATATATTAACTTTTATCTCTATTTCATTTTCTTGACCCACAAAAATATATTTTGGACTTTTTATTAATGAGACAGTGAATTTAGATAGTTGAGTTTTTAAAAAGAAAATAAAAGAACTTATCCATAAACCAGATATTATTACAAAACTATATTTTATTGCTGGATAATTGGGGGCTACTATACATAAAAATAATGTAATAAACCATGCAGCGGCAGCATACATTCCTACATCTGTAAATGTCTGCATAAACCTCAAATACTTTGAACGTTTTTTACTTTTATATCTTTCTAAATATTTTTTCATTATGATTTATTTTTTTCCTTTTTTACTGAATTAGGTGCTATTTTATCGATAATATCTTGTATTATTTTCTCTGGTGTTTCTCCTGAATAATACTCTTCTGATCTTATTTTTATACGATGTGCCAACACATCTACTGCTATATCATAAATATGATCAGGATAAACCTTTTCATCCCCTCTAATATATGCCAGAGCTTTAGCTATATTAATTAATGCTATTCCTCCTCTAACAGAGGCTCCATTTATTATTTTTTCATTATTTCTTGTTTCATTTATTAACCTTATAACATCTCTTGCTACACTTTCTGGTACTTCTATACTGCTTGCTTCATGTTTTATTTTTATCCATTCATCTTCATTAAATATTGGTTTTAAATCCTCCACTGGTTTATATCTTCCTAATATAATATCCAACTCATCATTTTCATTCAAATAACCCAAAGATAACATCATAGCAAAACGATCATTTTCAGCTTCTGGTAATGGATAGGTTCCTTCTGAATCTAAAGGGTTTTGAGTGGCGATTACAAAAAAGTTTTTATTTAAAGCGTGAGTTATACCATCTACTGATACTTGATGTTCTCCCATAGCTTCTAATAACGCTGACTGCGTTCTTGGAGGTGCTCTATTTATTTCATCTGCTAATACGACCTTTGAAAATACCGGACCTTTATGGAACTCCCATCTTCTTGTCTCTTGATTGAATGTATTAACACCTGTAACATCAGATGGCGTTAAATCAGGATTAAACTGTATTCTTTTAAAATCTACATCTATAGCCCTCGCTAATGAGTTTGCTAATGTTGTTTTACCTGTTCCGGGACGATCATTTAAAAGTAAATGCCCTCCAGAAATCCAAACTGCTAATACTTTCTCTAATACTTTTTCATCACCTTTAAATGATTGCTTTAAAAAATTTATTAATTTTTTTATTTCCATTCTTTTTCTCTCTTAAGTATACTATTTAAAATTTGTTATTAGTTATTAACTATAAAGCTATTTTCTATAGTTGCAACGACAAAATAACAAAAAAAGATATTTTTATGATATGAGGAAGAACAATGATTAATGTAAATGAAGAACTTTACAAATCTATAGCTTTTGGAACTATAGATGATGTAAAAAATAACTTAAATGATGGAGCTAATCCTAATTATAATCCAAGAGGAACTCCACCATTATTTTTATCTTTGTATGAAAATAAACTGGATATTTTTAACCTCCTTCTAAAACATCCAGAAATTAATCTCAATATTCAAAATATAATGGGAAACACTATCTTCGTTGAATGTTTATCTCAAGAACTAAATGAAATACTAGACATATTGATAGATAATCAAAGTATTATGTCTCAATCTAATAGTAAAGGAGAATATCCACTGCATCAGGCTATTAATTATCAGTATATTGATGTCGTTGATAAAATATTGAATAAATATCCAGATAATATAAACATTAGAGATAACATGGGAAATTCTCCTTTAATTATAGCTTCAAGAACTGCTAACATAGATTTAATTAAGACTATCCTAAAATATAGCCCTGCTTTAGATATTAAAAATAAATCTGAAAAAGATGCTTTATTTTATCTTAAACGTAAATCTTTAGAAAACTTAATTGATATACCTTTTCTATCATCAGAAGATATAAATATTAAAGAAAAGATAGAAGGAACATCTAATGAACCCGAAGAAAAACAAGTAAAAGAACAGGAAGGATTGTCAAACATTAAAAAACGCAGACATAAATAAAAGGGCCGATGGCCCTTTTTATCTTAATATTAAAAATCCCAATCAGAATCTTCAGTATGAGTTACTTTACCCATTACATATGATGAACCAGATCCAGAGAAGAAATCATGGTTTTCTTCAGACCCCGGAGATAAAGAAGAAAGTATAGCAGGGTTAACTTCTGATATATCAGGAGGGAACATTGCTTCAAATCCAAGGTTATTAAGAGCCTTGTTAGCATTGTAGTGCAAGAATGCTTTAACATCCTCTGTTAAACCTACAGCATCATAAAGGTCTTCAGTATAACTTATTTCATTTTCATAAAGCTCTAACAATAGGTCATAAGTAAATGATTTTAACTCTTCTTGTTCTTCTTCAGATAATTGATTGTATCCTACTTGGAATTTGTATCCTATATAATAACCATGAACTGCTTCGTCACGAATAATCAAACGAATAAGGTCAGCGGTATTTGTTAATTTAGAACGAGAAGACCAATACATTGGCAAATAGAATCCTGAATAGAATAGGAAAGATTCTAATATTACGCTTGCTGCTTTCTTCTTAAGAGGATCTGCTCCATCATAATATTTCATAACAATATCTTCTTTTCTATTTAAGAACTCATTTTCTCTACTCCAACGATATGCATCATCAATTTCCTTCATAGAACAAAGTGTTGAAAATATAGAGCTATAAGACTTAGCATGAACAGCTTCCATGAATGCTACGTTAGCTAATACAGATGCTTCGTGAGGCGTTACTGCATCTTCCATAAGCGTTGGAGCACCTACCATATTCTGAACGGTATCAAGCAAAGTTAAACCAGTAAATACACGAATAGTAAGTTCTTGCTCTTGTTTTGTTAATGTTTTCCACGCTGGAATATCATTTGATAGAGGAACTTTTTCTGGAAGCCAGAAGTTTGATGTTAAACGGTTCCATACTTGTAAATCTATATCATCTTCTACTCTGTTCCAGTTTATAGCTTCTAATCTTTCTGTTTTTTTAAAAATATTTGTCATTTGTTTCTCCAGTAATCTATTTATAGCCCGACTCCCATCGGGCTAATATTAAAAAGTTATATATTTATTCTTATAAAGAACAAGACACACAACCTTCCACTTCTGTTCCAGCTAAAGCAGCTTGGTTTAGACGCACATAATAAAGAGTCTTAATACCTTTTTTCCAAGCATAAATCTGTGCTTTGTTAAGTTCTCTTGTATCAACATCAGCATCAAAGAACAACGTTAAGGACAATCCTTGGTCAACGTGTTGTGTTGCTTCTGCATATACATCAATAATTTTCTTATATCCTATTTCATACGCACTTTCATAGTATTCTAAGTTTTCATTAGTCATATAAGGTGCAGGGTAATATACACGACCAAGCTTACCTTCTTTTCTAATTTCAATCTTCGCCGCTATTGGGTGAATACTTGAAGTAGAATTATTTATGTAAGAAATAGAACCTGTTGGTGGAACTGCTTGTAAGTTCTGGTTATAAATACCATGTTCCATGATAGATGCTTTTAAAGTAGCCCAATCTTCTTGTGTTGGAATATGAATACCAGCTTTTTCAAACAATCCTTTCACTTTTTCTGTTTTTGGCTTCCATTCTTGATTTACATATTTATCAAAATATTCACCACTTGCATATTTAGAATCTTCGAATCCTTCAAATACTTCTTTTCTTTCCATAGCTATTAAGTTTGAGGCTCTTAAAGCATGATATACTACAGTATAGAAATACATATTTGTAAAATCTAATGATTCTGGAGAACCATAATAAATATGTTCACGCGCAAGGTAGCCATGAAGGTTCATCTGCCCTAATCCAATAGCATGAGATTTTTTATTACCATTCTCAATAGTAGGAACAGAACGAATATCACTCATATCCGAAACAGCAGTTAATGCTCTAATAGATGTTTCAATAGTTTTACCAAAATCAGAAGAATCCATTGCTTTTGCTATATTTAATGAACCAAGGTTACAAGAAATATCTTTACCAAGAACTTCATAGCTTGAATCTACATTCATAACAGATGGAGTATTAACTTGGAGTATTTCTGAACAAAGATTGCTCATATTTATTCTACCCTTTATAGGGTTTTCTTTATTTACAGTATCTTCATACATAATGTAAGGATAACCAGATTCAAACTGAATTTCTGCTATTCTTTGGAAGAATTCACGAGCATCAATTTTAGTTTTATGAATTCTCTTATCATTTACCATTTCATAATAAAGGTCTGTTACACTTATGTCAGAGAAAGGTTTACCATATACTCTTTCAACATCATATGGTGAGAATAAATACATAGGTTCTTTATTTTTAGCAAGCTCAAATGTAATATCTGGAATTACTACACCTAATGACAATGTTTTAATCCTAATTTTTTCATCAGCATTCTCACGTTTGGTATCAAAGAAACTAAGAATGTCAGGATGGTGAGCGTTTAAATAAACAGCACCAGCACCTTGTCTTGCCCCAAGCTGATTAGCATAAGAGAAAGCATCTTCTAACATTTTCATAACTGGAATAACACCTGATGATTGACCTTTTACTTTCTTAATAGGAGCACCATGTTCTCTTAAGTTAGAAAGTAATAATGCTACACCACCGCCTCTTTTAGACAATTGAAGAGATGAAGTAATAGCTCTGGAAATTGATTCCATATTATCTTCTACACGAAGTAAGAAACATGAAACAAGTTCTCCACGTTGTTTTTTACCAGCATTTAAGAAAGTTGGTGTAGCTGGCTGGAAACGACCACTAATAATCTCATCAAGTAAATGTTCAGCAAGTTTTTGGTTACCATCAGCCAAATAAAGAGCTACCATACACACACGGTCTTCAAATCTTTCAAGATATCTTTGTCCATCAAAGCTTTTTAATGTATAACTTGTATAATATTTTAAAGCCCCTACGAAACTCTCAAAACGGAATTTATAATCGTAAGCTTTTTTGAATAAGCTTTTTACAAAGTCATGAGGATATTTATCTAACAACGCTTCTTCATAGTACTCGTTATCAATTAGATAATTAAGTTTTTCTTTTAAATTATGGAAGAATTTTGTATTATCGTTTACATGATCAAGGAAATACTTTTTAGTCGCAATCTGATCTTTATCAAATTGGATTTTTCCATCCTTATCAAAAAGGTTTAGCATTGCGTTTAATGCATGATAATCCAGCTCTTTATATTTATCTAATTCTTCTTTAGTTATTTTTTTCAAAATTCATTACTCCATTTTTTACGTTTTCAACGTCTTTAATAGTCCCCATTAACTCAAATTTATATAATAAGGGAACACCACATTTTTCTGCCACTACTTTTCCGCCATAACAATACATCGTACCAAAGTTAGTATTTCCTGATGCTACAACACCTTTTATTAAAGATCTATTTTTTTGGTTATTTAAGAACTTTATTACTTGTAATGGCACGGAACCTTTTACTTCCCCACCACCATAACTTGGAACAACTAATATAAATGGTTCATCAACTTCAAGTGGCTCACCATTTATTGGTATTCTTTTATGGGGAAAATCTAATTTCTGGACAAATCTATGAGTATTTTGAGATTTGCCAGAAAAATATACTATTAACATAACCAATAACCTTATTTAGCTATGGCATTAGCAACAGCTTTTATTTTTGCTAGATTAAAACCTACCCAAACATCATCACCTGCCATGACTATTGGAGCTTGTCTATAACCTAAAGCTTTCATTCTTTCCAATGCCTCAGTATCAACACTCATATCAACAACAGTAAATGGAACACCATTTTTCTCTAAATGCTTTTTAGTTTGTTCACACTGCATACAATTTTTATTACTATATACTACAACTTCCATTTTTCACCTCTTATTTAATTTATTTCTCAATCGTAATTATATTATATATAGTATTATAAATATTACAATACCACTACATGTAGTTTTTAAAATTTATTTTTATACTAACTAAATATTTTTAACTAATCTTTAAAATTTACACCTAGTAAACAACTTGGTCAATAGATGGCAACTCTACCATATTAAATTTTTAGATATCAAAAATAAAAGACCACATTTTTCTAAGCGGTTATTTTATGAATGATTATTTATTTAATAGATATAAACTATTGATTTTATTTTTTAAATATATAGTTGTCTGATTTTATTCCAAGATTTTTTAAAAATGTCATATCAACAGTCCAGTTAATTTGAGATCTGTAGTTATAAACAGCAAAGTGCGATTCTAACAATACAACAGCCTCCTCCTGACTTATTTTATTTACTTTCATCATATGAGGAATTAGTAGATCCCATCTACCTTTAATGCTTCCCCATAATCCAGCATGTTTAACTCTATGGCAAGCCGGACATAAACCCCATAGTCTTTCCATTTTTTGAATTCCATTATCATCATCATAAACCCAATATTCATGAGCTTCTATTGGATGTGTTGGTCCTTTTCCACCACAAATCTCACATCTGTATTTAGCATTTTGATAGCATAGTTTTTTTAAAGCAGGCCAATCTTTATCAAAATGTTTCCTTGCATTTTCGAACCAACTTGTTGAAGGGATTAGTTCAGGTATCAGTTTATATTTATCATCAAACGGATTTATGAGATATTCTGCGAAAATACTTTTTTGAAATTTTTCCCATGATTGTCTATTTTTGTTCATTTTTTATTCCTGTTTCTTATTATTTTTATTTAAATGTTATTTTTAAAAAAACAAATTTGAAAATATCCTTTTTTTCTTTTATCTTCCATATTAATAGTTATATTTATTTTATAAGAGGATTAATATGTTAAAGAATATATTTAAAAAAACAATATTATTAGGTTTGATTATAACTTCTTTTAATCAAATGGCAAATGCTGATGATTTAGGAATAGGGGCAAGCTCAAATATTGGTAGTTCTACTGAACAAAAAAGTAATGGATTAAATTTAGGCTATTCAGATCCAACATCACAATATAAAGCAGGACAAGATTATTTTATCATTAAACCAGCAGTGCCTGTTTCTAATAAAGATACTGTTGAAATAATCAATTTCTTTTCATATGGTTGCAAACCATGTGCAGATAGTTCAGCTATGTTAGATAAATGGAAAGCTGACATGCCTTATTATGCTCGTTTAATAAACTCTCCTATTTCTCCAAACAATGCTACATCTTATCCTGCACGTATATATTTTTCATTACAAAAAATAGGAAGAGAAAGTCTGAGTAATGATTTAATGGCAGCGAGTATTTCTGGAAAAACAGACTTTAGTGATTTTAAAATATTACATTCATGGTTAGCAAGTAGAGGAGTCAATACTAAAGATTTTGATAAAGCATTTGATTCCAATGAGGTTGTATCAAAAATATATGCTGGCCCATCGATCATTAAATTATATAATATACAAGCTATACCAGCAGTTGTAGTTAATGGACAATATATTATACCTCCAGCAGTATTAAAAGATCCTAAACATTCTACTGATGTTTTAAATTATTTAGTTGGTGTTTCAGCTAAGCAAAATAAGATCAAGAGTCAGTAATTATGGGACATAAGACAAAGAAAAAAGATATTAATTGGTTTAAAGCAATATTAGATAATGATATGAGTATAATAAAACAATGGATTGCTGAAAGCGCATCAGATATAAATACAACTGATAATGAAGGATACACTCCCTTATCTTGGTCTTGTTTTTTAGATCGCAATGATATAACTCATATATTACTTGAGAATGGAGCTAATCCTTTCATTAGTGATAAACATGGTATTTTCCCTTGGTTTATATCTATGTCAAAAAATAATAATGATGATTGGGAAAATTGGCCTAAAATTTATAATATATTTAGTAAAAATAAGAATAACTCATATGTTATTTCTATTATTTCTAAAATAATAAAATCTTTAATCCAAAATGAACAATGGAAGGCTTTAGAAACAATATTTGATTATATAAATCCCAATAAAATGAAAGGTGTTCATTTTTGGTGTGAGTCTTTATCTGATAATCAATATATTCCTTTATCACATTTAGGATATAGTTTAAATAAAAAAGATTTTATTACATTATTATTTAAATATGATTATGATTTAGATAGCGTAGATTATTATAATAATACCGTCTTAGATATTGCTTTTTGTGAAAAAAATAAAGATTGGATTGATTATTTATTTTATATGGGAGCAAAACAGTATAAAAAAGATTTATATTAGTAAAAATAAAAAGAGGCTCGCGCCTCTTTTTTTATTTCTTCTCTAGATTTACATGAGGAACAATCGTTGATATTGCTGTTTTATATACCATTTGTGGTTTACCTTCAACGTCTTTTCCATTTAACCATATAACTCTGTCATCAAATCCAGATACTTTACCTACGAGTTTTATTCCACTTACAAGAAATAAATTAATTGTTACATCTTCGTCTTTTATACAATTAAGATATTCCTCTTCTGATTTAAAACTTCTTATCATAACATCCTCCTTATTTTTATTTTATAATAATTAACAATGTTATAATATATTTTCGTTATTAAGACAAGTTAGCATCCATCTTTTTTATTCCTGAATACTGCAAATATAATAATTTTACTTCACCACCTCTAAATCTTATATTCGCTTTGGCTAATTGTTCATCATCTTCATCTTTTAAACTAGTTATTTCCCCAAGTCCAAAACGAGGATGCTTAACAATATCACCTATACTATAACCACTATTATTAGGTTTACCTTTCATTTTTCTCCTAATCTCTGGAGATGAATCCAAACCTTTTTTATCATTTTCTAACCTTGTTTTTACATAATTTAATTGCATACCATTAGGTTTTCCAGCATGCAAACCCCAATTTACAGGTTTTGGTGTAGGAGGCCAACCAGTATTTACAGGATAGATATACTTAGGATCAAAATCAGAAAGATATCTAGACGGCTTCATCTCAAACCTTTCTCCATTAATCATTCGCGTTTCACTAAATGATAAAGCAAGTTCTTCTTTAGCTCTTGTTACTGCTACATAAGCTAATCTTCTTTCTTCATCCTCTCCGCCTTCTGCAACAGCCTTACCATAAGGTGTCATATTATCTTCAACACCAACTATATAGACATGTTCAAACTCAAGACCTTTAGACGCATGAATACTTGATAATAATACAGAACCGTTTTCATTTCCGCCAGTTGAATCAAGAACAGTACTAGTTAGAAACTCATCAAGAAACTTCCCTCCATTTTCTTCATATCGTGCAATAGCGTTTACTAACTCTTCTATATTTGCAACTCTTTCTTCATATTTTTCATCATTTTTATAAGTATCTTTTAAACCTATACTCTCAATCCAATTAGAAAATCCTTTTGCTAAACCATATTTTACAAGTCCTTCTCTGGCTTCTTTTACCTTATCAAAGAAATCTTTGGCTATTTCATCTGCTGGTATACCTTCTTTTTTCGGATAAGATACTTGTTCTATTACTTTTGATAATCCAATTTTATTCTCAAGAGAAATGTTTCTCCAAACATCTAAACGTTTTTTACCTATGCCTCTGGCTGGTTTACTCACTGCTCTTATTAAAGCATTAGTATCATCTAATGTTACTAATATACGGGCATGAGCCATAGCAGTCTTAACTTCTTCTCTTTCATAAAATCTCAGGCCACCTACTATTTTATAAGGAATATTATGAGCTATCATTTCTTGTTCAAATAGTCTTGATTGAGCGTTTATTCTATATAAAACAGCGATATGTTCAGGAGGAATTCCAAATTTAATTTTTCTTTGAATTAGTTTTGTTATTTCTCTTGCTTCCTCTTCTTCTCTTTTATACTTTATGACGTTTACCAATGCTCCACCATCTTGAGATGTCCATAGCTTTTTGCCTAAACGTTTTTTAGCTTTATCAATAATATCATTAGCGATACCAAGAATATTTCCAGTACATCTATAATTTTGTTCAAGTCTTACAACATTATTTTTTGCATAATCTCTTTCAAAATCAAAAACGTTTTCTACCCTTGCTCCTCGAAATCCATAAACTGATTGGTCATCATCTCCAACTGCAAATAATGAACCACCTTTTTTAACAAGTAATTCTAACAATTCATATTGCAAAGGGTTTGTATCCTGAAACTCATCAACTAATATTATTCCCCAAGAACCACTCATTTTATCAAAATAGTCTTTATCATTTTTCAATCTATCTCTTGCCAACATTAACAATTCAGCAAAATCTAAACAATTTTCATCTATGATTCTTTGTTCATATTCTTTATACATATTCAAATAATTTATATAGTCTGATGAAAGTTTAGATATATTTACATCTTTAGCTCGAATTCCTTTTTCTTTACAGGCGTTAACAAAAGCCATCATTATTTTAACTGGATAAGATTTGTCATCCCAACCTTTATCTTTATATAATCTTTTTACTAACGCTTTTTGATCATCTGTATCCATTACTGTAGCGTTAGCTTTGTAACCAAAACCTACCCAATCCTCTCTAATCCATTTATAGGTTATAGCATGAAAGGTGCCAATTACTAATCCGTTGGCAACATTACCGATTGATCTCTCTACCCTATCCTTCATTTCTTGTGCCGCTTTATTTGTAAATGTTACGGCTAATATATCAGAGGATTTCATTCCACCATCTTGAAGAAGAGAAGCAACTCGTGCTATTAATGTTTTTGTTTTTCCCGTTCCTGCTCCTGCTAATATTAAAGCATGATGATTTGTTAGTTCTACGGCCTTTTGCTGCGATTCATTTAAAGATGACCATAGTGGATTTTCTTTAAATGGTCCAAGCCAATCTTTTTTTTCACATTTAAACATTTTTTTCCCTTTCTCTATTTTATTCTAGATATATAACATTATTTTTTATAGTAACTCAAATAATCTTGAAGTAAAACCAAGCAAACAGTAATGCTAAACTAATTAATAAAAATATTCTACTTACTGTCAGTTTTCTTTCTGATTTAAAAAGAAGCTCTAATTCTTTTTCTTCCGCTCTTTCGTACTTCCTTTTTAAGTTTAAAGAGTCTAAAGTAAAATACAACGAAAGGAATAAAGTTATAAAAGTTGTGGTAAATATTAGATAATGAAATTTTTGTATATCCATAATAATCCTTTTTTTATCTAGTAAGTAAAATTTTTATTTTTAATTTAAATAGTATACATTAATATTTGGAAAGGAGAAAGAACTATGAAAAATATAAAGACATTAGGTGATTTTGCAACTGATGATGTTATAAAAAAAGCTAATAAAGAAAAAGAAAAATATCAGAAACATATCGATAAAATAAATAGTGATAAAAAAGAACAGCAGAAACCTAAAGAAAAATTTAGAAAAAGAATGGATATTAAAAACTACATTATATTTTTATTAGGTAGACGTGAATATTCTCAAAAAGAAATCAGAGCAAAGCTAAAACTTAGAGAACATACTGATGAAGAAATAGAAGAAGCATTAATATGGGCAAGAGAAAATAATTATCAATCCGATGAAAGATATACAAAAAATCAAGTAAAATACGGTAGTTCTAAAAAAAGTAATAATAAGCTCTTTTATGAAATGAAATCAAAAGGGATAGATGAAGATATAATTAAAGAAGCTATAGATATTTTAGATCCTGAAGAAGATAGGATAATACAAGCATTAGAAAAGTATAAATATAAAGAGATGAATGATAAATTGAAAGAAAAAGCCTTCCGTTCTTTAGCTATGAAAGGGTTTTCCTATTCCAATATCAAAAGGGCATGGAGTATTGTATTCGAAGATAATTGATTATCTTATTTTTATTTTAGGATGAGTTTTTTCTAATAAAGCATCTTCATTGTTTAACATTCTTGTTAATGTGTCTAATGAAATAGTGGCTCCTGCACTATGGTCATGTCCACCACCGCCATATATAGCAGCAAGATTATTAACATTTAAACCATTTGAAGAGCGGAAACTACATTTAGCTTGACCGCTCTTATCAATAAACCAAGCAATACCAAAATCTGCTTTTTCAGATAATTTATCAGCGGCATATGAAGCAAACTCCCAATTAGCATTTACAACTAAACCATTATATCCATCTATATTCACTGGTCTTGCTTCTTTTATTATACCATTTAAAATATTATTAAATTGGTTTTTTAGTATTTTTCCCTTTTCAACTATTGAAGAAAAATCTTTATCCAAGCTTAAGGAGAACAATTCCCAATTTTTAAAAGTTTTGGGAATAGTATCTAAAACCGATAATACTTCATGGGAATATGGTAACTCGAATTTCCTTAAATCCCTATCTTGAACATATTTCAATATTGTTGGCACTTCTATATTAGGATATAAATGCTCCCAAGCTAATACAGCACCTGACTTTTTCATATCAAGGATCGCATTTTTAAAACCTTTAAGGTCTTCTACTGAATATGAATGATGATCTATAACAAGCAATTTATTAGTTTTGTCTAAAACATCCATTATTTTTCTTTCATAAGCAAAATCTAAAAATAGTATAGCTTTATTTTTATATAGATAAGGGTCATCAGAGTGTGTAGCAAAGTGATATCTTACACTATCTCCATACTCTTTCCATATAGCCCATGCTGCTCCGAAACCATCAGAACAATTACCATGACTAATTAATATCTTTTCCTCTGAATTATTAAAAAAATTTTGAATTATCATTTATAAATCCCATATAGTAAGTTCCTAATACATTATATCATAAAATCCTTTTATAAAAAGGGAAAACACGAGGTTTATTTACATGTCTAATATTTTAACATCTATTATTGGCAATAGAAATGATAGAATACTAAAAAAATATAATAAAATTATACAAAAGATCAACATTGCTGAAAATAAGTTAACAAATTTATCAGAAGAACAAATAAAATTAAAAACATTAGAGTTTAAAGAAAGAATAAATAAAGGGGAATCTTTAGATAATATTTTACCAGAAGCATTTGCCTTAGTAAAAATATCTATAAATAGAATATGGAATATTATACCATATGATGTTCAATTATTAGGCGGAATTATTTTACATAATGGTAAAATAGCAGAGATGAGAACTGGAGAAGGTAAAACTTTAACTGCTACATTCCCTGCTTATTTAAATGCTTTGACTGGAAAAGGTGTTCATATAATTACCGTTAATGATTATTTAGCAAAAAGAGATGCTGAAAAAATGGGGAAACTATTTTCTTATTTAGGGTTGACAACTGAATGTAATATTAATGGATTAACTCATGAAGAAAAGAAACAAGCTTATCTTGCTGATATAACTTATGGAACAAATAATGAATTTGGCTTTGACTATTTAAGAAATAATATGGTTTATGATGTTTCAGATAAAGTTCAAAGAGAATTAAACTATGCAATTATAGATGAAGTTGACTCTATTTTAATTGATGAAGCCAGAACTCCTTTAATTATTTCAGGGCAGGACACTCAGGCATCAAATATTTATTCTTTAATAAACTCTATCCCATTATCGTTAGAAAAAGGGGTTAGAAAAGGTCAAGATAAAGATTTTATTGAAAGCGGTGATTATGTTGTTGATTTAAAAACTAAACAAGTTCACCTTACAGAACAAGGACACGAAAAATCAGAAAAAATGATGGTTGAACTTGGCTTAATTTCAGAAGACGATTCTTTATACAGTACAGAAAATCTTTCTTTATTACTCCATCTACAGGCCGCTCTAAAAGCTCATACTTTATTTCATCTTAACCAGCATTATATTATTCAAGATAATGAAATAAAAATAGTAGATGAGCATACAGGAAGAATTATGAATGGTAGAAGATGGAGTGAAGGTTTACATCAAGCCATAGAAGCAAAAGAGGGTGTAGATATTCAGCCAGAAAATATTACACAAGCTACAATAACTCTACAAAACTACTTCAGAATGTATAATAAGTTATCTGGCATGACAGGAACTGCAGATACAGAAGCTTTTGAATTTAATGATATATACGGTTTGGAAACTATAGTTGTTCCTACTAATAAGCCCATAAAAAGAAACGATCTACTAGATCAAGTGTTTATGACTACAGAAGGAAAAATTAAAGCAATAATAGATGACGTAAAATATAATCATGAATTAGGAAGACCTATTTTAATAGGAACAAGTTCTATTGAAAATAATGAACTTTTATCTAATGCTTTAACTAATGCTGGATTAAAACATGAAGTATTAAATGCTAAACAACATGAAAGAGAATCTTATATTATATCTCAAGCAGGAAAATCAGGTTCTATTACTATTGCTACTAACATGGCAGGAAGGGGGACTGATATAATTTTAGGCGGTAATATTGAAAATGAAATCTTAAAAATCAAAGAAGATGAAACGCTTTCTGATGAAACCAAAAAAGAATTAATTTCAGACATTAAATCTCAATGGGTAAAAGATAATAACCTTGTTCTTTCTTTAGGTGGTTTACATGTTATTGGGACTGAAAGACATGAATCAAGAAGGATTGATAATCAATTAAGAGGTCGTTCTGGAAGACAAGGAGATCCGGGTTCATCTATTTTTTATGTATCTTTTGAAGATCCTTTATTAAAAATATTTGCTGGAAGTAAAGCAATAGACGCCTTAAAAAGATTAAGAATTAATACTGATGAAGCTATTCAGCACCCATTTGTCTCTAAAAACTTAGCAAGTGCTCAAAAAAGAGTTGAAAGTCATCACTACGATATAAGGAAACAGCTTTTAGATTATGATGGAGTATCTAATCAACAGCGTAGTGCTATATATAAACAAAGAAATGAAATACTTCATGCTGAATCTGAATATATAGAAGAATTAGCCAAAGAAATGCTTCAGGATTCTTTAGATAATACCTTAGATTATTATATTCCTTTGAATAGTTATGAAGAACAATGGGATATTGCTGGCTTAAAACAAGTATTAATTAATGAATATGATTCTGATATTCCTTTTGAAGATTTTATTTCTCAACATAACTACACAACTTTAGATATAAGAAATAAAGTAAAAGAAATAGTTTTATTTGTTTATAAAAACAAAGAAACATGGCTCAAACCTGAAATCTTAAGAGACTTAGAAAAAAAGATTATTTTAGAATGTATTGATCAAGGCTGGAGAGAACAAATTACTGGACTTGATTACTTAAGAAATGGTATTCATTTAAGAGGCTATGCTCAAAAAGATCCTAAACAAGAATACAAAATAGAAGCTTTTAAAATGTTTGAAAATCTTTTAATCAGTATAAAAAAAGAAGTTAGTAGGTATCTTATGTCAATCCAACCTATTCCTCAAGAGAATTTTGTAGATATAATACCCGATAATGAAGATAAAAAAGAACTTGAAACGAATAAAGAAAGTTAATATAATAGCTAAAAATAAGGAGTTTATATGCTAACAACTATAGATGGTAAAATTTTTGATGCTCGTTAGGAATGTTTAACTAACGAGGATTAAATAATGAATAAAATAACTTTACATCATATTGACGGATTCATTTGGAGTTATAAAGATTTAAAAGATGCTTATGAAAAACTTGGAAAGTCTTTCATATATAGAAAAATAGGTTTTCAATTTAATTATTATGTTCCAGAATGGAAACCTTCAGTATATCGTGTTGTTGCTGGATATAAGCATATTCATGCTGATTTTATTTTAAGAGATGATGCTGGAAAAGAGTTAACCAGTGATGATTTTTTAGAATTTTCTAACTATCAACATGATTATAAAAAAAGATATATTGTAAGAGGAATAGGCCCTGTTCCGGGAATAAAAAAAAGAAAGCATTCTAAATTTTACAGAAAGCCAAGAACTATTCAGGAAAGAAGAAAAAATTCTATTTCAGAAATTTTTGAATATGAAGATTTAGTTATTAATATAAAAATCAGAGCAAGAAGAAATGCAAAAAATCTTCCTAATTCTTGGGATGATATTTATAGAGCTAATTATAAAAATAATTCTTGGAAAAAATATCGTAAACAACAATGGAAGGATAATTAATGTTTATTTCTTATGATAATAAAATTTATGATGGACGACCTAGTTATTTAAACTAGGAGATTCCAAAATGAAAAAAGCACCATTTTTCTTATATGAAAGAGATAAAGGTTTAGTCAGTAAAGAATATCATTTAGAAGATTTCTTTAATAAAGGTTTTTTAAATAAATATGAAATACGAAACGTTGGTAAAGACTTTACTGTAAAATATTTTTCAAATTATGACAATAGTGATTCTTATAAAAAAGAATATAAGTATGTTATTATTGATGATTGCAGTAATCCTATATCTCAAGATGAGCTTTCTTTAGTATTAGAAAGTTTATCTAATGAAGTAAATGATATTGATATACTTTTTTATATCCCTGATGTTCAGAGAGGTTTTCCTGTAGAGGATACAGGTAAAAACAGTAAAAAGAAAAATAAGAGAAGATTTCGTTTAAAGCCTATTTATTGTTTAAATGAAATTAAACAAACTTGTAAACAATATCATGAAGATTTCGAACCTTTAGTCAAAGCTAAAAGATTATTTCATAATATGCCTTGCTGGGAGGATAATTATTATTTCAGTAATGCTATCAATAAAAATTGGAAAAAATATAGAAAACATCAATATAAATAAAGCCTTTCGGGGCTTTATTTTTTTTATAAATCTTTTAAAATATTTTATTAATATAATTAGAATAATATTGAGGATTTAATATGGCAAATATAAATGATATTACAATAGATATTTATGAACGCTCTGAGATTAAAGATGAAGAACTACTTCAAAGACATGCTTTTCATGTTGTTATTATTTATGAACATAAAATGTTAAGCTTTTTTCAAAAGCGCAATAAAAAACAAAAATTATTTGATGCTGCTTTAAATTATTTTAAAAAAAGTGAAAAAGTAAAAAGTAATATATTAAAATATGATGGTCTTAATGGAAATGTTTTAATCAGATTCCCTTATAAAAGTAGTAAAAGACCTACGGAAAGTAAAGAAATGCTTTTTACTAATAAAGAGGCTCTTATTATTTTAAACAGAATTTCTAATAATAAAGGTAAAATCCGCTGGATTACCGATTTAGATGACGATTTAGTATGGGATAATAGAGAATTTTCTAAGAGATTAGGTGATTATTATGAAAAATTACATTTTGAAGAAAAGAAACTCGAAATACTTGAACAAAGCGGAAAACAAGCTCTAACAGAAGCGGAAATGGTTAAAGCTCGTTATGAATTGGGTGAAAAAGAATTTGAAAGAAGATTAAGAGAAAACATTCCTATTGTAGTGAAATAATCTTATTCCTCATCTTTCTTTTTCTTCTTGTCTTTTAATAAAGGAACAGCCACAAACCCCATCTTCTCAAATTTTAATGGCTGTTTTAGCGCATTTTGCATTAAAGACATAAAATGTTGGAAATAAGGATCTTGCCAAGGAGAAATTGCTTGTATTTTAGCAATAATAGGATCGGCATCCTGACCTAACCATTCTGTTTTATATTGTTGCTCGAACTTTTTCATAAAAGTATGTCTTTTAGCAGCTATTCTTTTTCCTGCTACTGTATTCATTAAATCTTTTATTAAATATAATTCTTCTTGAAACATTCCTATCGAAGATGTTTTTGAATTTAAGTAAGCTTCAACAGTTACATGTTTTTTAATTTTTTCATTCTCTATATAAACAGGTTTATTCTGAACTACTCCTTTTCTAAACAAATCAACAATACCTACTGCTCCTATTGTTTCTAATCTATGTGCATCTTGAACTATTTTTCCTTCTAATGTTTTCATTTCTAACTTCACACCAGAACCTTGAAAATGAACTTTTTCACATATTTCTAATACATGACTTATTTTTTCACTTGAAACTTGATTAACTTTTAATAAAGCTACTATTTGTTTTAAACCTTTTTCATCTTTATTATAAATAGGATTTGCTAAATTATGCATTAAAGCAGCCAGTTGAACAATTTCAAGGTCTACTTTTTTTTCTTGATAACCTATTTTTATTGCCATTCTAGTAACTCTAACAATATGATCCCAATCACATTGAGGCTCTTTAGAACAAATATCCATAATAGCGTCACTAATATTTTTTAATAAATCACTCATAATTTTACCTTTTTTATTCTATATATCTATATTTATATCAAAGGGATATTTTTGCAATATTAATACTATATTTTTTTAAATAAAAAATCCAAATATTGATTATATTCTTATTTATAGTAGAATTAAATAAGTCATAGATATAAATAAAGGAAGATAAAATGATTATTGAAAACTATAGTTTAGAAGAACAAAAAATCCTTAAAGAGTGTTTATCCAACATTCACAATATTCATTTATTTGAAAAAGTCGCATTCCTTTCAAATACAGGAGAATATCAATTAAATAATGACTCAGAAACCAGTAAAAAAATAGATATTATACATCATAATCTAAGGGGACATCCTGAACTTTTAAAAGACATGCTAGAAAACGTATTTGAAGTTATTATAAAAAACCTTGATATTTACAATGAAAAAGTTATGCCATCATCTAATGACTCCATATTTAAAAAGAAAAGACAAGAAGAAATAGTACATCAAGTTAATAAAGAACTTACTACATGGTATAACAAAATGGGAGCTGAATGGGTAAATAAACATTTACCTATAGAAAAAGTTAACAAATGGGGTGTTAAAAATGGATTAGAAAAAGTAACCAAAAATATTTTAAAAAATGGATATTCTCTAAATGGAACATCTGTTATATTAAATAGTAGTATAGGAAAAGGGAACAGAGAACTTTTTGATCTTGCTATAAAAGCTCAATCCTCTGTTAATGGCCCTAATGATGTCACACAAGCTTTTCATACTCCTTTAGCTCATTACCCAAGGACTTCAACAAAACGCTCTAGAAACGAAAATGAAGCGATTTATGAGTATATGTTAGATACATTAATAAAGGCTGGAGCTGACATAAATAAATTCCATAACTCAAAAAGTAGTTTTGTTCATTTAAGTGCGGTAGCTGGAAATTATCATCAACTTAGCAAATTGCTTGAAAGAGGAGCGAAAGCCAATAATCAATGGACACAAGATGATAAAGTTTTCAGTACTATTCAAATGTTGAGACAAAATAAGAAAGACGATCTTGCAGATTTAATTAACACCCATATAGAATTACAAAAACCAAGACAATATACATTAGGTATGTAATTATTTTTTAAAAGAGGATAGGATATCTTTGTAATTATTTTCTATCCTTTTTATAAAATCAGCTTCTTCTAAATTTATATTAACTCCCTCATCCTCATTATTATAAAAATCTGCAATATATTCATAATCACTATATAACCCATAACTAATATCCTCCATTGTCATTATTATACTTTCCATTATTTTTTGTTCTTTAATAAAAAATGGTATAACTCCTTTATTATTAATAAAATAGGAAAATATTTCAGGTGTAGTTTTAGCTTTTAATAAATGAGGGTTATTTTTTCCGTTTAGTAAATAATCTACAAACCATAAAGAAGATTCTGTTTTTGCTAAATTAATAACTTTTTGAGCACTCCATTTCCTTAAGTAAGATAGTGAATATATAGCATAGATCATTTCATTTTCATTCAAGAAACATTCAATTTTTTCTTTTATACATCTGACATTAGGGGAAACGACACAAGAGGTTCTTAATGAAAAAGTTCCCATTTCTTCATTAGAAAAAGCATAATCCATATTTACCCCACTAATGACTAAACACACATTATTTTCATTATATGGATATATATTTTTTTGACATTTCATATTACCCCACTTAAATTAATCATTCTCCTTAAGTACATAATAATTATCGTCATTCCCTATTTTTATGTTATTAAGCATATTAATTGTTTTACTTAAATTCGCTTTATCATAAAAAGTAATTACTTTTTCATCCTTCTCTTTAAAATATTCTTTTATTTGTTGTTTCTTTTCTGATTTTACTACATGAGGAATAACTTTATTATCTTTAGATAAAGTCTCTACAAAAAAGATATTTTGTGAATTTTTATCTAATAAAACAATATCTTTATCATCAATATTAATAAACGAATTTTTTATCATTAATAAAGTTTTTAGTGATACTGCTGAATAAGGCATAAAACGATATTGTTTAAAATAATCAAAGGCAAAATTTAAAACTCTTTCTTCATTATCTCCTATAAAAATTCTATGTTCAAGATCAGAATAACGAAGCCTATTTGTTAAAATAATTTTAGCTAAATTTTCAGGTAGCTTTTTTTCATCATCTTGGGCTATTTTAGTTAAATCTAAAGCCGGACCTATGGTTATTAAAAAAATATTTTCATCTTTAAATAATTCTGTTTTCATATTTATTCCTTTTATATATTTTTATTATTTTAATCTATTTTCAAAATAAACACTACTTATTTTAAGTTATTTACGTAATTATATTGATCACTTTCACCTTTTTGTATTTTTTCCATGTTAGATATGATGTAATCTATTTCACGGATTGTAAAAGCGGCTTTTAATACTTTTCCTTTTACTTTTTCTAAATATCTTGCGATATCGTCTTTATTTCTGGATAAATAAAATCTTATTTTTCTAACATCGTTCTCTAATACATACCCCCATAACTTTCTGGTACCAATCCCGATATAAGGTATCTTTTTTACAGAAGATAAATCATTATTCTTTTTCTCAAGCATTTTTTTTATTTCTCTTAAATCTTTTAGAGAATAACATAAAGCTAATCTACTTTCTTCTCCCGGAGCAAAGTCTCTAATGAACACTCTAAGACTTGATATATTCTCAGAAACGTAAATTCCTTGATTTTTTCCTCTAGAAAGTTCTAAATATTTCCCACTTGAATTTTTATTTTTATGTATTGCAAAATATAAGCATTCCTCTGGATAAGGATATTTTTGGTATTCCATTTTTTCACCTTTTAAAAAACGTATTTTTAATAACATATAATATAGCACACAAAAGATCAATTGTTATTATTTTTTTCTTGAACATTATAAAAATAATTGATATCATTAAACTTTAAACAAAAGGAGAACTTCTACGAAAATTTTAAATAACGAAAAAGCGTTTTATATCTTTGATATAAAAGATAAGGAAAATTTGATTACCTATCATAAAGCAAAAGAAAGGTTTGGACAAACCATTGAGAATAGAGATGAGTTTATAAAAAATATTTCTTTTACCATAAAAAAATATTTAAATGATAATGATTATGATTTTATAATCTATCCAGAAAGCAGTTCTGATTTTATTGAAAAAATTGTAAATCTTACAGGCATACCTTCAATAAAAGTATATAAGAATGATATTGATGTAATATTAAATATCACTAATAGTATGAAACTACAAAAAATGGAACGATGCAGTCATATAGAAAGAATAAAAAACATGGGCAAAACATTTAAAATAAATGCTTTAAAAGCTACTCAAAGGAATAAATACGAACCATATTTATTTAAACCTGTTAGTATTCCAGATGGGAAAGGTATTATTATAGATGATAGCCTATTTTCAGGCACTACTTTTAGAGCATTAGAAAAAGTAAGTGGAATAAAGAATTGGTTTGCCATATTTTCTAAATAAAAAAAGGAGCCGAGGCTCCTTTTTTTTATTTCTTAGCTAAATCATTTATAAAATCAACTTCTGGAAACAAATCTTTTAATACATCATCTGGTTCTGGAGCAATTTCTTGATTTGTTGATTTTCTTTTATTAACGTATAATGATTTTTTTTCATTATTTTCATCATATGTGTTTACTAAAACTGGAATTTCGAACTCTATATCTTCTGTAACCTCTTCTGGCTTTTTAGAAAACTGACCTGTTATTTTTTTCAAATCATTTTCCATCTTATCACTCCCGAAGTGGGCGACAACTCTTTCCATTTTATAAACTTCTTTAACTTCTTCTTCTTCTACTTTTTGTTTAACTGTATTTTCAACTGTTTCATTAGCATGTGAAGTATTTACTGTTATTATTTCAGATGGTTTAAATCTAGGTCTAGCATAAATAACATCACTACCTGCTGTTTTTTTATTTTCTTCTTCTAAATACATCTCATCATTTTTAACTTCTTCAAGTTCTATTTCATTATTTTCTTCTAATACTATTTCTGAGCTTTTTTCATCATTATTTGATAATAAGTTATTATCTAACATAATAGACTGCTCTTGTTCTTCTATTTTTGTATCAACATATTCTTCTTGAGCTTGATATGTATCTTCTGAAATATTTTTATCTTCAAGTTTTATTTCTTCTGGTATTTGATTTACTATCCCATCTTCTTTATTTAAATCTACGGGTTCTTCGTTAAAAGAGTTATTAAATAAAGAATCGAAATTTGATAATGGTTTTTCTTGCTCTTCGAATTTTTGTATATTAATAGCTTCATCTAAAAATACATTATCTTTTTCTGAATATTTTGCTTTTATACTTCTAACAAAACTTACAACATTTATATCTTCTTCAATAAACTTTGGATTAACTTTTCTTTCATCTTTTTCTTTGTAAATAGATACAATTTTACTTACATAGGGATCGACAAAAATATCCTCATTTTTCCTTTCTATAAGAGTATCATTGTAAATGACTTGATTTATTGCCGCTGACAATGTTTTAACTTTATTTTCTAAGGATAAGGGCTTATCATTTTTTTCCAATAATTTATCTTCATTATTTTCTACTAAAATATTTTCTGCTCTTTTTCTTTTATTTAAATCTTTTTTATTTCCTGTATCTGGTTCAACAAGTTTTTTATCAGGCCATACTAGCCACCAAAATAAAGAAGCAAGCATTTCTAATAACGCAGCATTAACGACAGATATTAAAAGAGTTACTCCATCAACATTCATACCATTAAATATAGATACAAGTTTTTCTATAACAGGATCAAGACGAGCATTATTTTTTATTTCTGCTGCTTTCTGATCCATTTTTATAGCCTGATCTCTTAAATCAGCGACTCTTTTAGCTTCTTGCATTTCTATGTTTAAAGCTTCTTTCTTAGCTTCTAAACCTGCTATATTACCTTTTATTCTTTTACAATTAGCACAAGCTTTAGGGGTAAGTTGATTTATTTGTATATCAATATTAGCTATATCTCTTGAGATAGCTACAACAGAACGAGCATCAGTATTTGTCATTAGTTTTTTATTTTCTTCTGACAATGTTTTTATATCTTGAACTTGTGATGATTTATTGGCTCTAGAATTCCCTGCTTCAGTCATCGTTGATACAAAGAATACTGTATGACTATATAGAGTTACTAAAACCGCAACAACCCAAATCATAGAGACGATTCCCCAGCCGAATTTACCAACCCTTTTTTTAGTTAGTGCTGGAAGTAAATGAGCACTTAAAGCTACACCACCAGCGAGAAAAGACATTATAACTGCTTCCATTAATGAACCACTTCTTTCCCAAGAAGCTTCGGTAATCATTGCCAATGAAACACAAGTTAACGTTATAGCTAGCATTAATATTATAAATGTTCTTAGCGAGTGCGATTTTCTATTTTCATAAGTAATATCAGACATTTTAAACCTTCTGTTAAATTTACAAGTATTGGTAAATTACATAACTTTTATTCATTTTTCAAATTATAAAAGAAGCTTTTTTCTTTTTATTCACAATAGTAAAAAAAGCTTCTAAGTATTATAAATTATAACACATATTTTAATATTTTCCATATTTGTACGTATTTTAAACAACCAATTAGTTTTTTTAAAATAAATATTGATAGTCATACAAATGCTATGATATAGTAATTTCAAGTTAATCAAAAAGGAAATATATATGACAGATAAAAATAAAACATGTTGCAGTTTTTGTGATCGTTCTAAAAAAACAAACCCTGAACTTGTTTTTGTAACAGGCAATAAGGCCGCTATTTGTAATGAATGTATGGTTTTCGTTCAAGAAATTTTTGATAAATCAATGATTGAAGAAAGTAGTGATACAAATTCTGGAAAGGGTGGAGATCTTCAGTCTCTTACTCCACGTCAAATCGTAGACCATCTTGATGAGTATGTTATTGGTCAGGATGAAACTAAAAAAACATTAGCTATTGCTGTCTACAACCATTATCGCCGTCTAAAAATTAATGAAAAGAACAAAGAAACTAAATTTGATAAATCTAATATTTTACTTATTGGATCAACGGGTTCTGGTAAAACACATACTATTTCAACATTAGCTCGTTTCTTAGGTGTTCCCTTTGCTATCGCTGATGCAACTACTATCACTGAAGCTGGTTATGTAGGTGAAGATGCTGAGAATATTATCGCTCGTCTTTTAGAAAACGCTGATGGTGATACGAAGAAAGCTGAAAGAGGTATTGTTTATATTGATGAGATTGATAAAATCGCTCGTAAAGGTGAAAATACTTCAATTACCCGTGATGTGTCAGGAGAAGGTGTTCAACATGCTCTATTGAAGATTATTGAAGGAACTGTTTGTTCTGTTGCTCCTATTGGCGCACGAAAAGTTCCTAATCAAAGCTCAACAATGATTGATACATCCAACATTCTCTTTATTTGTGGTGGTGCTTTTGATGGACTTCCTAAAATTATTAACGCACGAACTCAAGATCAAGGAAGTATTGGCTTTAATGCACCAGTAGCAGTAAAAAAAGATAATACATCTTACGAATCTTTGAATAAAATTGAAACCCAAGATTTAATTAAATTTGGTTTGGTTCCAGAATTTGTCGGACGTTTACCAGTTATTGCTATACTTAAAGATTTGGATAAAGTTGCTCTTAAAAATATTTTATCTAAGCCTAAAAATGCATTAGTTAAACAGTATCAAGAACTTTATTCCGATCATTCTTTGGAGCTAGTATTTAATGACGAAGCATTAGAAGCTGTAGCTGAAGAAGCAATTATGAAAAAAACTGGTGCTCGTGGTCTACGCTCTATCGTTGAACGTGTACTTTCTGATTCTATGTTTATTTTACCAGAAATGGAAAAAGGCACAGTTATAGAAATTAACGCTGATGTTGTAAAAGGCAAAATCCCGGCTATTCAAATCCATGTGGATAAGAAAACAGCATAACATAAGTTAATAAAATAAAAACAGGCCATTGGCCTGTTTTTTTGTTTAACGCTGTATAATCATTGGACCTACGTTTCCTGTATTACTAGATGGTCCTGCTGCCTGATACTGTTGGTAATTAGCAAATCCCATGCTTTGTTTTTTTGGCGGCTCACTCACTAAGTTACACCCATATCCATCACTGTCTACTACTCCATTTGTATAACCAGATAACGTTATTACTACTGTTTTCTTTTTAGGGCATATTAGACCTTGAACTAAATTGGCATTATTTTCGTTTCCAGCAGCAACTTCGTTTAAACGTTTTACTGTAGCTAATATTTGTTCTTGGTAAGTATTGTATTTTTTTATTTCAAAAGTTGGATCTATTCTTACATTCCAAACAAGTTTATAACCATGTTTTTTTAAATCATAGCTTAACTGTTGATATGATGTACCCTTACTCATTAGAAATGCTGGCTCTTTTTCTTTTTTACTTGTATCCGCATTTTCTACAGCAAAAGCTGTGGAAGTAAAAGAAAGGGCCGCTAACATAGCTATGGCTGTTTTTGTTATTAATTTCATTTATTTTCTCCATGATTAAACTGTATCTTATATAAAGATGCAATATTATAAATATTTGGTCAATATCTATGGATAAAATATATTATTTTTTAAATAATTCAAGAGGAGAAAATAGAAAAGAGGCCGGAGCCTCTTTTTTATTTACCACCATTAGATGCTTTGACTCTTCTTTCAAAGAAATCACCAAAACTATTTATTGCTTTTACAGATGGGCTATCATAACCTTCTTTGGTTTCAGCAACATCTTTAGCAACTTGAATAGTATCTCTGATTCTATTCAATGTTTCTGGTTTTTGAGCCTCTGATTTAGCCATAGTTTCATGAAGAAGGTCTTGAGACGAAGTATCATTAGCAAGTGCGGAACCAGAAAGAATCATCACTGTAAAAAATAAAATCTTTTTCATATTAACTCCTCATTTCTAAAATATGAAGCTATTATATACAATTCTAATATCAAAATAAAGTTATTTATACAATATGTTTGAGGCAAAACAACTGTATTGGTTTGCAAATAAAACTTTAAGTATTGGTTTTAAAGTGATTAAATCATAGATGATTAAACTATTATTCTTTTTAGTAGCATAATCCAGTATTGTATACCCATCTTCATCTTTTTCTAAATAGTCTATGTCGAATCCTTTTAAATATTTCATAAAACCTTTTTTACCAAAACAAACAATTAAATGTATTAGCTTTTTCCCTGAATAATCCTTATAATTTACATCAAAATATCCACTTTTTAATGCGATAAAAAACATTTTTTCTGTTGATGAATAAGATTTACATAAGTCTGCGAGAAAATCTGGTTTATTGTTAATATTTATACTAAGCCTCTCTTTATTATGCATAATATAATTATAAACTAATAAAAATATATCTTCATTACTATAAGGTAAAGCATTTAATACATCTTCATTAAAAACTATATTATTACGTAATAAGACTTCTAATATTTCTATATCTTGATTAATAATAACACTTTCTAAAATTACACTACCTTGATCAAAAGCATAATTAGGGTATTGATGCGAATAAAAATACTTTATTACACCATCCAAATTTCTCTCATTACAATGTTTAATTAACTCATCCATTTTCTTACCTTCTTATTTTATATTAAAAGGTAAAGCAAAATATTATAAATGAGAAGTCTATTTTAAGAAAAAGTATTAATTCTTGTATATTTTTCTCGTGCTTTATGCCAATTTTCAAAATCATTTACAAAAGTAAAAAACTCAGAGCCATTTATCTTTGTATCTTCCTGTATTTTTAACTTTAGATCTTCATTTATTTTTTTCATAGTTGGATAGTATAGATGTTTATCTAAAATGCCACCCTCAAGCCAAAACTGTATCTTACCTAATAAATTTTTAGCAATATCTAAATCGATATTCTTCCATACTAACCATGTAGTTAATTTCTTATTAGAATAAACATAATGTTCTATAGCTTTTTTACCCTCTGAAGTATGCTTATCTATAGATGATGAGCAATAAGGTCCAATATAGCCTAAATCAATAAATTTAGCATCATTGATAGTTTTTACTTTCTCATTTTGCAGTGCTAAATCAACGAAAGCTAAAAATATAGGACTACCTTCTTTTTGCGTTGCTGTTCCTAACATCATACATTCTATTATCATTTCAGAAACTCCATTTTCTTTACATGATGAAAGCCATGCTTCCCAATCACCTTCAAACTTACCTAAAGAAGAATTAGGAAATTTTGTTGTTCCTGCTATTCTCCAAGCTGCTATTCCTTTTTCCCACCACTTACTCTCTGTTGACCACGCTATCTTTAATGATTCTTCAATGCTTAAGTCATCTACATTTTTTACATTATATTTTTCTAAATATTCAGGCAACCATCTAGTGCATGAAACCCAATCATTAGCTGTTCTATCTTTTATAGTGGATGCCCATTTTCTTGCCTGTTCTTGTAAAAATACATGACCACCTTGATTTTCTATATCTTCTTTTTTCCATCCATTGCTCATACTATCAATAATTACTTCTGGAGATGCTCCTGCTACATCTTCAAAAGCTATAACAGCCATTCTATAGCGAGCATAAGCTGGATCTACATAATATATCCACTTAGCGGCGGCGGCAGCATCATCGGCTTTACCATGCCTTATACTTTTATGTAAATGAGATACAAGTTTCCATTTATCTTCTTTAGAAAATTTCCATCCATCAAGATAAATAAAACCATCATCTTTTTTCATATTTTCTTGAGGATTGTAAATCCTCTTTTTACTTATATTTTCGCCAAATGCCATTACTTTTTCTCCTCTATATATTTTGTGATTAGTGGATAAAAATCTTCATTCCAAAAATCAGTTTTCCTCACATTTAATTCTAAACCATTACTTTTTATAAAATCATCACACTGATGAGCTATATGTGGATTTTTATACATTGTATTAAATGATGTTTTTAAATAATTTTTAAATATATCAGGAATTTTCTTGTTCATTTTCTTTATATATTTTTCATCTAAGGTTATTGCTGTATAAATAGCATAATCTGTTTTTGCTTCTTCATTTATTAGTAAGTTTTCTATGATATAATTATTTATTCTTTTACCTATTTTTGAAGATAAACCTTGATAATTTCTTATCACTAATAAGGTCTTTAAATTAATTACTTTAAAAAAAGAATCCGGTATATTTTTGATTTTTGATGTTTCAAAGTTAATATCTTTAAAACTATAAGATGATGGCGTGTCTTCTTTTTTATATACTAATACTTTTAACAATTTTAAGACTTGTTCCTCATACTGAGGATAATTAGTTAAAATAGATATTCCCCATGTAAAATACTGACTTACACTCCTCTCTTTATTTAAATAATACCCATTTAAATGACGATATGAGTCTATTTCAAGCAAGTCTTTTCTACTATTGAATATATAGTCATATATATTTTCTCTCTCTTTCTTTGTTAAATGATTTTTATATAAACAATCTCTAAACAAATTAATAAATGTGTCTATACCTACAATAGAAAAATCTTTATTATATTGATTACTCATTTTCTTAGTTTTAAATAATATATAACTTAAAAATTCAGAAGATATCTTTATATCAATATGAGTAAAATAGTTGATTAATTCCTCTATTGCATAATTTGCATAAAATGTATCTTCTATTTTATTTTTTAATAGATACTCTAACATATTATCAAAATCTTTTTTTAAGCATTCCAATACGATATTTGAATTTACTATTATTTTTTTTCTATCATCATAATCTATTTTAAAAAAACGATCATCTATACTATAAAGTATATTTTTAGAATAGAAAGTCTCAAAAGATTGCTTAAAAAAAGCAAAATACAATTCCAGATTTTTCTCAAAATCATCATCACTGTTATTTCTTATAAATAAACTCATTATTTTTCCTTTAATAGATAATAAAAATAGGAGACTAGCTCCTATTTTACGATATCTTATAACTTCATTTAAAATTTATTTTAACGCATTCTATGACGCGGTTTTTGCTCTTCTGTATTGCTTTGTTCAACTTCAATAATTTCTTTTTTCTGAAGATCTACGATTTCAGGCAATTTTGTCATAACAGGAATAACCTTATTAGCCACATAAGCTAAACCAGCATCTGTAATCTGGAGAGTTCTTTTTTCATTATCATAAGTTGCAAGTCCACTTTTTTCCAAAGTTTTATTAGATACTAAGTTTCGAATTACTTGTTCTACTTTTGTATCATTACGATTTTTCAATGGAGCTAAGTCTTCATCGCTTAAGTCATCTTCAATATTTCCAAAGATAGATTTTTTAAGGATAGATGTGGGAACATTTGGATCTTTTAAATGGAATTTAGCTTGAGCGAGTAGAAGCAGAGCAGGGAAAATTACATTTTTTTCAGTAATACGATTATTCATTACAACTCCTTTAAGTATGTTATATATTTTTCTAACTAAATATATAATAACATAATTGGAGGTATGTTACAATATAAAAAGGAGATTTTCATCTCCTTTTATTAATTTTTATTCTGTAATTTTTATAGTCGGGAATGTTATAGGTTTTCTCATAAACTCTTTTCCTGCTCTCTCTTCTAATAATTTTAAAACAGGCGCTAATCTTTTCCTTACTTTTTTAGTTGATATTGCACCTTTTTCTTTTGTTGTACCTGCTGACGCAATTAATACAGACATTAGTTTTGAAACCTCTATAGCCATTTGAGAAAAATCCTTCATTAGGCTTTTTTCTTCTTTCATTATTTTATTAAAGTCATCATCTTCCATAAATCTAGCTATTTTTATCATTAACCAAGCATTGGTAAAAGCATTATCTAATTCTTGTCTGTTTTCTTTAATACTTACCCATTTTCTAGATGATTCCCTTTCTTCTTCTGAAGTAAATCCAGAACGTAGAATCTCATATATATATAAAGCCTCTTCTTCTGAATCAAAATCAATTTCTAGATTACCTTCACCATTCATTCCTGTTATAACAAAATGCTCTCTCATTATCACTAACTCCTTAAATATACTTATCTAACTTTCCGCTATCTTTTAATTTTCTTCCGGTATAAAGAACTATACCAAACATAAATACTGCTATTGCTATTAACGAACTTAAAGCACTCATCATCCAACTATTATCTGATGTTTTTATAATATCATTATTTATAACTGGTTTATTATTATCAAATAATTTTTCTGAACTTCCTTTATCATCATTTTTTTGAGATGATTCAAACGGTTTAATTTCGAAGGCATCATGTTCATTTTCTGGTAATGGATTAAATGGTTTTACTTCAAATGAAGTATTATTATTTAAAGATTGATTAATCGAATCTTCTAATGCTTCACCAGCATCTTGTTTTAATGCTTCATCTTCAAGAGCTTTTTTAATCCTCTGTTCTGAATACATTTCTCTAAAATCAGCCATCTCTTCTTTTGTTTGGTCTATTTCACTTATTGGAAGATCATCTGATGTTACAACCGGAAGTGTAGCTATGAATTTATCCATTTCACTTAATTCTGGCTTTTCTTCTTTATTCTTTTCAATAAGTGGATCTTCTTTAACCACTTCTGCTTTTTGTGTTTTTACAGGTGTTAAATCAGGTTTTTCTTTTGCTTCTATTTTAGGAGATGGTAATGGCTTAGACTCTGCTTTAGTTATTTTACTAACTTGTCTGTCCATTTCTTCTTTAGTTAAACCAGTTCCTGTTGGCATAATAGAGGGTTCTTTTGATTTTACTTTTACTGTTTTACTTTCTACTTCTTTTTTCACTGTTTCTACTGGTTTTGAAGTAACAGAATTTGCAGTAGCTGTTTCTTTAACAGCAGGTTGAGATTTTTCTACTTTAGGTTTTGGAGCTGTAGGCGTTTTATTGCTTGGCTTCCAAGTATTACTATTTCTTGCTTCAGCATTAGCCAAAACATTATCAACCCATTTTTTATCACTCTCTGTTAATCTATAAGTAGATGGTGAACGCTGCATCTCTTTTAACCATTTTGTAGAAAAAAGATCGGTTTGTTTATTATTCCCGTTATTTCCTTGGCTTCTACTTATTTGAACATTAGATAATACATATTTAACACTTTCAGGTGTATTACCCCATTCCTTAGAATCAGAGTCTGCCCATACATTCGGATCTGTTTTAGCGGCATAGGCCAAATTTACACCTCCTAAAAGAGATGTTCCGATAATAATAACAGGTATGATATTTTTCATTATTGAACCCCATAGATACATATTTGATAATGGATTTTATTAATCCTCATTAAATTTATTTTCTATAATAGTATATTTTCCAGCTAAATTAAGCAAATTTATTTATTACATAAGTATAAAAGCCAAAGTTTCTCAACTCTGGCTTTATTTATATTTCGGTATTTATTAAACTCTTCTTCTTTTTGAGCTTGGTTTTTTCATTGTAGGTGGAGTATATTCTGGCTCTTCTTGTTTTAATGTTTCGTTTTCTTTTTCCGCTGCTTTTTGAGCACGTAATTCCTTACGTTTCATTGCCGCTTCAGAAGCTCTAACCAAGTTGTAGCCATGTAATATAGTTTTTGCATATTCACTTTCTGCAAATTCATGAGCTGGCACATCATCTATATCAACAGTATTTGGATCACACCCTTCTTCCAGTAATAATCTTGCTATTTGTGCATCATCTTCTTCATAAGGGTTTTTAGCTAAATTATAATGAAGTGCTGTTTTTCCTTCCTCATCATAATCATTTGGATTTGCTTTCTTTTTTATTAAAAATATAACAGAGCGCACATCACTATTTTTTGTAGCAGCTATTAATCTTGTTTCTTTAGTATCTGTAAGACGTATAGATACAGATGCCCCCATACTCATAAGTAGATAAAAAGCTTCAAACTTAAATGCTTCCATAGCAACCCATGCTGCATCTTTACCGTTAGCAAATCTTCTACCTATATCAGCACCAGCTCTATATAAGTATTCTATCATTTCAACATTATTAGTTAGACCAGCCATTGCTAAAGGAGTCATTTCATTTGACAATGCATCATTTATAGGCGCACCTTCTCTTATGAGTTTCGCCACAACATCTTTTTCACCTTTTTCAACGGCATCTATAAGATCTGTAAGTAATTCAGTTTGCTTTCTATCCCATGAAGATTTAGCCTCACTTGTTCTTACAGTCATTTGCCATTCATCCATAGAAATTGCTCTTGACACTTTTTCACCTTTATTTTTTATAATTACTACTTATAAAATAACTTGTATGAAAAAAATATCAAGAGCTATAATAAAACTAAGGTTTAAACTTTTTTGAAATATTTTCTTTAGAAAACTTCCACGGAGATTCTTTATCTTTTTTAGATGTTAAGAAATCTAAATAAACAGGTCCATCTTTATCCCACCATAACATTTCATGACAATCTGTAGGTAATGGTGGCTCCCATTTATAAGCCATACTCAATATTTTACCTCCTTGTAAAGTAGAGCCTCTTTTCTCATTTCTTTCCAGCAATGTTTTAGGATCACTTTCTAAATGTATAATTCTTACTGTAGCTCCATAACTTCTTAATAAATTAATATTCTTATCTCTTGTTAAAGGAGAAAGATGAGTAGCATTCCAGATAAATGATTCTTCATTAGCAAGCATCCTACGAGCTTCTTTCATAACATATTGAACAGCTTCACCATGATTATCACTTTGTTTAAAACCAAATAAAGCACGAGCATTATCAAATGATAATACAGGTTTTCCTTCACCAAATTTACTTACCCATGTATCTTTACCACTCGCAGGAAGCCCTGATAACATAATAACATCTGATTTTTTATTCCAATATACAGGACGTTCTTCATGACTTTCTCCTCGACCTTCCCAATACAATCTTTCAGCATGTAAGCTAGAAAAATTATGTTTCCAAGGTTGGATTAAGCACTTCTCTTCTTCACACGCAAAAGCAAAGAGTTCAACTCTATCAAGAATAGCTCTTTTTTCACTGTAAGGCTCTGTTTCTCTTCCTAAAGCATCAGCTTGCGCCATAAGTTTTAAATGGTTCATCTTCATAGATTGAGAAAGCTCTCTTAACTGGAAAGTATTTGCTTCATTAATCCATGTGAAGGGATATTGATGAACCATAATAATACGGGCTACAGATTCTCTTATTTCAGGAGGAAAACCAGCATACCACATTAATAATCTGGAATCTTGAGCACCACGTTTTGAATGACCTCTACTTGTTATACGATTATTTTCTTCATTTCTTCTGGTAACTCCCGGTTTGCCAATATCATGGAAAAGTACTGTCCAGAACATAATCTCTTGTTCTTTATAAGGCAAATTACGATATTCTGAGTTATCAAGTAAAGCTTCCACCACCATTTTTGTATGCGTCCACACATCGCCTTCTGCATGATAATCTTTTTCTTGAGGTGTATTTTTCATTGCCACCACTAAATCAGGAAATATTTTTTCAATATCATTCCAATCTAGTTTAAAATTATTTTCAGTACACGGCAGTAAATTTTTTAAAAAACTGTAATTTAACGTATGTTTATAATCACCATTCTGCTTTAACATTTTTGTTATAGCTTGGCTTGCATCACTATTTATTGTAAACCAATCATAATCTGACATTATCTTATCCTTAAATAAAAATGGGGGAATCCCCCCATTATATATTAAAACATTATTACTATCAAAGCATTTTATGGCGAAGGTCTTCTTTTGGGTTGCTCTGCCATATTATTATCCCAAGGAAGAACATGCCCTTCAATTTCTGGAGAAATAGGAATACGTAATTTATTCTTTTCCCATAACTTCTTCTGTAATTCAACAGCCCATTCTATATGCTTAGGATCTTGCCCTCTCTTAATACGAGTTCTTTCTGCATAATTATTACCTTCTTTAAATAGTAATGACCAATCAACATCTTTTGCCCCCCATATAACGTTTGGGAGTTTATCTATTTCTCTATTCTCTCTAAACTTATCTAAAGAGTAGTTATATGTCCATAAATATTCTTTAGGTCCCGGAACGATAAAGAATGGTGCTTTATCACTTTTAGGATTTAAGAATGTTGGAGGAAAACCTTGTCCTACAACACAATTACCTTCTAAATCATATCTAGACTGAATTACTTGACCATCTGTAGCAAATATTCTTGGTTCGTAATTTTTTCCTTCACCCCAAAATCTTCCTTTAGCTTTATCAATAAAATCTGGACTTGGACCAAGATCTCCACCATATGTGAATGCAAGACGACCTTTCCTATCGATATAACCAAGTTTTTCTTTCTCTTCCACATAAGGAATATTTACAACTGGTTTTTCTTTTTTCTTAGCTAATTTATTATATGTTTTCTTTTCTTCTTCTGTGAGATCTATATTATCATCAAGAGGATCATAATCAGCTAAAGACTCAGAAACTTCTTCCTTTTCTTCATTCTTATCATTTCTTCTAAAGAACATATCAAAGAAGCTTGGCTTTTTCTCATCAGTTTCAAATACCTTACCTTTTTCTTTCTTTTGCAGGTAATCAGAAGCTAATGGCATTTCTGGTGCTTTAAATTTAATATTTTTTTCATCTATGTCTGCTAGTTGGGCTATTGGTGTTTCTTTAATTTCATCCTCTAGCGCAAATAGTTTTTCTAAATCAATTAATGGATAAGGAATATTAAATCTTTCAGATAAGAATAAAATATCTCCTGCTTCTAATTCCCAATCATCTTTAAAATTAGAGTATTTTTTAACATCAGAAACCCATTTAGTTAATTTTTGAATATCTTCTTGTGTTTTTAAATCTTCAATAATTTTCATTTCAATAGCAATAGAAGTCCAACTATCACCATGCTTAACAACATAACGATTAGTGTCAAAATCTATAACATCTTCAGCATCTGGAGATTGTTTAACTTCTGTAAGACTTTCTTCTTGTACTCCCTTTTTAAAATATCCTTTTTTATTTTTCCTGTCTGTTTGGAACATAATTGCTGTTTTATTAGTTTTATCTTTACCCCATGATGCTGATACAGTATTTATCATTTCATGTCTGGTATATCTTCCTAACTCTACAGGAATTTCCTCTATTTTTTTCCTAATAGCCTTAATCTCATCAGGTTTAGCAAGACCTCTTTGTAAATCCATTCTATTGTGTAGACCTGTTTCATTTAAATAAACAGCTACATTATCCGTATGTCTACTCATACCCACATAAGCTAATCTGAAGTCCATTAAATTTGAGTCTACTATAAATACTTGTTGTACTGTTTGCCCTTGGCTAGCATAAATAGTAGTTGCAAAGTTATGCACAACTGGAAATGCTCTTTTAGTATCATGCTCAAATTCTTTTGTATTTAAAATCATTCTTCCGGCAACATCCCCATCCATATCGATTATTATATCATAAGAACCGGGGGTTATTTTACTTTCTTCTACGCCAACAATATGACCGCTATTTCTATTAAATACACCTACTTTTTTAGGAATCCATGAAGATCTATCCATATTAGATTTATCTTCTGGTGTTTCATATACGATAGTTTTTTTACTGTTTGCTCTTACAACAATTTCATCACCTATAGCAAAAGTAGTTTCCCACATAGCCTTACCATCTGTTACTTTTACAGGTAAAGTTTCTGAACCATACACTAATCCCATTTTTTTATAAGCGACACGCACTCTTCTATTAAGTTCAGTTACATCATTATTAGAAAGTGCAAGTATTAATGCTCTTTTATTAGGATAAGCCATTTTATAAGATAAGAAATCTCTAAGAACCATATTGAATTGTTCTTTCTTATTTTTTGCCCAATGAATCGCTTCTTGTTGTAAAAATGTATTTATGGCAACACCAGATTTTCTGAATGAAAAATCTTTAACAGCATCTCTATGTGTTTTTTGTTTTTGACGACGAATAGTATCAATTCTTGTTGTTCCATGATAATGAACAATAACTTCTAATGCACTACCAGCATCAACAGGATTTAATTGACGACTATCACCAGTTAAAACGACTTTGATTGGATGTGGGCTATTTCTTGTCATTTCCAAAATATTTTTCATATGTCTTGAACCTACAAGACCTGCCTCATCAACGATTAATACCGTTTTTTGTCTAAAGTAATCTAGACCTTGATTTTGCGCTTTCTTTATATCAAGTGTTAACCCTTCAATAGCAGTACAATCATCAATACCTGTAGATGCAGATAAAACAGCAGCAGCATTCCAAGATAAAGCAGTCCCAATAATACGATAACCACTATCTATAAATGCTTTTTTTACAGCCGCCATTGTAAAAGACTTACCTGCTCCCGCAGTACCTTCAACTACAGTAACACGCTCGTTTGTTCTACAACATGCAAGAACGGCTTGCATTTGTTCTTCACTTATTCCTTTTCTAGCATTTATAGCATCTTCAACAATTTTCTCATTTAAACAGTGATCGGTAGTTTCTTCCATAGCCAACATAATCATTTGTTGTTCTATTTCATACATTTCTCTTGTAGTTACTTCTTCAACGCCTTCTAATGTTATTAAATCAGCATATTTATCTATTAAATACTCTACCAGATCATCAAATGCTGGTTTTTTCATTATATTGAATACATACTTTCTTTTTTGTTCTGCTTTTTCTTTCTCTTCAAGATATTTTTTATATGCTTCTTTAGATGTATAATTCTTTTTTTCTGGCTCTTTAGTTCCTTCTACCATTATTTTTTCTTTTAAATCTTTTATTAATCTTTTTCTTGTAAAATAAGAATTAGACCTTGTTATGTAATCCAAAGTCGTGCCAAGACTGTCTAATGTATAATCAAACTCATCTTCTTTAAAATCTTTTAAAAACTCTGGTGGTGTTATATCGATATTTTCATTTTCTTTGAGTGACATAAAATAAAACTCTCTTAGTTTTGATATTGACTTGGCAATACCAATTAAATGTATTAAATTAAATTAAGTATAACTATATTATGCAATATAATATAGCTTTCGACAATATTTCTTAAAAAAATATTTAGGATATTATTATGAATCAAGAACATATTTTAAAAAATTATGAAATTACAGAAACAAAAAATAGTGAGAATAATCCCATAATCATTTTATCTTTTGATATCAATGATTTTGGCTCATCATTAACATGGGAGCCATTGGATGTGACTTATAATGAAAATAGTCTTTCTATTAAAGTCAAAAGTGATGATTCTAATATTTCACTTATAACAGAACCTTTGTCTTTTAATAAAGAAATATATAACACTCTTCAACAATATGATCAAATCATTGTTGCCGGATTAAATAGATTTAAAAATGGGAACCCTATTGAATATGCTTATCAAGTTAATAATATTAATAATCAACCAAAGCGTAGTAATAAAATGGGCATGTCTTAACACTTTATAAGGTATAGTAAAATGATATTAAATGTTAATGATGTAGCAAATAGCCTATCTTCTGAAAATGCTACAACGTATGTTATAGGAGATAAACCTGCTAAAAATAGAGCTTTAAGTAAAGTTGTTGGATTATTATTAACAACTGCTTTTGCTATGACAACCCTTCCATCTCTTGCTGATACGGGACATCATAACAAAGCTACAAACCAAACTCAAGTAAAAAAACATGTTAGTAAAAAGAAAACGCTTAAACAAAATAAAGCAACGTATTTTGCTAATATGAGAGCTGAACTTAATAAAGTAAAAGTAGACCAAAGTGGTGTGCCTATTCAAATAGACGAAGAGAATGCTAATAGATTTACTGTTGCTAAACAGCTTTTTGCAGCATCTGAAACAGCATTATCAAAAGAAGATAAAATAAGATATAACATGATGGGAATAGGGATTATTGTTGAAGACTCTCATGATTTAGTTAAAGTTAATGGTAATCCTACGTTAGGGGCTGGTTTCGATTTAGTTCAACAAAAAAAATCTTTTGGCTCTGAGCTTGAAATGTATAAAACTATTGTCAAAGCTGGATATCCTGTAGATGATGTAATGAACTACGCTATGGGTAAATCAAAAACTATCAAAACAGACTTTAAGAAATCATTAGCACTATTCTCTTTAATACAAGATGACTATATTAAGATTGCTAAAACTTGGGCTGGACCAAAGTTATGGGGATTAGATGATGCTACTACGCTTGTTACGGTAGATGTTCCGGGATTTAAAATGTCTGACTATTCCGATCCTGAAATTAGCAAAAAAGTGGGTACTAAGTATACTACAGCTTATAATATGACAGTAGAAGAAATGGCAGGTGCAGCATATGCTTCATATAATAATGGCGGTCGCGTTTTAGGTAAAGATTTTACAAAAAACTATAAGCGCGGAGATTATTTAGCAGCTATTGAAAGTTTTACTACAGGCCATACAGATAAAGATGGTGTATATTATAAAAATCAAAGGTTGATTAATGCTATAACATTTTTAACAGCAGGGAAACAAGGTAAAGAATATTTAACTGCTGGAACATTTGATACATATAATCAAACTAATAACTTAGCGGCATTAAAATCTGCTATTCCAGAAACATATAAAATTAGAGAAATGGAAAAAGTATTTAAGACTACCCATTTAGCTGTTGATACTTATGAAGAGCAAAAAGCAAGTGGTAAAAAGCTATCTGCAAAACAAACCGCTAGATATGAACGCCAAAAACAGATTCTAGATAAAATAGAAAAACAATTAAATGCAGCAAAAGAAAAAGTAGGAGAAGAAAAAATAGTCTATGATAATAAAGATATTATTGAAGAACTGAATAAACAAGGTTTATACGAAAGTAAAAAAGAAAAATCGGAATCCTTTCCATTACCTGAAAGACAATTAGAAATAGAAAAAAATACACCTAAACAATCTACTGGTAAAATGTCATTATCTGATAAACTGAAAAGACTTATTAATCAACAAGCAATAACCGTTAATGAAGCTGTTAGAGATACCATGAAAATGAAATAAAAATAAAGAAGCAGGATGACCTGCTTCTTTTTATTTTACATTTTAACTTTTATTGATTCTTTTTCTTCATATACTGGCTCTGGATCTTTTAGTCTTAAAAAGATTTTTTCAGCATGTAAATCAACTCTTTCAACTTCAACTTTTATACCAGCTTCAAGCACTTTAGCGACTTCTGATTCATGCTTAGGTTTTAATACAAAGGCTTGTATATTCGTTTTTTCACCCTGAACAAACCAACCATTATTGGACTCTCTAATAATTTTTACATCTTCTATCTCACGCTTGAATTGTTCAGCATACTGAAGGATCAACCATTGATTAGCCTTATCACTAGCACCTTTTGCTAATCTTTGTTTTTCATTACAATACTTACCAATAATATCGACTTCTTCATCTTTTGGTAAATTATAATTTGTATAACCTAATGCATTTTTAATTGCTCTATGAGCCATTAAATCTGGATAACGTCTGATTGGAGACGTAAAGTGCATATAGCTATCATGACCTAAACTATAGTGTCCTGTATTTACATTTTCATATTTAGCAGAACGAGGACGTGATAATTCATCTTCTGGTGCTTTTTGATTCCTATATAAAACAGAACGATTTCCAGATAAAGATAACATTCTTGCAGCTTCTTTATTAGCAAATAACATAAATTCTTCAACTAATTTATTAGAAGGCGTAGCATCTAAAACGATTCTCAAGTGATCAACTTTACCTTTTTTATTTAAAACAGGTTCAACTTCTGGCTCTCTATCGAATGGCTTAGAAAGAGAATAACCTCTTAAAATATTAGCAACATTTAAGCTATTAATCACCGTAGATTCAGTTTCTTTATCCCAAAGCTTGAGTTTTTCCAAACCTGATGATGGTTCAACCAATGGTGCTAAATTCGGCAGAACTAAAGATTCTCTATGAATATAAGCATCAACTTCATTATAAGTTAAACGAGCATGAGAACTTATTACCGCAGGATAAAATTGAGACATTCCCACAAGACCATCTTTATTAATGAGGGCTTCACATACCATTACAGCGTTTTCTTGTCCCGGATTTAATGAACATACACCATTTGATAATATTTCTGGAAGCATTGGAACAGCTTTATGAGGCATATATAAAGTTGTGGATTTTTCTTTAGCTTCCTTATCTAAAGCTCCATCAGGTAAGACATACCTACTGACATCAGCAATAGCTACATACATAGTAAATGTTCCATCTTTATTATCAATGGTTGCTATAGCATCATCAAAATCTTTTGTAGATTCGCCATCAATTGTAACAAATGGTATATTTCTTAAATCTTTTCTTCCTTTATCTTTTAATATTTCATTGATTGAGATACTTGAAGACATCTCTGCTTCCATCATACTATTAACAGTAAATCCTTCCTTAGCATTCATCCAAGCTAAACCTAGTTTAGTTTCAATTCCCGGCTCATCAATTTTCCCAACATAACTTTCTACATCAAAAAACGCTCTTAATCCACACCAGCGCTCAAACTTACCTGTTCTTCTTAAGTAACCTGAAATAAAAGAGCCTTCTTCTTGAACTTTTTCTATTTCTTCTTTAGATAGTGTTTCTTGATGCTTTTCTGATAAGCGAACAACATCTTTCATCATTGGTTCCATTAACTTAACAGCACTTAACCAATCCTTTCTTCCACCACCTACATTTTGAGCTACTGTTAAATAAGGCTTGGTTGATATAACGTCTACTATTAAACCTTCATCATCGCCACCTGTTGTAACGCCCCTCCACTCTTTAGGAATCCTTTTGGCTTTTACTACTTCTCCATTAACAACAAGAGCAGCTTCTTTTCTATTTAAATAAAGCGTTTCGCCTGTTTTCTCACCAGATTCATCCTGTAAATAAAGTATAGCATGACCTCTAGCTTGCCATTCTACTTTACCTACTACTTCCTCCAAATATTGAGTTGTTCTAAATGATATTCCATCCTCATTTACTAAACGCAAAATATTTCCATCTAACTCAAGGTTTTTAACCCACTTTACGATATCTGATCCACGAGCTTTAGGGTATTCTTCATTAATTAAAGAAACAAAATCTTCAAATTTATAAGATTGGTTCTTACGCATTTTATCTTTAATTAAAAGCTGCTCTTTAGGAAAGACATATTCAGTTCTATTTGTTTCCAAGGTATTTCTCCATTTTTACATTGATAATATTATCATAACATGTTTGAACATTAATGAATACTTTTTTCTTTTATAATTTCTTCGAATTTTTCTGCCTTTTCCTCACTTAGTAAATTTCTTGGAGAAATATTAAAATTATCTTCTATATCAGGATCTGCTCCTAACTCTAATAATTCTGGAATTATATTAAGCATAAGATCTACTTCTAAATCTCTTTCCCATGTATCAAGAGCATACCACAAACAAGTCCTTCCATTCTCATCAGGCTCATCTATAGAGACTCCCCATTCTAACATTCTTTTTATTCTACTTACTTTTTGGTCATTATTTTCTGATAAAATCCAAGCATGTAAAACACAACGACCATTAGACCAATTTTTTAATGACTCTACACCTTCTGTTTCTTTCAAAGCTTGGATATACCACCATAAAGCGCCTCGTGCAGCAATTAATTTTGCATCTAAGGCATTTTCATTATTTTCACTTGGCCTTCCACCTAAAGACCATAAAACAGTTCCAAGATCTTCTGTTTGTCCTTTTATTTTTAAATACCCTTCTTTATTTAATGAAGTATCATTTACTACACATGAGTACCAATATCTTTCTAATAGCCAATCCATTGGTGTTTTACCATATTTATCTTTAATATTTACTCCTAGCCCGGCATCTATTAGGTCAACAATTAGACCATATTCTGATAGTACAGCCCAATGCAACATAGTTTCTCCATGTTCTCCTCGCATTAAAAGTGCCTTCATTTTATTTTTAGTGAGCCAAGCTCTAACTTCTATCGCTCTTTCTGGATTGATTAAGACAAACCAAATATTTTTTTGAGCTGTATCAAACTCCCTTTCAGGTGGTAAAAATGACTTAGATACTTCATACGATAATTTATTTACTTTTTCTATTCCTTGTAATTTTTGTTCTTGCTTTTGTTTTTTTTGCTGTTTTTTTTCTTTTTTACTTTTAAATATCATAGAATTTTCCTCTCTATATTTAAATTAGAATTAAGAAAGTATAAAATCAAATATTTTTATTCTATTGAATATTTTTATATTTGATATAAAATAGAAGTAGTTATTTAAATTTAGGTATTATATATGAAACAACAATTACAAACTATTTTTACTATAGAAATAGAAGCTAAATCAGCAAGCACTAAAGCAAAAGAAGATTGCCTAAATACTTTATATTCTATGATGTTTAAGCTTGATGGAAAAGAACCTTCTAAAGAAGGTAATCCTAAAAAGGTTTTTAAAGTTAACCTTTCTTCTAATGAAGAACAAAAGATAAAAACATTAATGTACCTTCAAAGTATTTTGTTTACGACAAAACAAATATGCTCTCAAAATAATGTAGAAACCTTTGAAATTAAAGGGAAAGTAATATCTAGTTTAACAAATGAAAACTATTTAATAAAAGATTCTACAATTAGGAAAAATGATGGTTCTGTTATGTTTCCTACACTATTAAAAAGATTGGAACAAGCCTTTTCAGAACAATATCTCGAAGAATATAAAACATCATCTAAAGTAAAAATAAAAGGGGCATAAGCCCCTTTTATTAATTATATTTTTGGTCTTACCCTTTTAGTGTCATTAGCTAATACATCTTCTAATGTTTCACCTTCAAGCATTCTTTTAAATCCATCTTCATCAATAACTGGAACACCTAGTTCTTGAGCTTTTGCCAATTTACTACCAGCTTCTGCTCCTGCAATAACCAATGATGTTTTTTTGGATACTGAACCTGCTACTTTAGCTCCTTGTTTCTCAACGATTTCTTTTATTTCATCTCGACCCATTGAACTCATAGTACCAGTTATGACAACTGTTTTTCCATTAAATACCGAATTTTCATCAATAACTACAACATCATTTTCTATTGGTTTTACACCAGATGCTTTCAAATCTTGAATAATCTGTAGATTTTTATCATTTGAGAAGAAAGCAGTTAATTCATCAGCCGTAGATGGGCCAATACCTTCAATAGCTAAGAAATCATCATGCGAAGCATTAATAATCTTATCTAATGTTCCAAAATGTTTAGCTAAGTCCTTAGCCGTTTGTTCACCTACTTGCCTTACTCCAAGACCAAATAAAAATTTAGCTAAAGGTCTTTCTTTTGTTTTTTCTAAATTTGCTTGTATTTTCATTGCAAGCTTTTCACCCATACGAGGTAATGTTAACCATTGATCAAGAGTTAATTTATAAATATCGTTAGAGTTTTTTACAAGTCCCATATCCACTAAATTTTCAATATGAGTATTACCAAGCCCATCTATATCCATAGCTTTACGTCCAGCAAATAACTCAAGAGATCCTTTTAACTGAGCTGAACAAACAAGACCTCCAGAGCAACGAGCAACAGCTTCACCTTCTGGTTTTACGATTTCTGAACCACATACCGGACAAACAGTAGGCATAGAGAATTTTCTTACCACTGATAAATCTCTTTTATCTATTAGTGGACCAACAACTTCTGGAATAACATCACCTGCTCTACGAACTCTAACAATATCTCCGATCCTTACATCTTTTCGTATAATTTCATCCATATTATGGAGTGTCGCGTTTGAAACAACAACACCACCTACTGATACAGGCTGTAAACGTGCAACTGGTGTAATAGCTCCTGTTCTACCCACTTGTATATCTATATCCAACAATAGCGTTAATTGTTCTTCTGCAGGGAATTTATGTGCTCTAGCCCAACGAGGAGAACGAGATACAAATCCGAGCCTTTCTTGAAGTTTATAAGAATCTATTTTATAAACTACACCATCAATATCATAATCTAAATGATCACGAAGTTTTTGAACTTTATTATAAAACTCAATTAATCCTTTTTGACCTTTCATCAAGCAGTTGAGTTCTGACATTTTGAAACCTAAGCTCTTTAAATGAGACATTGATTCACTATGGGTTGCTCCTTTATCAAATCCATCAGCAACTCCAAGTCCATAAGCAAAAAATGATAATGAACGTTTGGCTGTTATTTTTGAATCTAATTGGCGTAAACTCCCAGCAGCAGCATTACGTGGGTTAGCAAATGAATCTTCCCCATTATTACGGCGCATTTCATTAAGACGTTCGAAATCTTTTCTTTGCATTAATATCTCACCACGAACTTCAAGTAGTTTGGGGACTTCTTCACCTTTTTTATGAAAGGCTTCTCTAAGATCTAAAGGAACAGATTTTATTGTTCTTACATTAGCTGTTACATTTTCACCTACCATACCATCACCACGAGTTGCTGCCCTTGTAAGTATTCCATTTTCATATAAAATACTTATAGCAAGTCCATCATATTTTAACTCGCAATAAAACTCACAATCATCTTTGGAAGATAATTCTTCTTCTATACGATTTTCAAATGCCTGCACTTCCTCATCTGTAAAAGCATTATCCAAAGATAGCATTGGATTAATATGAGCGGCAGGCTCAAACGCACTAAGAATTTCACCACCTACTCGTTGAGTTGGCGATGTTGGGCTTAATAAATCTGGTCTTTCTTTTTCTAAATTCTGTAATTCTTTGAATAGCATGTCATATTCAACATCTGGAATTTGAGGATCGTCTAAAACATTGTACTGGTAGTTATGATACTGAATTTCTTTTGTTAGTTCTGCTACTCTTATAGCTTGTAAGTCTTCTTTATTTTCCATTATTTTTCCTCGAATGTTTAACAAAATATCAAAATTATTATACCATATCTTTTAAATAATATCACTATTTATATGCGATTTAATAACCATTCCGCCCCTTCTTTTTCAGAAATCCAATCGTTAACAAGATTGGTTAATACATAACCTATTTTTTCATTTAAAAAAGAAATATTCTTTTCTTTCAAAGCATTTCTTACTAATGTTGATCTAACTTCCATGAATTCAGGCAGTACTATAACAGGCCATTCGCATAATTTTTCATAATCTTTAAACTTTTTCATGCTACTTTCATTAGCATTATCTTTGCCGAAAGCCCAATAAAAATTATTACCACTATAGTAAGATTTAAAATAGTTCATCAGATCAATAGAGTAAACAACGTTTACATTATTTTTTAATATAATAGCTTCCTCTATATCATCTAAAACAACTCTTTTTTTCTCATCTTCTGTTAATATGCTATTCTCACCTAATACTAAGGAGGTTAACCATTCTTTCCTCTTTTTATAAGGAGCCATCTTTTTTCCAAATGCATGAGAAGAAGATAAGATAATCCATACTTTAGCTGTTGTTATACTTAATAAATATTTAATAGCTTGAAGGTGACCAAAATGTGGTGGATCTCCGGCAAGACCATAAACTATATTTATATTTTTTTCTTTTTCTAATATTTTAATATCTTCAATAAAATTCATAAGTCCCCCTTTTAGTTAGTTGTATTTTAACACTAACTAAAAAATAAATCAATAAATTTGCTTTATTTTTTAAATATGAGTAGAAATATAAAAAACAGAGGAGTAAAAAATGAACAATAAAAAAACTAAACTATCCATGATAGCCTTACTATTATTCTCTTTCTCTATCAATGCAGAAACAAAAGATGTAAAGACTACATTTAATGATGATAATGGGAATCAAATTAGTTGTATTATTGATACTAATGGTGAGACACATTGTAAAAATGGTAGCGGCGAAAATGTTATTTGTGCAAATAGTGATAATGGCTATTTATGTAGTGCCAATTAATTCTCTATAATATCTAACATAATATTTATCCATTTATCCCAAAATTCTATTTCTGAATTTAACTCATTTTTTAGAGGATAAAGCATAGGATCAGTTTTATCATTTGATAAGCAATTATTATTTAACATTCTACTATTTAAATAAGCTGAAAAACTTCTTGAAAGTAACATTTCATAAGAAGACCAATATTTATTCTGATTGTTTTTAACTTTATCCTTAAAAACGGAAAAGATATACCACATTTTATGTTTTGGAAGTTCTTTACTAAAAGAAAGTTTTTCAACTAGAGCTATTGTATAAACCCAAGTTCTATGAATTTTTTGTTTTTGTTTATTATCTTTTACTTCATTCCATAGTAACTCAGAGTGCTCCCTCCATGTTTTCCATTCTTCATAATTTTTTTCGCTCAAGTCATTATCAATAATATTTGCTATTATTGTTTTTACTTCAAATATTCTATTATCTACAAATTCTTTTATAGAATCTTGGTTTATTTGGATATGTGACAAAAGCAGGGGTAAAGTTTCTAGGGTGTTTTTCATAACAAATAATGATGATGAAACACTATTATTCAAACTAAATTTATTTCTTATTTCTTTTTTTAACTCTAATATATTATCATGAGTATCACCTAACGCTGAAAATGAAAGATGGCTTAAGTAATTTAAATTCTCATTTGTAATATTATATTTTTCGCCAATAATATTATCAATGAAATTCATCCATGCTTCTGCTATAAACCCATAAAAATCTAATCCTAAATAAATTGTTTTATTCTTTGTTGAATAAAAATAACGATCTGTATCTTGCCCATCTTCAAAAAATAACGATAACTGATTAAAACCTATTTTTCTGTTTTCAGTTTTTAGAAGTACTACTAATTCTTTAAATGCTCTATCTATTGATTTTAAATATGACCATATTTCATTTAAGGATAAATAATAGTTACAGTTAATAGATTTTAAATGATATTTTTCGGAAATTTGTTTTGCATATTTCTCAATAACAGTATTATTTAACTCAATTTTCGTGTTAACATGATATCGACTTCTTTTTGAAATTTTTGACTCTTCTTTATTTATACTATCTATAACAAGTTGTTCAGACATATTAAATTTTTCAATAAAGTTATCATCAATTATCATTTTAAAAAAAGTTTCTCCAACAAGGGTATCTATCCTATTTATATAATATTCTTCATCGTCAATACTAAACCATTGTTTGGCTTCATCCCATTCATTTTTATTGCCCCATAAATACTCTCTAAATGATAACATCCATTCAATTAAATCATCAGAGGAAGTGCAATAGGTTAAGTCATCCCATAAAACATCAAGATCATTTAAAATATCTTCATCTAATACAGGATATAGCTGTTGTTTTCTCAAGGATAAAATATCGTTGATTAATATGTGAGTCGGAGCTATTTTCTTTATTATAATATCTTTATACTGATCATCATTTAACATCTTATTTACCTATTTTCTTATATAGTTTTGTTTTAAACTATTTATAGTGATTTTACAAGCTATATTTTTTACAAATAAAAAAGGATTACACCTGTAATCCTTTTATACTTTAATAATGGTATTAAAAATGTTTCATTCTTCTTTGATTTCTTGCTATTAATTCTGGACGTTCTTCCAAAATTCTTTTATGTTCCATTACAGCAAATCTATCAGTCATGCCTGAAATATGATCTGCTAAAGAACGATAAAAGTCTTCTTTAGGATCTACTCCTATTCCTGACATTTCTTTCGGATCTTTACTATAAGCATTAAATAGGTCAATTACCATTTGCTTCTGAACCTGACGATTAGAGTCAATCGTTGGATGTTCATAAATATGGATTCTAGAGAATTTCTTCAATTCTTTATGAAGCTTATATTGATTATCGGTAAACTGCACTAACTCTTCTTTATAAGATTTAGCATCATCTGGAGTGATGATTCCTGAATCTCTAATTCTCATTGCTGTATTAGTCTTTATATTATTTAAAGAATAAGAGAACATATCGCGTATTATTGTTCTTACAATACCTTTTGTTGCTCTAATTTCATCTCTTGAGCCATTTAAATAATTATCATTTGATGGCAACTCAAAATTAGGGTGTTCTTTTTTCACTCTTTCCCAAGCCAACATATATCCCGGAGCTTCAAATAAATCTGTTGGTTTTAAAAGATCAAGAACAAAAGCATCCTCTAAATCAGCGTGAACATAAGCTATTGCATCAGATTTATCAACCACTTGAGATTCGAGAGAACCCTGCTCTCCAATTAAATGTCTTTCAGCTATTTCTCCAAGTAAAACTGCATTTTGTGTTGAACAATGTTTTAATAATCCAGCACGAGTTTCAAACATTAAATTCAGACCTTCATGTTCAGGGAAATAAGGGCTTTCTAATTTATCTACTATACGTAATGCTTGAATATTATGTTCAAATCCTCCATGATCTTTCATTAATTCATCGAGTGTATCTTGGCCTAAATGTCCAAAAGGTGCATGTCCGATATCATGACAAATAGCTAATGTTGCTGCTAAATGCTGATTTAAACCAAGATCCTTGGCTATTGATTTTGCAATCTGGCAAACTTCCATAGAATGATCATATCTACTACGATAAATATCTCCTGCAGCATCATGAGGGAAAACTTGTGTTTTAGCTCTGAGTTTTCTATGCGCTCCAGAATGAAGTATACGATCAAAATCTCGCTCAAATTCATTTCTATCTTGAGCTTTTTTTATTGGGTATTGGCGACCTTTACTGTTTTCATCAGTAATAGCGTAAGAAGCTAATGGCATATGTTTTTCCTTTTAAGTTAAGATAATGTATATATTTTATCATTATATTAAAATCTAATAAAGCTATTTTTTTATATTTTAGGTATTTTTTAGACATTTTATTAATTTCATATGTTCTTTTTCACTTATAATACCACCTAACCATCTCATCCATAATGACCACCCTTCACCAAAATTTTCTTCTAAGCTCCATACTTCTAAAACACACTTTTCAGATTTTTCAATATTTCCAGATATTAATAACATCCAAGCATTGGTCCATTTAATAGCTATATTAATAGATCCTTGATTACTTTTTGACTTTTTTATTGCTTTTTTAAAACATTTTTGAGCATAAGCAAGTAATTCTTTTTTCTTATCAAAAGGAAAACCTTCACTCCACACCTCTGAAACTACTGAGGGGTTAGCTAAAGGTCTTAAATAAATAAAACCTTTAATCATTAAATAAATAGATGAATCAACATCTTCTTTTATTCCAATATTTACTTCATACTCTAGTTCATCCCATCTATGACAATTCCAAAAAAACAAACATCTCAAATACCGTATAATACCCAATGTTATTTTTTTTGTATTTTCATCACTTATATTCATTTTTGTTAAATAAATAAGTCTTTCTGATAAAGATAACCATAATTTCTGACGCCTTTCATTATCAGGAGATTTATTGATATTATTTTCTAAGGTATTTATTTCCTTGCTAATAGATAACCATATAATGGATTGTTTTAAATAGGGTGAAGTCATTATTTTTCCTTACTCGCTTTTTTCCATTATTAAAACTAAAGGAAAATCATTAAGCCTAGCTATATTTTGTACTTCATATATTTTTGTTTCAGCAATTTCTTTTGAATATAATCCCGCAACGCCTCTACCTTCCTTATGAATGCTTTGAGTTATCAAGACAGCTTGATCTTCATTTTTATTAAAAAATTTCATTAAAGTCCAGATTACAAATTCCATAGTAGTATAGTCATCATTTAAATATATAACATTATACATTGAAGGTTTTTGAATCCTTGTGTCGGACTTTTTTTCTATCACTGTTGAATCTATAGTATCATTTTTCATGTTGACCTCCACTGGTAATTTGTACATAGTAATACAAAAAAAATAAAATTCAAAATATTACTCTAACTTACTGAATTTTATATAATAATGTTAAAAAACAATAATAAGAATAAATATATTGATTTTAATATAAGATAGTGGTATTATTACACTAAGTTAAAATTAGGAGATAAAGATGAAAGAATATGATACACCTATTGCTTCAGTTGATGCTGTTATCCTGACATTAAAAAATGAAAAACTACATGTTTTACTTGTTGAGAGAGAAAAAGAACCTTATGCAGGTAAATTAGGCTTGCCCGGTGGTTTTATTTTTACCGATCAAGATGAAACGTTAGATGATTCTGTAAATAGAGTTTTATTCCAAAAAACAGGTGTTCAATCATCTTATTTTGAACAACTACATACTTTTGGTTCTGTTAAGCGTGATTCTCGTGGTTGGTCTATTAGTATTGCTTATGTATCTTTAATGCCGTGGGAAGAAGTAGAAAATGCTCAGGCAGGGCGCAACGTTACAGGTATTGAGTGGAAAGCTGTTGATGAAATTAAAAAAGGCAGCCTTGCTTTCGATCATGAAAACATTATTGAAATGGCACTAGAAAGATTAAGAAATAAAGTAAACTACTCTACGCTTCCTGTTTATTTGTTGCCTAAAAAGTTTACTAAAACACAATTACAAAAGGTTTATGAGCAAGTTTTAGGTACACCAATTGATAAATCTGCTTTTAGAAAGAAAATAAATGAATTAGATTTTCTTGAAGAAACAGGTGAAGTTTTAACAGGTAAACACCGTCCTGCTGAACTTTTCCAACTTAAACCAGATGCTTTAGTTTGCTTCAGAAGTAATCTTACCAAATAAAAAAAGGCCAGATGGCCTTTTTTTATTAATGTATGGTAGTGTTCTCATAAGTAATTTTATAGTTATTGGGTAAATTATCTTCTTCAAAGTCATCTTCGGTATACATAACACTCCAAGTCATTCTAGGATCAGCACACATTACCCAAGGCAATAATGTTTCTTGTATTTCATAATGATCATTAATTCTTCTTCCATATGTAAGAGCAATTAATTCTTCATCATTTTTATCTATATCCATTACAGCCACACTTACGTATACCACATCACCATTATTTATATGAAATTGGATAACGCTTTCTCTTTTTACTCCTCCTTCTACGAAATTATCATAAACTACGCTTTTTGCCCATAAAGAAAATTTCAGAGCTTCCAATCTTTTTAAAGCTTTATTCAAACTCATGGGTTGTTCAAAATCAGCTCTCATGGTTTTTAAGCTTTTCATTTCAACATCTAACTGACCATCATAATTAAAATCAAAATCTGAAATATCTTCATATTCAGTTGCAGCTATTACTATTGGTATTAATGCCGATTGTAGCCATTCTTCCTGAAATTCTTTCGTTACCCCACTAAGACTATGAATCAAATTTTCATCTATATCTGTTAATTCCATTTCAGATAGATCTATGCCATCTTGTAATAATTTATCTATATTTGATTTTAACCACAAACTTCCTGTTTCAAATCCATATTCAGTTCCTACTTTAACCCCATTAAAAAAAGTATTCATGGAATTTAAAGCTCTTATTTTTAAACTATTATATAAACTACTAGCATATTGTCTTATTATTGTCTTATCTTTTAATGGAATAAAATCTGGAGCAGCATCAACATCATCATTCCAAACAGCAAAAGGAACATAAAATACTTTTTTATATGGTTTGGCATCATTTTTTTTAAAATAAACGTTTTTACTTTTCTCTGTTAATTTTTCAAATGAAATTCTTTCATTATCATCAAAATCTTGTAAAGAAAAATGTAAACCAGATTCATTTCTCCATTTTTTTATTGCTTGGATAGCATCCCATTCCTTTTCACATAAAATAGGATTATAAGCTGTTAGTGGTTGGCTTAACTCATCTGTTAATTCAAATTGAATTAATGTTTTATGCCATTCTTTTGTTTTAAAGACAACTTCTTGCCAAGAACTTTTTGTACTTTTTTCCATAGTGTCTCCTCTGTTGTTTCTTTTATATCACACTTTCGTACTTACTTTCACTATTTTTTTTGTTTTTTTATATATTATATGTATGATATAGACATAGTATTAAAATATCAATAGGAAGGATAAATGAAAGATAATCAAGTTTTATATAAAGTATGGTTTGATACAGAACTTAATGATTTTATTTCTATCGAAAGTAATGATGTTACATTAAATTTATTGATCAATCTTAATAAAGTAGGAATAAAAACAAAAGATGTATTAGCAAGTAGTAGATATGAAGCATTAGAGAAAACTTTTCCTCAATTAGAAAGATTTGAGAAACCTATGCTAGATAAACCTTATTATAAAAAACCAAAACTTTCATTAATCAAATAAAAAGGAAGCTGCGCTTCCTTTTTATTATATTTTTACTATGCTGCCATCAGATCTCTTTCAGGATTCCATCTCATTAACTTTTTTAACACTTTCCCTTCTTGTCTACTAATTGGTGCTGTTGCTAATGCTGACCATCCAGTATTATTATCAGGCTCCCAAAATATTTTAAAGTTAATTCCATTCATTTCAAGTCTTTCTGCCCAAAGTTCAAGTTCCTTTTCACTATTAACAGAAAGCATTGCTAAACGAGTATCATCCGTTAAACCACCAAATTCATGTATAGCAGCCATACCAGCATGAACAGCCTGTACGCCTTGCTGAGCTAATGATAAATCCGTTCTGATTAATACATATACATATTTAGCTTCATCTTTTTCAAAAGGAGCCTTGCCATCATATTTTAAATACATTTATTAAACCTCTTTTTTACCATTAAAAAAATCCAAAACAAGTTGAGCTTTTTTACGAATATCATTAATAAGCTCAGATTCTGTTTCAACAATTTTAGACCAATGACCTTTTATTTTATATTCATCTTCATTCAATAAGATGGAAATCCAAGGCTCAATATATTTAAATTCTAAATTTTTAGAAGATAAACTTCCTAATTCTTGTTTGACAGCAAAGTAGACATCACCACCAACATTTTGAATTTTATTGGAATTTACTAATGGAGAAAAAGCTTTTTTAAACACTAATTCTGGATCATGTGATATTAATAAGAAATAAAATACATGATGAGATAATGTTGCTTTTTTATTTTTTGATAGATCTTTCCAGATAGATTTAGCTTCTAATGCTTTTTCTTTAGAAAGAATAAAAGATTTGTTTTCGATATTTAAAGTAGTCATAATTTTCACCTTTTTGATTGATTATTAAATTTTATATAATAGAACTGCATGAATAAATTAATAATCCAAGGTGGAGGTGCTCTTACATTTAAAGTCTAGTGTTTCATATTTATTTTCCTATTTGTTTTATTGTTTAAAGTATGTTGATTTGCTCAACGAAACCATCATATACGAAAATCAACATTCAAGTCAAGCATTTTTTATATTCTTTCTTTAAGATTTTTTTCTACTTTTTTATGAGCCATACTTATACTCATTTTTTTATTAATTTCATGTTGTTGAGCAAAACTATCAATGTATGATAATGTTTGTTCATTCCAACTAGTCCAATCCTTTATATTTTTCCTTAAATTTCTCCATTCTTCCCACCAAGCGATACCATTCCAATTGCCTTCTATTTTTCCTCCATGACTAACAAATAAGCTTAACATTTTCATTAAATATTTTTCATCACGTATCCATAACTTTTTTATATTTTCGTTATTTTTATTATGATATTCATGATTATGGAAATAAAAAGAAAGCTTTAATATTCTTAACATTATTGTTTCTATTTCTTTTTCATCAAAAAAACCTTGCATTAACATGTTTGTTGGACAACCTGCTTCTAACACGGCCTTCATCCAATCTAAATTAAATGATTGCCTTTCTATAGGCCAGAAACTTTCAGGATTGGCCTCAAAGTCATGAGGCTCGTAATCCCATAAATTTTTTTCAAATTTCCATTTAGTTAGCCAAACATTGTCACTCCATGAAGAACTAAAATTTTTTAATCCTTCTATTGAAAGATTTTTAAATATATATTTTTTTACATCTTCATAACTTATAACTTTATGAGGATAAGGCATTTCCTTACTCCAATAAATTATTTTTTCTATCATATCTATATTATTTTGTTCAATAAAAAACATAAATAACTTTTCTTGTTGATGATTTCTATAATTTATTGTATTTTTACTTTTAGTGAATTTTTCTTGTATTAATGTTTCAGCAAGCCATCTGGAAAGGATTTCATTTTTATTAGGTATTTCTTTATCATAGCACAAAAGAAGAAGTGGGGTAATTACTTCTTCTAAATTATCAGACTTCTTTAATATAGGACTAAGAAAACTATATCCTTTTTGAGTTATTTTCTTCTCAACTAAGGGATTATTGATATAAGCTAATTCAATCCATAGCTCTCGATCTTTTAAATTTTCTTCATCTTCTAATTTTTCTAAAAAATCTTTATACATATTTACTTATTTTCCAATTATTTTTTTTATACCATTTTTTAAACTTCCAAGTATACCTTGTTCTTTTTTGGGTTCATTTTTTTTAATAGGAGGTAAGTTATTTCTTTTACTTAATCTCTCCTGTCTTTTACTTTCTCTATCAACGGATGATATTTCCCTAACATTATCTTCTTCTTTTTTTTGCTCTACTTCATGAATATTTTCTTTATCTTCTACTATTTCTTTTTCTTGGTTGAAGATTTGGTTAATATTTTCTTCTTGATTATAAAAAATCTCTTTTTCACTATCTTCTTCATCTGAAATATTATCCTCTAAATCTTTTTCATCAAATTGATCTAAAAAGTTTAATACCTGTTCGGCAGCTTCTGTCTTACTTACATTACCACCTTTACTAATAAATGGATTATCTTCAGGAATTTCAAACTCATCCATATTATTTGAATTTACAGAGCCTAACCCTAATTTCAAAATTAAATCTTTAGTTTGCTCATCATGAATAAATTCAACTTGTTGTTCTTCATATTCATCTGCCTCATTAAACCATTTTTTAATATCTTCTTTTTCTTCTGGATCTTCAAATTCTACAGCAAAGACGTTACTTTCTTCACTATAACCACTTTGAGCTTTTCTTGATAGGTTTAATAATTCTTCAGGCAGAGATGAACTATCCCTTGAATCTTCAAGAGAATGTTCAGAATCATCTTTCTTACTATCAGATTCTTCTAATAGTTGAGGTTTTTCGACCTTTTCTATCCATATTTTTTTATTTGTAAAATTAACGATTTCTACAAAATCACTTGTTCTACTGTAATCATTCGGATATTTTTCTTTTAATATTTTGTAAAGATCACTAACACGAACGGGTTTAGATAATTGCCTTAGAAAATTTCTTTGTTTAAGTGTCATAGAAGTTTCTTCTAATGCTATTGTTCCAGTTAGTGTTCTACAAATCCAATTATGATTGGAAATTCTATTTTTATCCATATCTATCTCTTAATGGTTAATATATTTATTATAATATCACTTAATTCAAATTATGATATACTACTCTGAAAATATAATATTTTAATAATAATTACAAATTTCTAATAAAATAAATATCGTTTTCATATTTTGCTATTTACTTTTTTTTACTTAGACAGTAAATAATAAAGAGTTTTAAGAAAATATGAGGAAAAAATGAATAATTTATTTATACTATCTGGTGGTGCTGTTTTGTTAGCCTCAATTGTTATTATTTTTTTATTGAATCAAAAAAATAAGAAAAAGCAATTGGAAATAAAAAACTTACAAGAAAAAGAAAAGCAACAAAAAAATACAAGAAAAAGATATTCTCCGGGAAATCCCGATGGAATTGTTATTGATGAAGATGAAGAAAAAAAGAATAAAAAAATAAAAGTTAGACCTCGTTTAATTCCTCAAGATAAGCAAGATAATAGCAAAATAAGAAATGATGCTGTTCTTGACGTTTTAGGATCTCATAATGTTCCAGATAATGAAATTCTTAAACAATCCTTAGACTTGGATTTAAATAATAATATTTCGAATATTAACATTACAAGAGCTGAGGAAAAAGTGCCTACTATATTAATTGTTGACGATTCAAAAACATCTTTAAAAAGTGCTACTAGAGCATTAGAAAAAGACTATAATATTATAACAGCAGAAGACGGTATTGATGCTTTAGAAAAAATGAGAGAGAAAAAACCAGATCTAGTTGTTACGGATGTTGATATGCCAAGACTTAATGGATTAGATTTAGTCACAAGAATGAAAGAAACACTTGCCTTATCTGACATTCCAATTATTGTTGTTACAGGAAATGTTGAACTACATTTTAAAATAGGAGCACATGAGGGCGTGGATAGCTTCCTTCCTAAACCTTATAGCGCTAATGATTTATTAGGTCAAACCAAATTTCTTTTAGGTCAATAAGGGTATTTTTTCATATTTACAAATAAAAAACCAAATCAGGCGATTTGGTTTTTTTAATTTATTTTAATTTTAATGTTTTCGCTTTCATTCTATCATTTTGGAAAGGGCTATTCGCTAAAACCTTCTTTAAGGTTTGTATTTTTTCAGCTTTATTATCAGCTTTTACTTCATTTAATTCATAAGGTGATTTTAATACTTTTTCTATATTTTCTTGGAAAGCATTATAGTTGTATTTATCTTTTAGTTTAGACATTTCAAAGTCTAACTTTTTACCATTAAGCATAACAAATACTGCTGTTTTCCCTGCTTCACCACCTTCTATATTCCATGATATCTCATGGTTATTTACTCTTGTACTATTTATTTTTACTTTATCAAGTAAGTTCGTACTATTTATTACTCTTCTTGTAGTTTCTGGTATATCATTTTTGTAAGATGTTTCTAACGTATTAGGTTCTATTGTTTGTTTGTATGTTAATACTTTAGCATAATTAAAAACATTATCTCTGTAAGAACCAATAACTTGATTTATAAGATCTAATCCTTGTTCACCCACTCTATTATTTGAACTACCTTGAACCCAGTCACCTTCATTATTAAATGATATTTTTTTTACCATTTCTCTATTAGAGTTTAAAATATAAATAACAGAGCGGCTAGAGGCTTCCATTGCAAAACTAGCATAGTTCTTTACATCCATTTTTTTTACTTTTTCTAAATTTTTATAAAGATAATCTAACGCAAAATCTGTTTGGTGGGAATTACTTAATAATGAATCTCCATTTTTCTCTCCACTCTCTCTTTTAATTTTTCTTGTTTCTTTCCATTTTTTTAACAATGATATAGATTCCTTAGAAAAATTATGGTTATGAAGAGTTAGCATTAAACCATAGGTATCAGCAAAATTTTCTTCATATAGATTTTTTATAGGATTAGATCCTACGTAATCTCCTATAACCCATTCATTCATCCATCTTTCGGAAGTTTTAGATAAACCAGAGTTTTTAAATACTTTATTGGAATAGCAATGCCCAATTTCATGATTTAAAGATGCTTCTCTATAAATACTATTATTGTTAAAACTAATTTCAACATCTGGTATTAGAGATTCTGCTTTACCATTTGAATCTAAAGATATTTTAATATCACAAGAATTTTTTATTCCAGCAATATGTGCCGAGGAACTACTTTCATTACGATCTACTATTTTTACATTGGGAATAGAATTATTAGGAAATAGCCCCATACTATTATATTCGTTAAGCAAACGGTCAACAGTAACACCAAAAGGAATTGAATTATCAACAGAAGCAGCATTAGCTACACCTATTGATAATGAGGATGCTGTTAATAAAGCTATTGTCATACCAACAGCTTTACAAGATGATAGAAAATAATTAGGAGAAATATCACTTTCTTCAACATGGGAATGGGCTACTACCTTGTTTTTCTCTTTAAAAAAATTTAATAATCGATTCATAAAATAGCCTTTTTAAATAAACAATGTCAACTTATTAATTATAACTATTTTATAACCAATTACAAAGCTTTATTTAAAATATTTTAATAGCCTATATACTCATTAATAGGTTTATCAAATTTTATCATCACTTTTTCTGAATAATAATTATTCAATGCTTCTGACATCTCTTTTAACAATGAACTACTATCATTTGATTTGTTTATCTCTATTTCCGCCATGTTATTTAAAGTGACATTTATCATACGATAACTTTTGTTCTTATAAAGATAAGAATTTGCTTTATTTATAAATTCATTAATCCCTTGTATTTCTATAAGCAATCTCATCCCATCTTGCTTATCCTCCATCGATAACGTGTCATATGTATGTATTTTTTTATCTACTTCTTTATCTAGAGCATTTAACTTCAACTTTAAATTTTCTATCAACCCAATCCAGTCTGAAAGTGGGCAATCTATTGTATTTTTCTTAACCATTTTCTGTCTCCATAAACAACGTTGTTCAATCATAAAACTTAGATTCTCGAAAATCAACTATTTTGTAATTCTTCACGCTTGATTTTATTTTTTGCTGTGTAATATTGTTTATTACGTAGGTAAAACAAATGGAACAATTATGAAACAGAAAATTTTCATGTTAGAAGATATGAACATAAATGTGAAACTGCATATTTCACCTAAAGATTATCCAAAAACTTTAAACCCTGATGAAGCTGATTTTTTCATCCACATTGACAGCAATGATGATGATTTTTCAGAAGATACTATAAATTCTTTAGATGATGCTGCTGGATTGATAAAGACAAAAGTAGATAAAAATCCAGAAATAAAACAACAATATAAATTTAAAATTAAAAAATATGGTGTTTACATCAGAGATGAAGCTAAAGATGATATAGAGCTTGATTTTTTATATGACGTAATACTTTCTTTAGTAGATGAAGTTCAGGTATATATTGATGAAGGCGTATCTTCTGAAAATGATGATAATGATACTGACGAAACAGAATATGACCAAGATAACTATCAAAATGAAAAAGAAAATAAAAATGAAATAAATTTAGAAGATGACTATGCCAAAAATCATATTAATAGTCAAAAATCATCAACTGTTGATGAGGATCCTGTCTTTAAAGCAGAGGAAAACAGAAGAACATCAATGAAAATATCTAAAGTTTCTCTTTCGGATACTCAAACAGAGGAAGATGGTGATAGTATTTTAAAGCTATTATTAAGTGAAACGAAACAAGATCAAAAATAAAAAAGAGCTTCGAAAGAAGCTCTTTTACTTTATGGTTTTTACATTTTAGATTGCGTTTTCGTCGCAGCATGAAAAATTCCACTGCCGCCAGCCTGAACATCTTCACCAACCCCTCTGAATGTATTACATCCAGATAAAACAAGCACTGACAAACAAGTAAAAGTTAAAAGCATCTTTTTCATAATATATCTCCTTTCATTATTGTTTCGATACAATAACTTAAAAGTGAATAAAATACAATCTTCTTCACAAATTCTTCACAAAATTAGACAATTCCTATAGCGTTAAATGTTATAAAAAACTTTTACGAACACTTATAAGTTATTGAATTTTAATAATATAAAAAAGAATTAAAACTGTTATAAATTGGATCTTTTTAAGAAAATATGTTACTATTTTCATAAGTTAAAAAGGTCATTTTTTAACGAAACATTAAACCAAATATCCCGAAGAGGCTAAAATATGCAAAGTAAAAATATAAGATTATCTAAAAATCTAGGATTATCAATACAATCAATAAAAAAAGAAGATGCTCCAAAACCTAAAAACGTCCCAACTCATCATATAGCTGTTATTGATTGCTCTGGATCTATGTATCACGATCTTCCTGAATTAAGAAAGCAATTAAAAAATAAGCTTCCTACATTAGTAAAAGAAAAAGATACTATTACCTTAATTTGGTTTAGTGGTAAAAACCAATTTGGTGTATTGCAAGAAGCTGTTCCCGTTAAAAAAGTAACGGATCTTACAAAATTAAATGCCGCAATCGATAAGTTTTTACAACCTGTTGGTCTTACAGGATTTAAGCAACCTCTTGAAGAGGCCGCTCAAGTAATAAAAAGAATTAAGCAAAATGACTCTACTGGTGTATTTTCTTTATTCTTTATGACAGATGGATATGATAATGAATGGAAAACACAGGAAATATTAAATGTCGTTGCTCCATTACAGAAAGAATTAGCAAGTGCTACATTTATTGAATATGGATGGAACTGTAATAGAAAACTTCTTTCTCAAATGGCTGAAACCGTTGGAGGACAACTTGTATTTAATGAACACTTTGTCGATTATGAAGCAAGTTTCGAGAACCAACTTCTTCGTCCCGGCTTTGCAATAAAAAAAATTCAAGTTAAATTAGATCATACTCCTAAGCTTGGATATGCTTTTACTTTTGATAGTGAACATAACGTTCAAACATTTTCTGTAGATGAAAATAATGAAGTATTACTTCCTGACACTACAGAATTCATTGCTTATTTTAATGATGGTGTAGATGGTGTAGAAGATCCTGTCGATGTATTTACATATGTTGGACTAGCGACTCTTGCACAAAGATTAAAAACTGATGAAATATTCGATACCCTAAAATCTTTGGCTGATGTAAAACTTGTTAACCATTTTGTAAACTGTTTTAGTAAACAAGATTATAATGACTTTTACAATGAATGTCTTTTATTGGCATTTAATGAAAAAGAAAGGTTCTTAGAAGGTAGAGATCCTAATGCTATCCCAAATGAAGATGCTTATACTGTTCTTGATGCGATAAATTTACTTATTAGCAATGAAGGAAACTATTTCTATCCATTTGATAAGTCATTTAACTATCAAAGCATTGGGAAAGAAACTGTAGCAAAAGATGATAGTTTTAAATTTACAGCATATGATGATAATCCGGGCGTTCCTATGAGAAGTCTTGTTTATAATGAAAAAAGACCAAATATTTCTGTTAACGTAAAAATTGAAGGTTTTGTTTCTTTACCTTTAGACAAACCATTTAAAAATTTACCAGAAAAATTCCCATCATTCATATATAGAAACTACACTATAATTAAAGATGGTATTGTTCATAGTAGAAAATTGCCTGTTTCTCTTTCAGAAGAAACTTTTAATACCCTAAAATCTCATGGATTGTTGGAAAATGAAGTTTATCAAGAGAAAAAAATATATAGCTTAGATGTTTCTAAACTTCCTATTATTAATAGAAATATGGTTAAGAAAGTTTCAGCTAAAGAGACTTTTGCAAAAGCTTTTGAATTGGAATATTTAAAAGGTGATCAAAAAGTATTTAAGTTCTATAAAGCTCAACTTGTTGAAAAAACAAGCCAAGGATATACTGTTATTTATGGAAAAGAGGCTGCAGAATGGCTTAAGAGCGTAGGACTTACAGATTATAGTGGTTTTAGTCCATCAACAACATCTGTATCTTCTGGTGATGTTTATTTAGCTAAAGAAATGAATATTAGTGTTAAAGGTTTATCAAGTCTCCCTAAAGTAGATGATGTTGAAAAGAAACTTAATGAGAAAAAATCATTAACATTAAGAGAAGAAGTGATGGCAAGAGCAATAAAAAGAGTACAAGAATTTAAACAATCTGATATTTATAAAAATGCTGCCGATCCTCAAGCACTTCTTATTACTTGGCTTGATAGCGAAGCTGATTCAGCAGTTAAAAAGACAAGAAGTTTAAATAATGAGTTGGCAAAAATTAAGTTTTGTATTATTGTTGGACATTGCTGGTTTAGTGATATGGATGGATTAGATGATAATACTTTAACAATAAAACCTGAAGGGATTACAAATGAGGTTATTGTTTCTGCCACATTAAATGATGTTGAAATTTCAAAATAATATAAAATATAAGGGGCTTCGGCCCCTTTTTTATATCTTATTATTGATAATAATAAATTTCATGTTAAAAATGTATTAAATAAATAATGGTAGGAATAACCATATGAATAAATTTGAAAACGAAATAAAAACTATTTTACATGACTATAAGATAACAGTTTCAAAAGATGATAATTATAATCAGTGGAACCACGAGGCTTCTCTTTTAGGTAAAAAAATAGGAGCTTTAAGAAAAGCTCAAAGAAGAGAAGTCATTGCAAATTTTCTTGAAATTATTATCAGATGGAATAACTTAAAATTAGATAATCATAATGCTATTATACTCATTGAGTATTTTATAGGTAAGCATTATGATGTTAGATTAATCTTAAACTTATTGTCTGAAAAAATAGATATCAATAAAAATTATCAAGGTTACGTGATAGATTTTGATTCATTGGAAAAACAATATTTTTCAATAATGGAAAAAAGAATAGATGATTTTGAGCGTAATTTCAGCGAAATAATTGAAAAATATAGTACTGATTTATATTCTTCTTCTTGCTAACCTACTATCTTCAATAGTTTTATTCTTCATAGAATGTATTATTTTATTTTCCAAATAAATCATTTCTTCTTCTCTAAAAAGTTTTCCAATGATTGGATGACTTATCATTCTTTCTCTAATAGTTTTATCCTTAAAACTATTTTTATCATTATAAAAAGAAAAACTTTTCTTTATAAGTTCTTTTGTGGCATTTCCTACATTGCTTTTATTTAATACTCTACCACATAAATAATATCCCCCTACCATTTTTTTTAAGCTTTCTAACGATACATTTTTTAAAAAATATTGATACACATTATAATTGTATTCATCATATCTAAATTTTTCTAAATACAAATTCCATAAATGATTATTTTCGATGAATATATCACATTCAGGCTTATACTTTATAATAGATACAATCATTTGCTTTTCTTTTTTTCTAATAGCATTATGTAAAGGCACCATACCGGTTGAATCTTTATTATTTATATCAAATCCAAGTTTTCTAAATAATTTTATATAATTAATATAATCGGCCTTCTTTTTACGACTAATTATATTATCACCTGAAATAACATAGTTATAGAAATTGACTTTATTATCAAAGCAAAAATCGACATTTTTTAAATGCTTTAATAAATATTCAGATATTTCATCTAGATTACCAAACTTAATAGCTTCTATGATTAAATTATACCAATACTCTTCCTCTATATTTTTTGAAGATATATAAGTATTTTTCAAACTAAAATCAATTTTATCATTGGATAGAAAATATAAAAAAAGCTTGTAGTATGGCAGTTCTTGATTATTTGTAATAAAAACATCTTTTTCCATTTCATCAAATTCTTGATAAGAAATTTCAAAATAAGGACAATAGCTTGATAAGTTTCTTTCGGAAATTTTATATGTATAAGAAAAATAAAGCCCAACCATTATTTTTTTTAATATTTCCTTATTTAAAGATTTTTTATTATCTTTAAGAAAATCAATAGTATAAAAGTAATTAGTCTGGTAATTTTCAATAATATAGGCAACTATTGAATCTTCATCTAAATTCATATTTTATTTCATCCTTATTTATAAAGCTAGTTTTAAGCTTTGAAGTAAATTTTTAAAATCTCTATTATTTAGTGATACCACTTCTTCTTCTGTCATATTAAATCTATGCATTATTAACTCTACATCTCTTGAATTCTTATCTGATTTACTTTCTATGGTTTTTATCGATTTAGCCTCATAAACTTTTTTAGGAGCTTCTCCGGGGCTATTAGTTGCTTTATAGATAATAAGCTGATCTGTTTTTTTATCTAAATAGCTATCTTCTGTGAAAAGAGGAGGATCACAATATTTTAACTCTTCTATTGCACCTTCTATCATTTTTCTAAACTTACTTGTTTGTTTGTTAGATCTTGATAGTTCCTGAATCCTCTGAATAGTATAAGGAACAGGTTCTGAATGAGAAGAATAAAAATCATGAAGCCATCTTGATATTTGACTTTTTAACTTTGTTTTTCTAATAACATCAATATCAGTAAGATCTCCAATAAATAATGGATAAAGGAGAGCACTTATTCCTACGTTTATTTTTTTTGTCTTTTTATCTACTCTATATCCTACTAATAAATGACTTCTTATTTCGTCATTAGGTGTATCTATAACAATATGAGCTTTTGTTAATCTATCTAAACATGATTTTAACCATAAAAAATTAGGGCCACCATCTGTTCTATCTAATACTTTTAACATCTCTTGAGAAGATAGCTGAATTAATCCTCCCATAGGCGCTTTATTCTGTCTAATAGCTCTAACAATCATTTGCCAAACCAAAGAATCATCCTGATTTAATACTGGTCCAGAATACTTTATTTTAGTTCCTTCAGGACATGGAATAATCATATCATCAACTGGAACTACTCCCGACCTTTCTCTTTGAATTCCAAACAAGGCACTTCTTAACATTTTATTAGGAATGCCGAAATTCCTTACAATAGGCCAAGGTGTCAATTCTTCATTTTCTACCTTACTTTCTATATTATCTGCTGCTATTATTATGGCGGGTTTTATTATTTTTATTTTATTCTTATTAATGACACTTTCTTTTTCTAACTCTAATTCTTTTTCCATTTTTAACCCTATTACGATATTATATATTTAAAGTTTTTATCATACGTCAAAATATTATTTTTAACAACTTTTTTATTTCTCCTTTTACCGTAGTGAGTGGCTATATTTTTATCCGTTTCTACCGTAGTGAGTGGCTAAAAAAAGCAATATTTCACACTTAATATTACCGTAGGCAGTAGCTATTTTACCGTAGTGAGTAGCTAAAATTACCGTAGGCGGTGGCTAAAATACCGTAGTGAGTAGCTATTTTACCGTAGTGAGTGGATATGTTCGTATTTTTATCTTATTGAATATTAAAGAAAAAATAGCCTTTTTTTCCCCCTTAATTAATTCTTAATTATAATTTAATTACAGTTTTTCTTCTAAGGTAAAATTTTGGTTTTAAAAAATAGGTACAAATTTTGGATTTCTTGGAAGATTATTTTTTTCAAAAAATACGTAAAAAACAATTGAAAATTACTTTGAAATATTTTATTATTTTTTCGTCAAGTAAAAATAAATAGGAGGATGCTATGACACAGTTAAACGTAATGAACTAAATAAATTCTTTGATTTCCAATCTGAGGAATCTAGATTAATTTCAAAATGGGGAAATAATCCTCAGCAAGATCTTTTAAATCACTTCAAACTGTCTTTACCTAATCATAAAAAACAAAATTGGTTCCTACCAATGCCACCACCTAATATTACAGGTCAATTACATTTAGGACACTCATTGTTCTTAACATTACAAGATATTAAAACCAGATTTAATACTATTATTGGGAATAATTCATTGTGGATTCCGGGAACGGATCATGCAGGTTTAGCAACTCATGAAAAAATATTACTTTCAATGAATGAGAAAAATTTAGATCCTAACGATCTTTCTGCTTATTTTGAAGAAGCCAATATTTGGAAAGATTTTTATCAACGCAGAATAAAAACTCAGATTTTTAGTATGGGAGCTTCCTGTAACTGGAATAAAGAACGTTTTACACTTGATGAAGAATATAAAAAATCTTCTCTGAAAGCTTTTGATATTTGTTATGAAAATGGAATGTTGTATAGAGAAAATAATCAGTATTATTTAGATATGACTAATTTAGCTCAAGAGCTTTTAAAAGATCTTGAATCTGGTATAATTAAAATTACTCCTGAAAGTGGTAAAAATACACTGATCAGTTTTCTTAAAAATATAGAGCCTTGGTGCATATCAAGACAGATACCTTGGGGTTTGCCTATCCCTATAGCTTATAACTCATTAGAAGAGCGTACAGCTCGTTTTAGCGATATAGATCACAGTGATCCCAACTGGATAAAAGAAAACTTTACTTTTGATACATGGTTTTTATCTTCTATATGGCCTGCAGCAATTCTTGGATGGCCTCACAAAACAACCGATTTTGAACAATTTTATCCTTGCTCATGGCTTGAAACAGCGGATGATATTATTTTCTTTTGGTGTGCAAGAATGTTAATGATGTGTAAATTAATCACAGGTAAATATCCCTTTAATGAAATTTATTTACATGGAATAATAAGAGATAAAAATAATAAGAAAATGTCTAAATCTTTGGGGAACGGAATAGATCCTTTACTTTGTATAGAGTCTCATGGTGCTGATTGCCTAAGATGGACATTATGTAATCATACAGAACCCGGATTAGATATAAAATTTAATCTTGATTGGCTAAATGAAGAAAAGAAATTTATTAATAAAATATGGCAAGCATCAAGATTTATTAATATGCATACCTATTTTATAGATAATAAAAAGGATATAAAAGAGAGGGATTTCATTTCATCAGAAATGGACAAAATCACAGAAACATGGTATGATTTGCTTTCAAAGGATAAATTTTCTACTTGTTCAAGGCAGCTTCAGAATCATTTCAGATCTTACTTTTGTGACTATTGGATTGAACAAAATAAAAAGGAATTATGGAATAATAACAAAGACATTGCTATTGAGGGCTTAATGATATTACAGAGGTATTTGATATTGTTTAATCCCTTTATTCCTTTTATCACAACATCAATTGATGATTTAATATTCATTAATAATTGAATACGAGGTTGAAACTAAATAATTATTTCCCATTTGTATAATATGAATAATAGCACACTAGATGTGCTATTATTGTCTAATATTTATACCAAGAAAAATAATTTAAAAAAAATGAAAAAAACACGAGCATTGCATAAAGAAAATGTATATACTACCGTCCTTAGCTTAATAAAGTATTCCAAAAATCTAAATCAGGAGTTCCTATATGAATAAAAGTAGTTCAGTAAATATTTCAAGTTTGATAGAGACAGGTGAAGTTAATGGATTTTTAACTCTGGAAGATATTAAAGAGGCTCTTCCTGCCGATACAAGTGAAAGTACTTTTGAACACGTAGTTCATACCATCCAAGAGCTTGGTATTGTTGTAAATGATGCTTCTGAAGAAGAACATGATACTGTAGATAAATTTGTTGATTCTATTGATCGTGATGATGCTATGGACGAAATTGCATCTGCGAGTGATGTTGTAAGCACTGATTCTACTAGACTTTATATGAGAAATCTTAGTCGTTCTCCTCTTTTAACTAAAGAAAAAGAGTATGAGTTGTGTGATATTATTGAAAAAGCTAGACAAGAACATCTAAATGTTATGATTCTTTCACCTTCTGTTTGTTATGATTTGTATACCCTTTTAGTTGATGTTGTTGATAAAAAAGTAGATGTTAATGAAGTTATTGACGGGATTAGCTTTTTAGATGAAGGTATCGTTATTTCTGAAAATGAGGAAGATGTAGAAGATGATTCTGATATTTCGTCACCATTGAATTTCTCTGAAAATGAAGACGAAGACTATGATATTAACGATATTAACTCCGAGAAAATTCGTATTGAAATTGCGGCTATCTCTGAAAAAATTCCTGCTATCCTTTCAGCAATGAAGGAAGGTTTGAAAGAAGGTGAAAATAGTATTACTTATATTAATGCCTGTAATGATATGAACACATTGTTAACTGACATTAGATTTACACAGAAAACTGTTGATAAACTTAATACTACGTTAAAACAAGATATTACTAAAATTCGTGAAATAGAAAAAGAAATAAAAGATATTGTGACTTTAAAAGCTCGTGTTGTCTTTGAAGATTTCCGTAAAGCATTTATTGGCAATGAGGTAAATAGTAATTGGCATATTGGATTGAATGATAAAAATAAAGAAAAAATCCAAGCTTATTTAGAAAAGATTGAACAGAAACAACAAGCTATAGTTGCTATTGTAGGTGTAAATGGTCTTTCAGTTCCTAAGTTAAAGCAAATTAGCACTAAAGCTACAAATGCTCATGAAACAATGAAAGGCGCTAAAAAGAAAATGATTGAATCTAACCTTAGACTGGTTGTTTCGATTGCTAAAAAATATTTCCATTATGGATTAACTTTACTTGATGTTATTCAGGAAGGCAATATTGGATTGATGAAAGCTGTAGATAAGTTTGAACATAGACGTGGATTTAAGTTTTCAACATATGCTACTTGGTGGATTCAACAGTCTATTACTCGTGCTTTAGCTGATCAAAGCAGAACAGTTAGAGTTCCAGTTTATATGGTTGATTCTATTCAACGATTGAAGAAAGCTACTCGTATTATTTTACAAGAAACTGGTAAAGCTCCAACGATTGAAGATCTAGCTAAATATATGGGGACAACAGAAGCCAAAATAAAAGCTATTTATGCTGCTGCTAAAGAAACTGTTTCTCTTGAAACTCCTGTAGGTGATGATGGCTCAAGTACATTAGGTGATTTCATTGAAGATGAGCAAATGATGCCTCAAGAAATGATTGAACAAGAAAGCCAAAATAAGCGTTTAAATAGCATCCTTAGTACCTTGGATCCAAGAGAAGCTAAAGTTCTTAGAATGCGTTTTGGTATTGATATGCAGCGCGAACATACATTAGAAGAAGTAGGTGAAGATATGAATCTAACTCGTGAGCGTATACGCCAGATAGAGGCTAAAGCAATAGATAAGCTTAAGAAACCTCATCGTGTTGAAGAAATGCAAGATTTAATTGATTAAAAAAAAGGGCTTCGGCCCTTTTTTAATTGCTATTTTTAGTGGATAAATACATAATAAGTTTATAAATTAAAAAAGGAATAGTTAAGATGTATAATGAAATAAAAAATATTTATGTGCCAACAGTTTATTTTGATATGGATGGTGTTTTAGCTGATTTTGAAAGAGCATCTATTGAGAGGGGAATTGTTGGTTCAGAACTAAAACTAGTTAGGAATCTTTACTTAGAGTTAGAGCCTTATCCCGGAGCTTTTGACGCATTAAAAGAAATAGCAGACATGGGATTTAATACACATATCGCAACTAAAATCCCTACCCATAATCCTTATGCAGCAACAGAAAAACTGTTATGGTTAGAAAAATATTTACCTCATATGTTGCCACATACCACGATCACTCCCAATAAAGGTCAGCTTGGTACAAAAGATGATTTTTTAATTGATGATAGGATTCATAAAGCTAATGTTATGGATTTTAATGGGACCGTTTTACATTTTGGCCCATATGGAAAATATAAAGATTGGGAACAGACATTAGATTTCTTTAGAAAATTTATTGAAGAAAAAAGAAAAGGCTCATGAGAGCCTTTTTTATTATATAATATCTCCTATTTTATCGACTTTTACATCTCTCTTTTTGTCTTCTTTATCTTTTACCATTCTTATTGTTTCTAATAAGTTAAATAAAGGCAAAGAATATAATAAAGGTTTAAATAAGGAAATAAAAATAGTTAATATCAATCCAGCATTTAAATTATAACCTGCTATTAAATATGCTATAGTATTTATAAGATTGAAAATTATTATTGTTAATATGATATTAAAAATTACTGAAACTAATATTTGAGGTTCGCTGCGGATCCTTTTTATGCTGGCAATCATACTTTCTTTTAAATCTTTATGTTTAAATAGATAATATGGTGAGAACATTGTCGCTACTAAATATATAACATTCAATAGTAGTAATAAATAGAATATGTATATATTTCCCAAAAATATCATTTCTAATCCAGCTAAACAAGCTATCATTAAACTTGGTAATAACCATATATAAAAACTATATATATTATTTTTAAAATGAGATATATTCTTTTTATCTGTGATAATATAAGCTATTAAAAAAATAGGAATAATAATAAGTATTGATATGACAGATTTAAAAACATATCCTAACAAAGGATCATTAATTTTTTCAGATATATAATTGATTGATAATAAAAAAGCTCCTGTGTAAATGGAGCTTAAAATTCCCCATACCATAGCTTTTTTATAGCTTAGATTTTTCCAAGCATTAATAAAAAATATGGAACCGCTTTTTATACTACTTATCATTTTTTATCAACAGCCTCTTTTTTAACGCTTACAGGTTCAGTTTTTTTTGTCGTTGTTTTTACACTTTTATTTATTACTTTCTTTTTATTTTTTTTCTTAAAGATGTTTTTAAAAGAAAAATTATCAAAGTAACCATCTTCTTTCATTGTGCTGATTTGTCTTGATATACCTAAAACAATGAGAGCCGAACCTCCACCTACCAATATAGGCTGGATATAAATTCCTATATCTCCAAGTTTTAGCATCATACCTAATGCAATCATAATAGCTCCTGTAAAAACAGCTATTAAAAGAAATTTAAAAATATAAAAAAAATTAGATAACATATTACTTTCCTCAATATTAAAATAAAAACATATCATTCGTTATAACAAAATCAATAAGATTTAATCAAATTTACTTTTACTGCAGCATCTCTGAATATTATTTTAGGAGCTATTCCTTTTTTCTTACAATCAACTGCATATATACAACCTTCATTCGCTAAATCGTCAGCTTTTTCATTACCGGGATCTCCGTTATGTCCTTTCACCCATTTGAAATCTACCTTATGAATTTCACATAGCTTCAATAATTCTTTCCAAAGCTCACTATTTTTTACAGGTTCTCCATCAGATTTTATCCAATTTCTTTTGACCCAATTAAATCTCCACTCTAGCATTCCTTTTTTTACATACATAGAATCTGTAAAGATTATAACTTCTTGAGGTTTTTTTAATAATTTTAATGGTTGGATTATAGCATTTAGTTCCATACGATTATTTGTAGTTGGAGCCTCACCACCTAACAACTCTTTTTGTATATCTCCATAAGAAATTAACGCTCCAAAGCCGCCTCTTGATATTTCATAATTTTGATTATCTTTACATGCTCCATCACAATACATTATTATTTTGTTCATTTTTATTTTTCTTCATCCTTTTTTATTGATACATAAACACTCGATTTATTTAATTCATCCCCTTTTTTCTGAACTTTAAATCCGGCACTTTCCATTAAATAAGCAAGCTTTGTATATCCATAGTTTTGAGCGCTAAAATCAGGAAATCTTTTTCCTAACATATGACCCACTGTTGATAAAGCGGCCCATCCATTAGCATCAGATTTATCTAATATAGCTCTTTTGATTTCAAATTTTAGATCTTCCCAAGGTAAGGTCACTTCTTCAAGTGCTGGATTTATACTATCTTCTTTTATTTCTATTTCAGATGTTTTTACTTTTTTGGGGTTTTCTGAAACCATTAAAGATTCTATATACCAAAATCTATGACAGGCATTGACTAAAGATTTAGGTGTTTTTATTTCACCAAAACCATAAACTACTAAACTTGATTCTTTTATTCTTACTGCTAATGCTGAAAAATCACTATCGCTTGTTACAAGACATAAACAGTCTATTTTTCCTGAATGGAGCCAATCCATTGCATCTATAGTTAAAGCCATATCACTATTACTTTTTCCTGATACATTTCTAAAACAATGAACAGGTTGTAACGCATACATTTGAGCTTGTGTTTTCCATCCTGCTAATAAATTGTGAGAAAAATCTCCATAAACTCTTTTAAAAACTGTATTACCTAACTTAGCTATTTCTGATAAAACAAGTCCAATATTGTTGTGAGATATATTTTCAGCATCTATTAGAACTCCAAGCCTTAAATCGGGCAGTTCTGCTGCTGATGATGTTTTTGTTGACATATAATTTCCTTTTTACTTTTTCTTAATAATATCATTAAAAAAAGAAATAAAAAAATATTTTTACTTTGTATTTCTTTCTATTATGAAATCTGCCTTTATTGGAGAATGATCTGATATTCTTGAGCAATCTTTTATAATAGAAGCACTATGGGGTATAATATTTTTTGAATATACTCTATCTAAAGCAAGTAATGGAAATTCACTTGGGAAGCTTCTTAATAATTTACCATTGTTATATTGAGACATAATCTCATCTAAACCTAATTTTTCTACTAAATATTTATTCGCTTCATTTTTCCAGTCATTAAAATCACCCGCCATAATTAAAGGCTCATCTTTCTTTATATAGTTTTCTATAATTTTGGCTATTTCAATATACTGCCATTTCCTATCTTTTGCTAAGAGAGACAAATGAACACATAAAACGTTTACAGGCATTATAGGATGCTCTATTTTGCAATAAAGAGCACCTCTTTTTTCATATTTAGATGTTGAAATATCATAATTATTCATATCTAATATAGGATACTTACTTAATATAGCATTTCCATGATGCCCATGATTATAAAACCTATTAGGCCCATATGCTTTAAAGGGAAAATCATTACCTGCTAAAAACTCATGTTGGGCAGCATCAGGCCACATTTTTTTTCGAGCATGGATAGTATGAAGACCTTGAACTTCTTGCAAGAAAAGTATATCTGGATTCCATATCAGTATTTTTTGTTTTAGATCATGAACTTTTAATCTTCTGAATCGTGAAAAACCTTTATGAATATTATAAGATACTATTTTTAAATTTTCTTCTGACATCATTAACCCCTTTAAAATACTTTTATTTTATTATGAAAATAATATATAATACTATCCTATAAAAATTTTTAAAGAGGCCAACATGTTAAAAAAATGGAAAATACCAGATTATAATTATAATTTTCCCCCTATTACAAATAGTAAAGTGTTTTTTAATTGTGTAAAAGATATTGCTACTCTTTTATTTAGTTTATATGAAGACATCCCTGCTCAATTTTATTTTTATAAAGAATCCAAATATGAAATAAAATTTTCTGAAAATCTTAATGTTTTGTCAGTTTTTAAAGAAAGACAACCAGAACTTTACTATAATTTTATGGATTCTATAAATAATGATATTAATGTACTTGATTTTATGATTAATCAGCTTTTTATAGATAAACACGTCTTTTTTAAACGCAAAATCATTAATGAAAAAATTATTTCAACATCTAATTTTTATCATATATCGGACATGATTTTTATTGACCATAATCTTCAAAATAGTTTTTTTTACATGAATTTTAATATTAATAATAAAACACGTTATTCGATTATCAAAAAGAAAATAGAAATAGTTAAAAATATTATACAGCATAAACCTTCTGATGAAAAAGTAGTTGTCGTATTAGATGTTATTAAGTATCTTAATGGGCGAGGTACAATATTCTATTTTGAAGATAAATTTTCTTTTTCTTGGGCTGATTTAATTATTTTATATGGTGATTCATCATGGCTAAATGAGTTAAAAACTGTTATTTCTAAAAAATCTTATTTAAATAATGTCAATCTTTTGGTTCTTAGTATTATTACAGATGATGTAAATATTTTAGCATTTTATGATAATAATGAACAGAATTTTAACACAATAATTAATAATCCTTATGAGACAATTAAAAAAATCAATCCTGATTATATAAATTATAATATTTCAGACGAACGAGATATTTCTCTTTTAAGTTTATCAGTTTTATTAAACGCAACGAATGTTTTCAAATACCTAATTAGTAAAGTTAATATAGATTATTTATCAGGGAAATATAAAGAATCAGCTATTTTTTTCGCCTGTAAAAATGCAGATTTTAATTTCATTCAAATATTAGTTGAAAGAGGATGTGATTTAACTATAGAAAATATTAATGGTAATATTGCATCAGAACTACTCCCATTATCACAAGATGCTGATGTGATATTTAAATACTTAGAAGATAAAAGAAAAGCCTCCTAAGAGGCTTTTTTCTTTATTATCTGATAGGCCATTGACCTATAGAATTATCAAGTTGTCCCTTTAAAGGTTGTGGGATCTGAGGGAAAAATGTTAAACCTGTATACATTTGAACAGTTCCCATACTCACAGAAAATTGAGGAAGGTATGCTGATGTTGTAGGTTGGTTGGGTATAATAAATGCTCTTGCTTGTTTAATTTTAGGAGCAAGTATCACTTTATAAATGTGGGTAGGAACTTGAATACTACCTTGAACAGCATCACCTAAATAAGCATTGTGTTCTTCAGCTATTAATGCTGCAGTCGTTCTTCTTCCTATGCTGTCGATAGATTTTCCTTGTAAATATAAAGGACCTGAAACAACATATACTTCACCATAATCTTTAGCCCATTGCCTTACATTTTCATTTAGTTTTTGCCATGTATCATTGGCGGTATAAGGGTTTACAGGGATAATATTAGTTAAATAAAAACTTTGACTAGTTTGTTTTTTAGAATGTACAAAATCTTGTGGAGATGCAAGCTGCATTCCTATATATTTTTTTGATTCATAATCTACTAGTTGTGGACCTACTTCATCACGTAAAGCAGGATCTGGTCTAAAATCATTAGTGCTTTTGGCAATTTTATTATTTAAATTAGCCGCAGTAATATGTTGTACTACCCACATAGATGTTCTTGAGCGAGGATTAAATTCAAAAGCATAACCATCATGACATACAAATTGGTTCGCATCTTGTTTAGGATTGTACTTAGGATATCCCCAAGGAGCAAGTTTAGCGCATGGACCACCCTGCTCAATTTGTCCGTTATTTATAACAACAGCAGATGGTGTAGGAACGGCTGGTATATCATCAACTTTATCACACCCTGATAATACTGTAGATATCATTACTAAAGCTGCAAGCTTTATCTTTAAAAAATTCATTGTTTATCCTTGTTATTATATTTAATACAAAATTAAGTCATATTATTAAGTTATATCTTATGAAGGATTTATAATCAAGTCCTTTTGTTTTATTACCTTTAATTTGAAAAATATATCAATTATTTTACAATATTTTTTAATTTTTTCTTAACTATATGATTTTTATAATAAATAAAATATTATTACTTAGTTGACTTTTTACAATAACTTGGTGTATACTCTATTCATCGGTTAAGATACTAAACAACTTAAAAAAGAGAGAAAAATATGACTATTAAATACCCACATGCTATTGAACACCTTACAGATACAGACCTTTATAAATTTACTATGATGCAAACTGTACTTCATAACTTTTCTGGCGCTAACGTTGAATATCATTTCCGTTGCCGCACAGAAAATGCAGGTTTAGTAAATGATTTGGCTCGCATTAATGAAGAGATTGATCATATCTGTTCTCTTACTTTCACAGAAGATGAATTGAGCTATCTTGGTTCCCTTCGTTATATGAAAGCTGACTTTGTTGACTTTTTGAGAAACTTTAAGCTTCAAAGAAAATATGTGACTGTTAAACCATCACTTGTTCGTCCAGACTCTGTTGATATTATTGTTAAAGGCCCTTGGGTTCAGACTATTCTTTTTGAAATCTATATCTTAGCAATTATTAATCAGATTCACTATGAAGATCTTGATAAAGAAGAACTGTATGTAGAAGGTCGTAAACGTCTACAGCAGAAAATTGAAGTTATTAAATCTCATCCAAATAATAAAAAGTTGAGTTTTTCTGATTTTGGTACTCGTCGTCGTTTTAATGGTGAATGGCATTTTGAAGTAGTAAAAACATTGAAAGAAGCTCTTCCAGAAAGCTTTACTGGTACTAGCAACGTATGGATGGCTAAAGAACTTGGTTTAACACCTATTGGAACAATGGCTCATGAATATCTTCAGGCTTGTCAGGTTCTTGGTCCAACTCTTCGTTATTTCCAGAAATTCGCTTTTGAAGCATGGGCGCAGGAATATCGTGGTGATTTAGGTATTGCTTTGACTGATGTTATTGGTCTTGATGCTTTCCTTAAAGATTTTGATTTGTATTTCTGTAAGTTATTTGATGGTGTTCGTCATGACTCTGGTGATCCAAAAGTTTGGGGTGATACTATTATCCAGCATTACAAAAATAATCGTATTGACCCATTAACGAAGACTTTTACGTTCTCTGATGGTTTGAATATTCCTAAAATGTTAGATTTACATGATTATTTTGTAGAACGTTGTAAACCAAACTTTGGTATTGGTACAGATTTAACGAATGATGTGGGTGTTAAAGCGCTACAGGTAGTTCTTAAAATGGTTCGTTGTAATGATCTTCCTGTGGCTAAGTTGTCTGATGCTGTAGGTAAAACAATGAGTGATGATCAGGATTACGTTAACTATTTAACTCATGTTTTCAAGCCAGAGTTAGCTAAATAAAATAGGCCCTTCGGGGCTTATTTTAATCAGATTAAAAAGAACCATAAAATATATAAAAAGATAGCAAAATAAAAAGGAGAGCAGAAGGGGCGAAAGCGGCTATCCCAACTTAGTAATAAGTTTCTGCAAAATAATATGAAAATAGCTCTTATTCAATTAAATTCTACTGTTGGTGATTTTAAAGGGAATCTGGAAAAATTCAAGGAACTTGCTTTGAATGTACCATGCGATCATCTTTTGGTTGGTCCAGAGTTAACTTTCAGTGGATATCAAATCAATGACATGATTCATCGTCAGGATTTTTTAGATGAACAAAATAGTGTTATTAATGAATTAAATTCATGGTTAGCTTCAAGAAATCAAAAAGCTATTGTAGGACGTGTTGGAATTAATACTCGCTTATACGGTAAGTCTCATGAAAATCAGGCTGTCTTACTAGATGGTAAAAATGTAAAAATTGTTGCAGTAAAACGCCTTCTTCCGACTTATGATGTATTTGATGAAAATCGTTATTTCGAAGCGGGAGAAAAATCTGAAAGTATTTCTTTGAATGAGCATCATGTTGGTGTTCTTATTTGTGAGGATGGTTGGAATACTGATGGTTCATATAAAGTAAACCCTGTTAATGATCTGGCAAGTGAAGGTATCGATTTTTATTTATCTATTAACGCATCTCCGTCAAGTTTGCGTAAAAATCATTTAAGGAAAAAGATCTTTGGGGGTATTGCTAAAGAAAAACAAATTCCTTACATTTCTGTGAATCAAGTTGGTGGTAATGATACTATTGTTTTTGATGGTGGTAGCTATATTGCTTTACCTAATGGTGAGATTAAACAAGCTCCTTTCTTTTCAGAAGGTGTTTTAACTGTCGATACACAATCATTTGATACGCAATGGCTTGGAGAATCTGTATTTGATAAAGATGCAAGTATTGATACTGACAATGAGCAGTGGATAGGATTTGTAAAACATCAGTTGGTTATGGGAATTAGGGATTTTTTCTATAAGAATGGTATTAAAAGAGCAAGTTTAGCATTGTCTGGTGGTGCGGATAGTTCTTTAGTATTAGCATTAGCTGTTGATGCTTTAGGGGCTGATAATATTACAGCAGTAACGATGCCAAGTCAGATTTCTTCTGCTGGTAGTGTTACAGACAGTCAGGCACTTGCTGAAATGTTGGGTGTCAAACTTTATGAGCGTCCTATTAAAGATGATTTCCAAGCTGCTGTTGAGGCATTTAAGACTGCTTTTGGTCAGGAGCCTAACCGTTTAACTATGGAAAACCTACAAGCTCGTATCCGTGGAACATCTATTATGGCATGGTCTAATCAGGATAACTCTCTTGTATTGTCTACAGGTAATAAGAGTGAAGTTTCTGTTGGTTATTGTACTCTTTATGGTGATACTAATGGTGGATTAAATCCTATTGGAGATCTCTATAAAACGGAAGTCTATAGAATGTTGGAGCATTATGCTGATCTTGGCAAGATGCCTCGCTCTGTTATTGAAAAAGCTCCATCAGCAGAACTATTTCCGGGACAAACTGACCAAGATTCTTTGCCAGATTATCCTATTCTTGATGCCTTCTTACAGCTTTATCTTGAAGGTAAATCTATGGATGAAGAAAGTATTATTAAACGTAAAAAATTCTTGAAAGAAAATAATTTCAACCATGAAAAAGGAATGGAAATCCTTAAGAAAGTTGAACTCGCAGAATTTAAAAGAAAACAATCTTGCCCTATTATTCGCGTAAGAAGCAATACATTTGGATTGGGAAGAAATATTCCTATTGCGAGGAAGACATTTATCTCAGAAAATACAGTTTCTAAACTTTTAGATTAAATATACAACTAACAAAATTAAGCCTATCACTTGTGGTAGGCTTTCCTTTTTTTTTTATTTCGATTTATAATTAAATATAATGTTACAAAAAATTATTGATTATAAATAAAAGGAATATATATGGAAAATTTAAAAAATCTTTATGAGTTATATGATAAAGTAAGAAATGGTAATAAAGATGTTTATGACGCTCTTAGAACTTTAGGTGTAGGTATGGAAACTAAAGTATCTTATGATGATACTCAAGAAAGCTTCATTAGTGCTGTTATACAATCTCCATTAAAAGAATCTTTCGATGAGCTTATAAAAAGTAGTTTAGCTAACCTTGGAGAGAAAAAATTTAATTCTGTAGTAAATAGATTTTTAATAAGTTCAAGTGAACCTAACACTGGTGTAGTAAAAGAAGAAAGAGAAAGTTTTTCTACTTCCCTTTTTCAGAAAGCTTTTGAAGGTGGACAACCTTGGGCTGTTCAAGAAGTTTATGAACTTTATTATTATTCAAAAAGTCAAGAGCCATCTCTAAATGTTCCTGTTCCTACTATCAAAGAGATCAGTAAATGGCTTCATTCTCCACTAGTTAATCCTGATAATACTGGAGAAATTTTAAAAACAGTTTTCTCTCAAAATTATGTGAAATTTTCTGAACTAACCAATACCTCACGTAAACTTAAAGGATATATGTTTGATGCTCCTGAGCTTCTAGAAAATGTTAGACCTGTTATTCTTAATCTTATTAGTCTCGATGATAAAATTGAAAATATAGAAGATAGAGTAGAGGCAATTGAGAAAAAATATTCTGATTTTGATATAAATACAGTATATGGTAAAAGCCAGTCTATTTTAGTTGATTTTATTTTAAATGATAAACTTAGAATCATTCCAGAACTTAATAAAAAATTAGGCTTGGATATGAATAGAAATTTTAACGAGGATGAATCATTAGCTGTTACTAGTCATTTTAATGTTTTATTAAATGAAGCAAATCAGGTTGCGGCTGTAGAAAATGAAACAGACCTTAATAAACTTTTATTTAGTAAACTTTTAGATGGAAGACAAATACCATATAAAGATTTTGCCAGTCCTAAAATTTTAAATATTAATGAAACATTTGATAGAGAAAATCCTATAAAAAATTTTTATGAATATATTAGTGCTTTAGATAATCTAAAAATCCATGCTACTCAAGAATCTAAAGACTTATTAACAGAATTATCTCAAACTAAAACAAGAATTCCTGTTCTTGAAAAATTGAACGATTTAAAAGAACAGACTACAATTCTTATGATGGTTGGAGATGTTCAACCTCCAAGAGTAAAAAACCCATCTTTTAGATAAGAATAAAGCGCCTCCGGGCGCTTTATTTTTTATAATCAATCAGGAAAACATTTATCTTTATAATAAGGGCATTTCTGACAATATTTTTTATTACTACAATATGATGGAGATTTATTTCCATTAAGAACATCTACATATGTTTTATATAGTTTTTCTACTTGTTCATCACTTTTTAGTTTTATGACAAATGATTTTGTTTCTTTATTATTTTTAACTATAACATGAGATTCTTCCATTACAGGAAGTTTTTGAGTTCTTCTTAAAATATATTTATAGCAAGATAACTGCCATATATCAGAATCATAAACTCTTAACTGACTTCTTGTTTTAAAATCATCTACCCTAAGATATCCATCTGGTGTTTTTATAACACGATCTGGATATCCATGTAATGCTATAGGTGTATCTATACCTATATATTTCTCTGACATAAAAAGCGTTTCTTTATCTTTTGAAGAACCAATAAAACGTTTAATAAAGGTGTAAAGAATGAAAAATATTAATAAACATTCTAATATTAAAATAATACTGTGTTCTGATAGAATAAAATTCATTTTTTACATTTACCTTATAATTTTTATAAACTTTGTTAAGATATATTTAGTCATAGGAGATGTCCATTTCGGCAATATTCTTAACAATAATGGAGAAATCTTATAATATAATTTAATAAATAATCTACCTAAAATGGTTTTTCTTAATTTATCGTCTCTCCATTTTCTTAATAAAATAGTTTCAGAAGAATAAGCACCGAATATTGCGGTAGCCACATAGCAACGCTTATCATTGGATCTATTCATTTCTTCCACTACTTTTGATGTATTACCAGCATATTTATTGTTTAAATTTTCAAACTTTTTATGATCTTTGATACCCATTTTTTGCCTTTCTTTTACTTCTTTATCTATTTTAGGTTTATAGATCATATTAAGCATGGTTTGATTTTCACATTTTGTGATATTTATTAAATGAGTAACAGCGATTCTTTTCATTTTTTACCTATTAAGGGTTAACAGCAATTGTATTTGGTTCTACATATCTTACTTGTCTTGAGGCCCAAGCCGCAAACTCTTCTTTAGTTAATCTTGATGCTTCAAAATCCACTTTTTCAGGTTTCATACCAACTTGTTCTACAAGAATACCTTTCCAGTTAGTTAACCATACGCTTGATCTTTTATCACTTCCAACAGCATTTGATGATTTAAATACTGGCACATTCACTGTCTCACCTTTTTGTCTTGCTGATTGTAGGCTTACCCACTCTTCTAACGCTTCTTGTTGAGCTAAAGACTCTTGTTCACTACCATATCCTTGTTCAAAAGCATTTTTAGGCCCTGTATCTTTTTGCTGAGTCTGTGCTTGAGTTTGAGTTTGTTGAGTATTTCCTTGTTGATTTATATTGGCAGCATCTTGGTATGCCTGAGCTGTTGGATCAAAAGGTGTATTAGCTTGTGTATTTTGTTGTTGCATAGTCTGCATCCTCTGTTGTGCTTGAATATTTGTAGCACTTTGAGGAAGTGTTTGTGGTTGCTGTTGCTGTTGGGATGCTAGGTTTTCTTGCTGATATTGGTAATAAGGATTTGATCCTGTTGTTACACTTACCACTGCTGCATTAGCTCCTAAAGATAAACTTAAACCCATAGCGGCTATTACAGATAAAAATACTTTATTATTTTTCATCGACATTTCTCCATTATTGTATATAACATAAAATATATAATACTTATAACTATGGAAATTGCAAATGTCGAGACCTAATTATGATGAAAGATGGTTTTTTCCTATTTTAGATAGGCCGGGAGTAATTACTCGATGGTCTATTGGAACAATAGCACTAACTATTTTTGGAACTTTAGTCACAAATACTGATGATTGGTTATCCAACTTTCTTGTTTTAACAAAAACGTGGATTCCATTATCATTCTTACTATTGCTTACTTTTGGATATGGCGGAAAGTGGTTAAGGAAATTAAATATAGCATGGTCTTGGGTAGCATGGGCTGTTCTTACTTGTACATTTTCTTTATGTGTTGCTGCCATTAATGAAACGAACTTTGTTTTTGTTACATGGTCATATCTTATAGAACGATTGAGTAGAGATATACTTTTTGTATTTTTACTTTTATATTTTTTTGATGGAGAACATAGAAGAGGATCTTCTTCTTGGGCAAAAGCTAGATTAGATATGTTACAGGCAAGAATGAGACCTCATTTTTTATTCAATACGCTGAATAATCTTGCAGAAATGATACAAATAGATCCTGATAGAGCAGAGAATGCTGTTTTAGATTTAGCTGATTTATCTCGCGCAATGCTTCAAAAAGAACCTGAAATAGCGGCTATAGAGGAAAGGGCTAACGCAGAAGCTTATTTACGATTAGAAAAATTAAGAATGGATGAAAAACTTAAAGTAAATTGGGATTGGACAATCAATGATAATACTCGCTTACCTTCTTTACTTTTACAGCCTTTATTAGAAAATGCTATAAAATATGGTATAGAGCCTATTGAAGCTGAATATAATCCAGAAATATTTGTTAAAGGATGGGAAGAAAAAGATTATATTAATGTAACGATTTCTAATCCTATTAGTGATAATAGATCGAAGAAGCCGGGTAATGGTGTAACTCTACCTAACTTAGCAGAAAGATTGGAATGGCTATATCCAAATAAACATAGATTTAGAACAAAAGAAATAGAAGGTATTTTTGAAGTTTCTATTAGAATACCCAAGAAAAACATCTAATAAAAAACGCCCCGGAGGGCGTTTTCTTTATCTTATTTACCAGCAGCGATTTTTTCAAGTTTCGCTTTTTTAGCAGCACGTTGTCTACTTCTTTCAAGATCTTCGAATTCTTCATCAATCAACTCAAGAGCCAAGTCAAGAGATTCTAAATCTGCTTCTTCAACATCAGTAATGACAAGAACTTGTTTCGCAGCATTAAATGCAAGGTTGTAATCATTTAAAACTACTGTTGCATCTTCACCTTCACTTAAACGCTGTTCTTTATCAGCAAGTTTACCAGCTACCCAACTACCTAATTTTTTATGCACTTCTGAACTCATATGAAACCCCTTTATATTATTTGTTAAAATTACGAGTAAAGCTAATTAATATCTTATTTTTTTAATAAATTCAAATTTATTTAAACTTTTAGTTATATTAATTATTTCTCATAGCAGTCAGTTTTGCGTGTGCAGCATAAACTTTTTGAGCATATTTATAACCAAGACTTGGTTTTGCTGAGTTATAAGCTCCTATTGCTCTCCAAGTATAACCATATTGCTTAATATTTTTAGATAAAATCCAAGCGCCAATATAAGTCGAAGCACATGCATCTTTTAATAAACTTGGATCTATCCCATTTTTTCTAAGAGTCGGGAACCAAATGCTGTTAATTTGCATCATTCCTGTATCGTAACTTCCATTCTTATTTCTGTTTACAGCATTTGGATTAAATCTTGACTCAACATAAGCTATAGACATTAATAACCACGGATCCACATTATGAAATGCTGCCGCTTCTTCCCAACAAGGTCTTGAACCTTTTATATAATAAACCTGAGTTGAACTCTGTTTTGAAGCAACTCTTTGATTAGTATTAACTTGAGCTACTTGATTACTTACTTGTTGCTGTTGTTGTGGGGCTTGTTTAACTTGCTGTTGTAAGCCACTTCCATAATATGTTCTTCCGTTTGAATAAACATATTGACTGTTAGAGTTATTAATATTGCTACCTGAGTAGTTGTTCCCTGTTTGTATATTTTGTGCTGATGAAATCATTGGCACCATCATTGTTAGGGCAAGCAATGATGAATATAGAGTACGCTTTCGTATCATTTTAGTCCTCTGAATACTACCAAAAAGCCAATTTTAGAATTTTCTTATACTATATTTCCCCTTTTTGTCAAAAAAGTTATTTTATTTTCGTACAAAATAAAAAATATGGTATAATCTATATATTAATTTTTAAACAATAAATCAAATTAAAAAAGGAAGAAAAATTGGCTAAAATCAAAACTCCAGAAGAACTAGCAATAATTGAGCAGCTAAATATTCAAAAAATAGAAAATATTAAGAATAAAATATCAAATACATTATATTCATGTGGCGTAGATGAGGCGGGAGCTGGACCCTTATGTGGTGATTTAGTTGTAGCTTCTGTAATTCTTGATCCAACAAAACCTATTTTGGGTTTAAATGATAGTAAAAAATTAACTGAAAAGAAACGAGATGCTTTATTTCCATTAATTTTAGAAAATGCTTTAGATTATTGCATTATTAAAATTACACCACAAGAAATAGATTCTATTAATATTTTTAATGCTCGTATGGAAGGATTTAAGAGAGCCATAAATGGTTTGAAGAAAGTAGAATATGCTGTTATTGATGGAAATAAAGTTCCACAAGGTTTATCTATTGAACATGATTTTTGTATTAAAGGCGATTTTCATATTCAGTGTATTTCTGCCGCATCAATCTTAGCTAAAGTTACGAGAGATAGAGATATTATGGATATAGCTAAGACTGAGCCTTATTCTTTATATGGCTTTGAAAATCATAAAGGATATGGAACAGCCCTTCATTTAGAAGCTTTACAGAAATATGGACCTATTGATGGATTTCATAGGATGAGTTATAAACCAGTATATTTAAATGTAAAATAACAGTTTTAACTCAAATTTTAAAATAAGGATTTAGTATGAATAAATGCCAAAAATTTATAGAATATAGTGCTTCACTCCCTTTTTCTACAATTAATATATATAGAGGTTTAAAAAAAGGAAAACATGTATTTAAAAGTTGTTTATCTTATAGAATATTTAATTGGGGGATTCCTGATTTTATTATGTTTTATGAAGATGTTATTTTGTTACGAATATACAAAAAAGATAAACAAGATTATCCTAATTTAATTTATGACACTAAAAAACGATCATGGGGAGAAGATCTTGATGAATATAATTGGTATGAAATCCCCATTTATAAAATAAATAAGAACAATGAAAACTTCATATTTTATTTGATAAAAAAATCATATGATAATGTATATAACAATTACAAAAAACAATATCATTACGATTTTTTTAAAAAAGTATTTAATGAAAAACTAAGTAAAGAAGATATCTTAGATTGGGCTATTGAATATAAACAAGCTGATAAATATAGATATATTTTTGAAAAGACAAAGAAAAAGTCTGTTATGTTGATTGAGAATATTAATAAAAAAATAACTAAAGGTTCTTCAAAATTAGGAGGACAACCCGATTTACCAAAAGATTTTTTATGGCCTACATGTGATAATAAACCATTAACATTTTTGGCTCAAATAGATTTATCAGAAATAGATCCTAACATGTCAGACAATTTATTACCAAATACAGGATTTCTTTATTTTTTTAGTGCTGTTGCACATCTAGATTATGATGATTATATTTATTTCCTTGATAAAATAGATGAAAAAGGAACAAATCAAGTTTACTATCTTGATGTTGAAAAGTCAGAACTTAAAAGAAAAAACAATTATTATTTTAAATTAAATGAAGTAGCTATTGATATAGATTATGCTGATTCATATCCTCTTTATAAAGAAGAGAAAATTTTGGAACAATTTAATCTTACAGCAGAAGAGTTGGAATTATTAACTGATGTTTCAGATTTACAACATATGGCTACATATTCCCATATTTCACTTGATTATACATCCATGCATTCTTTATTAGCTTATGAAATACCTGTTCAAGAACTAGGTAGTAATGATAGAGTTTTATTACAAACAATGTGCTCAGAAAATACTGGTATGTATTGGGGAGACTCTGGAGCTTTTTGTTTTTATATAAATGAAGACGATTTAAAAATACTAAATTTTGAAAATATAACAGCCGGAACCCAATGTGGCTAATTTTATAAAAAAGGATTATAAAATGATTTTTACAGAAAAAACACAATTTAAATATGGTGAAGTAGATCTTTATTTCTTGAATAAAGAAGAAGTTTTATCTTTTCCTCATTCTTTTATAATAACATCGCATTGCTTTCCTATTTTGAATGATGATGTTTTATTTACTATTAATCATAGAGGTATTGATATTATTGGAGGACATATTGAGAAAGATGAAACTCCAGAACAAGCTCTTATTAGAGAGGCAAGAGAGGAAGCTTCTATTATTCCTTTAAATTATGAAGTTATAGGTGGTATATTAGTCGATAACTCCAATGCTCCACTTGCTATGGAAAATGGATATCCTGAAAAAGGCATAGAGTTATTTTATAAGGTAACTCAATTTGAAATACTTGACTTCAATATATCTCATGAAAGCACAGATAGAGTATTTATTAATAAAAATAATGTGAGGGAAAAACATCATAAATGGAGAAAAGCTTATCAGGCTGTTTTAGATAGTTGTTTCGAAAATAAGTATAAACTTAAAATGTAAGCCTCCCAAGAGGCTTTTCTTTTTTATACTATCTAATTAATATACTTATATTATTGAAAATAATATAATAAATGTTATGATGAATATTATTTAAAAGGAGATATTAATGGATATAAAAACTCTAAAATATAAATTAAAACCAAGTGAAAGATCTGCTTATTATTTTATATTAGATGAAGCACCTTATGATATTTATAAAGATATAACGGTTTCAAAAATAGGTGGAATACCTTACTGGCCCAAAGATAAGAAATATCCTATGTTTGAGGGTAATAATTATAAAATGATTACTCAACTTAATCTTGATGATTTAAGTAAAAAAGTAAATCTAAAAAATATTTCCCCTTATTATCCAACAACAGGAATATTACAATTCTTTTTGGTTGAACATGATGAATGCTGGGAAGATACTTTAGTTGTTTATCATCCTAATACAGAACAAGAACATTTCTTGACAGATGAACAAATAAAAACAGCTCTTAATGATGAATATGTTGGATATGAAGAATCCTTTAGAATTACATTAAAGAATGAATCCAAAGAATTAATTGGTTGTTGTGATTCTTTTTATCAAGGATTTTTAGCTAAGCATATAAAAGAACTTAAAGATGAATCTCTATTAGAAATTATTCAGTGGGAAAATGACGAAATTCCTGAATCTTATACCTCTGGAACTAAATTAGGTGGATATGCTTATTTTACTCAAGAAGATCCCTTATGGAATGAATATAATCAGTTTATAGATAAATATCCTGATGAACTTTATCCTTTAGTTTTACTTTTTCAGATTGACAGTGATTTAGAAGATATGTGTTGGGGGGATTGTGGTGTTGCCAATTGGCGTATAGATATAGAAGATCTGAAAAAATTGGATTTTAACAACATTTTTTATAGCTTCGATTGTCATTAAAAAATATGAATATTTTATAAAAGCCTCTCACGAGGCTTTTTATTTTCAGCTATATACATTCTCTTTACTTCTTATTTTTAATTTCTGTTCTTCGAATATTTTATTAAACTTTTCCAGATTAAAGTTGCTTTTTTCAAAACCATATTCTTTTCCATTATTTCTAACTATTAAAAAATAATTCTTCCCGGATACGCCTCCTGAATATGCTGTTAAAAATATTTCTTCATCTTTTTCTAAATCTTTTAATTCACTTGTTATTACAAATGCATGATTATCTTGAGTGTATATTTGGGTTCCCCAATAAGAGTTAGAATATTTTGTATATCCAAAGTGGGAAATTTTACCTAAACTGATTTTACCCAATATAGTTTTTTCCTGATGCTCTTTAGTTACAATTTTATTTGCAAAGTATAAAGCTCCTAATGATGATAAAAACATTCCTGCCAGAAAGCTAAAAGTGTAAGAACTACTATTAGAAATAAAAAATGAAACCATAGATCCTGCACACAATACTGCCATTACTAATAATGATAACACATTAAACATATTAACCTCTCTCATTTTTAATTTTTTTGTTATATAATATAAATACAGCTAATGAAGATATAATCCCTATTAAAGAATAACCAGTTTTAAATAAATAACTTATACTTTTAATTAATAATATAATTGATGATTTTAACTTTGTGTATTTCATTTTAATTTTTCTTCTTCAAAAAGTTTATTGAATCTTTGAAGCGTCATGTTGATATGATAGGCTTTTTTTATTAGCTCAAATCCTTCTATTTCAATGTAAAATATTGGCTTATCATTTTTTATTGAACAATGTAAATACATTTTTGTATTCTTTGTTAGTTCATCATATAAACCATAAAACATAACTGAAATATCTTTGTCAGTATAAACACTTGTATAGGGATGAGTATCATCTTGACCAAAAATATAGTAAAGAGTATTTCCTAAACTAATTTTTCCTACATCCATATTAGTTTTCTTTTTAAAAAACATAACAGCTCCTATCATTTTATTTTTTAGCATATTCCTTAAATATACCATTATAATATTTCTTAATCAAAAAAATGTTATGTTTGAAAAAAATTCATTTTTAAGGTATACTTCGTATTCACTAACTATATGAGAGGTTCCTTATGGATAAACAAGCGATTGTTTCATTACTTCAACCAACTTTAAAGACGTTTTTTAAAATAGGTAAATCTTCTGACACATATGATGAATTTAAAGATGTTTTCTCATCAAAAATAGGTGGTGTTCCCTATTGGCCTAAAGGTAAAGAATATCCTACATTAAATGGTAAAACAGCCAAACTTATTTTTCAGTTAAATATTGAAGAAGCTATAAAAGACGGCATTCAATTTGATAAAGCAATTCCTGATTTCCCCCAAAAAGGGATTATTCAGTTTTTCTTTGCTTTTGATGATGATATGTGGGGATATCCTGAAACAGAAGAAAGCACTCTTGTTGTTTATCATGAAGATATTTCTGTAGAACATTTTCTTCCAGAAAATATTATATATATTAATACTACCCATGATGATATGCCATTTGATAAATCCGTTAGAGTTAACTTTAAACAACATGAAGAACTATTAGGCACACAAGATCTTTATAATCATGCAGTCCTTAAAGCATCTAATCAAGGTTTTAATTTGGATGATGAAGATCTTTATTATGAAGTTGAAGAAGCTAATAACGCTGGTTCTAAAGTTGGAGGATATGCTTATTTCACTCAAACAGATCCTTTATATTATGTAGGTAAAAAGGATGTTCCTAATGATTTGGTTTTACTTTTACAGCTTGATAGCGAAGACGAACTACATATGATGTGGGGAGATTGTGGTGTTGCTAACTGGAGAATTTCGTTGAGTAAACTAAAAGAAAGGGATTTTTCTAAAGTTTATTTCAATTGGGATTGTTGTTAATGTAAATAGTAAAGGGGCTTATGCCCCTTTATTTTACTTCTCTTCATGCTCTACATTCTTTATTAAAAACACTTTACCATCTTTAACATAGATTGTACTCACATCTTGCCCTTTGCTGAACCAATGCTTATTTTTATAAACATAAGCTTTTGTTGTAGAATTAACGGTTTCTACATCATCAGGCCATCCAGCAACTGCTATTAAATGTTCTTTTGTGTCTCCATTTCTAATGGTAGACAATCTTTCAGATTGTATAGGAGAGTACGCACAACCAGCTAATATTAATGGTAAGCATACCATTGCTATTTTGTTTTTTATATTCATAAACACCTCCTTTTATTTTTTACAATGTTAATATATTTTTGCTTTTTTGTAAATCTCCAATATTCTTAATTTCTATTTATTAACATTTCTTCAATCTCTTTATTTGTCGTTAAATCTATAGCAGAATTACCTTTATTATTTCTTGCATTCACATCAACATCTTTTTCTATTAGGGCTTTTACAATATTGATATTATTATTAGAACAAGCATGCATTAATGCTGTTTCATTTGATTTATTTTTTAACAAAGCATTGGCTCCATATTTTAGTAATATCTTAACCATTTGTTCTTCATTTAAAGCACAAGCTATTATTAATGGAGTATTACCATCTTCATCTGAGTTATTTATATAAGGCATAAGTGTTTCTATTATATCTTCTATGGTAATTAATGTTATTGCTTTTCTTCGTTCATCATCAGGAAGATTATAAATAATATTGACTAATAACTTAGATGCTTCATTTTGACTATTATTTATCAAACCAAACAATTTTTCGAAAACATCTAATCGTCCATACTTTATAGCATAACATAGCGAATTTTCACCATATTCATTTTCAATAAGTATATTAGGATTATATGCCATAAAGTATTCTAACATTATTGCCTGACCACTTGATATTAATAACATTAAAGGAGTATCTCCTTCATCGTTAACATCATTAATAGAAATACCATTTTCAGAACAAATTTTTATTATAAAAGATAGGAAACTTTTTATATCTTTTTTCATTTCTTCTACTTCATTTTCTTGTTCTTTTATATGCTCTAAAGCTGACTCTACATATTCATTGTCATCATTTCCTATTAATCTCTCTTTTTCAGAATTGAGTTCATCTTCAAGATATAAAATACCGATTTCTTCACTGTCTTTTATTATTTCAGTAATTTTATGGATAAGTTTATTTCCATTTTTATAACTATCTTTAATATTTAATATGCCGTTATTAAAAAACAGTTTTAATAGTTCTTTTTTTCTATTATAAATACAAGCATTTAGTAGATATTCATTATCTAATGTTTTATAAGCATTTTTAAAATCATATTCCTTTAATATTTTAATAATTTCCTCTATATCTTCATATGCTGATTTATTATTTATCAAAGCATAATATGGTGTAAAACCATCTCTTGATTTTACATTCTTTACGTCATATCCACAGTTTATTATTCTTTTTAAAAGCTTTGGAGTTAAATAATTATAAAGACATAAGTAATGTAAGATGTCATTCCCGCTTGAATCTGTTATATTTACATCAATATTGTTTGTATTTATAAGTTTTAGAAAAGTTTTAATATCTCCAGATTTAATAGATTCTAAAAAAGGAGAAGATGATCTTTCAGCAATAATATTAACGTTAAAATCAGCATTTTTTTCAATTAAAAGATCTATAACAATTTCTGGTGTTTTTTCTAAAAACTGACTATTAATAATAAAACTCGTTACTGTAGAGCCATATTTATTTCTTTTATTTATTAACTCTTCAGAACTATTTCTTAGTAAACATATTAAACTTTTTAATTTTCTATATTTTGCACTGATAATTAAAGCGGTATCTCCATCATTATTAGCTAATGATAAATTAGCTCCATTTTCTATCAAAAAACTAACAACATCATAATCACTTTTAGCTATAGCTATTATTAATGCTGTATTTAAATATTGATTTTGGATATTTATATCACAACCATACTCTACAAGAATCTTTATTGCTTCTTTTTTATTTTCAGAACAGGCCAACATTAATGGAGAAAATCCTTTTAATGATATTTTATTTATATTGCTTCTATTTTTATTCAGAATAAAAGATAGAAAATTAAAATTATTCTGATTTATTGCGTGGGTTATTAATGATTCATTAGATGTATTTAAAGCTTCTATTATACATCCTTTATTTATTAACCATTCAAACATTTCAATATTATTTAAATCAATGGCTTTCCATAATAGGTTTTCTCCCCTACTATTTTTATAGTTTATGTCAGCTCCTTGACTTAAGATAGCTTCTGCCTCATTATATTGATTGTTTTTTAATGCTATGAATAACTTTTTATAATTTTCATTCTCAGAATACATTTTTTTGCCCTTAAAATTAAATAAAGGATATTATAACTTTTAATTGCAAAAAATGAAAGTAAATTATACTTATGATATCATTAGCGCTAAGTATTTTATAATGAGGTATACATGTTCAAGAAAAAACAAGTAGTTGGCACATTGTTATTATTATCTCTGTCTATACAGACAGCTATAGCTGATGATAAAACAGTGATAAAAGCTACCATAGGAGGTAGTCAAAAATCTCTTTCAAATGGAATGACAGTTAATAGTGATGGTTCTATAACCGTTAGTGGTAGTGGCGGTCAATCTAACAATAATGTCCCTATAACTAATCCTAACATTAATAAATCAGGTTTATCTTTATCTAAAGAAAGAACATCCACACCATCAGTAAAAGCATTTGACAATAGAAATGAAAGTCTTAATAGTGATGGAGCATTTGTTGTTGAAGGAGGAAGTTCCGGTGCTGATAAGTTAAAACAACTTAATAATGGAGCTTCTGGAAAAGTCGGAGGGGTTCAGGCAACTATTGGAGAGGCAACAGCAACACCAATAAATAATGGAGATGTTAATGCTTCTGTTGGACAACAACCTGCGAATCAAGAACCACCAAGAAAATATGAATATCAAGGTGGTTTAGGCAAAGCTGAAAGAACAGGAAGTGCTGGAGTTTTATTTTTCCAAGGTGGAGATAAAAATGCTGGCAGATATACGGTTAAAAATGATAATAATGATAATTCAACACCTACACTTAGATCTTTTGAAGAAAAAGAAAGAAATCAACAAAGTTTAGGAGCTTCACCTTCATTACCTGTTTTACCACCAGCAGTTAAAACACCAATGAATGTAAAAAATATGCCATTGCCATCAAGTTTGCCTCCTTTGCCGGGAGCAGCTAATGGTATTGCTTTACCTATTGCTCTTCCAACATCAGAAGCTACAGCATTACCTCCATTGCCATTAGATTTTATGCCTAACTTAAATATACAGGTAGGTATGCCGGGAGACTTATCTAATCCAAATGGAATCCCTGTTAATGCTAATGGAGAACCTATAAATTATGCTGGTTTATCTAACGAAGCTCCGGCTCAGGATTATAGCGGCGTTGATGATGCATGGACTGCGGTTATGCAAGATGAAGCGGATGCAATGACGTTAGCGGGTGTCCCTATGAAAGTGGTTGTTGTTAATACACAAAACACGTTAATGAGGAAGTTTATTGCTCAAAATATTTTAAGAACAGATAAAGAAACGTTTGATGGTACCGATGAAGGTTTATCTTCTGTATTATCTTTACAAACAAAAGTAAATTCATCTTTTATTCCTACATGTTACATCATGTTTAGAAAAGAAGGTTTAAATGGATTGAAAAATAATGTATTAGATCCTTATAGTAGTGTTATTGGTAAAAAAGCTACTGCCGCCTATTTAGTAGGACATCAAGTTGCACATTGTATGGATAACTTAGAGAGATATAAAGTATTACCTAAACAGAATATTTGGTTTGCTACAGATGCAGCTAAAGTGGGGATTGCTGCCCCTACAATGAGAAGATTATATCCTTATGGTATGAACTATAATCAATTTTCTCATACAACAATGCATTTCTATCAAGATATAGGACAAAGACAATATCAAGAAAGAATAGCTGACATATTCGGTATATTTATAACTTTGTATAGAGGGTATTCAGATAAAATAATAGATTTAGTTATGAAATCTAATAATGGAGTTCCAGCAACTTCTCCTCATGATACTAATCCGGCATTAAAAGGAATAAAAGTTAAATATAGCGCTATTTCTAAAACTAGTGTTCAAGCATTATGGAAGGGAGCAAGAGATCTTCAAGTTATTACTGGTATAAATAGTGCGCTTGGGGATGGAGCACCAGATTCCGTAGTTAAAGATAATAGTATGAGTTCGGGTAAAATCTATGATAATATCAAGGCTGAACAAGCTAAAGATAAAAAAGATGATAAAAAACCTAAGAAAATTAACTTTGATAACACAAGTAAGTTTGATGATAATAAAAATAAACCATCTAAACTATTTGGTAGTAGTCAAATGTCAGATATTAAATAAAAATAAAAGCCTCGAAAGAGGCTTTTTTATTATTAGAGATTAAATTTATCTTTTGCTTTTTCTATCGCATTTCTTAATGTTTTACTTAGATTTTTAGTGGCGTATTCTTCTATCTTTTCAAGAGGGATATATTGAAAAGCATCAACTTCTAATACTTCATTATTCCATCTATCTGTAAAAAAAGAAGAACAAATACAATTTTCAACATTTGGGAATGTTGGCCCCATATAAAGGAATAACGCTAACTTTTTTTGACTATTATAATCCATTATACCTAATGCTTCTAAATAATCCTTGTCTTCTATTGAAAAGCCTATTTCTTCCTTACATTCTCTTATAGCAGTATCAATAAAATCCTCACCCTCTTCTGGCTGACCTTTAGGGATATCCCAATGTTTTTGACCAGTCGCATGGGCCAGTAATACTTTGTTATCTTTTGTATAAAAGATTACTCCTGCAGATACCTTCATTATACTCCTCCTATAAATTTTAGTAGGAGTATAACAAAAAAACGATGTATATACAACTAATATATTTATTATAAGAAGACTTAGAATAGACTTAATGTTATGTCTTTCTCTATATCTTCTGGATTTTTATTATTTTTGTAATTTATATATTTTTCAAATGCTCCATATGATATTATACTATCACTATAATTAGATTCTTTAATTCCAGAAACTGAAATTGGAGTATGCTTAAAACTACCTACATATTCCATATATTCGTGAAATTGTTTAAAATATAGTTTTAATGTTTCATAATCTTTATTATCATAAGCGACTTTTAATCTTTGGGCTACTTCTCTATCTTTTTTATCAAATTCATCCTTTGTTTCACTGTTTTTATCATCATAACTTAAATTATTAAAAGATGCTTTAATGATGAAAGTATCAAAAAAAGAATTGTTAGTATATTTATCTCTAAAAGCTTTATTTAAGTCAGAATAAATATATTGTGATACAGGAGTAAAACCAAGTCTTAACAACGCATAAGGTAAACGTTCAGACACCTTCACTTGTTCAGTTATTTTGCTTGAATGCTCTTTTATAAGTGAATTTAAATATTCTTCTGTATTTATATTTGGTTTATATTTTTGTAATATAGTTATCTGTTGAAATGGAAACATTCCCGTAGTTTCTTTATTTTTTATATTCATTACTTCAAAATTTTTCAAATCTTTTTGAAACATCTCATCAGTATATTCTTGAGAAAATAAAATATTAGTAGCATCTTTGTCGTCAGAAATAGATGCTATTACTGCTTTATTATGTGAAATAATATTTTCTATATTATAAACTTTCATTCCAGCAAAAAAAGACAAACCAACTAAAGAAAAAACCATAGCTATAGCTGTATTTCTTAGTATATTATTTTTTTTATTGTTTATTTTTATTTCGTATGTTGTCTTGGTTTTATTTTTAAAAAGTAACATATTCTTATTTTCCTTATTAGTATAGTGCTAAATCATCAATTACTTTATCTTGTCTTTCATTAATATTTTTTATATCTTTGTTATTGAAATAGGTTTGTTTAAAAAGTAAGGAATAAAAAACTAAATTAGTTACATTATCTATATCTAAACGCCTTTCATGTTTATTGAAATATGAATATGAAACTTCACCAATTTTAAATTTAACTATATAGTTTAAAAACTCTCTATTTTGCTTAAAATATAACCTTAATTTATCATAATCTTTATTTTCATAAGCTTGTATTATGTTTTTTCTAATTTCTTTATCTCTTATAAATCTTTTATTCCAATATTGTTTTTCATCTTCTGATTCATCGCCATCAATTTTAACGAATGGTTTTCTTGTGAAAGAATCTAAGTAAGAATTTTCTCCATATTCTTTTTTAAAAGCATACTCTAAACTATCATATGAAGCATTAAACATTTTAAATGATCCCAATATGGAATAAATAGCTTCTACTTCTCTTCCTCCAGTTACATTTAGTAATTCTTCCTTCCTTTCTTGCAATCTTTTATTTTGTAATGAGAGTTCTTCTAATGTCATTACTTTATCTCTTTCTTGTTTATCAACATTATTTTTACCTAAATAATATGAATAAGAATAATTATTGTTGAGCATTTTCATCATCATATAAGTTCTAAAATAAAGAAAATTATCCCTATTCTCTATTATTTTAAATCTTTGATCTGGAACCTTTATAGCTTCATCATAAACCATTGTAAAAAGCATTAAATCATCTTTAAAATCATTATCCGTATAAGGCGTACTGAAAAGAACTTCTTTGTAATTTTTATCAGGAGAAATAGATTGAATATGCTGATTGTTATACTGAATTATTTTCTCAGCAGATAAGACTTTAGGATTTATAACTGTTGTATAAAAAGTTAAAGATGATACAATTGTTAAACCTATAAAAAAAAGAGACCCTCTAAAAATTTTATTAATTTTACTTTTTTTTATTATAATTTTATTTTTCGAGTCAAATCTTGTTTTTACTATATCTTTTAACATATTAATAGCTCCTTTTATTCATGAACAGGTTCTTTTTTCTATCTTATTTTAATAAAAATGTATATTTTCTATAGCATCTTTATTAGTAGCATCTTTTGTTTTTAATGTTTTATAAATTAATCCCATTTTTACCATATCCATTAAATTATTATCTTTACTATTTAGGTTATAATATGGAGAGAATTTATTGCTTCCTATATTTAATCCTGCTATGTATTTAAAAAATTCTCTTTGTTGTTTAAAATACATTTTTAACTTTTCATAATCTTTATTTATATATGCTTCTTCAATATCTTTTTGAATCAATTTCATTTCTTCGATTTGTTTAGCATAAGCGTCTTTCGTAAATGACATATCTTTTTCTGATACATTAGGGCTGTCTTCTACATTATCTATATTAAATACTTCGCTTCCATTTACAATAAAAGATTTTATATATGATTTATTTTTGTACCTTAAATCAAACTCTTTTATTATATTTTCATAATAACTATTTGTAGGGGGAAATAATCCATTACCGATAAGAACTGGAATATATCCTTTATTTCCAAATTTTTCATTCATAAATTTGTAGTTTTCATCTCTAATTTTTTTGTTGTTTTCGTTATCAATATCACTTATAAGAGTATTTGGAATAACTATTAAACCTTCATAGATTCTATTATAACCTACTGTTGGTTCTACTATATTTAGATATGTAATTCTGTTAAGAGTTGTAAATAAAAAACTTATTTTTTTCTCATTCATTTCTTTAGAATTTTTACCTGTAGTTAGTGTTTTATGTATTCTATCAAATAATTTTATATCATCGTTAAAATCTTTATCGCTATAAACATCATTAAAAATAGAATTAGGAATACTTGATAAATATTGTTTATTTTCATTTATAGTTTTAGTTATTTCATTTATTTTAGGGGATACTTGAGTTGAATAGAATAATGAAGCTGTACTTACAGTTATAACACTAAATAATGCTATACCTATTAACACTTTCGCAATTTTACTTTTTTTAAAAATTTTTATATCGTTTTTATTTTTCAATTTTTGAGATGATTCAATTTTAGTTTTAAACATTTTAAACCTCATAATTTATAAAAAAAAGGCGATACCGCCTTTTTAATCTTCTTCTTTACAAACAACCAATAACTGAACATTTAATCCTCTAAAATCATTTATTCCTAGTTTGTATACCACATCTATTACTTCTCCTATTTCAGGTGCTTTATCATTAAAAAATTGGATAGCATCAAATTGTTTTCCATCTTTTTCAAGTAGCATTTTTAAGTGGTTTTGATCTTGCCCTAATAACTTAGTTTCGATAACTTTAAATGTTCCTATCCATGTTGGATCCATAAAGCCTTGACCCCAAACCTCATTCTGAATATCCATCGTTGTTTCAACATTTATATAAGATGTTGGAAGATAAGCATCTACATCTAATATTTTTTCAAAAGGAGTATCATTCATAAGAAATGCCACAGCTTTTTCAAATCCTGCTTTAAAATCAGCTAATCGTGATGCTTTTATGGTTAAACCAGCCGCCATAGCATGACCACCAAACCCTTTAAATATCTCAGGGTGTTCTTTATAAACAAGATCTAATGCATCTCTTAAATGAAGCCCCGGAACAGAACGACCAGAACCTTTTATATACCCTTCTTCTTCTGCATTTGCAAAAACAATAGTTGGACAGTTAGTAATTTCTTTTATTCTTCCTGCTACTATTCCTATAACACCTTCATGGAAGGTGTCTCCATGAACAACCCTTGTCATTTTACCATTTTGGCTTTCAACATCGATAACATCCCAAGCTATATCTTCCATACTCTTACCAATATCTTTTCTTTCTTTATTTAGATCATCAAGCATATGAGCGTATTGTAGGGCTTCCTCATCGTTATCTGCTATTAGACAACGTATGCCAATAGTCATATCTTTTAAGCGTCCAGCAGCGTTTATACGTGGCCCTAAAGCGAACCCAAAATCTTGGCTAGTAGCTTGTTCTATTCTTTTCTTTGCTACACTAAATAACGCTCTAATTCCCGGTCTTGTTATATTATTTTTAATTCTTATTAATCCATTTCTGACTAACCAACGGTTATTTTCATCAAGTTTCACTACGTCAGCGACTGTTCCTAATGCTACAATATCTAGCCATTCAGCCATGTTTGGTGCGGGATTTTCATCTGTAAAGTAATTTCTTTTTTTGAGGGCATCTCTTGTTGCTGCTACAACATAATAAATAACACCACATCCAGCCATATTTCCAAGACCAGATTTATCTCCGGGTTGATTAGGATTTACTAAAACTTCAGCAGGTGGAAGAGGTTTACCTGTTGCTGGCAAATGGTGATCAGTTACTAATACTTTTATTCCATGTTTATTTGAATACTCTACACCTTCATGTGAAGCTATTCCATTATCAACAGTTAAAATATATTTAGGATTAAATCTTTCTATAACTTCATCTACTACACTTGGCGTTAATCCATAACCATTAGTAAATCTATTAGGGACAATAAAATCTATGTTTGCTCCAAGTCTTCTTAAACCTAATAAACCTATAGCACATGCTGTTGCTCCATCACAGTCATAGTCAGCTACTATTATAATTCTGTCTTTAGCAATAATAATATCAGCTAATTTTTCAGCTATAGTTTTTATATTTTTTAATTTAGTATACGGCTGTAAACCATAATTTCCGGTTGCTATATCTACATCTTTTACACCTCTTAATGCCAAAGAATGTGCAACCCAAGGATTTATTCCAGCATCTGATAATCTTATAACATCTTCATTTGATATCCCTTCTGGATAGGAAAGCTCATTTATTGATAACATATTTACTCCATTTTATAATTTATAGTGATATTATACTTTGAACCTTGTCAAAATGTAAAATTTTAGTAGTCTATAATTAAATAATTTAAACAAGGACTTGTAATGACTGAAAACTCTTTAAAACCTTATTTATTTGATTCTTTTTATAGATGGACAGAGAATAATAATTTAGATGTTTATTTAGAATTTAAAACAAATAATATTGTTCTTCCAGAATATTTTAAAAAGAAAAAAAGAATAAAACTTAAAATTAGTAAAAAAACCTGTTTTGATTTGAAGATACATACAAATGGTGTCTCGTTCTTTGTTTATATTAATAAAAATAAAGAGGATATATTTATACCTCATTCTGAATGGATTTCTCTTACAAGTAATAATCAAACATTAGATTTTAATACGATGTCTATAAAAGAAAAGACATTAGATACTTCCCCTGAAGAAAATATTCCAATGCCTTATTCTAAAATCTATTTAGCTTGGGATGCGGATAAAGCTATTAAAAATGAATGGGTAAATAAGGGCTGATAGAAAATACTCCCATTGAAAGTATTGATAGAAATACACCAAATGCTAAAGCAGGTCCAAATGGCATTGTACTTTCTTCATATCCATTCCCTTCATTATTTTTGTTTTTATTTTTAGTATGGTAAATAAAAATAGGCATCATAAAAACAGCAACTATTGTAGCAATAAAGAATCCATGAATAACCCAAACAGGACCTACAAAAGCACCTATTGTTGCCATTAATATGGAATCGCCGCCGCCAAAACCTTCTTGACCTTTTAATAAATATCCTAACTTACTTATAATTTTTACAATCATATACCCACTAGCTGCCCCTAAAATACTTTGTTCAGGGTTAGGCATTAAACTTGTAGCAGGAAGAAATGTTGATAAAATGAATCCAATCCACATTAATAATACTAATGATTCAGTTGGTAAGTATCCAGTATTCCAATCTATCCATACAGCTGCAGCAATCCAAGCAGCAAAAGCTATCCATAAAAATACCCACGGAGTTATTCCAACCATATAAGCTATAGTTATACCTAATGCAGCCCCTGCTATTTCAGCAAATAAAACAGTAAAAGGTATTTTAGTTTTACATGAAGCACATTTTCCTCCTAACATTAACCAACCTAATATGGGGATATTATGCCACAACTTAATAGGAGTATGACAATGATCACAACGAGAAGGGGGATACCACAATCCATCTGGTTTTTTTAAGTTAGAAAAATAATCCTTATTTGTTACTTCGAGTCCTTCACTATCTAAAGCTTCTTTTAAATTTAGTTTGAATCTATAATGTTCCATTGAAGGTAATCTTGCTGATATTAAACCAACACAACTTGCAAAACACATTCCTAATAAAGCATTTAAAGAATACCATATTATTAAATGATCAGAAAAAAATGACTTAGCGAATAACCAAGTCTCTATTATATTATTCATTATTATTACTACCTTATTTTAAATAGAAAAGTTGATTGTCTAATTTTTCTTTTCCATTTAGCAAATTTTCTATTTTCTCTTTTAATTCTGTATTTTCTTTATTATTTTCAAAAGCCATACCTATACCTTCTGGTGCTTCATTTAATGTTCCAGCAGGAGTAATCCAAATAACTCTACCTAATACTTTTTCCTGAATAGTTATATCAGGTAAAGCTATTTTCATTGTTAATAATATTTGTTCATTAGGTCTAATGTTTTCTATTTCATTAGGTTTGGGGAGAAAGAACCCACCATTCTTAATAAACCCAAGATAATATGTATTTAGCAATTCTATACTTTTAAATGTAACGATTAAAGGTCTCATGTTATATTCTCCATTATTATATTTATTTTTTATCGTTAATTATTTACTTTTTGTCAAACAAAAAAAATAGCGTAACGGCTGTCACGCTATTTTTATATTTTATTAATTAAGGTCTAAAACTCTTTTTTTTTCTAGGAGGTTCATAACTTTCTATAAACTCTCTTACTGTTTTTCTTACAGCATCGGAAACTTCTTTTAAACTCATTGTAGAATCTATAACTCTAAATCTATCAGGATCTTCTGCTACTCTTTCAAAATAACCATCTCTCACTCTCTGTAAGAAATCATCTTCTTTTGATTCGAATGTATCAGCATCATTTCCTCTTATACCCATACGTTTTCTTGACACTTCAACAGGAACATCAAATAATATTGTTAAATCAGGCTTAGCTGAACCTATACTTATTTCTTCTAGTTGTTTCAATACTTCAATATCTACACCTTGACCTCTTCCTTGATAAGCGTATGTGGAATCGGTAAATCTATCACACATTACAGCTTTACCCTGCTCTAAAGATGGTTCAATAACTAAGCTATAGTGTTGAGAACGAGAGGCAAAAGCCATCATTACTTCTGTTGTTTTTGTAAGTGGTTCATATTGATCAGGAAATAGAATTAAATTTCTAATTTTTTCACACATTACAGTACCACCGGGTTCTCTTGTTCTTACCACTTCCCAACCAGCTCTTTCAAGTTCTTCAACTATTATTGGTAAGTGTGAGCTTTTACCTGCGCCGTCAGGCCCTTCAACTGTTATAAATGGAGCTATTCTCATTATTTTTTCCTTATTATCTCATTCTCATTCGTGCTCTTGGAGCCTGAATATCATTTTCAAAATTAACTTTTAATACATTACTATTTTCTACCCAATTAGCAAATGAGCTTGTAGTAAAAGTTACATTATTAGGTGTTAATCCAAATTGCTGATCGTTTAAATCTACCCATACTCTATTAGGAACAAATAAGGCATCATTGATATGTTCTAATCTGTCATCAACAAAATATTTAGGTGAGTATTGAGCTATTGCAAGATCTTTTTTAGAGCGTCCTGTACCTACACAATCTATTGTTTTAGGAATCATTCCAAAACGAGATAAGTTTTCTAATCTCATATCTTTAGATTCTTCCCAAATACCAGTTACTAAATGAATATCATAACCAGCATCTTGTAGTTTCTTAAATGCTATATCAGCACCTTTATACATAGGAAGATTTCCCATTTCACCATTATTTAAGGCATCCCAAACTTTTTGGTTTTGTTCATCCGTTATGTTATAACGTTTTGTTAAAGCGTATTCATTACTAGCTTTGATAACATGAGATCCTATTATTTTTCTTGCTACGTTAAGATATCCGTCATCAAAACTTAATAATACTCCGTCTACATCTAAAACAATTGCCCTTTCATTTATAACAATTTTATTTCCATTAAATAAAAAAGAATTATCATTTTGGGCCGTAAGATCTTTTTCAATCATTTATTGCATCCTTTTAATTTGTTCAATATTTTTATTTTAAACAATAAATAACAGATCGACAAGTCATATAAATAAAAAACCACCCGAAGGTGGCTATTTATTAGGATTTAAATCTTTTATAATGTTATCAAGTTTTTTATATATATCGCTCATTGATTTTTTAAAACTAAAATCAGGATCTTTACTATATTCTTCTAATACATGATAAAGATATTTTAACCTAAATAATTCTTCATGTTTTGCTAATAAATAATTTACTTGCTCCAAATCATCTATTGTGCCATTTTTAGACATACTTGTTTGAACTTCTAGACCATCTGCTTGTTGGCTTCGACCTTGTATTATAAAGCCTATATCTTTTTGATTTTCAGCGGCCCATCGTGGTAAAACTAATGAAAATACTTTCAAACATTCAAGCTCTGGAACTTTTTCTGCATATTCCTGTTCTTTTTCTTCAGTCGCATTTTTATAAGTGCTTTTATTTGACATTTTTATCTCCTTTTAAAACAATGTACTTTTATATCATAAAAAATATAAAATAAAAGGAAGCCGAGGCTTCCTTTTTATTATTTACGAATAGTATTAATCTTCTTCGTTATATTCTTCTTCACTATCACCATCGTTTTCGTAATCTTCTACGTCACCTTCATGAGATAATACTTCATCCAATGGGGTTTCAGCATAGAACTTACGTACTTTATCTTCAAGTTCAGCAGCAAGTTTTTTATCTTGTTCAAGCGTTATACGAGCCTTTTCTTTACCTTGTCCAAGTTTTTCTCCATTATAAGAATACCATGCACCTGCTTTTTCGATTATCCCTGCTTTTTCTCCGAGAGTTATAATCTCAAGTTCTTTTGATATGCCTTTTCCATATATAATAGAAAACTCAGCTTGTTTAAATGGAGCAGCAATTTTATTTTTTACTACTTTAACACGAGTTTCACTACCAATAACGTTATCATTTCCTTGAAGATCTTTACCGTCTTTAACAGATCCAATTCTACGAATATCTAAACGAACTGATGCATAGAATTTAAGAGCATTACCACCCGTAGTTGTTTCAGGGCTTCCGAACATTACACCAATTTTCATACGAATTTGGTTAATCATGATAAGAAGTGTATTGGATTCTTTCAAATTACCTGCGATTTTACGCATAGCTTGGCTCATCATACGAGCAGCAAGACCCATATGAGAATCACCAATATCACCTTCGATTTCAGCTTTTGGTGTTAATGCTGCTACGGAGTCAACGATAATAACATCTACAGCACCAGAACGCGCTAAAGCATCACAAATTTCAAGTGCTTGTTCACCAGTATCAGGCTGAGAACAAAGGAGTTCATCAATGTTAACACCAAGTTTTCTAGCATACACTGGATCAAGAGCGTGTTCAGCATCTATAAACGCACATATTTTACCTTGTCTTTGAGCTTCTGCTATAACCTGAAGCGTTAATGTTGTTTTACCAGAAGATTCAGGACCATATATTTCAACGATACGTCCCATTGGAAGACCACCAGCACCAAGAGCTATATCGAGACTTAGAGAACCTGTAGAAGTCACTTCTACGTCCATGCTTCTATCATCGCCTAGCTTCATAATAGAGCCTTTACCAAACTGTTTCTCAATACCACTCATTGCTGCCGCAAGAGCTTTCATTTTATCTTCTTTACTTACTTGTTTAGCCACTTATAACTCCTTGGTTATTAATTAAAAAATAATATATTTCATTGTTTCTATAAACGCATCTTATATTATTCATTATTTAAATTTCCATTTTATTTTCAATTTTTATTAAAATAAATTTTATTAAATGACTAATAAAAAGGAGAGCCTTGCTCTCCCTTTTTATATATTACTTGAAACGCATTCTATTATTTTTTTTTACAGTATTATCTTCCTGTAATAAAGAATCGACGTTTAATTTGATTACATCTAATACTTGTTCTTGTACTGATTTATCAAACTTATCAAAAACAGCCTCATATAATCCGGGATTTTCATAAGCTGGACGAACCCATTCATTTTGCTCTTTTACAAGAACATGCTCTTTTCTTGATTCATAAGCTTTTATTACTTTATTCTTATCTGCTTCATATGTTTCAGACTGTTCATTTAGATTGCTTAGATCATTTTTAAATCTGTCTTCTAAACGCTCCATAAGTAATTCAATAGGTGAATTAACAAATACTCTATAGCATTTCCATCCATTTTCTTCACAATACTTATTTATTTGAGCTATTCCATGAGGTTCAGCTACAACAACTATTGGACGACCTTCTTGAGATACTCTTATGGCTTCTTCTGCTGGAACTCCGTAATAGTTTCCATTCATATGTACACTTTCTATTAAACCATTATTTTTTTGAAGTTCTTTAAATTGTTCTTCATTTAAAAAATTATAATGTACTCCATTTTGCTCTCCTTTGCGGGGAGCACGAGTTGTTACACTTACTATTTCAGCGTATCCTTCATCTTTTAACATTCCAGATAAAACAGTTTTCCCGGCTCCTGATGGTCCGGCAATTGCTACGATAACAGGCATTTATAAACCCTCCTTTATTTTAACTATTATATATTATCTCAATTATATAGTCTAAGGTCAATCAAAAATAAAATTTGAATTCTTATTTATTTTTATGACAGTATTGTATTTGGAAGAAACTATATTTAATTTAAACTTTAAGATAGCATAAAAAATATAAAGGAGATCGAGTAAGGTTTGTATTTACAAAGCGCTATCCCACACTTTTAGTGAACTCGAAAAACTTATGAATACAGCTAGAAATACAATAAAAATAGATGAGCTATTTAATCAAACTAAAGAAATAGTAGAAAAGAAAAATCAAAATAATGTTGTTCAATTAAATAATTCGCTTTTACCTGAAAATAATAATATAATCGAACAACCTGAAATAACTCAACCTGTAAAACCAGAAAGAGTTATAGAAAAAAATGAAAGTTATTTAACTAATGAAAAGGCTCCAACTAAACCTACCGCTTTTATGTGGATAAAGAATGTTATCATTGGAGCTGGACATACATATTATGAGAGGCTATCAATGTTCATCAATCCAATATCGTTTATCGTTAAGAATATAAGTATTATTACGACAGGACTATTTTATGTTTCACTTCCTGTGCTACTTAGTTTTTATTTTCTTTATAGCTTCCCTGAATATAGAACATCACTTATTACTGGTGGATTTTCACAATTTGTTTCTATGTTTGGTCTGTATGCAGCTTTTGCTATCATATCGACATTTGCAATTTTATTTATTAGAACCCTTTCATTAGGATTAGTCAGAATGTTAAATAATTTTGCCGCCAAAGGTCATTCTGTAAACAATAAAAGATAATTGACATTTAAGAAAAGACTCATATATTAAAAAAGGCTCGCAGGGGCCTTTTTTAAATTTGAAAAAAGAAAAATTATTATATATCTTACCTTTAAATATTAAGGACATTAGGAGTTATCGTGGCTACAGAAAAGAAAAAGAAATATGATTCAGACGATATTGAAGTATTGGAAGGATTAGAGCCAGTCAAACATAGACCGGGGATGTATACCCGAACTGAAAACCCAAACCATATCATTCAAGAAGTTATCGATAATGCTCAAGATGAGGCATTAGCTGGATTTGCTACTAAAATTATTGTAAAACAATATGATGATGGAGCTTATTCAATAGAAGATAATGGGCGTGGAATACCTGTTGGATTACATAAAAAAGAAGGCAAACCTGCTGTTGAACTTATTTTTACTAAACTCCACTCAGGTGGTAAATTTAATAAAACAAGTGGTGATGGAGCATATCAATTCTCTGGTGGTTTACATGGAGTAGGTGTTTCAGTAACTAATGCTTTATCAAAACGTTTAGAAGCTACTGTATGGCGTGATGGATATGAACATAGTCTTGCTTTTGAAAATGGTCATTTAGTTGAACCTTTAAAAAGAAAAAAACTTCCTCCAGAGTTAAAAGATAAAACAGGAACAAGGGTTAAAACTTGGCCTGATGGTCAATATTTTGACTCTCCTAATATTAGTAATACAGAGATGGAAAGATATTTAAAAGCAAAAGCTGTTTTAATGTCAGGCGTTTCTCTTGTCTATGAAAAAAATAATAAAGCTCCTCTTGAATGGCATTATGAAAATGGTATTCCTGATTATCTTAAAGAAGAAGCGGGAGAATCTAACTGGTTAACTGATGAACCATTCTTTAATGAAACTTATATACTTGAAACAAATGAACAGTTCCGTCGAGGTGAAGGCTTTGCTTTAGCATTAGGATGGAGTGATTATGGTAAAGTTGTTCGTGAGAGCTTTGTTAACCTCATACCTACTCCAGCAGGAGGAACACATGAAGCAGGTTTAAGAACAGGTGTTTTTGAAGCTATAAAGAACTTTGCTGAGAGATTAAATCTTATACCTAACAAATTAAAAATAGAAGCTGATGATATTTGGTCACGAATGTCTTTTGTTCTTTCTTTAAAACTAACTGATCCACAGTTTCAGGGACAAACAAAAGATAAGTTAACATCAAGACAAGCGAACAAGTTAGTAAACTCTTTAATAAAAGATGTTTTAGAGCTTTGGTTAAGTAATCATTTAGATGAAGCTAAAAGCATTGTTGAAATGGTAGTAAGTGAAGCATCAAGAAGAACAAAAGAAGCAAGTAAAGTTGACCGTAAAAAGATAAGTTCTATTTCAGCTTTACCGGGAAAACTTTCAGATTGTCAAAGTGATGAAGTAGAGTTAACTGAATTGTATTTAGTAGAAGGGGATTCCGCAGGTGGTTCAGCTAAACAAGGGCGTAATAGAGAGTATCAAGCTATATTGCCATTAAGAGGTAAGCTATTAAATACATGGAATGCTAAAGATGAAGATCTTTATAAAGCATTTATTGTTGGAGATATTTCTTTAGCTATTGGAGTTGAAGCGCATAAAGATAAAAAACCAGAAGAGGTTGATCTTTCAAAATTACGTTATGGTAAAATTATTATCCTTGCTGATGCTGACGTAGATGGTTTACATATACAGGTATTATTATTAACACTATTCTTAAAGCATTTCCCTGAATTAATAAGGAATAAGAGAATATATATTGGTGTTCCACCTTTATATCGTATAGATGCTCCAGCTAAGAAAGGTTCAAAAGGTAATAAAAAAGATAATAGGATATTCTATGCTATTACAGAACAAGAAAGAGATAGTATTTTAAAAGATTTAGCTAAAGAAGGTCTTACAGATGCCAACTGGACAGTTTCTCGCTTCAAAGGACTTGGAGAAATGAACCCTGATCAGTTAAAAGAAACAACAATGGATCCAAGCCAAAGAAAATTATTTGAAGTTGGTATTGAAAACATACAAGATACCATAGATGCTTTTGAGCTAATCATGGGTAAAAATATTCCTCCTCGTAAAGAATGGATGGAAGAATATGGTAACACTGTAGAATATGATAATTAATAATAAGGAATATGAATTAAATGAATAACAATGAAATTATTGATTTAGGGCAATATGCTAAAGATGCATATTTGAAATATGCGATGCATGTAGTAACAGATCGTGCTTTGCCATTCGTTCAGGATGGTCTTAAGCCTGTTCATCGCCGTATTCTTTATGCTATGCATGTTCTTAGTAATGATTGGGATAAACCAAGAAAAAAATCTGCTCGTATTGTCGGAGATGTTATAGGTAAATACCACCCTCATGGTGATTCTGCTGTGTATGAAGCTATGGTTGGTATGGCTCAAAACTTTAATATCCGTTATCCTCTTATCGATGGTCAGGGTAATTGGGGTGATAGAGATGAACCAAAATCTTTTGCTGCTATGCGTTATACAGAAGCCCGTATGTCAAAAATAGCAAGTTGTTTGCTTGATGAATTGTCATGGGATACCGTTGATTATAAACCTAACTTCGATGGTGCTGAAAAAGAACCTATACTTCTTCCTAGTCGTTTACCATTCTTATTATTAAATGGTTCTTATGGTATAGGTGTTGGTATGGCGACAAACTTCCCTTCTCATCATATCGGTGAAGTTGTTGAAGCAGCAAAACTTCTTTTGAAGAAACCTAAATCAACATTAAAAGAAATTATGGATATTATTAAAGGCCCTGATTTTGCTACAGGAGGTCAAATAATATCTTCACCTGAAGAAATCTATAATGTTTATGAACAAGGACGTGGTGCTGTTCGAGTTAGAGCAAGATGGAATATTGAAAAGAAAGGGAAAGATTGGGCTATTGTATTTTATGAACTTCCTCATGAAGTTTCTATTAGCACTATTAGTAATCAAATAGCTAATCTTGTTGAACCACAACAAACAGTAGATAAAAAAGGTAAGAAAAAGCAATTAACTCCACAGCAAATTCATTTAAAAAGAATATTTAGTGAAATGATTGGATCTATTAAAGATCTTTCTGCTGATGGAAAAATGGCTCTTACTATTACCCCAAAAAATAAAAAACAAGATCCAGACGAATTAGTTAGAGCACTTCTTGCTCATACGAGTCTTGAAATTAATGCTAACTTAAACTTTGTTGTTGTTGATGATACTGGTCGCCCAACGAATAAAAATATCTTAAAATGGTTAGGTGAATGGTGTACATATCGTGTAGAGACTATCAGAAGAAGAATTACTGATAGGCTTAATAAAACTAATGCAAGACTTCATATTTTAAATGGACGTTTATCTATTCTTGATAAAATAGATAAGGTAATAAAAGTATTAAAAGAATCTGATAATCCAAAACAAGATTTAATGGATAAGTTTAAACTTGATGAGATTCAAGCAGAAGATATCCTTGATATGCGCCTTCGTTCTTTAGCAAGGCTTGCTAAAATCAGTCTTGAAGAAGAACATGCTAAACTAACTAAATTGAAAGGTGAGCTTGAAGATATTTTATCATCAGATGCGAATATAAGAAAAGTAGCTATTAAAGAGCTTGATGCTGACTTGAAAGTATTTGGTGATGAAAGAAGAACTCTTGTTGAGCCAGCGGCAGCAGCATCAGCAAAAGATATTACTGATAATATGGTTCAAGATAAAGCATCTAATGAGTCTATTGCTGTTGTACTAACAGAAAAAGGTTGGATTTCATGGAAAGCTGCTAAACAACTTGGACCAATACAAGATTCTGACTTTAAAGTTAAAATTGGAGATAAAATACGTAGAACATTTATTGGCTCCAGAGCTGATACATTGATGCTTTTAGATCAGAATGGACAAGGTTATAGTTTAAACCTAATAGACCTTTCTGGCAGAACTGGTGAACAATCTGTTATTAGTTGGTTTGAAACGGGGGCTAAAATTTTAGAAGGAGCTATTTCTTCAAACCCTGATGACAAATATATTTTAGCAGGACAAAATGGATATGGCTTTATTATTAAAGCATCTAATTGGATTAACCGTCAGAAAAAAGGTAAAGCTATATTAACATTAGCTGATAATGAAAAACCAGTAGAGCCAGTAGCTATTCCAGCAGATGCTACAGCAGAGACATCCGTAGTGTTGTTAACAAGTGATAATAAGAACGTAGCTTTACCATTAGGTGATATTAAAGAACTTGGTAAAGGAAAAGGTGTTGCGTTACTAGGTTTAGCAAAAGATCAAACATTATTAGATATTTGCTTGACGGATGCTGACGGTAAAGTTACATTAGTGAGTGAAGATGGAACCAAAGCCGACTTAGTTAATAAAGATATTAAGAAAGTATTGGGTGCTAGAAAATCAACAGCTAAAGGTAAAATTATAAATAAAAATCAAAATTGGGTTAAATTTGATAAACAACTTAAAATAGATATAATAGAAGAAGATGTTGTTAATGAACCTGATGAAGATAATAATGGTGACGATAGTTAATGCTTAATAAAGAGAGTTACAGATTTCCAAGTAGACCTATTAAAATAGTTGAAACTGCCCCCTTGGAAGAGGGGGAAGACGACGACAAATCAGGTAGTGAAGAAGGTGAAATAAACTTAGTTCCTACTTGGATACAAAATGCTTTACCGAACACATCCGCATGGAAATACCATTCTGTGAAAAAATATGTGTTTAACTCTCTATTGCAGAAAAAAATAAATCTTGAAAATCTAGACACTTCTGACAAAATTTTAAAAATTATATCTGCTTTTGAATCTGTTCCCGAAATGGATTCAGCTACTTTTATTATTGCTCTTCAACAAGCTAGTTATGAAATATACTCTATGCCTTTATCTTGTATACTTCAACAGCATATTAATGGAGATAAAATATCATGGGGAGCTACTTTAGATGAGAGTGAAAATAAAGTAGAAACTCCTGTTCCAATAAATCATACAAACAAACATAAAAAAGACATATAGTTTATATCGAAGATAGACATTTTTTATTTTTTATATTAGGATTTAGAATAAAAATTAATAATTTACAAGAGGTCATTTAAATGAATAAATATTTCGTATTAGGTTTATTATCTGCAAGCGTTATTTTATCTGGTTGTGCTGGTGATAAATTTTCTTATAAAGATAAAGCATTACATCATCAAGACACATATACTATTACTAAACTCGATGTAGATAACACCTATGATTTGAAAAAAGAATCTAATTTTGGAGATTTCCAAGTTATCAAAAAAAGAGAAGTCTTAATAGCAGATAAGAAAGAAAACTTCTACGCCCCAGCTTTGCATAAGCCCATTGTGAAAATGCAATCTGTAACAAAAGTTCCAACAGATCCTGTATTAATCGCAGCAGATAGAGATTTAAATAGAACGCCATTTAAAACAGTTGTAGTTTATGTTTTAGATAGTAAAACAACAGGCGCTATTGTTAGTTATTCTGTTAATGAAGCATTAGCAAGAGCTAAATTTAAAGATGGTCCACAAACCTTTAAATATGTTGATCATAGAGATGCTAAGGGTAAGCAAGATATACAGAAAGTTTATGGTGTAGAAGCTGTTAAAAAGGCTACAGCAGAAGTATTAGCTTTAAGATTACCTACCTATTCATTCTTTAGCTCAAATGCTAAAAAAGATACTACAAAAGCTTTATTTGAAGTTCAAAGTAGACTTGATAAACAATATCCAGATATTTTTGAAGTAAAAACGATACAAAGATATTAAATAAAAAAGAGGTGCCGAGCACCTCTTTTCTTTTATGGCTTCATTCTTGGCCTTTGCTCATCTTTCGTCTTATTATTGTAAGGTTTATTATAAGGTTTTCTTGCAAAAAGAGGTTTAGGGAATTCCATTTCTTTTTTAAAACCTAACTTTACTTTATTAGCACCTAAATAACTTTCAAGTTCATTAATACACTCTGGAGTTAGATTAATATTAAAGTTTTCATTTAGCGTAGCACAAGTATATTTATTTTCATTGTTAGGTAAATAAATTTTTACTGATGATTCGCCTTGATTTTTTCTTAATATCTCTATTAATCCATCAAGCTTTTCTTGTTTTAACGCAAGATGTATTCCAGTAACAAGTTTGCTTCTTAACTCATCAAATGTAAACGCTTGATTCACTGATACTATATTAGAGGTATCTTCATCATTTTTCTTAGGTGGTTTTACCTGTCCTTCTATAGCAACAAACTGTCCTTCTTGGAATTTATCTATATTATCCTTATAAACTGAATCAAACATGACTATTTTTTGACTAAAGAAACCATCATCTAACGTTATAAAAGCTATTGGTTTTTTGTCTTTTTTGGTTATTAATGCATCTTTCTTAGTTACAATACCAGCAAACAAGAATGTTTGATAATGTTGTTTAGAGTTTACATCTCCTAAAGAAGTTGCCGCTTCAAGACCTCCCAATTTTTTCTGATAGATAGAAAACATATTTTTAGATAAGCATAGACCTATTGCTTCTTTTTCTTCTTCTATTGCTTTTATTTCTGTCCATCTATCTTTATCTTCAGGTATAACTAATTCTGGTTCAACAATAGCATCATTTGAGTTTACTATTAATTTTTTAGCATCTTTATGTATACCTCTAGCTCCAAATAATTCATGAAGTATATAACCTTTTTCTTTTTTCTCTCTTGCTAATTTTCCAGCATATTTTAATCCGTTTCCAATATTTGCTATCAAAACATCTCTTCTATCATCAATAGAATCAAAAGCTCCAGCTTGAATTAATCTTTGAACAACTTTTTCACTTAAACTTCCTCTATCTACCTTTTTGAAGAAATCAAAGAAACTTGTAAACTCACCTTTTTCTTCTCTGGCATTGATTATTGCTTTAACTGATTCTGCTGTAACATCTTTTAATCCTGCTAAACCAAATATAATACTTTTTCTTCCGTTAGGAGAAAAATCAATTTTACTTTTATTTATATCAGGATTTACAATACTGAAATCATTTTTCATCATATCTTGAACAAATATATTAATTTTTGATTTATCAGTATTTAATAAAGCCGTATAATATTCTTCTGGATAATATGTTTTTAAATAAGCATTTCTGTATGCTAATATCGCATAAGCAACAGAGTGAGATTTATTAAATCCATAAGAAGCAAACTTTTCCATAGTATTAAATACTTCTATGCTTTTATCTTCACTTATTCCATTTTTTAAACATCCTGAAATAAATATATCTCGTTGCTTTGCCATTTCTTCTGGTTTCTTTTTACCCATAGCTTTACGAAGATTATCAGCTTGACCGAGTGTATACCCTGCTAATTTTTGTGCTGTCTGCATAACTTGCTCTTGATAAATCATAATACCATAAGTTTCTTTTAATATACTTTCCATTTCAGGAACTATATATTCATAAGGAGCACCTTCTTTTCTTCTTGCATACTCTGGAATATGATCCATTGGTCCCGGACGGAATAAAGCAACAGCAGCAAATAAGTCATTAATATTATCTGCTTTTATATTTTTTAAAGTTTTTCTCATTCCCGGACTTTCAAATTGGAATATACCTATTGTATTTCCTTCAGCAAAACTTTGATATACTAAAGCATCATCCATAGGAATATCTTTAATATTAAATTTCTTATTTTTAAACTCTTCTCTTTGGTTAATCATTATTTCTGTAGCATGAATAAGATCAAGGTTTCTTACAGATAAGAAGTCAAATTTAACTAATCCTGATCTTTCAACTTGATCCTTATCGAATTGACTAACAACTACGCTTTTTCCATCTTCATTAGACATCACTAATGGAGAAAAGTTAGTTAGACCGCCTTTTGCTATAACAACTCCACCCGGATGCTTACTTAAGCTTTTAGGAACACCTATAAGCTTTGATGATATCTGAAATAGTTTTCTTAAGCTATCGCTTTCAGCACACTCTCGTTGTAGTTCTGGTGTATTGTTATATACATCTTCTAAAGTATATTTTGTTTTTTGCTCATTAGATAATGTTGCTTCATAGGCTTTAACATAATCAGATAGTTTAAAATTATCAGTATGAATAGCTTGAATTATTTTTGCCACATCTTTTACAGCACTTTTAGGTCTAGACATGTTAAATGTACTAATTAACGCAACAGCTTGAGAATCAGTTAAGCTATCATATTTTTTCCTTACATAATCTATAACTTCGTTTTTACGCTCTGTATCGAAATCCACATCAATATCTGGCATAGACTTTCTTTCAGGGTTTAAAAATCTTTCAAATAATAGATTATATTTTATAGGATCTATTTCTATGATATCTAAAGCAAGTGCTACAAGAGAACCCGCACCAGAACCACGTCCCGGCCCTACAGGTATATCACTATCTTTAGCAAATTTGATAAAGTCAGAAACAATCATGAAATATCCAGCAAAACCCATTTCATTAATAATTTTTAACTCATAGTTAAGTCTATCTTCATATTCTTTTCTTTTCTCATTTCTTTCTTTTTCATCAGGGAAGAATTTTAATAATTTTTCATTGAGACCTTTTTTAGCTTCTTGTATTAAAAAATCTTCTATTTTTTCACCATTTGGCGTAGGGAAATCTGGAAGATAAGGATTACCTACTTCTATTTCAACTGAACATTTTGATGCTATAACAGCAGAGTTTGTTAAAGCTTGAGGAATATCTTTAAAAAGTTCTTCCATTTCTTCTGTAGATTTAAAATATTGATCTCTTGTAAACTTCGTCTCTCTTTTTACATCATCAACATAATTATTTTGATTTAAGCATGTTCTTACTTCATGAGCATAAAAATCTTCTCTTTTTTCAAATTGTACAGGATGCGTAGCAACTAAAGGTGTTTTAGTTGCATAAGAAAGGCTAGCCATACTTCTTACAAATATATCATCTGTAGGTCTATCTGCTCTTTGTATTTCTAAGAAAAATCCATCAGGGAAGAATTCTTTATATTGATTTACTTTAGGTATTGCATTTCTAACCCTATCTTTATAAGGAACTTCACTTTCAGTTATACAATCTAAAGCTAGTTCACCACTTAAAGAATCACCAGATAAAGCAATAATTCCCTCTGTATTTTCTTTTAACCATGATTGTTTTATGAATGGTATTTCTTGTTTTATATTTTCAGTATTTGCTCTACTAACAAGGCTTAATAGATTTTTATAACCCTTATCATTTTTGCAAAGTAATAATAACCTTGTAGGTTCATTATAACCATTTGGGTTAGTTATATCTGTTTCAATATAAGCATCAACACCAATTATAGCTTTAACACCTTTTGCCCTTGCTTTTTCATAGAAAGAAATAGTGTTAAACATTTTACCTAAATCAGTGATAGCTACAGCACTTTGGTTATTTTTTATAGCTAAATCAATGATTTCATCTTCTGATAATAATCCATCTTTTAATGAATAGCTTGTATGTGTTCTCAAATGTGTAAAATTACCCATTATTAAAATATCCTTAATCTTTTTTATTTGCTTACTTTTATTATAAACAAAATATCCAATAAAGAAAATAAAAAAGCCCTTGAAAGGGCTTTATTTTTTATAAAAAATTTTATTATTAGAATCTAGGTTTTGAACCACGCATTTTTCTTTCAAATCCTATTTCTTTAACATAACTAATTTTAATCTTAGAAGGGCCTACAAAGTTTTCTAAATCTCTCCAACATTCAGCAGTCCCTGAAACACCAAACTCTTTATTTAATGTTGCTTTTGCATATTGATTACTTACAGGATCTGGATGATATACCTTAACGTTTAACACACCTTTGTGTTTTTCTAATAACTGAACCAATTCTGGCAATCTATCTTGTTTTAAAGCAAGATGAACACCATTAGCTAAACGATATTGAACATCTTCAAAGGAAAATATATTTTGTCCTATTAATCCATTACTATCACCATCATTACGAGGTTTACTTATATTTGCTTCAAAAGCAATAAAACCTCCTGACTGTAATTTATATCCTGACTCAGCATAAGCATCACTAAACAAAGTAACATCTTTAGCATCAATACCATCATCAATAGTAACAAAAGCCATCTTTTGTCCTCTTTTAGTTGTTATTTCCCTAAAGGCACTAATAACCCCACAAACTAAATAAGAGTCCCCGGTTTCAGGAGTCATTGTATCAATTTTAGATAAAGGTATACTTGCTTCAAGACCTCCAAGTTTTTCTTTGTACGACTCAAATGGATGGCTAGATAGGAAGAATCCTACTGCGATCTTTTCATTATTAAGTTGTTCAATTGGAGACCAAGGCTGAACATCTTTTAATTCTGGATCGGGAACATCTTTTATTTCTTTTAACTTCCTTAGTTTTCTTGGTTTACCTTTATCGTTTAGTGGTTTTTCACCTCTAGCCCAAGCAGCTTCAAGCTCATCATTTTCAAGCATGATAACTTCATTTTCTATTAACTTTTTCGCTTCTTTTTTCAGATCTTTCATAAATTTATCAGCATCTGACAGCGAATTATGGAGTTTAGCTCTATTCGGTTCTATAGAATCAAAACAACCGCCTTGTATTAATTTTTCTATTATACTTTTACCTACTTTTGTAGGAGCCAGTCTACGGCAGAAATCATAGAAACTTGTAAAGTTACCGTTTTCTTCTCTTTCTTTATTAATTATGTTTAATGGAATTTCTGAAACACCTTTTAATCCTGCCATACCATAACGTATCAAACCATTTTCTGTTATAAATAAAGCATTACCTACGTTAACATCTGGAGGCAACATATTTATTCCATTTTTACGCGCATCTTTTACAAGCAATTCAACTTTTTCAAGTTTAGATTTTTCAGCACCTTCAACGTTTAAGAATGCAGCATAAAACTCTGCTGGATAATACGTTTTTAAATATGCTGTTTGATAAGCTACAAGAGAATAAGCCGCAGCATGAGATTTGTTAAATCCATAGTCAGCAAAGGTTTCCATTAAGTCGAATATTTCATCAGCTTTTTCACCCGATAATCCATTTTTTTGCGCACCATCTCTAAATTTTATACGCTCTTTAGCCATTTCTTCTTTTTTCTTTTTACCCATAGCTCTACGAAGAAGATCCGCACCACCAAGAGAGTAATCAGCTATAACCTGTGCTGCTTTCATTACTTGTTCTTGGTAAATAAATATACCATAAGTTTCTTTAAGAACAGGCTCAAGCCTTTTATCTATGTATTCAAATGGTTCTCCTGCTTTACGACGAGCATAATCAGGAATAAGGGCCATTGGTCCCGGACGATACAATGAAACTAACGCGATTAAGTCTTCAAACGTATCTGGCTTAATGCTTTTTAACATTCCACGCATACCGCTACTTTCAAACTGGAAAACACCAATAGCATTACCATTCGCAAAAATATTATCGAAAACTTTTTTATCATCTAAAGGTATCGCATCAATATCAAATTCTTTATCTTTAAACTCTGCTTTTTTGTTTATATCCATAACTGCTTTTTCAATAACAGTTAAGTTAGATAATGCTAAGAAGTCAAACTTAACAAGTCCAGCATGTTCTATTTGAGCACCATCATATTGGCACGTTAACATGCCTTCACTTTCATCAGAAACATAAAGAGGCGCAAAGTCTGTTAGTTTTCCGGGAGCAATAACAACACCACCAGCATGTTTACCGACGCTCTTAGGAACGTTTTCAAGCCTCATTGCTAAATCAACTAAACGTTTGACGTTTTTGCTTCCTTCATATTTAGCAATAAAAGCTTCTTTATCTGCTACATGTTTTATTGAAGAAGCATCATCCAAATCCATCATTTTAGTTAATGTTATTTTAGGATCATTTGGTATTGTTTTAGTAATACTATCTACTTCCATATAGTTCATCTGCAAGGTTCTACCAACATCTTTTAATACTGCTTTAGGTTTTAATAAACCATATGTTGCTATCTGTGATACAGAGTGAGTTCCTGAGAGACCATCATACTTTTCTCTAACATAACGTATAACATCTTCACGACGAGTTGATTCAAAGTCAATATCAAAGTCAGGCATTGATACACGTTCAGGGTTTAAGAAACGTTCGAATAGTAGTCCATATGGTAAAGGATCAAGGTTTGTGATTTTTAATGAATAGGCCACTAAAGAACCAGCACCAGAACCACGACCCGGACCTACTGTTACTTTGTTTTCTTTAGACCATTTAATAAAGTCAGATACGATCATAAAGTATCCAGCGAATCCCATTCTATTAATGATTCCTATCTCTGTTTCTAAACGTTGACTATATTCTTCTCTTTTGGCTTCTCTAATCTTTTCATTAGGGAACAGAAACTTTAATCTTTCCTCAAGACCTTCCCTTGCTGTTTGCGCAAAGAAATCACTTAACTCAACTCCCGGAGGTGTTGGGAAGTTTGGTAAACTATTTGTATAAAGAGGGATGTCAACAGAACACATTTTAGCTATTTTATCAGAATTTGCTAAAGCATTAGGAAGATCTTTAAATAACTCATTCATTTCTTCAGTGGATTTGAAATATTGTTCTCTTGTAAATCCAGAAACACGGCGAATATCGTCTACAAGTTCTTTATTAGGAATACATGTTCTTATTTCATGAAGATAGAAATCTTCTCTTTTTTCAAACTGAACTGGATGAGTAGCAACTAATTCAACCTTACCATAGTGTGACATTTCAACCATACCTCTAACAAATTCGTATTCATTAGGTTGGTCATAACGTTGAATTTCAAGATAATATCCATCTGGGAATAAACTTTTATAAAAATTAATTTTATCTAATGCTTTTCTTTTTGATATTTTTTCTTCTCTATCAGTGTTGAGTAGTTCTTGAGCAACATCACTTGAACGAGAATCTCCTGAAAGAGCTATAATACCTTCAGTACCTTCTTTTAACCATGATTGTTTTATATAAGGAACTTCATCTTTTTGGTTTTCTAAATAACCTTTACTTAAGAGTTCCATTATTCTTCTATAGCCTGTTAGATTTTTCGCTATTAATAAAATTCTTGTAGGCTCACTTTCATCATCACTAAAATCAAGATCAGGATCTGTTATATCTCTTTCTATTGTTGCATCAACACCAATTATAGGTTTAACACCTTTTGCTCTTGCACTTTCATAAAAATTAATAGTATTTAACATCCTATTCAAATCTGTTACAGCAACAGCACTTTGTCCATTTTTTTCAGCAAGACCAATTATTTCTTTTGGAGATAAGCTTCCATCTTTTATAGAATAACTTGAGTGGACTCTTAAATGTGTAAAATTTGTCATCTTTTCTCTCTTTTAATTAGTTAAATATTTTTTTCTTATTATATATTATAACTATGTTTTTATCCTTCTGTCTATTATTAATGGTAGATTTTTATCGCCCCACCCAATAACGTTGTCTTCCTGTATCTATATGAACAAAATGACTATTAGGATAAAAACCTACACCACCTGCTTGATAATGAGCAGCTAATAATCCAACATAGTTTGTTGGAAGTCCGGGGACAACAATATCAATAGCTTTACCATGAAGATGCATAGAATTTTTAGCGGCACCTTCAAGTTTATTATTTGTTGCGGCTGTTCTATATCCACTATTTATTTGTATAGGTTTTGTATATCCATATGAAGATACCCATGCTTGTATAGCTCTTAATAAATCAAATACACGAGGATCCATCCAAGCTGCTTTTTTAGCTCTATGATCTCTCATTAGCCAGCAAAGCTTAGAATAACCATCCATACTTATTTTACCATTTTCCCAATAAACGACATTTAAAGATTCTTTTGTTGCTGGTCTATATACATTTAAAGAACGAGGGAGATCCCAAAAAGGTTCAGACGCTTTCATATTGGGATTCGTTAATACTCTGGCATCAGCCGCATATGCTTCAGGAAGAAACAACCCTGTTCCTTTACTTAGATTTTCTAGAGCATTTATTGCGACTAATGAAGCCGGAAGAGCTACTAAAGTTTTTAAAAATTTTCTTCTATCCAAAATTATTTCCTCATCAAAATATTTAAACCCCACCCTTTAGGGCGCGGGTACTGACATTTTTACATAAAACTAATTTACGTTTATACAATAAATAAAAGCATGCAGTCAATATTACTTTTCACTATTATTCCAAAAGAAAAAGCCTCTTTCGAGGCTTTTATTCTACATTTTCTTATTCAAGATCTTCTAACATTTCACCTATAGTTGTCATAACTTCCATAGGGAATATTTCTTTAGGAACTTCCGCTTCATATTTAGGATAACGAGTAGCATTTTGAAGATCATCTATCATTTTATTACTCTTCTGTTTAGCTATTTCACTTGACGCTCCAGATACTTTTTCAATTTCAGCGAAGTTTTCTCTCATTGTATCTTTATTATAGAAAGCTGTTAAATCATCTTCATCATTTCCTATATTAAAATCAACTTCATCATCATCATTGTCATTTAAATGATCGCTAAACAAACTGATATGATCATTATCTTCTTCGTTTTTCTGACTTTCCATATCAGCAATCATTGAACCTCTAAATTCATCAAGTCCAGCGTAGTTAACCATATGAACAGCAGCAACAATACCAGCATTTATGTCTCTATCTGACATATTTTCTTTCTTCATTGTATTCATTAAATCAACAATAAAGTTAATATTCGCAGATTCTTCAACTTGGCTTTGATAGTCAGCCATAAAGTTTGGTTTCATAAACTGTTGTGTCATTTTCTTAACACTTTCTTCATAACACTGAATAATATCTTTTTCAGGTGGCTCAACTCTTAAGAAGTGATTCAACTGAAGTCTTTCAACGTTATCTGGAGCAGCATAGAACATCCTTGCTCTTATTAAAACAGATCTGAATATAATATGTGCTTCACCTTCTTTTTGATCTTTCAAGTCAAGTAAATCACCACGACTTATTTTAGTTATGTTTATATTACCAGAATCTTGGAATGTATTTCCTAATGCTCCAGTACTTTTTGTTAGGCCAGAAGTCTTCTTAACGAGGGCTTCACCAACAGAGCTTTTGAAAAGATTATAAGTATCATCTGGATCTTCTACTTTCATGAAAATCTTGATATTACAGTTACCTATAGTGGATATAGCTTCTTCTTTGTTATTATTTTTTTGGAACGCAGGATAATCCTGACCAGCAAATACCATAGAGAATCCTAAAGAACGTGCCTGTGCTGGCATGACGGCAGCGCCTTTTACTACGTAATATCCGTATTCGTCGAGTATACACATATATGGTGCTGGTGCGTTTGTTGGCTTAGTTTCAATAACATCTTTATATTCACCTTCTAACTGATCACCTAAACCTGTTGCCATCATTGATTTAATACACGCTACAACGATTTTACCTAAGTTACCAAGCTCATCTATGGATTTTTCAAGTGCAGGTAATAATACAACAAGTATTCTTCGATTTATAACAACGTCAAAGAAGTCAATTTCACCTAAGTTTGTTCTGAATATATAACCATAGTCATCTGAAAGAGAACCAAGCACACGGGTAAATTGCATTTGAAGATAACCGTGTTGTTCACCAACTATATCTTGTTGTTTAGCAGCACCATCTTGATATCCCGGCAATGAAACTAAATAGGATTTTAAACCTGCCACTATACCTGTTGGTAAGTCTGGACGTTTTGATAATTTTTGAATGTTTTCTAATATTAAATATTTACGTAGTTGGTCTACGTCTAATAATAATCCATCATTATCTCTTAACCAAACTAATGCTCTCATAACACCTGACATTAGTGATATAGCACGTCCTTTCCACATACCACCATCACCACCAGCATCGTCCATAAGACCAACAATAAGCTCTGTTAATCCACCAGCAGAACCACTTATTAATGGATTTAATGTGTTAGATAGTTTTGTTTTTTGTGGTCCAAATACATCACGTCCACCTGTCATATAGTTTAATACTAAAAGATCATTTTCACGACCAACAGATCTTACTATAGAGAAAATTTTAGCGAATAAACTGTTATCACCTTTACCATCAACATAAATAAATCCAGAACCGTGAACTAATGTATTAAATGCTAATGAAATTAATGTTTCTGTGTTGTGAGTAACTAAATAATCTTTGGTTACAAACAATCCTGATCTATTTGCTACTTTTATACATTGGCATTCTTCTGTTTCTTCTGTTAATAAGATATTCTCAACTTTTAGTATATCCGTATCTTTTACAATTAAGACATGTGTTACTTCATTATTCCATTCATGTTTTCTAACAGAGTGATCTTTTACATCTTCTATTTTAGCCCACATACCAAGAGAGTAAGCTATATTTTTCATTGCTTCTGCTATAACATTATTTTTAAAAGCATAAATTTTATATTCATTATGTTTCACATAATAACTATTATTTTCTTTTATGCTTTTATTAAATTCTTTCCATAATGTTTCACGCTGTATTAAAGAACCATCGTTTAACATTTTTATTCTATTAACGATTTCTTCATATTTTGAATCAAACATAGCAATTTTGTGAGCTAAAACATCAATATTAAAATCAATTGATTTTTCTTTCTGATTTATATTTCTTACTGTTCTAACACCAAGCTTTTGTCCTCTACTCAATCTTTTTTGGAACTCTATTGTGGATATAACTTCACCTACTCTATCACCTACTTTTTCATTTATAGAGAAAACTTCCCATAAATGATCTCCACTCACTTTTATATTTCTTCCATCATCAAATACTAAATTATAAAGTTCTTTTTTTCCTTGAGGATAAATACCTACGATTTCTGTCGCTTCACCGTTAGGCATAGTAACAAAATCACCCAAAGATAAATCTTTATTTTTAATCCAACCATGAGGAGTATGAATAAGTTCATCATTTCTGAGAGCTTTACCAGCACCTGTAGAACCGAAAACTAATAAATGTGTTCTCATATCACTATTTGTTAACCAAAGTTCTTTATTAGTGCCTCTTTCGTTTCCAAGAAATGCTATTCCACTTGCTTTATCTATTTCACCTTTTCCTCCGGGTTTAATACTATTTGGATCCATCATACCGGATGATTGAGGCATTCTAAAAGGTAAGGAAAACTTTCTTTTAGACAACTTATAAAATATATACATTCCCATGATAAAGACGATTTCAGCTAAAACTGGAAAAATAAACATTACTCCAATTAAAACCAAAGCTAATATCATCATAGACTGTCTTTTTTCTAAGCCTTGTGTCATTTTTGTCCAACCAGATCGTACATCCCTCCAGTCATCATTAGGTTCTACGATATGCTGGGTTTCGACACCCCTAATTTTTTCTTCATTTGCCATCTTATATTCCTATTCTCTATATTTGATTTTTTATAGATTGTGTTTTATTATCCCAATAATTATTTTTACCAAATAATTGTGTTTTAGCAATAGTTGATATTCAAATATCTATTAAAAGGATAAATAAATGATTCAAGAAATATATGATAAACAAAAAGTTTATGAAATGGGGTTAGATGCCATAGCTTATCAAGATAAAGATAAACTTATTCAAGCTTTGAATGAAGGCTTTACATTAAATGGTTTTTTTAGAACACAGACTAATAATCAAATAAATAATGATTTTAAAAGAAGTTATTATTATTCAGAAGAACATAAAAACTTATTACCTTTTTTAAATATTATTACATCAGGTTGGATAGATGGTTGGAAATTATTAGTTGAACATTTTGAAGAAGATATATTCATTCAATCTGATATGATTAGTGATTTCCCTGCTCTATGGGAAGTAGCAGCACAGTATGCCGAAAAAGAAGTTCTAGAAGATTTGGTAAAACTTGGATGTGATCCTTTATTTAGAAATAGTGAAGGTCAAAATACAGTACATCTTGTTTATGATGCTATTAAAAAAGATGCTATTGTTTCCATTCCAACACATAAAGTAATTGAAACGCTTGAGTGGTGTAAAAGTAAAGGTATGGACATCTATGAAACTTATCCCGGCGATCAATTTGTTGATTATGATATTAATCGTGTTGGGCACTCCATATGGTCTTATGCTATAAGACAAAATTCATGGGAAATAGCAGAACATTATTTTCCAACATCATGGTTTGATATAATAAAAAGTAAAAGATGGAAATATACTTTTTCTCAATTAAAAGATTTAATAGAAATAAAAAAACTATCTGATAAAAAAATGTTTTTCAGAAGTAAAGAATATAACAGTACCTATATTTTGAATATTTGGAATAAAATTTTAACTGATTTTTTAGAACCTTATTTAGCTTTTTCTGATGATGATTTTAGTGCTGAAAACGACTATACATATATTTTAAATATGGATAAAGAGCAAAGAAAATGTATATGGGAAAAATATAGAGAAATAAATATTAATAACAGAAATAGTTGGTTTGATATTATAATTAATATTGATAATCCGCTTTCTTATAAACTCATTTATTTAGCTTATGAAGATGGTGAAAATATTTTTGAAATACTATCTACTCCTGATAATCTTAATGAATCTCCTTTATTTTTATGGGCAGCAAATATACATTCATTAGAAATTCCTCATTCAATAGAAAGAACGATAGAACATATCAATTTTTTAAACTCTTTTAGTGAAGAGCAAAGAAATAACGTTGATGAATATTCTGGCTTTAGTCCTAAACAGACTGTTTATAATACAATCAAAGTTTGGGGAATGTATGATAAACAATATAAATCATTACTTAATTTGATAAAATAATAAATTTGAAATAAAAAATATAATAAAGTAATATGACTAATGAATATTAATTATAAAAAGAGGTTTATATGAATACCAATGAAGTTTTAAGTGATCTTAGGAAATATCGCAAATCTATTGATGAAACGCAAGTAGAATTTTGGAACCGTTTTGGATTAACTCAACCCGGCGGTTCTCGTTATGAAGGGGAACAACAAATTCCAGCACCTACAGCAATCTTATTAGCATTGTATGCTAAAGGTAAAATCGCAGAAGAGGATATTATTCTCGCTTTGGAAGAAGTAAAACAATGCCCTAAAGTATCATCTTCAGTAAAATAAATTAAAAGCCCTTTTAATCAGATTATTAGGGCTTTATTTCTACCAAAACTTACAACCATTCTTTTATTAAATCCACTGCTTCATCCAAAGATGATATTCCTTTTATTTCAACATTTGGTATTTTATTTTTAGGTAAATTTCTTTTAGGTATTATTATTTTGGTGAAACCCATTTTCGCTGCTTCTTTTATTCTTTCTTCAGCTTTTAAAACTGGACGAACCTCTCCAGTTAAATCTACCTCTCCAAAACAAGCTAAACTATCTGGTAATGGTTTATTAATAAAAGATGAAATCATAGATAAAGCTACAGGAAGATCCGATGCGGTTTCTTTTATTTTTGCTCCTCCAACGGCACTAACATAAACATCTTGATCAAAGAAGTCTACACCTGTATGTTTTCTTAATATTGCTATAACCATCGCTAACCTATTATAATCCAAACCTACACCAAGCCTTCTTGGATTACTTAATAATGATTTATCAATTAATGATTGTATTTCTATTAATAATGGTCTTTGCCCTTCTTGTGTTATAAATACACATGAGCCTTCTATAGGTTTTCTATCCATTGATAAAAACATTGATGATGGGTTTTTAACGGGGATTAAACCTTCACTGGTCATTTCTAAAGCCCCTATTTCACTCGTAGATCCGAATCTATTTTTAAAAGATCTTAATATTCTATAAGGCGATTCTTGCTCACCTTCTATTAATAATGTCGCATCAACAAGGTGTTCCAATATTTTAGGTCCTGCCATAGATCCATCTTTTGTAATATGTCCAACAAGAACCATTGTTATATCCATATCTTTCGCTAATCTATTTAATTGGGCAGCACATTCTTTTACTTGAGAAACAGAACCCGGACTAGAGGCAATTTCTTCCATATATACTGTTTGAATAGAATCTAAAATTACGAATTTTGGTCTTTCAGATTTTATTGTATCCATTATAGTATTTAGCTCTGCTTCGCCCAAGCATTGAATGCTATCAAGATCTTTCACTCCAAGCCTTATTGCCCTTTGAGCAATTTGCTTTTCTGATTCTTCTGCTGAAATATAAATTGTTTTATCGTGTTTGCTTATATGTTCTATAATTTGTAGTAAAACTGTTGATTTACCAACTCCCGGTTCACCACTTAATAATATTAGAGAACCTTCAACAAATCCTCCTCCAAGCACTCTATCTACTTCTTCATTTCCACTGCTAAACCTATGTTTATCATCTATATCTACTTTAGATAAACTTTTTAATTTAGATTCTCCAGCATTTAACCATGTTTTTTGCTTTTGTTGCGATAATCTATTTTTTATTTCTTTTTCGGGTACTCTTATAACTTCTTGTAATGTATTCCACTCTCCGCAATCGGGGCATTTTCCTTTTAATTGTAACTGGATTGAACCACAATTTGTACATTCATATTCTGTTTTTACTTTCTTCATTTATATGCCTTTTAATCTTATTAAATAATAAAAATTACTATAAATTAAAGATCATATTTATTCAAATTAAAATTAAAAATGTCGGCTTTTTATATGCTTGACGATTCTTTAGATTAATGTAAATATCTAATATGTGCTTAACAATAATATAAAGAGATAATATGGCAAACGATAAAAATTCTACATTTTCAGGTTTTCCTAAATACCTGTTAGATAATAAGATCCTTAATGAAGAAGATATTATAAAATCCTTATCATCTTCACTTAGCTTTATTGATGATATCTATCACAAAAAATATATGCTTGAATATGAATTAGCATGGGCTATTGCAAAATATAATAAGTATACTTATTTAGATCTTAAATATTATAATGAAAAACTTATTACTCTAGATCTTGATTTAACATGGGTTAGAAATAACAGAATACTACCATTAAAAATTAAAAAAGATACCCTATTTATTGTATTGGATAATCCATCTGCTCTTAACAAATCGTTTATAGAGCTTAGAGAAAAATATCAAATTAAAAATATTATAACTTTTATTGGTGAAAGAGCAAAGCTTAATCGTTTAATTGAAAACTTAATTATGCTTAAGCAAAGCCCTAATTATTCAAATAATAATATTGAACAACAAGAGTTTTATCAATCAAACATTCCTATTGAATCTACACAACATGAGCAACAAGAACACGATACTACTAAAGACTCAGCAGAACATATGAACGAAGTTTTACCAAGCCAAGAAACTACTATTTCACGAACTAAAGATAAAGAGGTAGTAAAAAAAGAGAGTTCTACACCTAAATCTCCAATTCCAAGTAGAAAAGAAGAAGTTTCAAACAAAAAGAATAAAACTAATAAAAAACCAGAGGTTGAAGTGTCAACACCAAATACTGATATAGATGAAACAAATAAAGTTATTACTAAATACATTCAACGAGTTTTAGTCGATGCTGTTAATTCTGATGTAGACGAAATTCATTTTGAACCGTATGAGAAAAATTATAGAATTCGTTTTAAACAATATGGCGAACTCTATGAATCTTTTATTTCTCCATCGGAAATTAAAAATAACTTGTCTGAAAAATTAAAAAATATTTCTAATATGGATATTAGTAATCATAAACCACAATATGGTAAATTTTCATTAAAAATCAGTGAACTGCAAAATATAGATTTTAAAGCAACATCATGTCCAACTTTATATGGTGAAAAAATAGTTCTAACTATTATTTCTAATGCTATAAATAGATTAAGTTTTGATAACTTAGGATATAGTTCACAACAAGCTGAATCCCTTAAAATTACTGCTCATAAAGATGCAGGGTTATTTATATTTAGTGGGCCAGCAAATTCTGGTAAAACTTATTCAATGTATAATATTATAAATGAAATAAATAAAAAGAATAAAAATATTTATACTATTGAAGATGTTGTTGGATTTAATTTATCAGGAGCTAACCAAATAAGAATAAATAAAGATTTATCTTACAATGATATTTTTTATTTTATTGATAGCCAATCACCAGATGCAATATTAATAGACAACATAAATGATATTAATATTGCTAAGAAAACTTTTAATTTATCTAAAAAAGGAAGATTAATAGCTTCAAGTTTAAACTCTCCTACAATAAAAGATGTATTTAAAGATTTATATGCAATGGGTTTTTCTGGATATGATATAGCTTCGACTGTTAAAGTTATTTCTACTCAAAGATTATTACCTAAACTTTGTGATGAGTGTAAATCTCATGAAGTATTAACTAAATCCATGTTATTAAGAAAAGGATTTTCAGAAGAAGATATCATTGGATTAGATGTATCTTGGAAGATATATAGAGAAGAAGGCTGCTCTAACTGTAATCATACTGGACATAAAGGCTTAATTGCTTTATTTGATGTGCTTATTATTGATAATGAAATAAAAGACGCTTTAATATCTAAAACACCAGAAGAAGTTTTATCTCTTATCGAAAATAAAACGCAAGATTTAAATAGATTAAAAATAGAGAAAATCAAAAAAGGTGAAGTATCATTAAGTGTTCTTAATAAAATATAAATAAAAACCTTCACTTTATAACGGGATAATAAAGTGAAGGTTTTATCTTTTTATATTGATACAAATGATATCTGATTATTTATTTTTTCAGCACTACATACATTAGCTGTTGCTTCTAAATCTAGCTCATCTCCATTGGATTTTACTAAAGTTCCAATATTCTTTTCAGATATACCCTTTTTATTAGCAACATATATATTATAAAAAGAATTTTGAACTGCAGATATTAACCTTACACATATATCACTTGGAACATCAGAATATGTTATTGCAAATGCTGAATTAGAAGTTTTTGATGGACTATCACTAACAGCATCTACAACTACATAACCTCCCCATGCAGATATCCCCCAAGTTATTTTGTTAGTTAACATATCATCAGGAAAAAATTGAGCTGGTCTAGCTATAACTGTAGTTGATAACCCTGCATAATCAGATTTACCAGAATATGTACTTTTTACGGCAGCATATATTTGAGATATGTGTTTAGATTCAATATCTATATATTGTGCATTTTTTACTTTAGGATAAATGATAAAAGCTGATACAATTAATCCAGCAATAATTCCTAATACAAGTAATAATTCTAACATAGAAAAACCTTTATTCATAATAAACCTCCCTATTTAAATTTGATATAAAATACCTATATAACAATAAGAGTGCTTTTCCAGAATAATCGCTTTGTTATTAACATATTTCTGATAAATGGTCTATTTTATCTTAAATAATTATTGTTTTTATATAGTTAAGAATAAAATTTTGTATTCTAAAAATATATAGAATATCTTATTAATCATATTTTATTATGTATAAAAAAAGAATAGTTTGATATTTTTCAGGTTTTAACGACATATTTTTAAATAACTGTTTTTTATTTAAATTTAAAAAATTGATGACTAATATATAGAAATAAGTTATAATATATACATTAAATTTTATAAAAGGATAAAAAATGAATAGAAATGAATGGAAAAAAGTATGGCATGAAGGACTTTTTTTAGCTAAAAATGGTATTGAAAAAAGCGGTGATGATTATTCTATTCCTGAATCCAAAAAAGTTTCCTTGGGTGATACAGACATCAATGATAAAGAATGGGTTGCTTGCTTAAGAGCATCTTTACTTTCTAACGTTCCTTCCTTAGCTTTTGAACACTGGAGAAGAGAAGGTTGGTTAGCTCATGCTCTACCTGAAATTGATAAAACATGGGGTATGAACCAACCAAAAGAACACCATCCAGAAATAGATACAGGTATCCATATTATGATGGTGATTGATAGAGCTGCTGCAGATAATACCAGTGAATTAGCAAGATGGGCAGCTTTAGCTCATGACTTTGCTAAACATTCTACTTATAAAATTGATTTATCAGGAGAATTTCCAAGGTACTCTTATCATGGTCATGAAAAAGCAGGTGTTCCATTTGTAGAAAAAAGATTTACAGATTGGGGATTATCTACTGAGATTTTGAATCTCTCAAAATATGTTACAGAGTTTCATGGTATGGTTCATACTTTGGAAAACTTAAAACCTACGACTATTTTAAACATCATCAAATCTTCTGAACTTGATACTAATCCTCTATATTTAGAAGCTTTTTGCCAAGCGGTGGCTTGTGATGATAAAGGACGTAAAGGTATGTTTAATAATCCAGCAAGAGGAACAGAGCTTCTTTATTTTGTTACTAATAGATTAATTAAAGATCGTTTGTCTTATAATGAATTATTTGAACAAGATTGGACCAAAAAAGTTAATAGATTGCTACAATACCAAGAAAAAGATATCTCTGGTGACTTAGAACAAAAAGAATCACTAAGAGCTATTAATTATCATAAATATGATATGAATTCTGTTAAAGAATCTGTTGATTTTTTTATTGAAAATAATAAACCATTAGAAAAGAAGGTTAAACATGGCATATAAAGAAGAAGTTATACTTAGGATACCTTTACCTTCAACATTAAATCCTACTGGCATTCCTTATGCTGGTATTGGATCTCGTGAAACACCATATATTGAAGGTAATGATATAAAAAGCATGATGATTGCTTGTGGTTATTACTTAGCTCTTCAAGGGTATGTTTTAAGATCTGGAGGAGCTGGAGGGGCTGATGAATTTTTTGAATTAGGCGCAGATCTGGCTCTAAAACAAGGAAAAGGAGAAAAACAGATATTTCTTCCTTGGAGCTATTTTAGAGAGAATCCTTCTAAGTGGTATATGGGAAATAAAGGACTGCTCAAAGAAGCCGATAATAAAGAATCTTATCATATAGCTTCTAAATTTCATCCATCTTGGTTTACAATCAAAAAGCAGGCTGTTAAAGATTTAATGGCTCGCAATGTTATGCAAGCTATAGGACCTGATTTAAACTCACCATCTAAATTTGTTATTTGTTGGACTCCTGATGGTTGTATACATCATAGGGATAGAACATTTGAAACAGGTGGCACAGGACAAGCTATTTCTATTGCTACACATTATAAAATACCTGTTTATAATTTAGCCCGTCCTGAACATAAAGCACGAATAGAAAAAGCCTTAATAGGTTGGGAAAAAACTTATGGACCTGTTCCTGATTTAAATACTTTGGTTTATAAATCAGAATCAGACTTGCAAAAACAACAGCAAAGTGCTAATAAAAGAAGATTCAAATAAAACTTGATACCTTCTGTGGTATCAATATTAACGGAGAAAATAATGAAACAATATTTAGATTTATTAAAACATGTAAAAGAAAATGGTACATATAAAAGTGATAGAACTGGTACAGGAACTCAATCTGTATTTGGTTATCAAATGAGATTTAATCTTCAAGATGGTTTTCCTCTTGTAACAACTAAAAAATGCCACTTACGTTCAATTGTTCATGAGCTTTTATGGTTCCTTCAAGGTGATACTAATATTAAATATCTAAAAGATAATAAAGTAACTATTTGGGATGAGTGGAGACAGCCTTGGACATTTAATCGTGATATCGTAGAAGTAAAAAAAATTAGTAAAGATTTTCAAGAATATTCAGGAAATTTTTCATATGATGGAATTGGTTTTCCCGCAGATTCACTAGAACAAAAATTAGCAGGAACTTGGAAAAAAATGATGCAAAGATGCTATGATAAAGCTTCTGATAATTATAAATTCTATGGAGAAAAAGGGGTTTCAGTTTGCAAACATTGGCACGATCCTAAAAACTTTATTTCAGATGTTCAAAAAATACCTCATTGGCGATATAAATTAAAAAACTGGAATGATTTTGAATTAGATAAAGATTATTTTGATTCCAATCAATATGGTCCTGATACTTGCATTTGGCTGCATAAAAAAGAAAATGTTCCTTATAATTGGATAAAAATTACTAAACCTGATGGAGAAGTATTAATAGTTGATGGTTATACAAATGCTTCTAAAGCTATTTCATGCTCAAGAAGCTCTATTCATAGATTTGTTAATAATGATTCTTCTAATAATTTAAAAGGAAATAATAAAATATTTAAAGATTGGAAATTTGAAGAGATTAATAATGATATTTCTGATATTTTATACAGACGTAAAATTATAGATGATGGTGATCTAGGACCTGTTTACGGAAAACAATGGCGTTCTTGGCCTACGCCTGATGGTCAACACATTGATCAGATTTCAAATGTAATTAAACAGCTTAAAGAAGATCCTGACTCAAGAAGAATTATTGTTTCAGCATGGAATGTCGGAGAACTTCATAAAATGGCCTTAGCGCCTTGTCATGCGTTTTTCCAGTTTTATGTAGCTGATGGTAAACTATCTTGTCAATTGTATCAGAGAAGTGCTGATATCTTCTTAGGAGTGCCTTTTAATATAGCTTCTTATGCATTGTTGGTTCATATGATGGCTCAACAGTGTGATTTAGATGTTGGTGATTTTGTTTGGACAGGTGGTGATTGTCATATTTATAGTAACCATACAGAGCAAGTTGATCTTCAATTGTCTCGTGAACCAAGACCATTACCTAAACTTATTATTAAACGTAAACCAGATTCTATTTTTGATTATACATTTGATGATTTTGAAATAGATGGTTATGATCCTCATCCTGCTATTAAAGCACCTGTTGCTGTTTAATAAAAACATAAGTATTTATTTAAAGGCAGATTTTCTGCCTTTTTTCATTATAAAAACTTGAAAAACTGTAAACATATCAGATATCATTTGTATTAACTTTAATCGAGGCATAAATATGAATTTTTACGAAATACTTGGTGTAAAAAAAACAGATGATATACAAACTATAAAAAAAGCGTATAAACGCTTAGCGTCTAAATATCATCCTGATAAAAATCCGGGTGATGAAACTTTTACAGAGAAATTTAAAGAAATCAATGGTGCTTATGAAGTATTAAGCGACCCTGAAAAAAGACTTCAATATGATAATAGTTTGAATGGAATGTTTGGTGGTTTTTCATCAGGTGGACGCTCGCCTTCATTTAATGATATTTGGGGGGATATGTTTAATAATGCAGGAGGACGAAGAGAAACCTATACTCATACTGCTAAAAACCCATTTAGTGAGCATGAAGATATTTTCCAAGATATTTTTAAAGATTCTTTTAGAAATAGAGAAGGATTTACTCATACTCGTACAAATCATTTTAACAATAACTCTGATATCTTTGATGAAATGTTTGGCAAAGGAAAGGCTCGCTCTAAAAACTTTAATATTATAGAAACAGATTTAGTTCTTACTAAAGATGAATCTAAAGTTGGTGGTGTTAAAGAAATATATATTAGTGAACTTAAGAAAAATATTAAAGTGAGATTCCCTGTTGATTCCATACCGGGAAGAACATTAAAAATAAAACATGGAGACCATGAAATTCTATTAAAAATTAAATGGTTCTCAAGAAAATTTAAATTTGATGATGATAGTAACATTATCATTAATTTAGATATTGATAAAATAAAAACTGGAGATAAGATTAAAGTTAAGACCGTTTATGATCATGATCTTTTTGTTAATATTCCTGATACTATAAAAGTAGGAAGCAAACTAAAACTTAAAGAACAAGGATGGCAGTTTAAAGATGGTAGAAAAACAGATATGTTTATAAAAATAACAGGAGATACAAAATGAAATTATCATTAATAGCAGCTTATGATGAAAAAAAGGGTGTTGGTATAAATAATACTCTACCTTGGCATTTTTCAGAAGATTTAAAAAGATTTAAAAGCTTAACAAATCATAAAACCATTATAATGGGACGCAACACTTTTGAGAGTTTAGGGCGCTTATTGCCCAATAGAAAGCATATTATTTTAAGTAGAGATGAATCATGGTCTAACGAAATATTAAATAAATATCCAGAAGTTTTAATTTTTTCAGATATTAATGAATTAATGTTATTTTTAGATAAAACTTATGATAATAATGAGGAAGTATTTGTTATAGGAGGAACTTCAGTTTGGCAGTTTATGTTTCCTTTCTTGGATAAACTTTATATCACGCATGTTAAAGGTGAATATAAGGTTGATACGTATTTTCCAGAGTGGAATGAAGATGAATGGTTAAAAATTTCTACCGAAGCTTTTGATGATTTCTCCTTTATTAATTATGAACGTAAATAATTTATATTTTTGACTTTTATTTTTTTTTCGTATATTTGTACCGAATATAAAACATAAAAAAGGAGTCAAATGTGAAGATATTTTCTAAATCTATTCTTTCCTTAATTGTAGGAAGTTTATTAATAAGTTCAGCGGCTCATGCTGATGTTAATTCTGTAAAAAGTATATTAGCCGCTAAATTCCCTAATATCGTAAAACTTAATCCTGAAATAAAAGCATTACCATCAGCAGGATTATATCAAATAACAGCAAATAATACCATTTCTTATACCAATGAAAATGTTGACTATTTCCTTGTTGGAGGAGAGTTATTAGTTAGTGATGGCACTATAGTTAAAAATATTACAATTGAAGAACGTGCTAAAATAGCTCAAAATACAGATAAACCTACAGGAAATGCTATTGCTAAAACTGTTGATGGGCAAGTTATTGACGATCCTAATAGTGTTCAACTTAAAACTGATCAAGCGGCTAAGAACAACACAGCCTCTACTGAATTAACTTTAGAGCAAAGCTTAAAATTAATAGAATCTAAAAAATCTGAAATAGACACGACAGGTAAAGTTAAAACAGTTGATCCTAGAGAAAATGTTTCAAAAGTATTTGCTGGTCTTCCTTTCGAAAAAGCTGCTAAAATTGTCTATGGTAAAGGCGAACGTGTAATAGCTGTTTTTGCAGATCCAGATTGCCCTTATTGTCAACAATTAGAAAAAGCAATGTCAGAGAAAGGTGGCGAACTTAATTTAACAGTTTATATTATGCCGTGGCCTTTAAGTATTCATCCTCATGCTAATCAAAAAGCTGATTACTTATGGTGTGAGGCCGATAAAGGTGCAGCATGGAAATCTTGGATGAACTATGCTTCTACTTCATATAGTCAAGATAATCAAACTATCTGGAATGGTTGGTTAAAAGCAACAGGAAGACCAGAACAAGCAATATGTGATACACCAAGCCCAAGAGAAGAAATTAGAGAAATAGCTAAAAGATATAGTTTTAGATATACTCCAACTATTATGTTCCAGAATGGAATGGTGTTTAATGGTTCTCTTACACTTGATGAACTAGAAGATGCTTTAGAGTATAATAAAAATAACCCAACTGTTGCTATTCCACCACTATTTCAGCAATAATATAAATAAAAATAGGTCATAGCAATGACCTATTATTTCTAAGAGTCTTTATGAACGAAAAAAATTATTATGAAATTCTTAATGTGAATATAGACTCTACTTCTTTAGAGATAAAACGCTCATACAGAAAATTAGCAAATAAATATCATCCAGATAAAAATAATGGTGATACTACTTCCTCAGAATACTTTAAAAAAATTAATATAGCTTACGATACGTTAAGTGATATTTCAAAAAGAGAACAATATAATTTATTTTTAGCAAAAAAAGAAACTTTTTCAGAAAATGATAGTCAGAATAATATATATGAGAATGAAAATAATTTTAATTCTGTAAATAATACTATAGATCAAAACTTACCTGTTCTTTATAAGCTTTTTATAACTCCTAATGAAAGTAAATATGGGGTTAAGAAAAACATAAAAGTTAGTGTTGCTGTTTTTTGTGCATCATGTAAAGGATATGGAGTAAAAAATAATATTATTTGCACGAATTGTTTAGGCTCTGGTCAAAAAATAATTCAGAAGGTTTTCAGTATTAATATTCCTAAAGAAACATATCCCGGCTCATCCTTAAGATTAAAAAATGTTGGGCATGAAAGCATATTTCATAAAGATAAAGGTGATATTCTAATAGATATTGAATGGAGAAGTGGAGAATGGTACATGATTGATTCTGAACTTCATACTTATTATCAAATATCTAATAAAGAAATAAAAAAAGGAATATTTATTTTTAAAAACTATGATGGTAAAAAACTTTCTATTAATATTCCTAAAAATATAAAAGAAGGACAGATTTTAAGAATAAAAGAGCAAGGATGGATGTTTGATGAGATTAGGACAGATCTTTATATAGAAATTAGATTGAAAAAAGAGTCTTTTATTTCCAAAATATTAAGTTTTTTCTCTTAAATATAGATTTTTTTTGAAAATTAATGTAATATACATCCTGTTCTATAGTAAAAATGAGAGGGTTAATTATGAAAAATGATTTAATGATTGCTAACAATAGTTTGGCTATAAGAAACTTTGACCTTCCTTCACCTGAAAATTTTGAAGCATATTCTCGTGCTGTAAATAATATTCCTATGCTTAGTGAAGAAAGTGAAAAAGCACTTAGTATTCGTTGGTTTAATGAAAAAGACATATATGCTGCGAAAGATCTTATATTAGCTCATTTAAGACTTGTTGTTAAAGTAGTTAAAGATCATAGGAACTATGGGTACTCTTTATCTGATTTAGTTCAGGAAGGTAATATTGGCCTTATGAAAGCCGTTAAAAAATTTGATCCTAATAAAGAAACTAGACTAGGTTCCTATGCTTTATTATGGATAGAAGCTGAAATTAGAGATTTTTTATTAAGTAATTTAAGAGCTGTTAAAATCGGTGGAACATCTGCTTTGAAAAAACTCTTTTTTGGATATCGTAAAACTGTTAATAAGCTTAGAAACTTAGGAGATAGTTTTAACTCTAATATAGAGCCTGAAAAAATAGCAAAAGAGCTTAACGTTGAAACTAAAGATATTTTAATAGCAGAGTCTTACTTTAACGGAAATGATGTTTCTTGGGATTATATAAATGATGAAGGAGAGAATAGCACATTAGATTATGAAGCAATAGATTCGTCTGGTGATGATTGGATGACGGCTTCTTACAATAATAACCCTGAAGATATAATTATTCAAGAAAAAGATAGTAGCACGCATTTATTATTATTAAAAGAAGCTATTACTGTATTATCTGATAAAGAGAAAGACATTCTTATAAGTAGAAAAATTAAAGAACCTATTGATAGCCTTTCTGTTCTTGCTGAAAAATGGGGGATTTCTATGGAAAGGGTAAGACAAATAGAAAATGAAGCTCAATTCAAGATAATGCAATACCTTAAAAACAAAATACCAGCGTAAGCTGGTATTTTATTATATTTTTTCTACATATTTTTTTAACTGTAACAGCAGCTTATCAACCCTCTTAAAATATTTAGATAAACCTAAATCATTTAATAAACTTACATCTGAAATATTTTCATGATTTTTTATTAAATAAGCTTTCATAATAGAGATTTCTATTTCTTCTTCTTGTATTTTTTCTAAAAAATATTTATTTATTTTATCGTATTCATTATCTTTTGCATAGCAAGCACTATATAAAAAATGAGAAACATCCATTAAAGCTTCTGTATTTTTCTTTAAAAATATTTTATCTTCTAAATCATTTTTATATTTAATACTTTTTTCATTAGTTTCACCAAATCTCTTGTTTGCATATTCTTCTAATGCCTTTTTTATTAACGTTTCATGAGATGGAGATATAGATAAAGTATTATCATCTATAACATCTTCAAACTCAATATTCTTATTCATAATAGCAATATCCCTTGTTGTTTTTTTTATTTATAAACTATTTTTTTAAAAAAGTAACCTTTTTTTTAAAAAAATACTTGAAAATTAAATAGACCTATCCCATATAAGTATTACAAAGGTTTTTATTTAAATAACATAGGAGATTTTATTATGAGAGAACAAGATTTTATAGGTAAACTTTTTAATGAATTAGATCAAGTATTTTCACCGAAGAGAAATACTATTCCTTTAGACATTAAAAAGACAGAAAGTGGTATAGAACTACATTTCTATGTTCCGGGAATTAAAAAAGAAGATATTAAACTAGATGTAGATCATGAACGAAACTTTTCCATTAGCGTTTCACCTAAAATGGATAAAGAAAAAGCTCAGGAATGGGTTTACATGGAGTCGATGTCAGCTTTTGAACCAAGAACAAGATCTATGAAGCTAAACCCATCATTAGATACTGAAAGTATATCAGCATCTCTTAATGACGGTATCTTAGTCGTTAGCTTTAGCAAGAAAGAGAAAAAAGAACCTGTTAAAATAGATATCGAAATAAAATAAATAAAAAATAAAGAGGGGAGACCCTCTTTATTTTTTTAATGATACTGAATCATTAGAATGATCATCCATTCTACCAACCTTTACAAGGTTTTTACTTAAGAACTCAGAAATAGCCATACAAGCACTATCAACATCTCTAAATATTCTATTATCTAAAATTCCAGAATGTGGATTTTCTTTACAACTTATTACTATTAAACCAAACTTTTCTCTGTCCTTTACATCTGGAACTGCTATTTCTATTTCTGCTGGATGTTCTATATATAATGAATAACCCGGCAACCACCTTGGGCTTGATGGATCTTCATAGGTAGCAAATAATTGAGGCGGCAATTTATCTCCATCACTTTTAGGTAAAACTCTTTCAAATTTATTTTTATCGTACACCCATACGCCTAAATCAACAAATCTTTTCAATAAATCTCTTATAGGTTGTAATATTTTATCTTTTTCAAGTATTATACTTTCATTTATTTTTGCTGTTGTTTCTTCTTTTTTTCTTAATATTTCAGCTTGATTAATAAAATTATTAAATGCTTTATCAATTGGATTACTCATTATTACTCTCCTTTATACTAGCTATTATATATAATAAAACATTTATTTAAAAAATAAACACCTTTGATGCCAAAATTTAAATATTCTTCCGACTTCTTCATTTTTATTTTGGAAATAATCTTCTGGATAAATATTATTTTCTTTTAGTTTTTCCCAACTTTTTCTTTCAGACCACCATTTTGTTGATATATGTGAGGCGAGATATGGATTCATATTATCATGAAAAAATGGACTTTTATTGTTATTATTTTTAGCGTACCAATTATTATTACTGTTTCTAAACCCTAATGTAAACAATGCGTTATCAGCTTTATATTCTAAACAACTTATTAACCATGTATCATTGTTTCTATTTAGAATATTTATATCAGCACCAGAGTTTATTAATTCCGCTACACCTATATGGTTATTATTTTTTAATGCAATAAACCATGCAGGCTCTCCATATTTATTTTTAATATTAGGATTCCCTGTTTTGATTAATAATTCCCGGACATCATTTATTTTTTCAAGATTTTCAGAAAAATCACTTGACATTTGATTAGTTGAGATCAATCCTGAATGCTGAATATTTATTTTCATCATAATTTAATATATTTTTGAATACTAATTAACATACCTTTTTATTAAAGAATAAGCAATTAATTCGTTTAATTGCTTATTTATAATTTATTTTTCAAAATTAGAATCTTTTTTTTGAATTCTATAAAAGAAATGTACTATATAACTTTTTATTGTAACATTGTAAAGTTTTATCAGCCCTTTTAAAGTAGATTTATTAGGAAATATATACATTCAACGGAGGCTCCCTTGACCACCTTAACAAACACAGATTCAAACAATTCCAGTTTAAATGAAAAGATTGAACACGCTTTTAATTTAAGCAAAGAAAAAGGATACTTAACTCATTCAGATATATTTGATGAGTTTGATTTTAAACCGGGAGATGAACAGTTTGATAATTTTGTTTCTACGCTTATTGAAAATAAAATCAAAGTCAAAGTAGATGATTCAGAAACAGATATTGAACATGATGAAAAAGATAGCATAGATGTTCATGCAAGCGAAGAAGAACATCCAGAAGAAGAAATCATAACAACTAAACTAGATACATCTGTTGATCCTATGAGAATGTATTTACGTGACATGGGTAAAGTAAAATTAGTTTCTCGTTTAGAAGAAGTTAGTATAGCTAAAAGAAAAGAAGAAGGTGATGCTGATACAGCAAGAACATTAACGGGTTGTATAGCTACTCTTATACCTTTATATGAAAACTTCTACAAAATAAAAAATGATGATTTTAACTATAAAGCGGAAGATCTTGTAGATGGATTTGGAGATTTTCAAATCTCAGGGTTATCTACGGGTGATGAAGAAGAGTATCTCAAATCTCTTAACTTGAATGATGATGATTTTATAAAAGAACCTATTATTTCTGATGAAGATGGTGAATTTATTATTGATGAAGAAGAATCTCGTTTTTTACGTGCTCCAGAAGATCTTGATGCTAATAGACAGTTAGCATTAGACCGTATAGAAGAAATGAAACCTGTTGTCGATGAATTTTCAGCATTATGTCAAGCAAGAGCTTTTGAAGAAGGTTCTAAGATATGGGAATTACAAAATATTATTGTCGAAGGTTTAAGTGAAGTTAGATTTTCTACTAAGGAAATAAATAGATTATCTTCTATTCTTCATAATTACTCTAAAGAAACTAAAGAAATTACATTAAAAATACATGATTTATATGTACAGAAATGTGGTATTCCCCGCGCTCGCTTTTTACAACTTTTTTATGCAAATGCGACTAATGAATCGTGGATTGATGACGAGATTGCTTACTTCAGCTCTCCTGAAAGAAGCGAAAAAGAAAATGGATATGCAGTTAAACTATCTCTTTATAAAAAAGATATTCGTTTTTATCAAAGTGTATTGTTTAATTATGAAGGCAAAATTGGCTTACCATTAGCTAAATTTAGAGAGATGCAGAATGCTTTAGTTTTAGGAGAATCTAAATCTAAAAGAGCTAAAAAAGAAATGACAGAAGCTAACTTACGTCTTGTTATTTCTATTGCTAAAAATTATTTAAATAGAGGAATGCAACTTCCAGATCTTATTCAAGAAGGAAACGTTGGATTAATGAGAGCTGTTGATAAATTCGACTATAGAAGAGGATTTAAATTTTCCACTTATGCTACTTGGTGGATAAGACAGGGTATTACTCGTGCCATAGCAGATCAGGCAAGACTTATTCGTTTCCCTGTTCATGTAATTGAAACATGGAACAAAATAAGAAGAGTTATTAATCAAATAACTCAAGAGACAGGCAAAGAGCCAGAAGATTATACTATAGCTGAAATAACAGGAATACCTTTGGATAAGGTTCAAAATCTATTAAAGACGGCTAAAGAGCCTTTCTCGTTAGATTCTCCTGTTGGCGAAGAATCAGATTCAACATTAGGTGATTTTATTGAAGATACAGATACTATCGCAGCAGAAGATATTACTCAACATGGACAAGTAACTATCATTCTTGAAGAAGCAATGGGTGAGCTTCTTACTGATAGAGAACAAAAGGTTTTAAGAATGCGTTTTGGGATAGGAATGCGTGGTGATTTAACGCTTGAAGAAATAGGAAGGCAGTTTAAAGTAACTCGTGAACGTATAAGACAGATTGAAGCTAAAGCTTTACGTAAAATCCGTCAAAGTGTTCATTCTGAAAAACTAAAAACCTTCTTCGAACGTGAACCTAATAATTATCCAGAAGAAAATATAAACGACGATTAAAAAAAAGAGGCGAAAGCCTCTTTTTTATTAGAATAACAATTTATTATGATATTTATTTTTCCAAAAATTATTATATCTTATATTCTCTTCATCCGTTCTTTCTATATATTTTTCAATTATTGATTCTGGTGTTTTTCCAGTTTTATCTTTTATTTGGTTGTCTCCACCAAAACCTTCTAATTTTTCATAAAGTCCAAAATTCCCTTTTTCAGCGGTATAATGTAAAGCTGTTTTGCCTTTTATATCTTGGATATTAGGATTAGCTCCCATCATTATAATATCATTAACTAAGGCATCCTCACATCTATTTATAGCTATTACTAAAGGTGTGTATCCTTCTTCATCTTGAGCATCTATTAAATCTGGATATTTGTTTAAAATTAACCTTACTGTATAAGGGCATCCTGACCAACAAGCGTAATGTAAAAGAGTTTCTTTATTTATATTTATTAAAAGTTCTTCATCTATTGGGTTATTATTCCATAAAAGCTCCATTGCTTTATATTTTCCACATAATGCTAGTCTATGTAAAACATGCTCTCCTTTTTGATTTTTTAAATTTATATCTTCTTGACTTAATCTTTTTAGCCATTTTTCATAGATTTCTTCTGGATTTTGATAATATGCCCAATAATGCCATAAGTTATTTCCAGTCTTATCTATAAACCTTTTATATCTTCCTCTTTTAGGTTGTTTATTTAGAGCTATTCTTATAGCATCTTCATTAGCTTTTCTTTCCTTCCAAGAAAAATCATTTAATATAACATCTTGTAATTGTTCGCTCATGACACACCTCTTTTATTTTTCGTTTTATTTATATTAATGTGCCGAATATTGCTTGATTTGCCAATAGATTAATAGGCCGCTTATCCTGTTTATTATGTGCGACCTTTATCTTTTTTTAAATTTTAAGGAATTATTTTTTTATATTTATTGAAACTACTAAATATAGTAGGCTTGAGGTGGCAGGGATAGCAGGTTTCGAACCTACTACTATGGAGTCAGAATCCATCGTTTTACCAATTAAACTATATCCCCATAAAAGGAGTTTCCTCCTTTATTTATATTTCTCTTGAACTATTATTTCATTATAATCATTTATAAAGTTCAATAGTTTTTCTTCACTTTCATGTGCTATAAATTCTGGTATTTTTGTTTCATTTATATCTATAGGAAATTCTATAATCCCATTACTGTATATTAATTGATTTTTAGAAAATCTAATAAAATTTATATTACCTTCAATAGAATTTATATTAAGCTCTATATTTGGTTTCTCTATTTGCTTTCTAATATAACGCATAAGTAGCATAGCTTTTTCTGTAGCATTAAATACACCATCTCCTATATCAGAAATAGGAACCGGAAAAACAAAGCCACATTCTGTTGTGTAATAAAGGTTGCTTTCTTTATATGCTATAAAATTAGCTTTTTTATTATTTTTTACCATATCTTTTATGTTTTTCATTTTTAGCTCCTTTTATTTTGGAGTGAACTATGGGACTCGAACCCATCTAACCGGAATCACAATCCGGGACTCTAACCAACTGAGCTAAGTTCACACTATAATGGCAGGAATAACAGGGTTTGAACCTATTACTATGGAGTCAGAATCCATCGTTTTACCAATTAAACTATATTCCTTGGCAGAATAGACGGGATTTGAACCCGCAGCCTTCTCCGTGACAGGGAGATACTTTACCAGTTAAGCTACTATTCTTGGTGTAGAGAGAAGGACTTGAACCTCCAACGCAGGGTTTCGCGCCCCCGCTCTACCTAAAGAGCTTTATTTACTAACATACTATAAACACCTGTGATTACATCACTACCTCCTGCAGGGCGATATTTGTGATTATAGCAAATCAGATTTTATTTCTCTTACTTTGAGCTATCTCTACATTACTATGGCGAGACTGATGGGATTTGAACCCACGACCTTCTCCGTGACAGGGAGGTATTCTAACCAACTGAACTACAGTCCCACATTATATTTTTGGAGCTAGGCATGAGATTTGAACTCACAACGAGGTTTCCCTATCGGATTTGCAATCCGGTGCCTTCAACCAATTCAGCCAACCTAGCATATGGCGCGGTAGATAGGAATCGAACCTATTTCTCCTTCCGAACAAGAAGGTATCTTAGCCATTGAACGACTACCACTTTTTACTTTGGCGGGGGAAGTAGGTTTCGAACCTACGATTTCGGATTCAAAGTCCAATGTTTTACCAATTAAACTATTCCCCTATTATTTGGTG
>OKEV01000019.1_pt1 | contig 162793 bp, 241 predicted proteins | sample 1611141 | NCBI WGS metagenome assembly OKEV01 (sample SAMN04436713, study PRJEB24849) | human gut metagenome | biome: human gut; feature: NICU; material: stool | host: Homo sapiens | place: USA: Saint Louis, MO | collected 2010-08-30
GGGCAGTACTGGTATTCCGTTATGCCAAGAGCTGTTTATTTCCAGTCGCTATGCGTCTGGAAATAAGAGCTTGAAATAAATATTTTAGATACTGATTACTTAGGTGATGTTTTATGCAACTACCTTCGGTAGTTACATTTTATTCGATGTGATTACGCAACTGTGAAACAGTTACGTTTTTATTATGTGATCAGATTTGTATAATTTAAAATAAACGGTTTCTTATATTTATATTATGACATTGCCTTGTACGCCACACAACACAATATTATGTGACGTATATCAATATTCTGATTAACGTTTTTTAACAACTTCGCTACCATCAAGTAACTTAACAGGTTTAAGATCATCATCATGATTTGAAGCATAAATAGTTAACATATAAGCTGCTTTATCCACTTTATTTATAAACTCTTCTTGTGTCGATTTAAATATTTTCTCATCACCTGTTAAGAAGATTTTTCCATTTTTAAATGTGATTTTAACATTACCGAACATAGGCCAATAAATTTCACTATCATCAACATCAAATGATTTTCCACTTAACCTAACCTTTTCTCCATTGGAATCTGTATACGTTCCAGACAACTCAAAAGAACCACTTTTTGATAATAGAGATGAATACGACAAAACAAGATCTTCATATCTATTATTGTTTAGCTTCCAAATATTACTACTTGAACCTAAACTTTTGGTTACATCTTTTTCTTTACAATTTGAGTAACAGGTTGAATTATATGTTGTTGATGATTGAGCAGAGGAACACCAAAACATAATGGTTGTTGCAATACACACTAACATCATACCAAATTTTGTAATCTTGCTTTTCATTTTATAACCCTTTGTTATTGATTGATAAGAATACACTTTAAAATAGCTGTAAGTAGAAATATTTTATCATAATATTGATATAAAAATATAGAGTTTTATGCAAAAATAAAGCCCCACGAAGGGGGCTAAAAGGGAGACAAAAATAGCTTAATCTTTAAGTGGATAACAGGCTCCGATATTCATCATGAGCATCTCCTATCATTCCATCATCCATACGGACGTATGGTGATATCGGCGTGTCGGATTTCAGTTATCTTTCTTCTATGGCATTCCCATCACTTTATCGCAAAGTTCGCGTAAAGATTAAGCTTAAAATCATCTAACAGAAAGGGCATCACGCACATCTATTAAACGAATACTACAACTACAACTACAACTACAACTACAACACTAACTTCATTCCTAGCAAACCTATAATACTATTTTCTCAAATCAAGATCAAATATTTTTTATGATCTTATTTTCCATGAACTGGACAATCTAAGTTAATAATTTTAAATTCAGTCCCTTTATAATCATAATTATCCATTCTAGGACAAGTACATTTAGGAACCATATACCATTCATGCATATTCTTATCTTCTTTAAACCCCCAAAGCTTTTGAAGTTCAAACTCAATATTTTCAACAGTGATAGCAAGTTCTTTTAGCTGTTGTTTATCATCTGTTTCTTTCATTTTATCAAAAACTTCTAATTTCCTTACATGAACTTCTTTCAGCTTTTCAATATTTTCATCTGAAACTTCTTGTTTTGCCAATAAACGAGAGTTTAAGTGGAACTTAATATCACCTTTATAAACCACAGCAAATTTGTTATTCATTTATACACCTTTTATTTGTCTCAGATAAGCAAATACCAGCAGAGGATCTCGATCCTTGTGCTGGTATTCTATTGGTTGTTAAGGCCGCATGAATGCTCAGAGGGGGACACTTAACTATTACTTTTTTTTCTTCCTATTAAATCCATTTCTTTATCTTTTAAACCTACTTTAGCTAGTTTTTCTCCATCAATACTAGACCAAAACTCTTCTGCTTTTTGTGCAGACTGCTTTGCCTGTTCTTTATTTATAACTTTTTTTATATCAGACATATTATACCTTATGAAACCCTTTTAAAAAGCATTTCTTAAAAAATTTGGACAGTTATCTCCTGTCCGGTGCGAAGGTGGAACAAAGATTTCTACTACTCGTAGAGCCTATGGCGCTGGCAGAATTACATTACCAGTCTTCTTTGTTATTGTTAAATAGCAATCATTCAGCAGGCTCCGATACTTATTAGGGCTGTTACTGCCGACTACACAGGATATTGCCTCGGATTTTAGCTAACTTTCGCCTATACACTCCATAAAGTTTTCGTTTACTTCTACGTGCTATTTAACTTGGTACCAAGAGAAGGAAACGAACCTTCGCCCTTATGCAAGAAGAACAACCATTTCTTGGTATCTTAGGTCATAGACTATATTTCACTATCTTCTCTGACCTTGAAAACATTATATCTCAATGATACTTTAAATACAACAACTATTTTATTTTTTATACCTCAAAATCAACTAAAGGATGAAAGTGTCCTCTCAAAGAAACACACTTATATAACCTCATCTCTGGAATAGAAATTTTACGAACTTCAAAGTAATAATCTTCTTTGAAAAAATCCCTATTAACAATAGCTTGAACATCGCTTAAATAAGCCCATTCCTTCCGGGAATAATCTGAATCATAATTTTTGTTATCAGCCAAAAACTGATCAATTTCTTTTACTGAGCATGTTTTTAAATTTAGAAAGTTTTTTGAGGATTCTCCTTCCAAACCAATATTACGACTATTCAGAAAAACACCTTCAACAATCTTATCGTTGGTTTCTCCGCATTCAGTATTACGGTTTTTAATACTTTCAACAAGCATTACACCACGATCTTTAATCATAACAAAAGATAGTTTACCAATACGCATGTCTTAATCCTCTTAAAGTATTTTGAGAGATTATACTATTATAGCTTGTTCTGCACAAGTTGTTTTTGATTTTTCATCATCGCATTGAAGTTTAAACGATGAAGAACCATGAGATCTGGTAAACTTGACTCTCTTTTGATTTTACATTGTTCGAGTAAAATTCGTTTTTGTTTTTCAATAGTTAACATAGTTATACCTTATGTGTAATTGCGTATAATTAGGAAAATATACGCATTAGCGAATAAAATAATTATTTAGCTTTTGGGAAAAGCTTTTTATCTGTAAAAACAATAATAAAAAGAGAAAAAATGACAATAGCGATCATAATAAAGACTCCTACAAAAAAGACAAAAGAATACCAACCCTTGTAAATCAATGGTTAAAGCTTCTACTTCGTTTTCGTAAGTTCTTCGTTTTCATGATCGTCCTCATGAGATATGGTTAAAATTAGGTTATAAATAGATTATAACAATACTATTCTTCTAACGCAACATTTTTTTGACATTAAAAAATATTTTATAACGTTTTCTTTTTTTGTAATAGTGTTATAATTGTTGTGTCAATTATATAAGGAGAAAGATATGAGTGTTTGCACTAAAGGTTTTGTTTTAATGGATGAAAATCAAAAAGATGTTGTTAATATTTTAGATATTGTTAAAAATACATGTGAAGACATTTTTAGAGAACAGGTCAAAAAAGTCTTTGATACTCTTCCTGCTGAATATAAAGAGGGAAGACGCCCTATTTTTCATTCTCTTCCAAAAGAGGAAAAAGATAAGTTTTCTCACCCTGTTATTGAATACTCAAGTGGATTCTTCCAAGCTCATTTTTCTTATAGCAATGATAATGGAGAACGTGAGCAAAGATCTATTTCTATTTTTACCGATAAGAAATTTAGTAATGATATTAATAACGAACTTGATGATTTTGAAAATCCTAATAAACGTTCAGGTATAATATTATCTTTTAATAAATGGGGTGATTCTGAAAAAATTATGACTAGAATTTTAGAAAAATTTGGTGATCAGTACCCTTCATTCTTATTAAAAGATGATTGTGCTGGTGTTCATAATACTCCTGAAAATCTTGTAAAAATAGGATCTGCTATTGAGCCTGAATATCCTGTAGTTGTTTCTCCTGCTAAGGAGCCAGAAATAAAACCTGAAACTACTGTTCGCCGTTCAAGAAAACCATAAGAGAAAATAAATGGAAAAGAATATTAAAAACATGACATTAGAAGAACTTGAAGATTTGTCTTATCATGACATCTCTGTAAAAAAACTTCAAAATCAATGTAACCCTTTTTCTGCTTGGATGGAAATTGATTCAGAAATACAAAAAGAAGAAGTTCTAAAATGCCTTGAACAAGGACTTGAAGAAGTCGTTAATACGCCCTTAGCGCTTGATGCTTACTTTGATACAGGAAAACCTCTTGATCCATTAGAGGCAAGACATAATCATATTAAAAAAATAGCTTATTTTGTTAAACATGGATTTGATAATCCTATCGATTTAGATGTAGGTGTCCCAAGTATGGGATGTTATCCTGATCATCTTATTGAAGATGGCAATCATCGTTTTGCCGCTGCTATTATACGTGGTGAAAAGACGATTAAAGCGACTATTATCGGAGAAGGCGAATACGCTAAAGAATTAGGTCTTTGGAAGCCTAATAAATACTTAAAAGAGCTTGTTAAAAGGTATGATCAAGATATTGAAGATGTTGGTGCAACATTTGATGAAAAACCTCATAACAGACCTAAAATTTAAAAACAAAAAAAGGCATACGGAATGCCTTTTTTTTATTAATATTATTTGATTCCCATTTTTTCTTTTAAATCATTTTCTGTCATATTGTTATCAAAAAATATTATTCTTTCTTTCATCGTTTCATTATCTATGGATAACAACTCTTGTTTATCTGTAATAATCCATTTAAGCCCTTTTTGACCTTTATAGAAAGCATTAATATCTTTTGTTATCTTAAGCTCTATCATGCGTCTTATCCCTTCTACACCATCCATAATACATACAATAGGTGTACTTGTTTCTATGCTTTCAGGAACTACTCCAGCATAAGATATTACCGAAGGCTCTCTATTTCTTAATCTTGGAAGCATAATAGCGTCTATTTTGGCTTTCTTTTTAGAATCTTTCATTGCTGCTTCCCAAAAATCATCAAAACCTCTTCCCACAGTATTATTACCAACATCGTTCAACATTTTCTCAATATGCTCTAAAGAAGTTGCTTCCTGAATAAATAATACAAGAATACCTTTATCTTTTGGCATTTTCTCAAGTATTTCTTCACTGTCAGTGATTAAAAATTTTAACCCTACTTCATTTTGATATCTTTGAGTCAAACTTTCAGGTTCACCAACCATGATCATTTTTTTGACGTTTTCTCTTTCTCTAATCACGCCAAAAACAGGAGAGCATTTATCAAGATTATCGGGTAAATCTCTTGCAAATACCATTACAGGCTGATGTTTTAATGCTTCTCCAATTCTTTGTTTCCATTCATCATCTAAAACAATTTTACTCATTTATTCCTCTCTGTTTATTTTATATCCTACGCGGAAAGCTTCTTCTTGAAGGTGATTATAAAATACTTCATGTTCTTCTGGTGTTAATCCATCACCGTATGTAGGAAGATTAGAACCAATCAAATAATTACATACCATATTATTCAGTTTATCTCTTATTTCTGAATCTATTTCTTCATAATAAGCCAAATCTATTCTAACAAAAGGATATAATACTAATAAGTCTTTTAATTTTTCTGCAGTCAATATTATACCAAGATTATCCTTAATATTTGATATAGCCTCTTCCAATACTTCTTTATTTGGATGGATATTCTTATTCTCCATATAAAACTTACTACTCATTCTATGAAGTTTTATTAAATATTGATCGTCACTTTTATCATTAATTATTTTAACTTTATTTTTTGCTTCTGATATATACATTTTTTTACCCATTATTATTTATTTATAGTATTATAAATCTCTATTTCTACTTTATTACGATTTGTTCTATCTTTAGATTGAATTTTTTCTGTTTCTTTGGGCAAATCAAATTCAATAAACGTCACAATCTTAGGAAGTTCTTGTTTATATTTTTTCATAACATCTCCTTTTTTGTTTATTATACTTTAAAAATTTTATGAATAAAAATAAAAGAGGGGTTCCCCCCTCTTTATTAAATCCAATCTGCATTGATTTCTACGAAATCATATACATCAAGATCTCCTTCCCCAAGCCCTACTACATAATCAGCTTTTTCTTTATCGAATACTTGAGTTGCCCCAACAGCATCAATATGAAGACATACCAACTCTTTCATAGTAACTTTAGTATCTTTCATTTTTAAATACGCACGAAGCATATCCGTTGAAGATGCGATATTATTGTTCAGATTGTTAGCCTGACGAGAATAACTATATTCTCCACAACCCGGAAGAACAGAATCCAACCAGATCATTTCTCTTGTCTTCATATCGAAGAAACAAGGCATGACAGTTGATCCATCCAACGTAATATCAAACTTCCCTCTTACGGTAGTTGGTTCAAAAATTTCTCCAGACTTCAAATCATTTCTTAACATGAAACCTGCAAAGCTTCTTTCATGTTTTAAGAATGTCGGACCATTATAAACACGCACATCCATAGCAATATAACGCATACCATCTTCTAATGCTTCATCCATTCTTACATCAAGGAATTCACTTCCACCATGCGGAGCTGGAGCGTAAGTTACATCGCCTGAATGACAAGCATAACTATTACGTAGGTTATAATACGCTACCTGTGAGAACTCTGTCATATCTTCATTAATGAAGAATGCACTCAAGTCCTGATCTTGACCAATCCAGTGAATAAACATTCTAAGAACGTTTTTCTCCGCATCTTCTGGAATAAGATCTAATGGAACTCTTGAACCACGAGCAACAGTTTTCTTGTTCTCTGTAATTGAAGCAAGCTGTGAAGGAATAAGAACAGAATACACTTCTGGTGAAATGAATACTTTCTTACCTTTCAATAATGCTTTTTCAGCAAATTTATTTTTAAGTTCTGCCTTAATAACAGACACAATATGTTCTACAACACTCTTATTAAGTGCTTTTAAAGATGGAGCAAGCAAAGCTTTACCTTTACTACCAGCAGTAAATACTACACGCTCTCCGGCCTCATTCAAAGAACGACCTTTGAAGTGTCCAAGAACTTGCAGTAATACCTTGCTATCTACTTTTTCTACAACTTTAGCAAACTCTTTGATTACCCATGCTGACGTTTGAGGATCGGAATCTCTCAAAAGTTTATCTAAAGAACGAGCAAATACAGAAGGCTTGTTAACCAACTTATTCACGGCAACTTTTACATCACCAGACTTAATTGCTTCCGCAACAACTGTTTCAGAAGTTACAACGTTCTTTTCATTACGGAAACGAGCCGCAATTTCAGCTACTTTACCACCAAACTCACCCACATGAAGTGAGTGGAAAGCACGTTTCCAAAGAGACGCATAAGCCTTAACATCGGAAATATTGATTACTTCTTCCAATGCTGAAACTAACGCACGACGAGTCTTACGGTTCAATGATTTGAAACGTACTTTTGTTTTAAGCTCAATATCTGATTCAGACAAAGCTGCCATAACACGCAATACATCTGTAGTTGTAGCAACTACGCCATTAATAGACTGACCTTGTTTTACCAAAGCAGTAGCTACACGGCAAAGTGTCTCTTTGAAAGGAATTTCACCTTTATATTCAGCAGCCCAACCTTCTTCAATACCCATTTCAACAAACTCAACCAATGAAGCAGGAATGCTGTTTTTAGACGCAAGAATTCTAAAGAAGTATGCTTTAACATCTTCCATAGAAACAAGGGAAATCTCAGTTTTAGGGTTTTCTTCTTTAAGATCAGGACGTTTCTCTTCTACGTACTCTGGAGACCAAGTTCCAAGAGTCCAATAATGAAGAATAGCGTTAATGAATAGCTCAGCGTCTGACGCTTCCATTACTTGACGTGGGAAGTTAGGGTAAAATGCTTTCATTGCTACATGCGCACCAACACTCTCTTTTGCAAGAGACAGGACTTTTTGGCAAACTTCTACAGAAGTAGCTTCATCAAGAGATGAAAGATATTGGTAAAGTTCTTTAGTCACAAGGAAACCAAAGTTATGCATTTCATTTACGAAACTGATTACTTTGATGTTAAACGCATCATTTTTAACTTCCACTGGAGAAGTAGCAACAACAGCATTCAATTGGTTAAAAGCGATTTTGTTTACTAATGTCATGTTCATATTGATTTCCTTTTAGTCTAAATTTTGTGAGATAGTATAGCAGGGATTTTCTTCCCTGCATAGCATTATTTTTACGATTAAGCCTTATTTAAAAGACGTTTTTCCAGTTCATCTAACAGATTGTCGATTTCACAATCTTCTTTTTTTAATGGAAAGGTCTGTTTTCTAATCCAATCCATTTGCTCATCTGTTAAAGGGCCATCATCTGGCTCATAACTTTGTTTCTTTTCGTTTTCAGGTAAACATAAGATATCGAATAAAGATATAAAGTTCTCATCCGGTATATTTTTAGCTGGACTAATTTCTCTTAACCATGCTATTTGTTCATCCGTTATTGGTCCATCGTCTATTTCGTAATGTGCTGTTGCTTCTTCGTTATCGAATAATGTTTTAAAGCATTCATATGGTATATGCTTAGCCGGACTTGTTTCTCTTAGCCATGCTATATACTCATCTGTTAAATCTTTATCTTCTGGCTCATAGTTATCATTTGTCATATTTTATTCCTTATAATGAATTTTAAACAGTCAAAATATCTATTAGAAAAATAATTTTCTTATGCTTATTTCATTAAGCAAATAGATTTTCTGACATACTTGTTGTCGTTCTCTTCAATATTTTTTCATCATAAGTTTTATTTTTTTAAAAGCTCTTTAATCTCTCCAGAACTTAATATCGAACCTTTTTTTAGCTCAATATTATTTTTATTTCGATAATATTCGTTGTGAATATCAACTCTTTTAACAGGCGCAACTTTAATCTTTTTCCATTCAAATGTTTCACCATTGAAATAACATTCAATGAATCTGTTATCAGCATGAAGCCCATTTGACATTAATAGATCAAATAATACAACACCTTTATATTTAAAGCTTTTTAACAAACTTAATAACTGCTCACTATTTATTGCTATTGTTGTGCTAAAATCATAATATCTGCTTTTAACCACAAAGTTTTGATTATAATAACAAACATCGAAATGTTCACATATTTTAAAAAGATAATTCGATTTTGCTTCGAGTATCATGTAATGATAATAACCTCATAGTATATTAAAAATTAATCCTAAGTTTTAACATACCTTTACGGTTATCCTTTTGAGGGGATCACTTATATCTCACAATATAAGAGGTACGAAAGGTATTAGATAAAACACTTGGAAAGCATCTTTGGGATTTTCGCCATATGATTAGTAGAAGTATCCAAAAAATAAGCCAAGTATTGCTTTCTAGCGGCACTTAAGGTAGCCAATCACCTGTATTTCTATCTGGAAAGTATCTTTAGTTTTTCGCCATTGAGTTTGTAGAAGTATCTAAAGAATAAGCCAAATATTTATTTTTCAAGTTCACACTTAAAGGTAGTGACTCTCCTTTTACTTCTGTTTTAATATTCTCTTTTATATGCCTTTAAAACGAAACATATACATCCACGATTGTTATGGTATCGCAAAAACCTTTTTTTCAAAAGGTACACAGTAAAACAATAGTTCGACTGCTCCTTGATGATAAAAAAACTTGGAAAGCGTCATTAGGTTTTCAGTTTAAGTGTATGTAGTAGAAGTATCTAATGAATAAGCCAAATTTTATATTTTATCGCTCACACTTATGGTAGTGAATCTCCAATTTTAATCTGGTAAGCATTTTTGGTTTTTTCGGATTTGAGATTAATCAATAATAGTAGAAGTATCCAAAAAATAAGCCAGTTTAAAATTTTAAGCTTTCGCTCAACTTGATATATAATAGTATATTACCTTAAAGTGAAAGTCAAATTATTTTTTAATTTATTTTTTAAATAATTAAATATCTTTAAATATCAATTATTTGCTGTAATATCTTTCTACTGAATCTATTAATTTATACAAATTTATGTCATAAAATCCAGAAGCGTTTAAACAATTTAACTCTACTATTTTATATTCATTTCCGATGGTTGCTATATCAATTACAAAACCGGGGAAATTAAACTTTTTTATCATGCTTTCAGCAAATTCTATTGCTCCTTCATCAATGACATCAGAGGTAGATATTGAACCGTTAACTTTATAAAGACTTGCTGTAGCTATTTTTCCATCAACTATAAAAAATCTATGCTCTTTATTTATTTTTTTTACTTTAGCTACTATGACATCTTCATTACAATTTATAACATCGTTTTTACTGTATACCCCACCATTGAATGATTTGTCATCATTTACTGGCCTTAAAAAATATTCATCATCTTCCCATATTATTTTATTATAGTTTACAATTTTAGCATCATGGTTAACAAAATTTTCAGATCCAAAAATAGTTATAAAATCATCAAACTTATATTTATCAAGGCTGAATACGGCTTCTTTTCTTTCTTTATAAACATTTCTTGTCAAAGAATAAGAACCACAAACAAAATATTTCTCATCATCGTCATAATGATAAAGTGTTTTATCCTGTTTTACTACTTTATCCTCGAAGGGATAAACAAGGTCATAATCAATACTGGCTTTTTCAAGTATATTTATTAACTCTTTAATTTTTTCTTCTTCAACTTTTGTAGGTTGTATTAACCATTTCATAATGTTTCGTTACCTATTTTAATAAAAATGATAATTAATTATTTATTATTTATTATTTATAATCTTACAAAAACCATTAATTGCTTGCTCAATGCTTTCAAAACATGAATCTTCAATAATTTTATCTATTGACCATTCTTTTACAAAATTTTGTCTTGGCATATACAAACCTATTTTATCTATAACAATACCATTAGATTTGGCTAAAAATAAATATACTAATAATTGATATATGTAGGAAATATCTATTTTACCATTTTTTGATGTTTTTATTTCATATAAAACTTTTTCATCTTCTTTCACAATAATAAAATCAGCATCATTAGCTATATGAGAATTTTTGAAATGCGGATTATAAACTATTTTATGCTTCCAGAAAGTAGTTTTTTTTATACTTGAATTAAAAATATTTTTTGCTATCTGTTTTTCTTCGTTTTTATTTTTTACTTCAGATTCTATTTTTACTAAATCATCTAATTCTATTGGTAAGGAAGAGCGTGCCTTACTTTCTAGCATACCCAAAATAATTAACTCGTTTAAACATTCTTGTATATTACTTTTAAAATTTAATCTTTTCAGGTTATATCTATATATTATATCTTGTCCTGATATATGGCCCTGTCCTTTATAATGTAGGTTAAAGTTTTTCACTGGATATAAGTCAGAATAATGTAATCCATTTGCTAACATTGTCATATACTCTACTACATGTCCTAATAATCTATAATCTATAGATTTATTATTATCATTAAAGCTTTCTAATTCGTATTCCTTTATAAAATCTAATTTGAAGTTTTCTTTGAAAAAATCTTTTATTTCTTTTTTATTTATAATAGTTGTTGTATTCATATTTTAATCCTTTTTAAATTTTTCCAAAATACTATTTATTAATATTCTATTAATTTTATCAAAATCTATATGTTCTTGGACAGATTCATCATCTAATAAATTTTCTAAATCTACTTTTAAATCATGAAAATAAATCTCGTTTTTTATTATAAATTCTAATACAAATCTTATAACATTACTATCTATATAATTATCTTCATCTATCATTTGCTGATAAAACAAAGGTATAACTTCATTTTTTTCATTTTTATATAAATTAGGTAAAAAAACTAAACCATTTTTAATAATATAAAACAATCCTTCACATATCCTATTATATATTATTTCTTGTATATCCCCTTGTTTGAATCCTTCATTATAAGCGGCATTTACATAATCAAATAAACCTAAGTGTTCAATAACATCATATCCTGTTGGACTCATTAAGCTAAGAGCTATTTTTTCTAAATCCTTTTCTAATAACAATCCAGAGTTTATTATTTTTTTAAAATCTTCCAAACCACTAAGAGCTAATTTTAAAATACTTAATCTTATTAAATTTTCCCTATTTAATAAATCTCTAGAGCACATTTCCTTTTCAAAAATTAAGAAATAATCTAATTTTTCATTTTTAAGTATATCATACTTTGATAATAAATCTTCTATCATTTTGTTTTCCTTTAGTTTTTAATAAAATTTTATATCATATTTTCATTAATAATTCAAATAGTAAAGTTTTTTATTTTTATACATCAATATAACAAGGTGTGAATTTTGTTATTTATTCATAAAACTCTGTATATTGTATTTTACCTTGTTCAAACCTTATATAAAAAGATTCATAACAAATATTTCCTTCTAACTCCTCATTCATAGCAATAAAATCAACAACTTTATTCCTGAAAGCATCATTTATTTCTTTTGAACAAATACAACCATCTTTTTCAAACTCATTTCCATTTGTTGTGAATGAAAAATAGTGGGCATAATCTTTATCAATATCAACCATGATACCTAATGAATTCTTATAGTTTATATTTTCATTTTTTAAAAAACTACTTAAACAACGTTCTAATCTAGCTATTTTAATTTTACTAGCTCTTTCTTCTGGCAACATGTTTAACTCCTATTTTTATTTTATATATTGGGAAATATCTATTGGCTTACCTTTATATTTATACCATTGAGGCTTCATTAAAATTTTTTCTCTTATACGCTCTCTGGATAGTATTAATCCATTCGTTGTCGGAATATAATCTCTTTTCCATTCATCTGGAATATCAAGAAGATTAAGTCCATCCTGATGCATAATCTTGTATTCTCTTCTCAGCAATTCTGCTATCAATAATAGTTGTCTTTTTCGCAAAAACTCAAGTTTATTATAGAAAAAGGTGACGTGTCCAGAACCAAGAATATAATCAGAAGCTATTTTAAAATCAGAAGGCTTTCTCCCCTTATTAATCGCTTTCCTTACAAGGCCAACAATACGTGGAAGTTCTTGATATTCTCTTATCAGATGTTGGTCTGTTAACTCTTCTGGTGGGATAAGATTTATTCTTGTCATAATTAGTCCACAACAACTATCGTAAACCTATCGCCAATCTCATGTTCTAAACGTACTTTAGCCATATTTATTAAATACGAATACGCTACTATAGACTCTTCTGTTGGGTTTTGATCTGATGGTTCCCAATCATGAACTTGAACTATTGCTTTTAATAAAACAAGAGTAGTAGGAGATATACCTAACTCTATTAGCTGTTCCTCTGAACCATCAAGAATCTCATGATCAAAGTTGTTCCATAAAGCAAAACCACAACAATAGTCAGCAAATAATCTTAATATAGGTTTTTCTTTCATTTTTTATCCTTTTTATAATAAAAGCGCCTCTATATGCCTTTATATAGAAATTAATTTTCTTCTGACGAATCCTCTAATATCATATTTATATCTTTTAATAAATCATCAAAAACATCGATGTCATCTCCATCATAATTGTCATTATGAAAACATTCTAAATTCCATTTATGTATTTTATTTTGTAGAGGCAAATATATACCTATTTTCTTTATATTTTCAGCTACCAATAAATCCTCTAAAACATTATTTTCTTTATTCCATATCAATAAATTTGAAATGTCACTTTTTTGAATCATTCCATTTTTGCTTATTATTACTTTGAAAATAGTATCATCAACAATGAAATCTATAACCCTTCTTCTATTTTTATAATAAATATTTAAAACTTCTGGATCAAATATTATTTTTTTTGCTTTTATTTTAGGTGATATATCATTTATAACATAATTTAATAATTCTTTTAGAATGTTTTTTTCATAATCTAAACATTTTACTTCCTGTTCAACTTCAAATAGATCTTTTTTAACAATATTATAATTTTCATTAATTTTTAACTCAAGTAATGCTATATAAAATATTTCATCTATGCATTGTGATATTTGTGATATTTTATTTAACCTTTTTAAATTATATTTTCTTTCTAAATAATTTTCAGTAACTCTTGAATAATCATCATTTGAACAACTACGCATATCTTCCTCTAAAGATAAAATATAATTGTTTATTAAATCTTTTTTACCTATATGTTTTATTGGATAGAATTCTTTATAGCTTATATTAGAAGCCAGCATGACTACATATTTAAATACAATATTCAATAATGTAAAATCACATTTCCTCTTTATATTGATTAAGTTATTATATTTTTCTTTTTTTAATATGCTAAAATCGAACCTATCATCGTTTTTATTAGAGCCTAAATGTTTATTATATTTTTTGTTGTTTTTCATATATTATTTTCCATATCAGATTTTATTTTTCTAATCAGTTTTATACTTTCTAAAAATTCTGAACTATCATATTTATTCATATAATTAATATTATTAAGAACCCCAATAAGATTATGTAAATCTTCTTTTAGTTCATAAAAATAAACTTTTTCATCAATAATAAATTGTAAAATACTGTTTAATAGTGAATGATTTATATGTATATTATCACAGTTATTATCTTCTTCACCTACCATTCTTTCCGATAGAATAAAACGTCTTCTACAATATTTATAATACCCTTCTTCAAATTCATTAGGTTTTACAGAATATCTATCTTTATAAAGACTTGGGAAATGTACATATCCATTTTTTAATAAAAACATTACAGCTTTATTGTATTCTTTAATAATATGATTTATTAAATCTTCTTCTTTTACATCCGTTTCTTTAATATCTTTTATTAAATTCTTCATATTTTCTAACATGGAGCTTATATAAAGATCTGTATTATTACAAAAAAATATGTTTTTATAATAATTATTAGTTGATGCATTATCATATCCATCCCAATAAGCGTTGAAGCTTAAAATTTGTTCGCATCCATCATATGTTAATAATCTTTTCGCTATAGCGTCTCTTTGATCTTGTGTAATAAGATCTGATTTTATTATTTTTTTAAAATCTTCAAAACCACTGAATGTTAATTTATAAATAGCTAACTTTGCTATATTACTATCAGATTCCTCTAAATGTTTTATAGCACTAAATAAACCTGAATCTAACATCTGTTTTTGAAAAGATAAGTATTGATCAAGCTCTGTTCCTTTTATTATATTATATTTATCTAATATCTTTTTTATTTTATTCATCTCTTTGCTTTCCATTTTATAAGGGAGTATATTCATTATTTTTAATATCTTTAGCTCTTTCTGCTAAACCTTGATAATATCCACGCTTAAACCATCTTGAACATTTACTCATTGAAATCGCATCTGCTCTTATTTCTTCTGGATATCCACCATATTTTACTACTTTGAATTTTTTCTTTTTATATCCATCTTCTCTACCACAGTCGATAATCTCATCCCTGTAATAATCCAACCATGCTTTTTTATTACATTTTGGACAAGGTATATCGCCTCCCTTATCGAGATAATTGCCATCTCCACTATCAGCATCCCATAGATAGCCATCGCAACATATACTGTCTAAATAATGTGCTCCAAACTCGTAGCCTTGATAACCACAACTCATATCAACCACCTTTTTAATAATCTCTGAAAATTCTTCTAACAGCTCTATCAAGCTCTGGAAGAATACTTTTTTGATATTTTTTGCCGTTAAAATATACTTTTTCTAAAAACTCATTTCCATTATTGAAAATAATGATATGTTCTTTCAATAAACCAAAATAATAAGAACTTGAAACAACTATTCCTGTTCCTATTGTTATGTCAAATATAACATCTTTTTCTATGCTATTAAGACCAAAAAGAATTTGGCCTTGTTTGCCATTTTCTCTTCCAGCAAATAATCTTTTTCCTGTTTCTTCTGAAATCTTATTAAAGTCTATAATTATTTTAAGCATCTTTATTCCAGTTCTCCAAAACTCTCAAGATCTTCTGGAGTAACTTTTTTCCAGTTTAATATTTTTCTTGTTTTTAACTCAATATCTAACATCACATAGTCACCATAATGATTTCCGGGAAAAAATGAAGGAACATAACCACTATATTCTCCAATACTATGATAATCTTTATCATAAATAATGCAGAAAAAAGAATCGGATACTTTTGCCGATATTTTCAAAACATCAACTTTATTAGCAAAATCCAATAATTCTTTATCTTCTCGTTCATCTTCAAACTCATCATAATTAATATCTTTAGTAATTAGTTCTATAAGATCAAGTTTAGTTATTTCTTCTCCCCAATTTAAAATTTGTCCCGTTTCTAAATCAATTTTTAGTTCAAGATAATCACCATAATGATTTCCGGGGAAGAATGAAGGAACGTAACCTTCATATTGTCCAATAATATCTCTATTATTGTCTAAAATAACACAAGAAAATCTATCACGCACTTTTAAAGATGTTTTAATTGATGCTGGTATATTCATTTTATTTCCTCTATTATTTAAATCGTGGCCTAGTTATTTTAGCAAGTTCGTTTTCTAATGGTGGATATGAGCTTAGTTGACCTACTTCATGCATTTTCTTCTGACAAAGTTCTCTTATCCTTTCCATTTCATCCAACTGCCATTGATATTTTGATTTATCCGTTATCTTAAAAGCTAAAATGTTTTTAGTTCCTTGATGGTAATAATAATGCTTTAAAGGCAACGTGCTTTTAATCAACTCTGTTAACAATTCTGGATTTTGTTTTATTTTAGCTCTTATAGCTCTTTTTATTTCTTCTTGGAAAGCTGGATCATCACTGTTTGTTATAGCACTTCCTTCTTCACATAGCACTAAGCCTTTTTTCTTTGCTTCGAACCCTGTCATATTTTTGAAAAAATCATATCTTTTTCCAGTAATATTCCAATACCAAAAACCTTCCAGTGATTGAAAATGCTGTTCATCAATATCAAATCCAATATTCGCTAAATTACTTAATCCTTTCCCTAAAGAAAACTTCGACTTAGTATATACGTTTATATGTGTTATACCTTCAAGTAGTGGATCTAAATCTTCTTTATTTTTAGCATTATCGAATATATTTTTATTTTGCTCATAATCCATAATGATTCCTAAAATAAAAAAATCTTTATATATATTCATAGTATTAAATTTTTCTACAGCTAACATTTCTTCTAATCCTTCTTCAAAACGGCTAACTGTGTATTGTTCTACTTCTTTTTTATTATGAGATATAAACTCATCTATAACATAGCTGTCATTCACTCTTATAAAGTTTTTCTTGAATATTAATAACTTTTCATCATTGTTATTTGTCAGCAAAAATTGATTATCTAATATACTTTTAAATCTATCCCATCCACCTACTGATCTGATAAACCCAGCATATATTTCATCTGATGAATAATACATTTTTTATTCCCTATTATATTTTATATTAGTTATATTTTATAATATTTTTAGAACAAAAACAAAAAAGATAGCCTCCCGACTATCTTTTAAAATTTACTACTTAATACTTTTCAAAATCATTATTTAACATATCGATCATATTTTCAGCCAAAAACAAATTCAAAGGTTTACAGCCACCATCATAATCTACAAAAGATTTATTTACATCAGCATAAAGCTTAGGATTTAGAATTTTCATACATCCAATAGACTTACCTACACCAAACTCTTGATTAAAAAATCCGTCTCTCCAATCTTCATATTTACATCTGGTATAATCAGACATGAAATTTAATACATCTAAAAAATGCTTACTAATATAATCAGCAAGCAAAGGCGCTTTTCTATTTAACACCATTTCTTCTGTTCTGCTCAACATAGAGAAATATTGAGGAGAACAATTTTCAAAATAAAACTCTTTATATATTTTCATAATGCCTCTTTTAAGAAAGTTTAAAGTATTTCCACATTAGATTCACAAAGGAGTCAGCATATCCATCGCCAGCTCTGCTTAAATCTTCTTCGTCATTCCCTGTTGCTTCTTTTAACTTACTTTCAAAAAAGTCTCGCTCTTTACTATCTAACCCCATTTGATAAAAAGAAAAACACATTTCTGTTGTAGTATCTTCATAACAATTAGTTAAATCTTCACTACCCCACATTGTACCATCATCAAACTTCTCAAGACCAAGTTCATCTTCATCATTTTTCAATACAGTTTCTTCAAATGCTTGTTGAATTTTATTTATAGTCATATTCTTTTTCTCTTTTATTAGTTAGGAACAAGTAAAAATTTAAAAGCCTCAACATAACGAGGATATTGCTCCTCAATTCCCTTATCAGTTTCTTTCAATCTTTTTTGATATAGTTCTCTTTCTGATAAGGATAACTTTCCTTTCCACATTCTTTCGGCTAATCTTTTTCTCTCTTTTTGGAGAGTCCTTCTTTCTCTTACAATCTTTAATGCTTCTGTTTTATTCATTTTCTCACCTTAGATTTAAAAAATAAATAACAATGTAAGTATATCAAAAATTGTCACACGGTACAATTTTTATTTTTCTGTTTTACATATTTTTTTATATCAACTATAATATTATTGTCCTATTTACAATAAGGAAACTAAAATGGAAAACAAACAAAAACCTAATTATTCTACACCTGATGATCTTACATTGGCGTTAAGAAGAAATTATGAAAACAGCTATGATTTAAAAACAAAATATTTTAACCAATTTATTGAGGTATTGGAATACACTCAAAAAGAAAAAATTCCAAATACTACTTGGTATCCTGAGTTTTGGATTGCAGAAGGGATTTCATCTTCTATTGATGCTACTGAAATGTTTCAAAAGTTTTTAGACAATTCATCTTTACAGCAGAAGCAGCAACTTCTCGAAACTCATTTTATTCATGATTCTAAAAAAGATTCTGAATTTTCTTTCCAATTGTCATTAAATATTGATCAAAATACCTTGTTAAAATTTTTAGATGATATTGCCACAAATCTTATTAATAAAGGTAAAGCTTTTGAAAGTATGTGTGTTATTTTTGATTTTGCTGATAAATATTATGATAATGCTTTTGCTTATAAAGAAAAAATTAAATCAGAACTTGTAAAAAATATAAATGATCATAGATTTGATCATGGTGTATTTCAGGATAATATGGATATTGGTAATAAATTTGGAATCACCTCAAAAGATATGGATTTTTCCTATCATGTAAGAAAAATTAATCTACATACAGAAACAATAAATGAAGGAGGGATATCCTCTAGCGATATCCTTGACATGCAAGAACATATGTCAAAAATTTATTCCGCAATAGAGCATGTTGTGAAATTTGGATTTTGGGATGAAGAAATTAAAAATATCAATGATAATACTTTTTCTTCAAAAATCTCAAAAAATGGTAAACTTAATGAAATTGGCTCTATATTTAATGCGATTGAAAATCCATCATTTAAAGAAAAATTTCAATCTTTTATCGAGCAACGCTCACTTGATATTAATACATCTCACGAAAATAGTGCAGCAGTTCGTAAAACCCCAAAACTTTAAATCTTAAAACAGTTATCAGGTATGATAGCTGTTTATTTTTACGTGTATTGACAAAAAAGACTTGTATTCCACAACATAAAAGACTATACTTATCTCATTGAAACAACAAAGAACATTAACTTAAATAGGAACTTCAAGATGAAAAAAATGATTGCTGCTACTCTTATTGCTCTGACTCTGGCTGGTTGTGCGTCTGGTCCAGAAAAAGGTTATTATGATCAGCAGGGTGTTTATCATCCGTCTGCAGAAGCTACCAATGCTGATCGTTGGACTACTGCTGGCGCTGTTGCGGCAGGTGCTGCTGCTGTAGCTGGTTTGACACTTGGTATTATCGCAGTAACCAAGTAAGATTGTTTGTAAATAAAAATAAGCCACCGCAAGGTGGCTTTTCTATTAATAACATAGGAGTATTTTTATGATGATGAAACTTCCGGGAAGCGAAAATGCGATATATAATGAAAAAGTTGATGTTTATAATGATTTAGCTAAACGAATGGATGCTTTTAAAAAGAAGAACTTTTTATATCGTTGGATTTTCTTTGGCAAATATCAATCAATGCGTATCGAACTTGCTTCAATGCTAACGCCGGGGGACTGGTACTGATTATTTTTTGATTTTTTTCTATTATTCTCTTATTATATCGCAAAATATAGGAGAATAATATGAAAAATAAAATTTTAGGCGTAATGTTTTTTTCTTTTTTTCTTGGTTCTTTATCTATCCCTTCCTTTGCTGTATCAAATAATTATAAATCTACTATATCTTTAGTTAATAATATTAGTTCATCTAGTTATTTATCGGATGATGGAAAGCTTGTTGAAAATTTAAGTTCATATCCGGTTTCAAGAAAATGTGAAGGTTTTGATGGCTCTTTTCAGGGTAATTCTTTATTGTTAAAAAGCTCATTAAAGAAAACTGAAACAGACAATGTTTATAATTTTGAAGGTGTATATAAAGTATTAGATTGTAAAGAGTTAACCTTCAGAAATATCATTTTAAAGGATAAGATTTTATTATCCGATAATGAAAACTTCTTTGGAGTATATCAACGTGATGGATATACATTTAATATTATATTGGATAAAATATAAATGTTATTAAAAAAGCCCATCAGGGCTTTTTTTGTAATATTCCAATCTGTTTTTGTAGCTGTTTTCCAAATTCTTCAAGTGTAGGCCCACCTTTAGGATATGAATCTAACTTTTTAGCTAGTTCTTCTGGCGTGTATTCTGATAGTGCTTTTTTTAGAAGTGCTTTTCGCTCTTCGAAACTTAACATTTTTTACCTCTTATTTTAGAAAGGTTTAAACCAAACAACATAGAAAATGAAGCCAATATCTAATACACATAAGGTCAATAGAAGCATACCTGTTCGATTTAAAGAACTAATATACTTATTTGTTCTCTCATTTACAGCTTTTAAATATGCCTCACTTCTTTTATTAGCTTCTTTGAGATATTTTGCACTTCTTTTATTTGCTTCAACACAATAATCTTCTATTGATTTTCCCATACTGCACCTATTTTAAATAATAAAAAGGCCACATAGTGACCTTAGTTATCCCACTCACTGACTTTGATATTCAAGACTTTTGTATCAGAGAAGCTATTTCTACCGTGTGAGAAATTATCTGGCATAAAAACACTTAACTCAAGAGACGCTAACTCACCAAGAGTAATACTTTTAGAAACTTTTTTAACTCGTCCAGTTTTCGGACCCACTTTCAAATCAAGCTTCTTAATCAGTTCATCCCTAATGGTGTCATAATCAGCATCCTTATCTGATTCCAGTTTTTTATAATTCCAACTAACCCATCCACCGCTGATTTTCTGACCAGATACTTGAATATCTAATTTCATGTTAACCTCGTTATTCAACAACTACGTTAAGAACAAGACTATTACGATCATCATCACAGCCCATATACATACTAAACTCTACATTTTTGCTTCTTTGAGAACCTTCGTTATGTAGTGCATAACGCTCTACATCAGCTTCATGATAGCAATCAAGTAACTCATCGGTTAAATCTTTAGTATTTAACTTTGAAAAATCTTTAAAATGCTCTGCGACTCTTTCAGCAACAGAACCATTTTCCAACTCATCTACATCACAAAAAACTTTTAAAACCATAGGATGAAGTTTCATAAGTCTCCTTAATTTTATCTTTAATAGCTGATAGCCAGATTCAGAGTGCGATCATTGTCAGATTTGTCAGTATCCATAATCAAACTAAGTAAAACGATCCCATCATCATCATTACCGATATTATCAGCAAAACCATTTAAAATATTTTCTGTCAAATCGTGCTCTATATTGAAATATTTAGAAGCTTCCTGAGCAACCGAACCATTTCGCACTTCTTCAATAGAACACTCAATAGTTACAAGATCATGCGATGTATTCATTTTTAAATCCTCTCAATCAAATTTATGAAGCTATTATATCACTTACTGTTATCCTGCACAAGAGCAACATCAATAAAAATAAAATAAAAATCACCTTATTTAACAATAAGATGATTATCTTTTTAACTTACGCAAATGGACAAATATTTTATGATTCAGTTCCGTTTTCCGTTCTCATGCTCCATGAGCCACGGTATTCTATACCTTCATCGCCATCGCTATCATCAAAACGCACATTATCAACAAGACTACCTTCGGTCTTGCCTTTACCTAACATCTCAATGATATGATCTTCGGCTGTTTCTTTTAATGCCTCTTGGTGAGAGGATTTAATTTCAGCATTTGGATTTTGAGCGTTGAACCATTCATAGTTTAGTGTAATTTTACCTTTCATTGTCATTTTCTATCCTCTTTAATCATTGATATAATATAACATTACAATATTATTTATTTAAGCTTAATACTTCTGTTTTTAATTAGGTAGACTCGATAACACAACTAACGCTACAACAATAACGATAGCCAATGTCCAGTTAGCAATTTTCTTTTTTCGCTTTTCTTTGCTAATCCGATCTTGTTCTTCTTTTTCTTTCCGTTCTCGTTCAGCTTTCGTAATAATATTACCATTAATGATTACATGCGTATGATTTTTGCAATAATGCTCAAATTGTTCTTCTGTTACATCACCATGAATTTCGATAGACATTTAATCACCTTAAAAATTAAGTAGTGGTTGATTTTGGTATGGCTTATGTGGTCCTTCAACAACAAAAAGCATCCATTTATTTGGCTCCGTTCTTAAACCATGAATACTACCCAAATCAATATCGTTTTCTAATGCAAACTTATTCTTAAACCAATAAGAAGCACTATCACCATCAGGACATTCTCCTACCTTGAATAGCCCATGCTTTTCAATATCTTTTTCTTGATAACAAATCATATTAGTTCACCAGTTGTAATTTTTTGATTTCATAGTCTTCCAGTTTTACACTGGCATGACGGGGATTTTTAAGACCAGAATCATACCACTCTGGATTATGATTAATCACGCTATTCATTTCATCAATAGATGAACCAACAAAAGGTGTATCTGAATATTCGTCAAAAGAAACTTCAATAGAATTGCAGAATTCAGCACCATCATTGCTCTGAACCTCAATACCTAAGATTTTACCTGTTTTCTTGTTAACGAATACAAACATTTTTAACACCTCGTCTTAATCAATAATGTCGTTATTATATACCTATTATCAATGATGCACAACTATTTTCATGATTTTAACCATTCATTTCTTTGCGTCAAAATCATCTTGTTTTGCTTTGAAACATTGATTATACCGGGAATCACCTGAAAATTTTCAGCACAATGTAAACCACTTACTTTTTTTGCTTGTAGTGGATACATATGATCAACATGCCACTCAATACCTGTTTCATTTTCTCTAACTCTACACAAAACAATAGCTTCTTCCAAAACAAGCTCGTCAAATTCACCAAACCATTTCGGCGTTCTTTCCTTATTCACTTTTTTATAATTTCTTCTATGAAAAGCTCTTTTTTCCCTATTATTTTCTCTGTATTTACGATCTTTTTCCAAAATACTTGTATGATTCTTTTTGCGATAAGCTTTACGGCGAGTTGTAGTCCTTTCTGGATCAGATTTTTTATAACGTTTTTCATTGTCGTAAGAACATACAACACAACCTTTAGAACAAACATAGCGTTCAGCGACATGACCATTTCTACATGGTTTACCTGTAAAATATTTTGATAATCCTTGTTCTTTTGCTTGCTCAAATAAAATAATCATTTTTTAGCCTTTTTAAATTTTCCTCATTTTAACCTTTTTTTACCAAATAATCAATAAAAAGATGTCTTTACAATAATAAAAAAAGAGTAGATAACAAATAGACTATATGATACTATACACTTATATTTTAATGGGAAAATTCTATGATTATACATAAAAAAATAGTCGTTCCAGATGATGTTAATCTCTTTTTCATAGGAGATATTCATGGGGACTATAAAAACTTTAATGAAGCTATAGGAATTGCTGGCGCTGTGGAAGGTGATTACATCATTGCAGTTGGCGATCTTATTGACCGTGGAAATGGGGTTGCTCCCTTGCTTTTTGATTTTCTTCATAAACCTAATTATCATGCTGTTATTGGCAATCATGAAGAAATGATGATTAATGTTCATGAGCCTTATAACAGAGATTTATGGCTTTATATGGGTAATGGTGGAGATAAAACACTAGAACAGTTGGGATGGGAAGGCGTGAAATACTTTACTGATCTTATTGTTAAAAAATTTCCTATTATTCTTGAAGTTCATCATCGTGGTAAGAAGTTTGGTGTTATTCATGCTTGTGTTCCTCTTTTGTATGAGAATACAGAAAATTGGAATGATATTATTAAACTTGCTAAAAAAGCTCCTGATTATAGAGAACAGCTATATCAAGATGTAGATCTGCATCGTAAGTTAAGAAAAGCGCATAATGAAGGAGGACAAGAAAAAGAAAATGTTCTCAATACATTTAAAGCTATTAAAGGGATTGACTATATTTTCCACGGTCATGTAGGTGTTACTGAACCTTTTATTCATCATAATATGGTATGGATTGATACAATGTTCTTGGATGATACTTTTACTCTTGCTAATTTTGATGAAAAAACAAATAAATTAACATTCTTAAATACCAAATAACAAAAAAGCCTCTGACGAGGCTTTCTTTCAATTATGATAATCTATAAGTTCTTCTAAATCCTTGCCCATTACGAACTGGTAAAACTTACGACTTGGCAATACGCCTTTTTCAATATAACTCATATATCCACTAGGCCAAGACCAACCATTTTTACGATATTCGGCACTTCCATTAGGTTCTCCTGTTAATCGACAATTAGACCAACCTTTGAATTGAACTTTTGATGCATTTGACTCTTTTTTAGCTAGAGCTTTTAAAAACTCTTCTTTAGAATATTCAGACACATTTACTTCATTCACCACAGGGAAAGGCAATCCTGTTTCATCTTTTTTTGGTTTGCTTCTCCAATATCCTTCTATACCATCAGGAAAATAACATTGGTTATTATCTACACCAACCTTTTTAATATTCTCCATCTCGATTTCTTTTTGGATATTATAATCAAAATCCCCCATAGCATCACTCAATCTCATTAAAGTAAAGTTAAGATCCTGCTGTTCTTTTCTTGTTAATCTTAACTCTCCACGGAAAAACATATCCCATTCATGATTGTTATTTTCATTTGATGGATCGAATAACTTTGAGGCTGTAACAACATGCTCATCTTTAAAGAAAAAAGATAGTTCTACATGTTTACCACCAGCTCCTATAGATATATTTTCTTTTAATTCATAATTGGTTTTGGACATTTTATCTCCTTCTTAATAGATGGCAATATCGTAACACTTTTTCATATTGTAGTGAAGAAAAATATTAAAACATCATAAAAAAACATAGATTTGTAGCCTCTATGTTGTTATAATGACTACTCATTCTTACATACGGTAAACGGAAAAAATGAATAACATTATCAATCAAGAATCTTGGCTTCCAGCTTTCAAAGAAGAAAAAGACCACATCTACATTCTTTTGACAAGCCTTAATCTTGGTGGCGCAGAGAAAATCGTATCTGATCAACTATGGGCTAACTTCTATCAGAAAGCACCTCATAAAGTCACACTTTTTGTTATTTATGATAAAAATCAAGAACATTCCATTCCTCCAAATGTGAATATTGTTCGCCTGAATAATAAAATTGAGAATGGTGAAATGCTATTAAAACAGGTTGCTTTTGATGGCAAACCTCTTGTTTGCCATTTAATTAATGATAAGATTTCTCATTATCTTTTTAGCTTAGGTCTAAACCTTCATATTGTTATTCATAATGATAAAAAAGGCTGGAGCAATACAGAAGAAGTATTTAATCATCCTCAAGTTATTTCTTTGATTTCCGTTTGCAAATATGTAACAAAACAACTCAGAGAAGTAACTGATAAAACAATCTTCACTGTTCGTCATCAGATTAGTTATAAGCATTTTCAATTTAACCCTAAAACTCGTGATACTTATCGCCATCATTTTAAGTTTAAAAATGACGATATTGTTATTGGTATGACAGGGCGTATTTGTTTACAAAAAAACTACTTCTTAGCTCTGGATGTTATTGCTCACTTATCAAGAAAAGATCCACGTTATAAGCTGGTTATTCTTGGTGGATTTGAACAGTCCAACATGCCTGTTTACTTTGATATCCTTAAAAAAGCAAACACTCTTAACGTTCAGAAAAATATTACATTACCGGGGTTCAAAGATAATGCTGTTGAATGGTTAAATATGTTTGATATTGGCCTCAATGTCAGTCATTTTGAAGGGCTGTCTATGGCAACACAAGAGTTTATTATGAACGGCTTACAAATGGTAGTATCAAATGTTTCTGGTCAGTCAGAAATTTTTGATAATAATAAACAACTTCATTTTTTTGATATTCCAGAATCTTTAAACAACATTGATACCAAAAATCTTAGTATTGATTTAACTTCTGATGATGTTGATTATGATAAATCTCAAGAACTTTACGAGTATAAAAAACTTGTAGAGCATATCGCTATGCTTATTGAAGAAAATCATTCTAAACGTGTTACAATGAATGATGAAAATAAAAATCTTATCAATCATATTACATATGGTAGTCATAATATTTGGTCTCTGTTTAACTTTATCCCTAATAAACAGAAAAATAAAGAAATCAAACCCGCTTTTTTGACATCTAATTTAAACTTAGGCGGTGCTCAACGTTCTTTAGTTAATCTTCTTTCAGAAATGAAGGATAATGATATCCATATCCCATTAATCCTTCTTAATCAGTCTAACTATACGGGTTTTTACAAGCAGATTATTGATAAAAAAATTGAGCATTATTTGTGTCATTCTCATATCGATGTTTTTACTATTGGATCAAACCTTCTTAAATACATCTTTGAAAATGAAATCAATCGTATTATTCTTTGGAATGTCGATTCTAAAGTTAAACTCCTGTTAAGCAAACTGGCTGGACATTATGTAGATATTATCGATGTTAGTCCCGGTGATTATTGTTTTAATGAAATGGATAATCAGATTGCGTTCCAAGAAGCTATTTACTTCAATAAAGAAACGTATTTTGAAAACATTAAGACTTTTGTTTCTAAATTTGATAACTCTCATTTAGACCAAGATTATAAAAAACATCTTAAACAAGATACTGTTATTATTCCTAATGGTGTTCCTGTTATGCCTGAATATGTGAAAACACTCTCAGGTGTTGATGGTGTATTTAAATTCTTAGTATGTGGACGTATTACTGAAAGCAAACATATTGAGACTATCCTACAAGCTTTTAGAAAGCTGTATGAGGTAAATAAAAATGTTTGTATTGATTTTTATGGTAGTGTTGAACCCTATAATATTTCTTATTACGAAAAGCTATGCTCTGATTATTCAGATTTGATTAAAAATGAAGTTGTTCAGTTTAAGGGAAATATTGATTATCCTCGAAGCATCATGAAAGATTACCACTCTATTATTATTTTAGGAACTCATCAAGGTTCTCCTAATATGGTTTTAGAAAGCGCTTCTTGTAAACTGCCATGTATTACAAATGACAGTGGTGGCACCAAAGAAGTAATCAATAATGAAACAGGTATTCTGCTTCCTGAAACGCCTGATGCGATGTTATTACATGAAGCTATGTATTTTACTGTTTATAACTACAAAACAGTCTCTGAGAGAGCAGAGAGCGCATATCAGCATATTATGGACAACTTCTCTATGAAACTTATGCTTGAGCGTTATCTAAACGTTATTTATTCATAATCTTTTTTTAAAGCCTGCCTCTGCAGGCTTTTTTATTGCACCTCTCTCAATTATTTCTCCATCCATCATCACAAAATAAAATATTGTTTTTTCTATTTTTGATTTAACTAAAAATTTTATTATAAAATGATGAAATCAAATACCAGAGGTTATTATGAATACAATATCATTAGAGCTAGCACGTAAAAAATCTAAATGGACAGAAGAAGATTTCATTAGAGAAATACTATTGGATGCGGGATGCTCCTATCTTAATTGGAGTTCTCTTGATCCGAATAAACCATTAACAGATTTAGGTAGCACCATACTTCATCTACTTACTTTAAATCCATATCATTATGACTTGTCCATCTCAAATGATTTAATAGCGTATGTTTTAACGCATAAGGACATTAATGTTAATGTTCAAGATAAATATGGAAGAACAGCATTAACTAATTTTATTTATTGCCCCGGAGTATGGCAAAATCATTTAGAGCATGGAATATCAGGTCTAAAACTTTTATTGGAAACTGGCTCTGATCCTAATATTTTATTTACACCTCAGTTTGTTCATTTAGCTCGTTGTGAAAAATGGCCTTTAATCCATCATTGCTATAATGCTCATAAGTTATTCTCTGTCTATCCATTACCAGAAGAAATGATAAACATATTAGAACAATATTGGGACAAAGATATTTTGGATAGTGGAGGAAGAAAATATAATGAGGTTAAAGATAGATATAACATACAATAAAAAAGGGAGCATAGCTCCCTTTTCTTTTTTTAGTTTGAATATGGATCAGCACTCGCCCAAGAACTATTATCTGTTGCTGATGTTTGAACTGGACTTTCGTATACAGGCTCATGGCTAGGGCTTACTGTCTGGTTGAATACATTATTATCTTCAACAACGCTTGCTTGATGATTAATAACTTCTTTTTCCACCTCTACAGGAGCTACAAAATTTTCTTGCTCTACTTCCTTATCAGGAACATATAGATAACCTGAAAGATCATTTGCTTTTCCTACATTAGAACAAAAATCAAAAGAGCTATCCAATGTAAATCCTGCTCCAAGAGCGGAGCCTACCTGATTTGTATGCCAGTTACCAATAAAGTTATCACCATCTTGAACCATTTCAAGGCTTGTAGAACTACCATTTTCAGACACAAATGAAACATTCAGTTTACCTAATTCATCAGGAACAATAATGTTTTTCTCACCTGATTGTGTTCTTAACTCACATGAATTAGTTGCTGTATCAAACTTCAATACACCGATTTCATTGGTTTTATCTACGTCATCAAAAAGTTTGACAGTGTAACCCTCTGGATTATGACGTACTTCACTCGAAGCTACATTTTCAAAACCAGAAATATTATGGATATTATCATCAATGATACGTTGATTAATATTATCACCTAAATCATTAAAGTATAAGAACCACGCAAGAGTAGAATGTGGTCTAAACATTAATGCCAACTCTGGATTATAAAAAGCTAGTAGGTCATTTAGTGGATCAGTGTCAAAATTATTCCTCTGACTAACTACATTTTTTTGAGAAACTTTAGTAATAATCTTCTGTTTTTGCTGTTCTTTTTCTTTCAGAACTTTAACTTTGTTTGAAAGATTTACTTCTTCTTGTTGCATTTTGAAGTAAAAATCTTGTACATTTTTTACCTGATAATCAGAAACATCTTCCAAGAAGAACATAAACGATGAATGTTTAACTTCAACTTTAAAAGATTTACCACTTTGAGAAAGAATAGATACTAAAGTTTTAAAATCTTTATCTTTAATAATGAAAGCTGTTTCATCATTTACCAATACTTGATCACAAGCAATAACAATAGTATTAGCTACAATAAAGCTATTATTGATACCGTTTTCTGTAAAATCATTAAACGCATTCTTATATTGTGTTTTATCTTTTTCGATATCTTTAAAGGTTTCTTTAAGTAAGTCTCTATTAAGATTAAAATACATTACTTTAGCCATACAGCTATATTCTAAAGAACTCTTGCTTAGTTTTAATGGGATTGCTACAGGAATTTTTGAAAGCAATGTTTTTCCTTGCTCATCAATAACGCTCAACTTACCTGCTTTATTCACTTTACCATTATGTTTAATTACTACGGTCAGAGTCATTATTTTCACCTTTTTAGATTAATGTTGAGTCATTATACATATTGTTGTTATCTCTTGCAATCTATTTATTTACGCAAAAAAGAGAGCCTAAGCTCTCTCTGTTTTAATATTTCCACATTTATTTATTTGCTCAATTATTCTTTCTTGAGTTAATGGATTGCTTAGATCAAGCTTAACAATACCATCTTTATTAATGGTATAAGTTCCTTGATTTTCTTTTAAAGCTTTAAACAGTCGTTGTTCATTATAACTTCTTGGGGAATCTTTTTTTGATAAAAACTTTTTTATTCGATGTAGAGTGATTTTTTTCATTTTAAAACCTCTCATAGTTTGAGGTGGTGGTTGCCGCAGGATTTGAACCTGCCCTTAACAGCCTACACAATAGGGTATTACTACCTGTTTTATCGTCTGTCATAGTGTCCAGCTATCCAACAACCAATGGTCCGGGTTATAGTCATTCCCGGTTTCGCTTGTTCCAGACTAATGCCCCATGTTGGCAGGAGCTACACAAACATTTTTAAACATTTTAAAAAATCCTATTAGTTTATAAAGTTTTGCGATTCGTCGTGAGTGTGCTTTTCTTTGTAATCTTTTGTTCGCTTTTGTGATTACCAAATACTTGCCTCAGTCGTTTACGATAGCGCGTTAACGCCAACTTATCTTTTATCTAACTATTAATTTATTTAAATATTCAAATTAGAGGAAGCTTCACGATTCGTCGCAAAATCCGTCAGGGCCAGTCCCTTTTCTCAGTCATTTTTTGTTCGCTTTATCATGACCTAATACTAAATAAACGAGATTTTTTACACGATGGTATAACCAACTTCCTCTTTTCTACTTCATTTTTACCTTAAAGTCGTAGATGTTCCTTTAAGATATTTCAAGTTACAAGTGGTAGGGGCTAATTCTCCTACTTAACTGCCGTTTATGGAGACGCTCACGAGTTGCAAATTCGTTTTGCGGATAATAATATCAACAGCATCATGTCTGCTCAACCATACCGTATTAGCTTACGGATTCACTTGGCTCTGAGAGCTTATATCACATATACCAGAAATAGTTACATATAATAAAGCTAACAGAAATCGGGAACAAGGAACCACCCTATATTTCCCTAATAAATTTTTCAACCACGGCTTGAAGTGAGCCTTTATTTTGTGGCTATAGCTTATAGCATCTGGTGGTTAGCCATAGCTACGTTCTTCTCTTAGTTTTAAGTATTTGGAGATTGCTCTATGGCACTCGAATAAACACTCTAAACTAACTGTAACCATCTGACTAAGTTAACGGTGAAGGCGGTCACCTACTGGTTCAAGCTGCCAGTCAACATTCGCATTCCTTTTCGTCTTCAGCGAACTTATACCCGTCTGTCTTTTTGGAACTCAAACCAGACAGAAAAATGAAGATATAACAGCATCAGTCTAACCTGTTATTCTTTTGAGTTTGGTACTCCGGGTCGGACTTGAACCGACACGCCTTGCGGCATCAGGACCTAAACCTGACGTGTATACCTATTTCACCACCGGAGCATTGCGGAAAACACTGCCTATCTCTGATAGGGATGTATATTAGTCTTTTCCTATGATTAGTTTATGTAGGGACTTGAACCCCAGCGCTACTTAAAGCACTCCGTCACGCCCTAACCAATGAAAACATTATAGCTAAAACTTTTATGAAAAACAACTCTTTTTTCTTTCTTTTTTTAATTATTATCATGATTTTAGGTGCTACAATGCTTGTTATAGCTGGATATTTTTATTTAATATATTTCTAATGGTTTTATTACTCTTGGATACATCAAAACAGTTGTGTTTTTTTCTATCGTTTTATTTATAAAATCTCTAACATCTTTATTTGATAGACTTAAAAGATGGACATAATTATCATACTTTTCTATTTTATCGTCTTTTAATGTTATTATTTTCATATCATGATATGTATCTATATTATATCCAGTGATCATAAAATAAAACGTATCCTCTTTCTCATTAAAAAATGAAAAAGTAATAATTTCGCCATTCTTTTTATTTAATTCTTTTTTTACAATCTCTTTTTTACTTTCAAGCTCTAAAATATTTAAAATAGTCATATACTCTCCTTTTTTAGAATAAAACACTATTCTTATTAAAAAGTAAAATCTATTTTAATTTATAATGAAGGGAATTTTAAGTGAAATAAAGGGTAGAGAGGTGATTGTAAAAGCGTTGGATTCGAACCATTAATGCCTGATCAAGGGCAACACTCCCGTAGGTCTAGACCTTCTTAACTTACAACTTTTACAATCTTTTTAGTGGGAGCTTCTGATCAGAAGCAGCTACGGGCTTCCCACAAAACAACTAATTAACGTCTATGTATTTGTAAAATAAAACTCCTTTCCAATTAGAAAAGGAGCCGATATTGTCTTCTACACCGGTTTGAAGACAACCTGCCTTTTCCTATTTCGCAATCCAACCCTAATAGGCTAACAGGTCGGCGCTAAGCCTTCAGTCCGGCTAAGACATCCTCTTTTCTTGTTATCCCATAGCGAGTAACCTTTCTATGGCAAGAGTGTCGATTTAATGAGGCAGGACACTATATCCTCAAGATAGCCCCGTCGAAACGAGGTCTATCCACTTCTTTTGCTCATTTTGAATGATTATCTTTTAACAAAATCATTGATGATTAAGTAAAGCGTACACATTCGAGCTATCAAGTTGGACGACTGAGAAACTTCACTCTGGATAAGCTATCCCGCAGATATTTCTAACGCAAGGACCACAACTTAAATTTTGTGGTGTTCGAGGAAGTTTGAGGCTTTAAATATCCCAAACACTCAGCGATTTCTCTCGTTTTTATAAAAATGCCCCTGACCGCAACATCAGGTATTTTTGATTAGTAAATCTAATTATTTTGGAAGAAATCTGATTTACCTACATGCCAGATTTTAAAACTGGCCTCATCTAGACATTAGCTTTAAGTTTCCCGTTTCCGTCTATTTTATTTAGAAACGTAACTTTTTGTTTGCTGTTCCACCAGCTACCAGAACATTTAACTGGCAATTAGGTTGGAGTCATCGCTCCTTAGTCAGAAACTGAACACGCGAACGCATTCTTGTATCAGCATCAGGATTTGAACCTGACTGGTGTAAGGTTTACGCTCCTGATTACTCGGAGAACGCCTCACTGGTTCCAACAACTGCTGATATTTTTTAATTTAAAACTATTCAAGCTTTGTTAACATATAGGTAGTTTAGTCATCGTATCACGCAATAATACTTATAATCTTCTCAGCAGAGGCGAATCCGCGTCAATGAAGGGCTACCAGTTAACTCTATCTCACGTATTTCGACAGAACATGCTGCTCTGCTAATCGCTTGACTCTAATCAGTTTACGAGACTGATGTTAAAACGAGGGTGCTCTTGAATAGCTTTTTAATACCTTACTTCTTTTTGATAATAGTATTAGCTACTAATATCTGGTGTCGTTTCAGGAATCGAACCTGAGACTTGAAGAACTACTATCCGCGCTATAACACTCAGCCAACTCTCCTTTCGGGACAGTGCAGGAATTAAACCTACGTTTTCGGACTACGCCTTCTGTTTTACCACTAAACTAATACGACATTGTTTTGAGAGCTTATGATTATTCCTCTCTCGCCTTTAAACAAAACACCCACGAAACGCAGTATGCCTTATCCTAATCACTCGCCCTACGGTATCGCAGAGCGATCAGGTTTTCTATTTTCATTAAAGGAGGCTTCAATGTTCTGCTCTTCACAGACAATGTAGCGGAAATTCATTACTACTCATTATCGCCTCAAGAACTACATCTTACCAAAACCAAAACTCAAAATCAACTACTTTTTTAATACTTTTACTATGTTTTATTTTTACCCCGGAAGTCACCCTAGATGTACCCCGCAAGTTACCCCGGAAGTTAAATACATAATCTGGTGCTCCAAGAGGGACTTGAACCCTCACACCTTTCGGTAACAGATTTTGAGTCTGCCGCGTCTACCAATTCCACCATCAGAGCAATATGGCATATAGAGAGACTCGAACTCTGATAATCGTCATCCATTATTCAGTCAGATGTAAGCAACCGGACGATTTATCTGTATAGTTAAAACACCTGCTTTACTTTCGTCTATACACTATCTACCTTGGCAGGAGTAGAGGGATCGAACCTCACTTGATAAATAACATTATTGAGAGCGACTCAACATTGTTCTTTATTCATAGACCAAAGGATACCTACCTTCCACATTAACTTCGCCAGCGCTAGCTAAGAAAATGTGTGCCTATGCTTCTCCTATTCTTGGTGTCGATGGAGGGAATCGAACCCACATCCAGAGTTTTAGAGACTCCTGCTCTACCGTTAAGCTACAAAGACACGTTTTTACTTGTCACTACGAAAATGATTCTAGCAAAACACTTTCTGTAGTGCAAGAAGTTTTTTAGCAATATTTTATAAAAATGATAGAAATCTAGGTTTATTTCTCAATAAAACGTTTACCATTAACAACAATTTCTTCTTTAGGTTTTACTTGTTCTTCTACTTCTGGTTTTTCTTCTGTTACCACAACCTGACTATTAACTTTACCTAACATGGTTGTCGTAGTCGTTGAAAGAGGGCAGCGGATCGCATAGATTATAACACCGACCTCGTTATTCATTCTGTAAATAACACAATCTTTCATACCTTCAGGTAACGTAAAGTTACCACTTGCATCTTCTGCTCTCTTTTCACAACCAGATAAAGCAAAAATTGATGCACAGATAAGACAAGCCATAATTATTTTTTTCATAAAAACTCCTGATAAAAGTTATAGTTAGAAGAATAAAATCTAAGAATAGTATAGCAAGAATGTGTCTGGTGTACAACAACTATTTGTTTTATTAAATTATAAAAATCTGTTGACTCTCACACGTCATCTATTTTATTATAACTCTGATGTAAAAAATCATACTGAGCTAACGACTCTTTAATTAAACTTTAATTGGAGAATCGTGTATGAAAAATGAAATTGAAATGAGTGTTTTTGAGATTTGTCGTAAAAATATTAAAATGCCATTAGAAGAACTTTTTCAATGGTTAGGTATTAGTGAAGAAGAACGTTACTCCCTTGATTTTGGAAGTTGTTTGATTCGTTTTCTTGATAATGGTTCTGCTCAATTTAGTTGTTCAAAATCTGATTTTGACCGTTGGGCTAACTCACAGGAATACGAGTTTGATTTGTATCGTCCTTCTGAACGCCGTGCTTTTTTAACTATTTTTGAGTCAAAAATGCAAGAAGTATAACTTAAAACGTTATATATAACAAAAAGCCAATACTAGTGTATTGGCTTTTCTAATTTTATCATTTCATTTAAGAAAATAAGACTTTATTAAAGGGATTGTCAGCTTGTTAATCTGATATGGTGAAAGAGTTCCAAAACAATCTCTTGTGCTCTTTTCACACAGAAATTCGTAAGCATCTTCAATCAAAAAATAAATGTAACCATCTGGCTCACCATAATCGTTATAGATTTTTTCTATAGATCTGAAACCATAAGCATCAAATCCTAACTTATCATTTATTTTCAAAAAAGCATGAATCAGTATAGGAAATCCGTCTCCTATATCATCAATAGTTTCATCACTGTATCGAATAATAGCATGACATTCTATTTTCTTCATTTTTGATGCATAGATAGCAAAAATATTACAAAATCCATGAGCATGCATATTTATATTTTCTTGTCTGGTATTAGCCATAATAAACCTTATTATTCTAGAAAAAAGTTAAACACATCGGATATTTTTCATACCTAATACATCTTTCATTAAATCACCAACTTTATTCTCATCATAATAATAACCAGCTTCTTCTTTATAAACTTCATCAATAATCTCTTTGATTACTGGTATATGCTCTTGAACTTTCATCAAGCGAAGGAAAGGAGAATATTTATTTAATGTTTTTTCTATGTTTTCTTCAACAGCATCGATATACTGATTTACGTGTTCTGAAATCATTGAAAAAATCTTAATCTTTAAAGGTTCTTCAATAATAATTTTCATTCCAAAACTTGTTGCTATTAAAGCTCCTTCATCAAGTACCCATCCAGAATTTACTTTTGATTTATCTTCTGCTTCTACCTTTTCTTTTTGTTCAATAATACCAAAAGGCATCATCAATGCCACAGCTAATGCTTTATCTTTGCCTTGCTTTTCTTTTTGGAAGGAAATACTTAACATACCATCATCTTCAAAATAAATATCATCCTTTGCAAAATTCTTTAATTCTAGCATAGCAGAGAAAGCAATTAAACAAGTTTTATTGTTATCTACAATCTTCTGCCATCTGTCAAAATCAATTTGAATATATTCTGGTTCTACTTCCTGAAAAGCTTTAAGTTCAGTCAGACTGAATGAGAGGTTTTTTAAAAATGGTGAAATATAGGAAACCTCTACATTCCCATTAAGGATATGATTAGATATATTTTCATCTGCTCCTAAGTTATAGGTTTTATTGATTTGCATTGGATATCCTTTTAGATTTTTTATGGATGAAAGCCGCTTCGGGTTTTTCAGGGATACTGGATTATGCGCTCTACTGTTATCCCTTATTCGAATCATTCGCGCATCTATCAGCTTGCCACGGCTTTTTTTGGTGTTTGTGAAAGAGTATCGAACTCCCTAACAAGAATAATAGCAAAGTATGCTATATTGTACAAGTTTTTTTACAATAATAGATTTTTTATTTAATCAGGAAAAAATATTTTTAATATATTTAATGGTATACCTGATGTGTTAGATAAAACCTTTATTTTATTTTCATCCACTATCTTTTGTCTTCTTTTAATTTCATCATGAGATAATGGAACTCCAATATATTCTATTTTATTTATCTTTTTTCCTCTTAATGCGATTCTTTTATTCATATTTAAACCTCATTTTTTATTTAATTTATATATTCTAACATCATAGAAATAAAAAAGTAAATTTATATTATCAATAAGCATTATTCAATATTACAATTTGTTTAAAATTTAAATTTTATTTTTTGTGAAAAATAAAATACTATATCTATACAAAAATAACTCAAATAAAATAAATAGGAGAATAAAATATGGGACTTTGGACTAGTGCAACACTTAATCGTTTTGTTAATATTGGTGGTGGAGATGAAGAGGAAGATATATATGATTATGCCAAACATGTAAAAAAAACTTACATTGATGCACCAAAAAGTCGTGAAATAGCAAAAAAATATGGAGTTTATCTAACTACAGAAATTGTTGATGAATATAGTGCAGTTTTATTTTTAATTCATAACAAAAATAGTGAAGTTCGTGATCATTTTTATGAAGGGGAGCTTTGGGATGTTCCTGATGTCAAAGATGACGATACCTTTTTCCAACGCACTGAAGAGTTTGCTAAAGAATTTCTTCTTGCTTTTCCTGTTTGGGGAAAAATGAATTTTAGTCCAGTTGGGAAAAGATTTACCGCAATATCTTAAATAAAAAGCCTCCTAAGAGGCTTTTTTCATTTTATTCTGCTGGAACTGACAAATCAATTCCATATTCATGAAGGTTTTCTTCTGTGATATGACCACTCTCAATACAACCAATCAGACAATCCCATTCACGCATAGCTTTACGAGCGTTATCAGAACTTTTAATGTATTCATTTTCATAAGGCATTACACGATCAACAAGAGCACGGCGAGATTCATAAATAGCATGTTCTTTTTCTCTTTCTTTAATTTTTTCCAGAGAAGCTAAAGTATTTGCCATTCTTTCATTTTCAATATCAATTGTACGATCACATACTTTTACAATCGTTGCAATCAAATCCACTTTTTTACAGCTTTTCAGCATGTAACTACGAAAATCACGATATTTTTCAGACAATTCAGCAGCAATAGCTTTTACGAAATCACGAGTTTTGGCATTGTATTCAACATCCTTAACACGATCTTTTGTCATTTCACAATAAGCAATAACAGCATTATGACCATCAATAGCACAAGCTGCTTCAGCACGTTTACGAGCAATGAGATCTGCTTCTGTTACTTTCATGTTCATTCGTTAATCCTCATTCGTTTAGATGACTTATTTTATCAAAAAATGTGGTCATGCACAAGCACAAAATCATGAAAAAACAAACTAAAATTTCTTATAAAACATGAAGGTAACGGGAGTTTCTTTATTTTTTCTAGCTAATGCTTTTCGCATTGTTATTTGCTCAAAATAAATATTCATGTTTTTCATATTTTTAAATGTTTCAATATCTTTGGTTGTATTACCATATACTTTTCTCATAATAACTCCTGATTAATAATCTCTACGATATGGGGCAATAACTAAAGACATACCCATTGCTTTAAATTCTTCTTCATGTTGCATTAAATCATCAATAACATCGTCATCGTTTGAATGAAGATAAATAGTTTTCAATAGAGGATATTCTTCTCTTCCACCGTATAAAACATCATAAACAAATTCAGAACCAAAAAGAAAGCTATCATCCATATAATAATCCAGATATAATACTTCAATTTCTTTTGAATGCTCTGATACATATCGAATCGCTGGGCGAATATTTTTCAACCATACAACATTATCTGCTTCGGCTTTTGGCAAAAAGTGATGAGGATTACGGGTATCATCAATCCATATATTCTTATTATCCACAGCGACTTCCTTTTTTATTACGATAAGGCGCAACTTTAAGATTGATTCCCTGATTTTCTAAATTTGGTGCCAATTCCATTAGTTCATCAATAACATCGTCATCGTTTGAATGAAGATAAATAGCTTTCAGGTTAGGAAACATTTTCTTTCCACCACGTTTTGCATAGAAAACAAATTCAGAACCAAAAATAACAGGACTATCCATATAATAATCCAGATACAAAACTTCTATTTCGGCTGAATTTTTTAAAAATAAATTCAATGCTTCACGAATTGCTTTAACCCAAATAACACCTTCAGATTCTTTTTCTGAAAGATAATCTTTAGGGTTCCGTTCATCATCAATCCAAACTTTCATTTCTTCCCCTCATATTTTTTCAGTTCATCAAAAAACCCTGATTTTTCCAGTTTTTTCTTGATATATTCTGCCCCATTATATTCACCATATTTCGGATGTTCATAGGACCAATCATGATTCCGGTAAAGCAACGAAGCGGCTTCAAATGGATTTAACTTTAAAACTGCATTTAATAAAGTCTCACTATAAGCGTGTGCTGTGGACATAACCGTTAATTCTTTACCACTGATATAATCCTTAACTATTAAAGCACATGATGAACCTATATCTAATGTTCCAACACCGAATCCTACTACAGGATCTGACCATTCATTAGAAATATAAATAACAGGTTTACCAACCATCATCTCTATTTCTAATCGCTTTAATCCACACTTTTCTTTAAAACTTGATTCACGCTGCTGTTCTATTCCTTTGGTAAAGGAAAGAGATTTTTCAGCATTAATTTCTTCATTAAAAAATGATTTTACTAAAGAAAAAAGTTTTGCTTTAAGCTTAGACATTTTGGTTTCTCGTCATCGTTAATATGTCAATATTGTAGCAAAAAACCTAGTCCTGCACAAGCAAAAAGACACATTTCGATGTGTCTTTTATACTGATTATTATGATATACCTAATCTCTTCCTTTCCTCAAGTCTTTCTTTTAAAACTTTAGCTTCGAGCACTTTACCTCTTCCAGCTTTCCCTGTTTTTACAGCAATCCTTACATCAACTTTTGTTTCGTTGCTTACCGTTTTATCTTCTTTCATTATTTTTCCTTACTTTTTCATCTGAATAAAATTTCAAAATAACCTTTATTATAATATTCTTCTTTCTCTTTCGTTAGACTGCCCCAATTTTTTTCAACATATTGAGCCTGAGAAATTACTTTATCCATAGGATCAGTTTTATTTATAGCGTAGTCTAACATTATATAAACAGGCATTCCTATATTATAATTATTCTCCATTTCATTTACTGGATTTATAGCTACTACATGCCTGAAGCTATTACCAATTTTAAACAATTCTCTTAGTTTATCATAATTTCCAGTCTCATAGTAATGTTTTATATCTGAATTTAGTTTATTAATTATTTCTATATTTTCTTCATCTACTCTTTTTTCTTCTTTACTGTTATATCCATATTGCTTATATGCCTCATTCTTTTTCTTTAAATAATCTTTATCAGGAAAATAAATATCTTTATTAAATCCATTTTCAACTAATAACTTCCCTAAATTATCATATACATACCTTTCAGTTTGTGCATTATAATCTGTTGAAATCATAAAGTAGGTGGACATTTGTTTTCTCATGTTAACATCATCTAATGTTTTTTTATATTTTTTATCTTTTTCGTATACTTGAGATATTTTTTGATTCAACTCTGGATATTTATCATAATCAAACACTTCTTTTTCAGAATGATTTTTTGTAATGTTATTTAACTCACTATATACTAATCCGGGATTGGCATACTGGCTATTTAGAGATAGCATGGTTTTTAACATTATCCCACTATCTTTCTTAAAGTTTGAAGCTTTTTGAAAAGCTGGATTATCACCACCTTTATAGCCATACATATATTCGAATGTTAACAAATCTCTTTTGAAATCGGCATCAGAATAGGGAACCGTAGACATTTGCTCTTTAAAATAATTATAATTATCCAGTTTAGCATTATTTTCTACTTTATAGTTTATGGTAGAGTTGATATGGTGAATATTAGTTGCTGTAACAGCTACATCATAGGCAGCAATAGAGCTAATCATCATAGCAAAACCTATACCCATTTTTTTTAGTTTGCTTCTTTTTCTTATATTTTGATTTAAAGTTTTAGATCGACTTTCAAACTCTACTTTATTTTTTGTTTTTAACATATTATTTTACCTATTTTTTTAAATGATCTAAGATTTCAATATTGCTATATTTTTTACATAAATAATATATAATCATAACCTTCTTTGTAATACTTTTCCTTTTCGGGTGTTAAGTTTCCAAAATATTTTTCATAAAATTTTGCCTGATTTATTATTGGATTATCTTCTTCATCAACATCGTTTTTATTCATCATATAATCTATAGCCATATAAATCGGAGTTCCTAAAACATAGTTACCTGCCATTTTATTCACTGGATCTACTACAGCAATATGAGCAAATGCATTTCCTATTTTAAATAACTCCTTTAGTTTATCATAATCTCCATTCTCATAATAAGTTTTTACTCTCTGATTTATTAAATCAACAACTTCATTATTTTCTTTGTAAACTTTTTTTAGTTCTGGACTATTATAATCATAATTCGTTTTTTTCTTAACATCTTTTATATTTTTAATATAACTTTTATCTATAAAAAAAGTTTGTCCATTAAATCCATTTTCAATTAATAATTGTTTTAGATTATCATACATTTTTTTGTTACTTTCATAATAAAAAGTATCATTTAAAATAAAATTACTATACACACTTTTCATTAATCGAACGTCATTCAAATTTGCTTTATAGTTTGTATTTTTCTTATAAACTTCTTGGATTTTTTTATTAAAATCTGGATATTTATTAACATCGAATACTTCTTTTTCAGAATGATTTCTGGTTAACATTTCTAGTTCACTATAATATGCTATCGGATTATCAATCTTCATATTAACTGACATTATTCTATTTAAACTAACTCCAACCCCTTTATCAAACATAAATGCCTTTTGAAAAGCCGGATTATCACCCCCTTTATAACCATAAATATATTCAAAAGTTAACAGATCTCTTTTAAAATCAGCATCAGAATACGGAACGGAAGATATCATTTTTTTAAATGTACTGTAATCATTTAATTTCGCATCATTTGCTACTTTATAATCTACTATAAATGTTGTATGTTTTATATTGGCAGCAGTGATAGCTACATCATATGCAGCAATAGATCCAACAATCATAGCAAATCCCATAGCTATACTCTTCAGTATACTTTTTCTTTTTATATTTTTATTTAAGCTTTTTGTTTTGGTTTCAAACTCTACTTTATTTTTTGTTTTTAACATATTATCTCACCCACTTATATTATTATATCAGTATAATATATGATTTATTTTTATACAATTATTTTAAAGCAGAGTCTTACTCTTTACCTTATTCCGCTAATCTTAATAGTATTTTTATATGGATCTTGCTCAACAAGAATAGTGTTAAATGATGTATCTATAATAATTTCGGCATCATCCTTCTTCGCTTTTCCATTAAATACACATACAGTCCAAGCATCTGTTGTTATTTTACCTATTTTTTCATATCCTTCTGAAATCATTTTATTATTACTGGATTCATAATCATATTCATATTCATTTTCAAATAAATTGCCTATGATAATATCTTCACCTTTTTTCCAAACAATCGGTGAGCTATTACCTACATTAAAACGAGCAACATTCTTTTTAGCCCAACGTTTCATTTCGTTATAATCACCAAGACTTGTCCCAAGTTGAGGCCCGTCAAAATTCATAGGGAGATTAATGCTTCTCATAAAGTTTGAAATACCTATTTTTCCATTAACCTTTATTTTAACCTTAAATTCATTATCTAAATTAATACATTTATGATTATCTTTGTATACAACAAACTCTTTCTTCTCTAGGTCAAGAGCATAAAAATATCTTGAAGAGCATTCCCAGCAAAAATGTTCTTTATGAGAAGACTTCACTTGATTTTCATGAATAAAATCCATAATTTCATTTGAAATACCTATTATTAAACTATAGAATATACTTATAATAATCATTTCGAAAAAATCTTCTTTAAAAAAAGAGGGATCTATCAACTCTTTTTTAATAGCGTCATCTAAAGTAATATTTTGCTTTTCAAAAATAAGGTTATTATTTAATGTATTATCTACTTTATAATTAAGCCCCTTAGCTATTTCTTTTATTTCATTTTTTATATTTGGATAATCATTAAATATAGCAGCAATGAATTGATGTTTACCAATGTATTCTTTTAAATCATGTTCTTCTATTAAAAATGTTAATCTATTTATGATTTCTTGCTTAATATTCATTTTATATCCTTTTATTTAAAGAAAAATGGATCTACTTGGGATAATAATTTAGCTTTATCTCTTTTAAAAATCAGTTGAGACAATCCTTTCCTTACATTTGAAGAATCAATCTCATAAGTAGATAAAACAGCTCCAAGTTTTCCAAGCTGAATGCGCCAATAAGGATTAAATACCCATTTATGGTAATGTTCTACACTCTCAAATCCAAAAATATAGTGATAATCTGATAAATCATCAAAACGCAATTTAGGATCAAGATGAGGTAATGGATGAAGAGAGGTGTCTTCAAAATCTTTTGTTACACGCTTCCATATGCTTTTTTCAGCATTTCTGTAGATACCATCACCATTAGGCATTTCTAAGCGTAGAATTTGCATTAGCATTAAATTTTCCTCAAATATCCTGAATACTTATGATTCTATCTTTTGACACTGGTTCTAAAGAAAATACTTCAAAACTAATAACAGAATGTAAAGTTAATCCAGAACCATTTACGGTTATCAACTGGATTTCTTCATCTTCCTCAAACAGTTCTCCAAGCCAGTTAGACAATCCTTCTTCGGCATCTTCCATACTTGGAAAGAAATAAATTGCTGGCTGAGGTTCTCCTAATGCCATAGAATTTTTACCAATCAAAGGTTTAAAACCTTCTACAGCTATTTTGTCAGCATTCTTTTTACTGGTAATGTGATATAAGTTCATGACACCCTCAGAATGAAAAAGCCCTTACTAATAAGAGCTAGTATAACAGCTTCTATTGTCATTTAAAAGAAAATAGTGAGTTCAATATCGGGATCTTCAATATAGTCTTTCAAAAATGTAATACCTTTAATTTCATTGGATGTTAATTTAACTTTTTCTTTTCCAGTATGCTTTATTGCAAACTCTTCTATATCTTTCCTTTCATCTTTATAACTTTCATATTCAAAAGCTTTCCTAATGTCTTTTAACGATATTTCTTGATGAATACTTACCTTATACTGCGTTTTAAAGAAACCTACCTCACGTTTGTTATAGAGCGTTTCGTGGCTATTTTTGAATAACTCCCTCTTAAGTTTATTTGAAGAATGAACATCATTTAATGGCCTTTGACACAGTAAAATGGAACACTCAAAGAAAATATTCATCATTATCATATCATCAAGTAAAACATTTAATGTCTCGCTATCATTTAGATTGTGGTTTAACTTAATATCAGCAAATGGATGCCTTCCCGGTTCATTTATTAAATCTGTTGCGTATTCCTTTAATCCTCCGACATGAAGATCCATCATATATTCTTTAAATCTCTTTAACTCTTGAGCACCTATTATACTTTTAGGTATATCTCTACTGTCTCTTAACTCTATGTAATGTTCAAAGCGTGGCATTATCGCCTTCAATGCCTTTTCTTTATGATAGTTAACCATTTTATTATATAATTCAAAATGTATTAGACCTATTCTCAAATATCCAGTTTTCTTATGAGGGTATACCGTTATTGGTGCATTATCATGTAAAGATTCAAAAATATCACTAAATGTTAAGGCAGGATTATTTTGATTTTCACGAAGGACAGATAAAATATACTGAGATTTGATATCATCTTCAACCTCATATTCTCTATGACTAATGTATCTTGCTGTTATGCTTAAGCCGCCTAGAATAGTTGAAATATCCCAAGGATAACAAATATTATCACTAAAAATAGGTGCCCCATATTTTCCTTCAGCAACTAAAAAGAATAACTTAACTTTACTACCTTCTGCTATTGGCGTGTTTGACAACATGCACATTTTATTAGAAAATCCCATATATTTTCCTATATATTAAGTTAATAAAAAGCTCTGCTGATGCAGAGCTTATATGATTAGCGCCCTTTTAGAAAGCGCTTTGAGTTTTTCGTAAAATCTTTGTAATCTTTTCGAGATCTACCGGGATAAAAAGGCGGCTCTATACTATATTTTCCTTTAATATTAAAAAAATTAACATCAGAAAGAGTTTCAAAATCAAAACCCATCATTTTTTCAACTTTTATATTTTTCTCTTGTAGTGATTTTATGAGATTTTTACCAATAATTCCATCTCTAGAACCACTTCCAATTACTAAAATCTTATTCATAGTATTATTATCTGACATAATATTTATCCTGATTGAATTTATGAAATATTATAACACCACTTTATAATGACAATCAAACATTGCTCGCTTTTTCTTTTAATCTGAGTTCTCTCTCTTCTGTTATACAATCAACATCTCTTATTTCATTATCAACAATCCACGATAGCTTTATAAAAATAGGAATGGATTCTTTTTTAACATATATCTCACTTTCCATATCACCATTGGTGTAATCCATACGAGAACGCATTGTTTCAATAAAATCAATATCATCTAAAGATACTTTAGCGTAAACAACCAAGTCAACTGGATTGCTTTCTGATAACGATCCATTGTATGCCTCTGGCTGTAAAGTAGTCCAAAAACGACCAATATCAATATCTTTCTCCTGACATTGAGTTAATGTTTCATTACTGCAGAAAATCTTTCTTTTTATAATATATAATCCATCATCTGAACGACAACTCAACAGATCCTTTTCTAACCATTCTTTAGCATATCTGAAACGAACAGGAAGCCATTCTCTAAAATGTTTCTGGAATGACTCACTCTTTAAAACATCAAAAAAATGAACATCATATTCTCTGAACTCTTCTGGAAAATCATCATTTTCATGATTATCATCTATGTATTGCTCAATACAGGCTCCATGCTCACTCCATTGACCTGTTTTAAAAATTTCACTGATATACTCTTCGGTTAAAAATTCTTCTTGTGTAATCATTTTTATTCTCTTTTTTATGCAATAAAAAAGGCGACTCGCGCCGCCTTCTCATTCATCACTCAAAGGACTTGCCTTTGTGCTTATCTTTACGTATAAGCTTTGCGTTTTTCTTACGGTCTACTTGTGTCTTAGAAGCAAACAGAGTCTGCATAACCATAGACTTAGCACCGTTCAGTTTTACTTCGTTCATTTTATTCTCCAAAGAAAAGTTTAGTATATTGCTTCAATAAACATAATATAACATTCCATGTTGTCACTTGCAACTGTTTTTTTATTTATTTTATCTTTCGGAGAGAAACAAGCTAATGTGTAATATTTTACACATTAACTATGATTTTAAGAGATAATGAGTAATATTTTATACATTATCCTACTTTATTTACTTCACCTTCCCTCCATTCAGGCGAATGCATTTCAAGGTATTCAAACGGATCGTAACCACTAGAATGCATATCCATTTCAATCAGTGCGTTAACTTTTTCCTGATCTTCTGTTTTTACCTCAAATGAAATTTCATTAAAATCACAATAAACTTCTGAATGTTTACCAAGAATCTCACCAAAATAGACTTGTGGATTCAGTTTTTTAGCAAGCTCAAAATCCTCTTTGCTTACAAGAAAAACACCTTTCACTTTACCACAACGACCATAATCCAAGCTCATCGAAACAATCATATTCGTCATTCATTCTTCCTCTTGTTTAAAGTAGTATTTTACCATTTATCATAGATTGGAATCAATCGTTTTATAGGTATAAAAATCCGTTTTCATGACTATTTTATATATTAAGTTTTACCTATATTTTATTTTATAAAAGATTGCACTAACTATATTTATTATAAAGGCATAAAACACCTTTGATTTTACCTGCATTTATAGTATAATGAATCATCAAAAACATCATAGGAGTTAGATTATGTTTGGATTTAAAATGAGATACGATATTAACCTCACCGTTAATCATGATAACGAAGAAAGCGCTATTATCTTCTGTAATCTCTTAAAACAATCTTTTGGGCTTGCTGCAGCAGGTAAAGACCCAAATGAAAATACAAACAAAATCGCATTTTCTATGAGTAGTGATGTAGAGCAAACAAATAAAAACCTGCAAAATATTCAGATTGTTATGCTTTTGTTGGCTAATAAAATGGATAAAGCTGAACAAGGATATCCTAAAGTTAGCGGTTTTATGACAGCTAAACCTATTTTTGAAATGGATTATGAAACTATTGGACTTTCAAGTATGATGGATAGTGAAACGAAAGATGATTTCAATGTAGTTATTCGAGATAATATATTTTTTAGACCTTACGGTATTGAACCAATGTTTAAAAATGTTATTCAGTTAATCAAAGAGCAAAACGAAGTTCATTAATGATAAAAAAGCCTCTCATGAGGCTTTTCTTTTTTTGAAAGAGTAGTTATCAAATCCTTTACTATCTCGTTTATCTTTATCTGAAATTTCTATCGTTTCTTTTTCTTGTGAACCAAGAACACCACCAATATACATTTCAATCTCTTGATAGATTCCATAAGCATCAAGCTTAAATGATTTCGTCAAGTTCTTTAATACAGGATAAGTAATAATGGAACAACCTTCTGTCATAAAGTAAGGCACACCAATTTCACTAAAAATATCCGCTTTAATTTCTACAGATAAACAATCTTTCACTAACTGTTCATACTTTTTAATTTTATCTTCTGCATACTTGCCAGAACCAAATCTAATATCTCTTTTTTCTGCCTCATTAATAAGCTCTTGAATACTACTAAAATAAATAGCATCTGAACGATTCTCTATCCTAACACTTCCATTACCGACTTGTTTAAAATGATAACTGGAGTTGAAAATAGAAAAAAGAGGATATACCTTACCACAAAAGTAAAGAAAATCTATGGCTGCAATACGATTCATTGAATCTACGACACTTCGACCATATGAAGCTGCCACTTGAATTGTTTTATAAGGAAGCTCGGTTTTTAAGCTCGATTGCTCAATAACCTCTGACTGTCTTTTTAATAAAATACTATCATCATAAAAAGCACTTGCTGAATCATAATGATCGTGAAATTTAGAAATAATTTTCATTTTTCCCTTCTTTTAAATTTATTGTAGAGTTAGCTCATCTTCAAATGCATGTTCATCCTTACCATCTACAGTAGTAATAACATACATTGGGCCAACATCTTCTTTATCATAAAGATCTCTACTCAGTTCATCTTTTACAATAGCACTTACTACAGCACCATTTCTTTCAGAATCAGTAGATTTAAATAAAACAGAATCACCAGCTTTAAATTCGTTTTTCATTAGTCCTCCTTAAATTTCTTCAATAATATGCTTAACTTCTTTGAAAGCAGATTGACGAGCAGTTTTACGATTGCTCTTGTCTACTACAGCACGGCAGTTCTTTTTAGGGCCAGATTTAGTTGTGCAGCAACCATATTTACATTCGATTTTATCTCGACGAGAATGACCATATGCTTTCATATTATTTTATCCTCTTTTGGAATTTTAGCCATTCCTTTTCAATCACTGAATAAGGAATGTATAAAGAAACTTCAAACTCTTGCCCTGTTTTTGCTGATGTTAAAATAGTATTCCCAATAACCATACCTATAACATTACCATTATTTCCAAATACAGGACCTCCAGATTGCCCTTGTATAACTTTAGCATTAGAGGCATATACGAGAGCATTAACTTGTTCTTTTTTGTATGGCACACTTTCTATTTTAGTGTTTGATACATAATACTTTAAATTTAAATCTTGCCCTTTAGAAATAATCGTTTTACTTCCCGGACTATTTCCAACAATCGTGATATCTTCATAAGGAACACGTTCTCTCCATTTGGGAGTAAGGCTTTTACCTTTATATTTCACGAACTGTAAATCACAATTTTCAGAGCATTTATATTTGCTCCCTTGAACAAAATCAAGGTGCTTAGCTGTAACAATATAATCATCATTCCATCTTACAGCACTTCCGTATTGATTAACAGTAAAACTATTCCCATTTTCTTCAACTAAATGAGAAGCTTCTATTTTTAGATAATCATTATCTGCTAACACACCAAAAGAGATAATCATTAAAAATAAAAAGATTTTACTCAATATCCTATTCCTTATAAAATAAGCTAATAAATTTATTAAGACAATCATTATACTTCATTTTTATATTATGCACAACTTTTTTTACTCTAGGGAAGATATAAAAGGGAACATAGATAATAGACTAACTATGGAATTTTGTTATTTTAAAGGGGCCTAAGCCCCTTTAATTATTATGCAGCAATGTTTTCTCTTTCCTTTGCTCTTTTTTCTTGAGCTAATACTTTTTCTAACTTAGATTTCTCGCAGTTACACTTAGTACACATCGTTGTTGTATTGGTACCATCATCCGCTCCACCCAACACACGGGCAAGGGTATGATCATGAGTAAAAAGTATTTCTTCACCTTCTTCGTTTACTCCCCAAAGATTTAAGTGATAACTTCCTTCTGCTTGTTTTCCCTTTTTACCAGCATTTCGTTCAAAAGCAAAATAAGAAGCTTTCAGACCGCAACATGAGCAAGTAGTTCCTTTTTGGAAAAAGGTTAACAAACGAAGAGAGGTTAAGTGAACTTCCACACCATCTAAAATTTGTCTTTTGCTTTTATGCCCGTTTTTAAGAGCTTCAAAAAACCCCCTTTCTTTCAGATAATCAACCTGAACACCGATTGCACTCATGGTTTCTTCAATGCTAATTTTTTTCAATCTGTCGTATGCTTGACCTGACATTTTGCAATCCTCTTAACTTTTCGTGTTTAGTGATTATAGTATAAATCTTTGTTCTTGCATAGCATTATTATTTAAAAATAAAAACACCTCCGAAGAGGTGCTTAAAATTTTACTACGCTTTCATCAGTTGCTCGTGGACTATTATGATAAACCTGAATCTCATTCCCATCGCTAGTCTTTATACTGTAAAGAGCTTCCTGTTTTATAGCATTCCTGATTTTTCTGCTTATTACTTCTCCTGTTCCATGAACTACAGTATTATTATCCTTTATTGTGTATTTAACTTTATGACCTATATCAGGAAGGTTCCTTTTTGCTTCCTGCTCATGATACAGATTTGTGTAAATATGATTTCTTTTAATATTTCCCATATTGGCAATTTGAGCATTTTTACTCACTCTTTTATTGTCTAAAAGAAAAATTGTATCTTCTGGTTTCTTTCCATAAAAACTATGAACCGGATAATACTCACCATTTTCACATTCTATAGCATAAAGCCTGTGGCTTCTAAATAAATTTTTTCCGGGTTCTACTATTTTTACATCCCTTACCTTACCAACACCCGCAACAATCAAATCGTCTTTTTTAGTAGTAAACTTAACTTTATCCCCAATACGAGGAACAGTTTCTAACATTTCTTCATCAGTAATGTAAACAACTTCTTTTTTCAAAATATCTGTCATAATGACTCCTATTTTAATCCTGTAATTTTTATTGAGCCTGTTTTCAGATTGTGCTCAACCATAACCGTTTTATAGGGTGTATCAATAATAAGACTTGCCTCATCCTCTTTCGCCTTACCATTAAAAATATGGATAGTCCATGCATCAATAATAACATAACCCATATCACTATAACCATTATCTTTCATCATTTTTATTTCTTTTTCGTAATCATTATCTTTATAAATATTTCCCACTACGATTTCATCATCCTTCATCCAAACATGAAGATCTTGATGTCCTACAAAACATCTGGATATATTATGTTTCGCCCATTGTTTTATTTCTAATACCTTCCCAAGTTTAGAGCTTATGCTTGGAGCATTAACATCAACTTCTGGAGAAAAACTTCTCATAACATTAGAAAAACCAATTTTCCCATTTACTCTTACTTTTGTTTTTATAATTTCTGGAACTTCTACGCATTTATGCTTACCATTAAATGGAACTATTTTTGATTCTTTTAAATCCAAACCATAATAATATACACTGCCACATTCCCGGCATGTTTTAGTTTTCATGCTACAAAGAATATCATTATTACCAATAAGTTTGATATACTCATCACTTTCATTATTTATAATACTAAAAAGGCATTGAGTAACTTTAAAACGTATAATATCTAAAGAAAAAAGCTCTTTATTTAAAATACACATATTCTCAAGCTCTTCAAGAGTATAATATCTATCATCGAAAAAGATATTATTTTTAGCTAATATGGATTCTATTTTCGATTTAAGCTCTAAGGAAATATCTTTAAGTTTTTCTATTACCCCTTCTTTTTCTGCAACTTCTTTTAAAGATATACCTTTTTGTAGATTATATTCTTTTATGAGTTCTTTAAGCTTTTCAATAAAATCAGATTTAATATTCATTTTTAACCTTATAAATAAGTGCAACCAGCTAAAGAACCATCACTTTTTTTCTGGCAATATCTGTAATATTGTGGATTATCTGATTTACTTCCTTCTGCTTGAGGAGTGTAACTCAATACATAATTGCCACAATCATAAAAAGTGGATTTATCGTTTGAAACAACCACCTCACACACTTTTCTTTTTTCTTCATTTGATGAAGAAGCAGCATCTGCAGCGGCACTTAAAATAATTGCTGAAGCCCAAGACTGAAAGGACATCATTAAAAAAACAATAGCAATAACTTTTTTCATTATTCAATTACCTCAACATAAGGAACCTGTTCGAAATTGTAAGTATTATCACCTGCTCCAAAAGCTACAACATCTTCGAGAGACAGATGCTTAGTGTTATTATAACCATCAAGCAAAGAGTCAAGGTGCATTTCATCATCCTTACTTATATCATGAATAAGTTCTTTAATCATTTTTAACTGCATTTTACTAATACAGCCAAGCACTTTACCTGATGTGATTTCAGTGATCTGGAATGCTGTTTTCATTTTTTATCCTCTATGTTAATTTCAATCATTATAGCATTTAGCTTTATCTTGCACAATATTTTTTTACATTATTGAATTTATAGCCGGATATGTTTTAATAATAACATTAAATAAAATATAGGATGTAAAAATGTTAATAAGAAAAAATATTCATGGACAAATATTGTCAAAAGAAGTTGTAGGCAATGAGTATGAATACAAAATAGCCCATAAAGATAGAATTTATACCGTATATTGCCCTCAAGAACCTCAATATGATTTTAATTATAAAGATAATGTATATTTAGTTTATAAGCGTTCATCTATATTATGGGGTAAAAAAATTGCTGTATTAATGACTAACAATTTAACAGAAATAAAAATAAAATCAGGTAAGTCTTCTAATATTTCCGCCTTGCTTGATACAGGAATATTATTGTCCCTATTGTATTTAGTATCTAAGTTATTTTCTGCTTATATAAATCATGTAGTCTCAGATGAAATAGTTTCTAAATCAGAAGTTTTATTTTCTACTGTATTTATGTTATTTTTCTTTTGGTTTTTATTTCGTTCATTTATTCTCTTTTTTAAAATTGGAAAAGATGCATCCTTATTTGATACTTTATTTAATGAAGAGTGTATGAATAATGAAAAACTTAAAGTATACAACAAATATATTAAAGATAACTTTTCATTAACAGAGAGAGTTATTAATAAAAAGTTAACAGAAGAAGAAAAAATACATCTTGAAAAAGCAATAGATACAATGGATTATTCATCTACTGAAAAAGTATTAATCAGTGATATTATTTCTAAACCTGTTATATCTATACGAGATATTAAGAATATAGAACTCAATAAAATGAAAAAAGAGTTTGAAGCCAAAGAAATTCTTTATAAAAAATAAAAGCCTCGCAAGAGGCTTTTTTACTTAATCTAATTGTCCTGACAGACCTTTAATATTACATCGTTCCGCAGTAGAAAATCCATAAGCATCATTCATTTGTTTATATTTTACTATACCATCTTTAACCTCAACAATTTCTTTAACTGGCTCATTGGTAATATGCTGACCTCTTTCAGTCAGACAGGTAATATAATAACGTGCTCCTTCATTGTAATATTTTACCTCAAATTTACTATCAGCATGAGACATTCCAACAAAAGAAAAGAATACTAGAAAAGCAATAATATATTTTTTCATATGATTTGATTCCTTTTTGATTTAAAATTCAACTGTGATAACACCGTTATTTTGACTGATTTTGTAATTTTCTTTATTGCTGTTATTTTTTAAATCTTTGATAATTTTCTCTGGTTTAATAGCACAGTATTGCTGGCTACAGCCTTCTGATGGCAAAATAGTTAAACTTACTTGTATTTGACCACTTGTGGTTTCAGCGGTGACATTAAAGCTAAAAATAACAAGCATCAGGGTAAGTAAAGTCATTAATCTTTTCATTTTATTCCTCATTCATTAAATAAGATTTTCTACTTCTTTTTTAAACGCTAATAATTGACTTTCCTTACCTCTTACTTTGAAAATCCCATACTCAAAAAACCAACCTTTTTTGATTTTAAAATCTAACTCTAAATCAAAATGCTTTGCTACTTTTTCAATCAGTGATTGAAAACCTGAATTTTTTAAAACATTGTATTCCATACCCCATGTACCAATACGTTCCTGTTTTTGTACTTTTTGTCTTTCAAAAAGTTCGCCATCAAGTAATGTTGTATTCATTTTATTTTCTCTTACTGTTTCAAAGTAAGGGTATTTTACCATACCCTTAACTTGTGCACAACAACTATTTACCAAACCTTCACGGTTAAACCAAAGATTTCGCTAAGAGCTTCTGATGCTTCTTCTATGACTTCTTTTACGTTATCACTATTACTTTCTTTTTCTTTGTTGAACAATTCAATAATCTTTTCTTGGTTCGCTTTTTTGTATAAAGCTGACCAGAATTTATTACGTTTTAAAGATTCTTCAACATTTTCGATAGCATTATCTAAATGCTGATTAACATGATCGGTAATCATTTTAAACAGTTCATCTTTTTTATCTTTAGAAATTTTAAGCTCCAAACCTTCTACAGAAGTAACAAGTTCGTCATCCTTAACTTTCCATTCATTATTTTTATCAAACTTCATTGATTTAACTTCTTGTGATTTTCCTTTATTCAACAAAGAATAAAACTCTGCCACAGAATCTTTTTCTCCATCATGAAACTTAATATCAAAAGAAAAAACCAATTCATTATTATCATCAATATAAGCTTCGTAAGCTAATGAATTTTTTAAAGCTCGGACAGCAGCGAAAATATAACCAAGATCTTGCTCTTTTTTTAGCAGTGTTAACCATTTATCAAAATCAATATTGATTTCTTGCCCTCTTATCTCTTTCAATAAATGAAGATCCATCCAACTAAACTTAAGAGAATCAATAAAAGGAGCAACATCGGAAACAAGAATCAGACCTTCTGTCACCTTTGTTGACACCTTCTTCGGATCACCAAAACCAAAAGATTCATAAATAATCATATTTTTACCATAGTAGTTAGTTTGTTGTCTCATTATAACTTATTCACTAATGAAGTACAATGAAAAAGCTCCCGCAGGAGCTTAAATCACCATACTTTGACTTTTTTCAACAGTAGATAGTCTTCAACTAGGTTTTCTAATTTCTTGAGATCATAACTTTCACTATCAGAATCACGTTCTAAAGTAAAAAGCTCATTTACAACATCTGTTAAGAATTTTTTAGTATCTTCGGTATTATAGAACTTTTTAAAACCTTCAATATTAGAAAGCACTTCATCAAGTTCTTTTTCAGCATTATCTAAATGCTCTTTAACATGATCTGAAATCACTTTGAAAATTTTAGAGGTAAAATCTTGAGTAATGATTACACTAACTTCACCTTCGATACTTACCAAGGAACCATCTATTAATGCCCAACCAGTCTTATAGCGTTGTTCACTAAAAGAACGAAGCCTTTGTTCACCGCTTTTATTTAAATCTTTCAAATGATTATCAATTAAAGCAATATGCTCTTCTTTAGTTTTAGCCTTCCAAAATGTAAGATGTAAAAGGTCACATTTTTTATTATCAAAAAAACATTCACGATTAACAAAATTTGAAAATACTTTTATTGCTTCATTAATTAGTTCTAATTTTTCCTGTTTTTCAATTACACTCAACCATTTTTTAAAATTAATATTTAAACCGCATTCCTTATCCAAATAATAAATACTGATAAGATTTTTTGATGATAAGAAAAGAGAATCTATGCAGGGAGAAATATTCGATACTTCTACATAACCATTCAATACAAATGGTGATACATTGTTTTTACTTTGATGGTTTACAGGATTGTTAATCTTCATTATAGACTCCTTTAAATTATATGAGATAGTATATCAAAATTCTCTGTTTTGCACAAATACTTTATATATATTTTCGATTTTATCATAACTCTTATGATATCATATTATAAAACAATTTAAGGATGCCTTATGTCATATGAATTAAAACTTGAGCTTAAAGCAGATGCCCCAAAAGAAAAGATTTTAATAACATTAGAAGAACAATTTAAAGATTTTGATTTCTGTATTCGATTTGATACTTTTGATTCAGGAATTATTGCAGTATATTCCTCTATGGCTAGTGAACAATACGCCTCTTTATATCAATGCCTATACTATGTCGCTTATCAATATGGCAAACGTATGATTGATTTATCTAGATTAGAATATCTTCCTTATTATTATCATGACGATTCCTTAAATCTTATTGTAGATCAACTTTCTCGTATGTATTATGGCGATACAGAATTTGTTTATTTAATAGATAAGGATGGTTATGAAAAGGTTGATATCTCAGAATTTGCTAATAATGATTTTGATAACTTCATAAAACAACATGGCGAAGATAAGATTTATGACTATGCTTTAGATTGCACTGAAGTTGAAACTCACGATAATTTTACTTTAATCCAAAACGTTGAATATGGATTTAAAATACTTAAAGAGTTTATGTTAAAATGTAAAGATTTTTAATAAATAAAAAGGCTCCCGGAGGAGCCTTTATTATGCTTTTGCTTGTTCTACTTCATCTTCCATTTCTTCATCTTCCATTTCTTCATCTTCGTATTCATGAACTTCTTTATTTCGGTCAGGCTCAAAATAAATATACTTAATATCAGGGAATGATGCTTTTAGACTATCCTCTACGCGGTTTGTTGCATCAACAAGTCCAATTTCACTACCTGTTTTATGCATTTCTGCCTGAACTAAAACAATGATTTTTTCACCCCACTGTAGAGAAACTAAACGATATAATGTTTTAATTTCTGGTCGGGATTTAACAAACTCTTCCATAGCTTCATTTTTTTCAGGACTTGCTGATTCACCAACAATTAAGCTTTTAATTTCACTAATAACAAAGATAGCTACCATAATAAGTAAACCACCTACCATCATGCTACCTACAGCATCCCATCTTGAATCACCCGTCACATAGGCAAGGCAAAGGGATAACAACGCTAATAAAAGACCACTAATTGCCGCAATATCTTCACCCGTTACAATCAACATTTCTGAAGATCTCGTTTCTTTAAACCACTTAAATAAACTTTTACCTGCTCTTTCCTTTTGAATATGCTTTAACGCACCTCTAAGAGCATAACCTTCCAAAGCAATAGATGCCAATAATACTAAAATAGCATAACCGACATATTCAAGTGGCTCTGGATGAATAAAGTGCTCAAATCCTTTATATACAGAAAACGCACCACCTACAAGAAGTAGCATCATACCTACAAGCAATGAATAGAAATACATTACTCTTCCATGACCCAATGGATGTTCTTCGCTCTCTGGAGCTTTAGCTTCTCTTAAACCTAACAAAAGTAGTAATTGGTTGGCACAGTCAGCAAATGAGTGAATAGATTCTGCTAACATCGCTCCCGAACCTGTCATTACTGCAGTGATTGTTTTGATAATCGCAATACTAAAGTTTGCGAATAATGCTCTTAAAATTGAACCTACTGGACTACCACTAGCTGAATCAGCTTTCATTTTTTCCTCTTTAAAGTTACGTCAATGTTTGACAAGATATATAATACCAACATAATAGTTCCTTTACAATGATTTTTTTCATTATTTTTAGATAATGCTTTTAACAAAAATGACCCCGAAGGGCCATTTTTTATTAACAGACTGTTTATTTTTCAATCTTTTTAAGATACCTATACATTGATTGTAAAGCTACATCCATTGTCATAGAAAGAACGTACATCATACTTCCTCCATCTGCATAGACAACATCTCCATTTTTAATAGTTAATACCTTATTCCTCAACGATAGTTGATTATTTTTTAATTTTAAATCGAAATCTTCCCTACTTTTTATACTTCCGTTTATTTCTTTATCAATAAAATAAATGGATAGATTATTATTATCTTCATTAAAAAGGAATGTACAGTTTTGATCGTCAATTACTAAATTGTCATTCTCAATCCATACATAGTTATCCGCATCATTGAAATCAAAAGGATGTTCTTTTGTATAACCCATTTTTTCACAGAACAATTTTATGGTTCTTTTTTTCCTGATAAAGTCTTCTTTTTTACCTTCAAAAAAGATATTACTATCTTGTCCTAAACTTTGATAAAACTCATCCGAATATTTTTCAATTTCAATATAATTATGTAAGAAATGAACATAATCCTGTATAAGCCAAAGATTAGGGCTAGGCCAAATTTCATTACAGTCAACTTCTTTTGTGTCTATCTCAATTAAATCCTTCTCTAAAGATTTTATAAATTTTTCATCCGCATGATTATTATTATTTTTTATCACATCAATAAAACTTTTTAATTCTGCTTTCATTTCAGCACGACTTTTTTGATATGTTTTTTTAAATACTGACTTTAAAGAAATATCACGATTCATTTCTGTTGCATCAACTATACGTGATTTTATATAGGATATGTCATCTTTTATATTATTGGGATTAACTTCCTCTACAAACACATCAATATTACCATATTGATTTTTTATAAAAATATAACATAAATTTGAATCTTCATTAATGATGTATTTCACCTCTATATCTTTAATTTTTAATAGAGGAAATAAGGCTGAATGAGAAAAAAACTCATCACTTTTATTTATTATTACGCTACGAAAATCATTTTGTTTATTTATCGCATCATATAGGAAGTTAGTATTTTGCATTAGGTTAATATTCCTTAAATATTTTCATCAGTATATCATGAAATTTGTATATCAATTAAAACAATAAAAACAGCCTCGTGGGAGACTGTTTTTATTATCTATATTTTTTAAACTTTATTAAATAACAATAAATCTTCACAGAAATCTATTGCATTATTAAGAGCTTTCTCTCGCGTATCTCCTCCATCACAACTAAGTGGTAGCGGTTTTTTATCTTTCAATACATTAATAAAGTACTCAAGAGCTTCTATCCATTCTTTATTTAAAATCCAGTCTCTTTGCTGTTTATAGAATGATACTATCAATAACTTCTCTTCTTTGTCTGATACTTCAGGAAGATCTTCAATATAAAGATTAGTTTGATGGTAAACAAACCCTTTTTCTCTTTCATCATAATCAAAACCACCACCATTTCTTAATAAAGCTGCTGATATCATTTCAAATTTAGAGCAAGAGCATAACGTATTCTGATAACGTAGCTGATAATCAAAAGATTTTATATTTTCAGGATAAATGATTTCATCCATTAAACCTTCTTTTTCCAAAATATAAGCAACAGTGCTCAAAATAAGTACAAAACCATTCATTAAACCTTTTTTATCTGCATAAACAGCTTTACCATTTACACATTTTAAAAGCATATTTTCAAATGGTCGCTCTTTCAAAGCACCTGATTTTATTTGTTCTATAAATTTCTTCTTACTCAATTTATTACTGTCTGAATAAATATTAACACCATCTTTATCTAAAGTGATCCCATATCTCCAATCAAAATCTTGAATAAATAAAACATCATCTTTTACAAATGTTTCATAATGAAAAAACTGCGACTTTGACGTTAAGACGGAAGATACTTTTTCCAATTTAATAGATAATCCCTTTAATGCTTTTTGAATAAAACCTAAATCTTCGGATATAGATTCTTCATATAATGGCTCAATATAAAGTTCTTCTCCTGAAAATATACTTAACTCTTTATAAAAATTAGATGTCTTATCAATATAGTTAGAGCAATTAAATAAACATTTTTTTAATCCATCTTTCAATAAAGCTGTTTTATTTGCTTCTCCATTTTCATTATCTTCGCATTTATGTTTTTTATCAATTTCTTTTAATAGTACTTTTGGAGAGATTCCAATATTAAAATCAGCCTCAAAGATAGAAAATATAAAATAATGACTGGATTCATATGAATCCAGCGGATTATCTAAAGAATCTTTTAAGGTTTTAATATTAGGATTCTTATTAGATTTCGTAGAGAAAATAGAAATCTTTCTTTTTTCTCTTTCTAAAATGATTATGTATTTTTCTGAACTATTTCCTTTAAATGATTTAACATTTTCTTCAATATCAACAACTTTATCACTTGACCATAATTTAATAACAGCTCGACCAAGACTATTGTAATAATCTTCATTATTTAATACTGTATTACGTAATAAGCTTTTTTCATTTAACCAAGATTCAATATTCATTTTTATCCTCTGTTCCGTGAACCCAATTTATACTATTTTATTTTTTAAGAGCTTTTAATTTCTTATTTAAGTATTTTACCATTGAGGTATATTCATTTTTCTGCCTTTCTTTATCATTATTAAAAGCTTGAGATAATACTTCATTCTCATTAAATATTTTAACTAATTTCTCAAAAGCATTTAACCATTCAGTGTTTAAATATGTTATTTTATCTAACATAAATTTTGCTCCAGATAGAGTATAAATCTTATCGTCCAATTTATTATCTGTTTCTGTTTCTGTTTCTAAATCTTCAATATAGGAAACATCCCTATAACAAATATTACCTGATTCCTCATTATAACTTTGACCTGCACCAATGAGTAAAAATGTATGGAATATAAAATCGATTTCTTTCTTTTTATACTTTGTGAAAAAGTATTTTCGCTGATAATCATAATCTGTTATATCGGTTTTATAATCAGGTGAGCCAAGACCTTCTGAAACCATAACGTAAGATGAACTTTCGATATCTGAAAGGAATACGTTCATAGGCAGACCACCATCGGCATACTCAACCTCGCCATTTTTAACAACAAGAATAGCGTGCTTGAAAAAATCTACACTGTTATTTTTTAATGCTGCTTTAAATCTTTCTTCTTCTTTACTCTCTTCAATATGAATAGTTTCAAGATAATAAACGGTAAAATTATCTTTATCACCTACAAAGAATAATGTGCAGTTTTGATCGTCTAGCAATAATACATCATTCTCCATCCAGACATGATTATCTAGGTCATTAAAAGTAAATGGTTCATCCTTTGTAAACTTCTCTTTTTTACAAATAGATTGGAAGAACTCTCTTTTTACTTTTATATCTTCTAAATGTTTGGATGCTTCATTTTTTGCTTCAACCATTAATTCTTTGAAGAAATCATCACTATACAATTTCATTCCAGTCATAGTATTTAAGAATTTATTAAGACATACAATTTTATAAAGGTAATAACAGGTCTCAACATCTTTTGATGTTTCCTGTTTTTTCATTTCTGTAAAGTTTTCAAGCATTTCTTCTACATCTTTTGAATCTTTACCTTCTTGTTCTAGTTTGTTAACAAGAGCTTCCATTAAATTTAGCATTTCATCAGAATAAAAATTATGGGTTGTTCTTTGGTTGCTGATTACCAATGGAAAACCATAAATTTTGTTCTGTTTAGCTTTCAGGTTACTCAGCCCATAACTTAATAAATATTCTACAGTTTCATCTTTATCATCTTGTTTATGACGAACCATATAAGCTTTAATAGCATTGCCTTTATTTAACTTTTCCAGAACATAGATAAAGTCAGTAGTATCAAAATATTTAACTTCTCTGATTTCGTCAGAATAAAGATTTGTCATGAGAGTTTTGTCAAAAAGAGTATAGAGAGAACTAATCATATCATCTCTGAATGATTTTTCTTTATTGATAGCATTTTGAATAAAATGAGTTTCTGACATTATAAGTTCCTTAAAGTTTATATTTTTTCTATTATATCTTAGACCTTTATGAGTAACAACAAAAACCACCCGGAGGTGGCTTTAATCTTTATATTTCCATTTATCTGGAGTATAATACACGTAGCTTGTACCAGCAAACCACAAATTACCAATTCGGTATAGTTCTGCTTCTTCTCCGTGAGGAGAAATCGTTTTTACTATTACATTTTCTTCTGGTAGTTCTTGATGTGGAGATTTCCAATTAGCCATACAAACCTCTTTTCAGTTTACTTGTTTTTTATCCTTAAAAATCACTTTAGAGTATTTTTTTGATTCGGATGAAAAAATAGGTTCAATATATTTAATACCATCCTCACTATATGAAGATTGGCAAATACCAGAGATATTATTTTCATCACAAAAAGAGAACATTTTTTCAATCAATACTCTTGCAATTCCACGACCTCTAAATGATGGATCGACACCAATATTCATCATTGCCCATTGGCAATCAGGATATCCACTCCATCCTTTTTCGTAATATGAAAGGCAGAGTAGCCCAATAGCTTTTTCGCCATCAATTACAGCAAAATACAAGTTTTCACCATTAAACGAAGCATCAAAGTAAGGAACATTTTCGTTAAATAAATCATCATATAACTCATATGCTTCTTTTACTTCGCCTTTAAATGTCATTTTTAATGATTTAGAAAAAACTTGTACATTTAACATGTTTTTAAGCTCTCTTGTTTACAGTAGAGCTATTATAACAAACATACACATCATGCACAAGTTTTAAAATCCATCCTTGGATTATTTTTTATCCTATCATCTGTATGTTATTTTCAATCATTTTCAATTTATCTAATGCTAATTGTCTAGATGATATAGCTTTATCTTTGTCTTCATAAAATACTGAATAATATTCATTTTCTTTAAACATTTTAACAAAATACTTAAAGGCATCGAACCAATCTTTATTCAATTTCTCAACTTTTTCAATACTAATAAATTCTGGCTGATAAACTATTTTATGTGATGGTTTTTTATTTATACGACTATTTTCTTCTTTCCTTAAAGTTTCTAAATATCCAATATCACTATATTCAAAACAACCTTTTTCGCTATTATAATCGGCACCCCCACCTAAAGTGAGGAAGGTATGCATAAGAAAACTTAATTCATTCATACCATATTGAGTATAGAAATAGTCTCTTTGATATTCATAGCTATAAATATCTTTATCATATTTTACCTCTTCTAACCCTTTATTTCTCATAGCTTCTACTGAATATCTGATATCTAATTTAAATACATACATCAATGAACTATCAGAGGCATAAATTACTTTTCCGTCTTTAACAACAAGAACAGTATGTTCGAAAAATACATCTTTTTTATCATTCAAATGATTATTTAACTTAGCCATTTCATCTTCAACAGAACTATATTCAGTATGAAGGAAATAAACAGTGAAGTTGTTATCATCATTTCCTTCAAAATAAAAAGTACAGTTTTGATCATCAAGAAATAAATTACCATCCTGAACCCACACATGATTATCTAAATCATTAAATTCAAACCTATTCTCTTTTGTAAACCCATGAGCATCGCACATTTTTTTCAAATAATTTTTCTTTACAATCCAATCACTCAGATATTTAGCACTAATCTTTGTTGGCTCATCAGCTAAGGATAAATAAAAATCATGAGAATATTCTTTCATACCCACATATTTAGATAACAATTTGTTATAATTTAAGATAGCATCAATACTCGAACTTGTAAGTAAAGCATTAGAGAGAAAATCTTCACTATTCGTTTTTGTATACTTAATGACTTGTTTTACTTTTTTTATCATTTCTTGATTATTTTCTTCTTCAAATTTAGTCAACATAATATTAAATTGTTCAAGAATATCTTCAACACTATGTTCTTGTTCAAAAAGATTAATCGTCATCACTTTTTCAAAAGAATAAATCTCATCCTTCTTTTCTTTCATACATTGAATACCATAATAAAGATGGTCAAGATCTTTTTTATCTTTTTCAAAATCATGAATCATTTCCCAATATACATTGATCACTTTTCCTTTTTTCTCAAAAATATAAAAATAGTCATTTTCAGGTAAGCGAATATATTTTACTTCCCTAATCTCATCTTTATGAAGGGGGAATAATAGATGATCCGATTCAAAAAATTTAATCGTCGCTTTTTTTACATCTTCACAGAAATCTTTATTTTTATTAATAGCTATTTCTGTATAGTTAACTTTATTCATCTGGATTCCTTATTATTGTCTATAAAATATTGAAACATTATAGCAGTTTTTAAAATGCTTTACTATACTTTTTTATCGTATTAACTCTTTGTTTTTAGTGATAATTTAAATTAATGAAAAGTAGTATAAAACTAGCTTTTTTATATAAAAATATGGTAAAATACTTAAAACAATAGGAGAAAAAGATGACAAATATTAAACTAATTTGCACTCATTTAATTACGGTTGGCACAGTAGAAATGTTTGAAAAAGCACCTGATTGGGCAACTCATCTTGTTAGCTTTAATGGAAGTAAATATTTTACAGATACAGCAAATCCTGAACCTCTTACTCGTTATTCTAAAGCGGCTCATCCATATAATGAAGGACACTTTAATGAGCATATGTTTAAGTCAAAACATAAGTTTATCGTTGAAGCAGCTAGGATTAATCAAAAACAAAATTCTTGGGATGGTGAAGGAAGACCTCAAGTTGGTCAAGTTTGTGTTTTAGATTCTGATATCAATGTTGTCATTCTTGGGAAAACTAAAGATATTTTCAATAAAACAGTTTACACTGTTCAGGATGTAGATAGTCATGAAATTTTCATCGCTCGTTCCGATGAGTTTATGCCTTATTATTCTGATCGTGATTTAAAAGATCGTGAAGTTCTTATAGAAATATCAAATATTCTTAGAAAAAGTGTTGATGATGAACAAGTTTTGAAAATGTTCAGGCTTTTTAAGGAAAAGTCTTAATGACGGCTCCATGAGCCTGTTACTATGATTAATATTTTTTACTTAAATATAAAAAAGCGGCATTGCCGCTTTTTATTTATACAGTAAAACTTTTTTATAAAGTATCTGCACTAGATACTAATATATCGACTAATGCTATTAATGCTTTATCTTGACCAGATTTATCTATATTATTTGTCAGCTTTTCTAATATCCAATGCATTATTTATCTCCACATTTTTACTATTTTTCTCTAAAAGATGATCGTAGACACCAGAATAATCTTCATTTCTTTGAGAATGTAAACCAATCATAGGAAAATCCTCATCTTCTACTTTTTCATTATCATCTTTAAAGTGTCGCATTTTTCTGCTCCTTTTTTATTGGATCTGTTTGAGATACTATTTGCTTAAACCTTTCTAAATCAACCTTATCATTCATTAGGTAACGATTTATATTAAATATATTAGCTGTTTTAACATTAACTGGATAACTATAAACACCGAATCCAGCAATATAACCATTTTTCTTTAAAGCTTCAATTAACTCTTTATTCTTTTTCCCATACGGATAAACATAAATAGGAACGAATTTTCCAGTAGTTCTTATTATTTGAGCTTTACTTGTTTCTACATCATGTTCCGGGAACCCAAGAAAATCTTTAACAAAATGGGTGTGCGAATGATTAACAAACGTAAAGTTATCTGCTCCATATTTCTCTATATCATCCCTTTGCAAATATGTCCTATTTTTAAACGTCTGATATTCTGTTATTAAGGCAAACATTGCTGGATAATTATATTTTTTTAATACTTCCATCGCTGCTTTTTGTGTAGCCCAACCATCATCAAATGTAATTATTACACTTTTAGGTGGCAAAGCTTTCTTTTTTGTTATTGCTTCTACTAAATCCATCGCAGGAACAACATTATAATTATTTTCGTAAAGATACTCCATTTGCTGCTTAAACAACTCAGGTGTTGTATTCATGTCATTTTTATAATGTGCAATTTGATGATACATTAAAACAACCGATACATCTTTAGCCTGAGAAAACATTGTAAAACTTGCCAAACATCCAACTAACATCCATTTTAAAATTTTCATTCTTACCCTTATTTTTTATATTTATTTATAATAACCAATTCCGTTTTCACGACACCAAATTGAGAGAATATTTGCTTCATGAGGTTTTAAAGATCTGTTAGCAAAACCTCTTGCTTGCACTATAGTATAAGAACTCCCCACTTCAATAGTTGCAACTCTTTTTTCTTCCGCATACCCCCAAGGAGTATTAGGACGTACTTTTAATGACCAAATAGAACAACTATTATTGATACATTTGGCACGATAGCTATAAACACAATGGTGCATTTTATTACCTTCTTCTGCTAAGGCTTTACCTTGCAGAATTTGAGTAATAGTCCAAACCACCTCATTTCCTTTTTCATCTTTACGAATATATTCTCCATTAGGAATATCAAACCCCTTCCAAGAATAACCAGAATGCTCCTTGATGCGACGAAGCTCATAGTGCCAATCTTTAACCCTTTCCAATAGAGTCTTAATAGTGAAACCTTGACCAAAAATAGAAAAGTCTCTATTTTCATTTTTCTTACTTTCCAAAAAATCTAAAATATCATCGAGCTGCTCAATACTTTCTGGAATATTCGTTGAGAAGAAACGAGCACAATCACGCCAGAATACGTTATCTTTTGGCTTTTTACCAAGCTTAGAACGAGCAATACGGAAAGCAATACCATCACTAGCACCAGCACATATAGCTGTAGCATAGTAAATAGCTTCATTAATAGTCAATGGTTTTATACATGCCATGAAAACATGCGTTTCTTTTTTAGTCATAAATTCTTTTAGGTATTCTTTATGAAGAGAACCACCTGTTCCTGCACAAATATACCAATCATGACATTCTGTTCTGATGATTTTGTTATTATTCCTATTACCACCATATGGACGATTATTTTCTTGTTTATACCAAACCTGCTCTAAAATTTTAGGAACTGGATATTTTACAAACAAATGCTTAACCATTTCAAGACGTTGCTTGATACGGTCAGATGAGCGGGTTTTTAACTTAAAATCACATACAGGACGTATGCATTTTACCAAAATTTCATTAGGGAAATCATGCTCTATAGGAGATACTTCTTTTTCTTTTTCCTTAAGTTTTTTTCCATGATGAGAAAGCATTGCAAGCTCTTGCTCTGCTTTAATGATTTTTTCAGCTTTTGTTAGCTTAGACATTTCTTTTCCTCGAAAATTTTATGCTTCCATCATAACCTTTATCCATATAAAAAACAATCAATTTTATATAAAATTTTTAACTTGCCGTAAAATCATGCTCAACTCCACCTACACATGTTTGACAACTCCACCACCTAAATCATGAAAACAGTTCCATCGTTTTCTAAGGAAGTGGTTTTACGATATTTTTGAATAATTTTCATAATAAGATGCAACATAATCACATACTACTTTTATTGTTCAAAAATATTGACTTATTTTTTTATAGAAAACAAAGTTATTTTATTGTGTTACTTGATACCTTTGATATGATTAATTATAATAAAAACAAAGCAAGGAATCTTTAATTGAAAACTGTCAAACTATATCATGATGATTGCTTAAAAATCATGGAAACTATTCCAACAGCAAGCATTGATCTTATTTTATGTGATTTACCTTATGGAACAACTCAAAATGAATGGGACACTATAATTCCTTTTGATTTATTATGGGAACAATATATGCGTATTAGTAAAGGCGCTATCGTTCTCTTTGCTGCGCAACCTTTCACATCGCTTCTTATCAGCTCTAACTTAAAATACTTTAAATATGATTGGGTATGGGAAAAAACAAAAGCTACGGGCCATTTAAATGCTAAAAAACAGCCATTACGAAATAAGGAAGATATTCTTGTATTTTATAAAAAACAACCTACCTATAATCCTCAAATGAGTAAAGGTGAGCCTTATAAAAATAAAACAGGAAAAGATATTAATGGTTCGTCATCTATGACAGCATCTTATGGTAAGTATACCAATAAAAGAAATGAAAATACTGGTTTTAGATATCCAAAACAAATACTTAAATTTAACACTGTACAAAGAAATACATTACATCCTACTGAAAAACCTGTTCCATTATTAGAATACCTTATTAAAACTTATACTAATAAAGGAGACGTGGTTCTTGATAACTGCATGGGGTCTGGTAGTACTGGTGAAGCAGCTATTAATCTTGATAGACAATTTATTGGAATAGAACAAGAACTTAAGTTTTTTACTAAAGCTTTAATAAGAATAGATAATGCAAGATTAAAAAAATAAAGCCCTTCGGGGCTTTATTTCATTTACTTGACAATTTATTTCTAATAAACGCTTGCAGATTTAATCCTGCTTTATCCGCTTCATCTATTAGATATTGATATGTTTCTTCTGGCAATCTAACACTTATGTTCACCATACCTAAAGCTTTATCAATCTCTTTTTTTTCTTTTTGCGATACTACTTCAACATATCTTTCATCACATCCTAACTCTCTACTTTCCCAAGGGCATAATTCTTTTTTCATAAATAACTCCTCTGTTATTGAGTATGTAAAGCTTTTAAAACTAACAGATTTTATGAACGCCCTTAAAATCACTTCAAAACCTACTATACCACCTTCTTTTATTGAATACAATCAAAATATGACAAAATAATATACTAACCCTTTTGATAAATACAAACACGAGATATCTTTTTAAATTTTAATATATTTAATTCTTACCACGTTACTTCTTTAAATGCAGATGTTATTTAAAAATAATCAAAACTTAATTCCCAAATGATCATTATAATATTTATCTTTTTCTTTAGTTTCTGCTCCCCTTAAACCATCATATTTTTGACTTAACTGAACGATTTGATCAAAAGTGATATAGTTATTATATGTAGATATACTATCACCTCCAGAATATATATCACGATTTCTGTTTTCTAAAGGAATATCAATGAGTAATTGGCTAAAACCATGACCAATTTTAAATATTTCTCTTAGCTTTTTAGTTTCTCCATTTCTATAATATACTTTCATCTGCTCTATTTGCTTATTGTAATTACCAATAATTTTATTTTCGTAAAATTTATTAGCTTGATTACGATTTTTTATCTGTCTGTATTCTTTCCATACGTTTTGATCTATAAAATAAGTATTTGGATCATATCCATTTTCAGTTAATAATTTTCCTAAATTATTAAAAATAACATTTCCAGCATATACACTACCAAACTCTGAAGCATTAGAACTTAACATTAATACTGAATTTCTAAACTTATCTAAATCTTTTTTATCGTTTATTTTTAGATCTTCGTACAAATCTATTACTGATTTCTTTTTCACTGCCTCACTTGCTGATAACCCCCTTGCATTATAAGCAATGCTTTCTAATGTTTTATTAGCATCAGCATATCTATATTTCATTTGTAGCATACTATTTAATCCTTTATTCTCGCCAAACAAATGATTAAAAGTGATATTTTCATCTTGCATATACATATTTCCAAATAGTCTTAAATCTTCTTTAAATTGACTATCTGTATACGGAACTTCATCTATTTTAGCCTTAAATGTTTTATAGTTTTCTAATTGACTATAATAGTTTGTTTTATATTCTATTGTGTTATTTACTTGTACTACTTGGCTGGCAACGACGGAAAGTTCCCATCCAGTAGTGAAAATAAAAGGAATCATAAAAGCTAATAGGATACTTTTCTTAAATCCTCTATTTATTTTATGATTAGTTTTTGTTTTTATTTTATCTTTAGTTAGTATCATTATGCTTTCTCTTTTATCTTTTATATTTTATTTAAAACCAATAGAATAAATTCATGTTTTCATAGTATTGTCTATTTTCTTGGTTTACTAAGCCTTGCATTTCACTGTATTTTAAAACAAGAGGGCTTAGATTTATATATCCACTTATGTGTCCAGAAAGACCTTTATTCATATTATTAAAATATAACCCTTTTCTTTCGAGCGTAGGAGCGTTTTCTATCATTACTTTACTGTAAGCATTACCTATTTTAAAAACTTCTCTAAGTTTGTCATAATCTTTATTCTTGTAATAACTTAATAGGGTTTTCATGTTAGCTTCACCTATTCTCTTTTTTTCTTCATAAAATCTTTCCCTTGATTCTTTAGATTTTTCGAAATCCCTATTTTGATCATATATTTTTTCTTCCTCAAGGTTTTTACTTATTAAATTTGTTGGAACTGAATATAAATCAGCAGAAAATCCTTTACTTAGAGTATATTCTCTAATATTATTTAACTCATCTTTTATTAAAGGATAATTTATAACATGATTATTACTTCCCATCATAAATGTAGAAGATAATATTCTATTAAACTTTACCACGCCCCCATTTTTATCATTTAATAGTTCTTTATATATTCCTGCTTTTTTATAGGGGTTATAACCATTATTATCATTTGGATTATTATCCGAATAATTCATAGAACTTGTTTCTTTTAAAAATTGTGGGAAAAACTCTTGCCTATCTAAATATTTTAATTTCATTTCAGTAAAATTATAAAATCCTACTTCTTTTGTAGAAAATACCTTATCTGAAACTGCATTATTATTAACATATAAATATTCAAATAATGATAAATCTTTTTTGAAATCATCTTCGGTATAAGGAACAGCTTCCATAGCTTTATAAAAGTTATTATAACTGTTTAAATTGTTATAATATTCTATTTTTTCTTTTACTAAATTCGATGTTTTAACAACATCAGAAGAAAGTATTACTGTATTACCCGCAACAAATAATCCACTAACAATAGCAACGGCAAATAAAGCTTTCTTCATTTTTTTTAATGGTCTTTTATTATACAGCTTTTTTATTTTTGAACTATTTATTGTTTTATCTTTTGTTAATATCATCTCAGCCTCTAATATTTTAGTAAATCATAAGATTTTCTTTTATAGTATTTTACTATAATTTCCTTTCATTCCTAAATAAACTTCTTTAGTTATATTTAGTATCATAATTATCCTTTAATAGTTTAACATTAACCATTTTTCCCCATCATAATATTTTTTTGATTCTTGGTTATAAGTTCCTTTTATTTTTGCCACCTTTCTGGCATCATCTATATAATATTTTTTAAATGATTCGCTATCTTCATCATATTTATCTTTTTCTATTAAACCTAAATCTTTCATTTTCTCTTCAACTATATATGATGGCCTTACTCCATATGTTTCAAAATTATTTTTATTTACAATATCATCAAAAATAAGTACAGAAAATCCATTTAATACTTTAAATATTCTTCTAATTTTTTCATAATTTCCATTTTTATAATATTCCTTTATTTTGTTTAAAGACTCTGTTTTTTCTTTATAAAAATCATAGTCAAGCTTATCTAGAGCTTTCATATATTCACCTTCATTTTTATAAGATTCTTTTCCACCCATTACTTTAGCAAGAGCCTTCATATATTCCTTTCGTTTATCTTTTCCTATATACAATGCATCTTCTGATAATCCCTCTTCTTTTATTAATTTTCTTATATTCTCATAGATTGTATTATCAATTAAAACAGCATCTCCCATAGACGGGTGATCACCATTAAATCTAAATAAAGCTGACCTATAAGTGGATTTTATTTTTTCATTTTCAGAGGAATAAAACGAAGTAGGTTTAAAAAAATTAGAATATTTTTTATTGCCAAAAGCTGTAATGTCAATATTTTCATTTTTAAATTTATTTGATTCATTAATCATTGATAAAAACGTTTTATCAATATTTTCATTTTTTAGAACCATTCTATCTATCATAAAATTATATAATTCATATTTCCCATATTTTACTTGCATCAGTGGAGTATTATTGTTTTCAAATATGTATCCAAATAGCTTCAAATCTCTTTGAAACTGCTGTTCTGTGTAAGGAGTATTATTTATTCTTGTTTTAAAATTATCATAGTTGTTCATTCCTGCGAAGTTATCTATACTAGCATCTATTCTGTTAGAAATATTTATACTATTGGTTAATGTAACAGAAACTTCCCAACTAAATATAGCGCTAAATAAAATAGCCCCACCAATTATACTTTTTTTGATAAAACTGCTTTTTTTAAATTTGGTTTTATGCTTCTCGTTGAGCACTGTTTTATTTTTAGTTAGTATCATACTCTACCCTCATCTTATTAAGATATGATACCTTATCTTATCTTTTAACTACAAATTTTTGATTACTTTAAATACAAAAAAAGACTGCAGGGCAGTCTTTAAATATTTAGCAATATTGAGATATTTTATAGCCCAATTCGGTTAATCCATACGAATACGGATTGGAGCTTTTATCAACTTTTAATAACTCTTTACTTTGTAAAAGATTGAGAGCAATATTAAGCTCATCACAAGTTAAGTTACACGAATGAGAAAACTTCTTTTTGTTTCCAACATTAAAGCAAACACCTACAGGTAATGGACGAGAAGATCCTTTTTCAAAATCGTATTTTTTATTGTCTAAAAATCTTACTACCGATTTTTCACCAAAACTTAACTCAATTTTTGCTTTTTTCATCTTCTTTATCAATCATATTTTGTTGAAGTCATTATATAATAGATAGTAGTCAAGCACAAGAAAATGTTTATTTTTTGATAAACACTGATTGTTCTGGAACAACTTTATTATCAATGGACTCAATTTCTCCAGAGGTTAAAAGACCATTTACAAAGCGCCAAGCATCACGATATTTTTTACATGTATGTTTACTTTCTCCATCTCTTTTTACATGATACTCTTGAGTCGTTTCGTTATATTCAAGTAGAGCTTGTTTCATACTGCTTCCTTTTTATTTAATTTTATTTTGTTTAAAACAATAGATACGAAAGCCATTATTGCTAATCCAGCTACTAATGATAGAGGATAATTATAAGAGTTTTTATCAACTTGTTGACTTACAAACAACGCTATTAATAAGATAGGAGCATAGATGAAAAACTTCTGCATCTCTCCAAGTTTTTTACTTAATGAAATTTTATTCTCCATATTTTATCCTATAATAAAAAGCTACCGGAGTAGCTTATTTAAATGTTAACAGTAAACTCGTAGCAACGACCATTGCAGAACAAAAGCCAAATAGTACACCTAAAGCAAAATATACCTCTGATTTTGTTGCTGTTCGATTAGCTTCTTTCAGGAATTTTTGAAATGTAGCATTCATACTTATTCTCCATCCTCTGTATCATGATAACCCTTAATATGTGCTACATCATAAAGATCATCTTCTTTCTTGAAAAGATAAACATATTCATCTACTGGACGTTGAAGGTTTAATTCCGAAATAATATGCTCCAACATTTCTTTCCATTTATTTAAATCATGGGTGTAATAAACATAAGTGTCCATCCATTTTCCACCACGATTGAAATGTCCGATTACTTCACCTTTATAAGAAATTCTGGAAGTAATATCCCCATATTTGAAATCACTATCAGTTTTTTCATAAATTCGTTCTATTTTTACATTATCAAGATGCTTATCATAAAGTTCACTTAACTCATACTTATCTATCCCTGTATATTGGCAAATAGCATCTTTCAATTCTTCTAAAGATTCTACTTCTAATACTTCAGCATCTAATAGTTCTTGATAAGAACCAATCTTAAAATTCCAATCAGGGATTTCTGATACAGGGATTTTATAAATATTATCTTTGAAGATAGCTTTTATTTCATCATTTAAGCTTTTATATCGAAATGTATCATCAAAGGCAGCACGAAACTCATCAAGTGATTTTATTTCTGTAGTGTCTACATCTTTATTAGAAAAAAGATATAACAAACAAGAATAAGGTTTATCTTGAGAATTATTACTTATGATACCGGCATAGAAAAATGAATTATTGTTTTTCCATCTATTGAAAGATTTTCGACGCTGATCATTAGATGTATTAATATCATTCCATAGATAATCAATCACTTTCTGCTTATTCATTTTATTCTCCAGTTTTAAATTAAGAATGATTATACCAGTTGTTAAAGTAAAAAACCAGCATTCTGATACTGGTTTTTCCTTTATTTTCCTAATAGTTAAGCTACTTTCTCAACTTCTTTATACTTAATTTTTGGAACATTTTCTGGTTTAGCAATCGCATATCTTAAAAAATCTTTCCAGCTATCTTTTGAGTGAAGAATAATGGAACCATTTAAACCTGATTTGATATCAGGACGAGTTTTCATGCTATCTACTACATCACATGGTACAGCAATCGTTTCTCGACCATTGTTATAATATTCCAAGCTTTCTAACACTTTTTGTTCACTATATCGACCTGCTTCTTCTACAATAAAAGTATAACCTTTATTGTTATCAGCCCATAAAAGGATGTGGCTATCTACCTTATAAGTATGCGAAACACTTAAAATATAATATTCTTTCATATTGTTTTCTCTTATTTTTTAGCGTGCTTTTCGATATATTCACGCAATGTAATTTTATTTACCAGATTTTTAGCATTAGATGGTTCTTCTTTATTCTTAAAGAAATCTTCAATAATACCAGATTTAACTTCGTCTTTAAGTTCTACACTCTTTTCTAGAGACTCAAGCGTTAGTAGAAGATTTTTATAATCCTGTAGAGCGTTATTCCATTCCTTAAAATAGCTATTTAACACACTAACAATACGATCTGTTCTTTGTTTTTCTGTTTCAAGAACTTCTTCTTCTGGTAGCTTCTGTTTAATCACAAATGAAGAACTTGTATTTTGACATTCCACAGTGAATGGTGAATTTGGATCAAAGTTTGCCCCATCCTTTGTATTTTTAACCAGCTCAACAATTACTTCACTAATGCTTTTTTGAAGTGGAGTGCTTAACTCTTTTACACCATTAAAGTTCTTAGAATGTACTTCATGCGAGGTGAATGAATGGAAATCTAATGATGAATATACTTTTTTATCAAAGATATTTGATAAAATATATTCTTTTACATCATCAAATCTAATGAAAAAACTTAATTTGTTTGTCTTTTTAAATACTTTTCTTGTGAACGCAGCAGTCCCGGCAAGAGATACTAACATAGAAGCTTTTTCAATAGATTCTACATCATATTTAGGCATAGGGCCAATATGATTGATTAAGCACAACTCCATTTCATTTAAACTCATAACTACCTCGTTTTAGATTAACATTCATTATTTTGTTGATTGTAACAGAAAAAAACGTTCGTAACAAGAAATTTATACTTTTAGTTTTACAATCAAGTTTTCTTTGTCATGAATACCTAAACAAAAATCGACTTTTTTAAATCCTTGACGTATATATTTTTTAATAATTTTATAACTTGTTTCAAAATTTAAACGAACATTCCAAATCTCGGTGGAAATATCTTCTTTTTTATTGTTATTTTCGATCTTGTCATCAATAACATCGATGATATGCTCACAAGAAGTCTTTAAATCTAAAGCCATAATCTCATTATTTATTTTTACTATTTCTTCTAATGAAGAAAAATGGCTAAAATATTCCAAATCCTCATTTATTTTTTGGATCTTAGGATCAACTAATAAGGTAATATCCTGCCCCTTAAATTTAATATCAACGAAACCTACATTTTGATAAATCTTACGAATAACATCTTCACAATATTTATCAGCGATTAAAATGTAGTTTAATATGTACTCAATTTCGAATTGGCCTTTTTCATTCAAAGCATAATATGACTCTTTTTTCTTTAGATTAGATAATGTTTTTTCTAGACAAGCATCTATGTACTCAATATGTTCTTTGATACACTCAATCTGCATTTCTGTCGCACCAGATATGTTCATTTACAACACCTTTCTGTTTTGGGTTATTTAATGTATTTTATCAGTTGTCATTATCTAGTGCAATGAAAAAGGCTCCGAAGAGCCTTACATTTTCAACTTTAAACTTTCATATTTTTTAATAGATTCCTGAATTTCTTCTTTCGAAACTGGAATAAGATTGTAGCTATCACCTTTATCATGATTGATAAAAATATATTCCCTGATATCTATTATTACCTTATCTTTTATAAATAGCTCATAATCATTGTAAAATAAGTTTTGATTAGGTCTAAAGTTTTGCCTTTGACTTCTATTTCTTTCAATACCTCCTACGACACCATTTCTCACCCTAAAATAGTCATAAAGCTCTCCTTTTTTAGGATATTCATCAATTACTTCTTTTTTCTTGATTATAAGCTTTTCTTTTAATCTACTTCTAATAAATAGCTTAACCAAATTAATAAAGGTTTCTTTATCCACTTCTTTACTTTGTTTCCATACAGCAAGTTCTGTTGCCAATAAACCCATTTTTTTATGATCATTAATAATAACACTATCTGCAGATAACACTTCTTCGATATAGGGTTTTATAAATTCAAACCCTTTACGATTACTATACAGCACTAAAGTTCGGAAAAAAACATCACCAACATTTGCTTTATTTTTTACCAAGAAAACAATAGCATCTAAATAAGATACACATGAAACGATATGTTTTTGAATTTGTTCTTTACTTTCTTCCCTATTATAATATTTATCAAGAACTGCCATTTCATTTTTCAAATAATTAGATAAATTTGAAACGTATTCAGATACAGTTTTGATGGAGTAATCAATCCCGAAATTATACGCCTTATCACAACTTAATGTTTTACTTATGATAAAAATAAGCTCTTTGATTGTTTTTTCCTTAATCCCCTTTGATTTAATCTCATTAAAGGTTTTAATAACTGACCATTCTCTTACATTTGGAAAATAATCTCTTCCATCTTTTTTAGGGAAAAGACTTGTTTCACACTTTGATAGCACATATTCAAGAATTTTTTCTTTTTCTACCCATTCTGAATTATAAACTAATTCTATTACATTAGGATTATCTTTATAAATAGCAAAATGAACGGCTTCATTAGCCAGTCTTTGATGTGGCCTACCATTTTCTAACCAATGAGAAATTTTTTCTAAATCATTTTCTGAAACCCATTGTTCCACCACTTTACGATTAAAATGAGGAACATTTGTTTCATATTGTGGATCATACTGTTTTATGCTCATACAACCTCATGATTGGTTTATTTTATGACGCCATTATACCACATTCATCTTATAATAATCAATCAATGGTAGTTTTTTGAGCACTATTCATTATCTTATAAGCTAATACATACATGTATTTTTTTACTCCGGTATATCCATATGAATATTTACTTAGTATGTCTAACATATCTTTTTTATCTTGAAGTCTATCATCAGGTATTGCTTCCAACAATTTATTAAAAAACTGTTTATCCATCACAGATCTATCGAATGCTACATTTATACTTAATAACATCAGTCTTTTAAGCCTAAAACTCATAAAAAAATGAAGGATAGCTCCGTTTAGAACGGTAGCAAGACCATAATATTGTTTTAAATCTGGAAAGTTAGAAACAGTATATAATGGCATTATTAACAAATGAGCTATAAAACACCATAATGCAAAATTAAGCACACTATTAAACAGTCTTTTATCTAAATAAATAAAAGGCTTCTGTCTTATTTCCATGAATAATTTATTATTTGATAACCAACGATATTTTTCTTCTTTTAGCATTTTTTCTATTTTTAGGAATAATAAAAAATATTTTTGAGATTCACTGTTAGTTTTTGAATTCTTTAAAAGCACTTCTTTGAAGTTATTACTATTATCTGACATATCTACCTCATTTACTCAACATCATACATTTAACATTACTCTTTTTTTGTAGTCTAGTAAAACTTATTTTAAATTTGCATAAAATATAGTTAAAAACATATAATTCATTAAATAATAAATGAGGATTAACAATGAAAAACATTATATTTTTTACCATTAAAGATTCATACGTAAAACATCTTAAAAGTATTTTTGTTAGTGACTTTTGGAAGCTTTTTTCAGATAAAAATCATTATATGAAAGATACAATAAAGGTTTCAGAGAAATTAGATTCAAAACAAACATATGATTTTGTTGTTAATAACTCTGGTTATACTTATTTTAAACCACATGAAAACGGCAAGTTCTTTGATTTATTCAAAGAAGGAGAAGTATCGGCAGAACAGGCTATATCAGATATGATTAGAGCGCCCTATTCTTCTTTTGAGAAGATTAAAAATGAAGATGGTGTTCATCTATTTGCTATGTATGAAGATGATATAGAGGCTTTTAGAGACGATGATTTATTATTTAAAAAACTTTCTAAATTAATATCATCTAATAAAAAAGATAATAAAATAATTGATGGTGATATTATTAGTGCAAGACTTTTTAAAGAAAATGAATTACCTTTCACTTATTTAGCTTATATTCCTAAAGATAAAGCATTATGGATTGATGTGTCTAATAATCTTATAACCTTCTTTGGACAGAAAAATATTGACTATAAATAAGAGGAATAATTAATGTCATTAAAAGATTTTATTCTAGATAAGGCGGATTCTTTTGGTTCGGTTTTATCTGACCCACAAAATAAAATAGCAGATAATAATATTATAAAGAATCTTCATGCCTTTTTATACTCATATGGTTCTACAATTAATAATGATAATATAAAGTTGTATTATAAACATTTTCCTAAACATATTTCTTTATTATTAGACCGTTATGTAGAATCTAATGTGGTGGCAAATAATATAGAAAAAATAAAATCAGACAATAAATATCATTTTTTCAAAGATATTTATAGGTCTTATTATTTATATATGGAACGTAATATATATGATACAGAGCAAGAGATAAGCATATTAAATACTATAAATAATAATGTACTTTCTTTAAACATATTTAATATATCTATACATTCTCATGAAGAAATTACGAATATTTTAACACGCTTATTATATATTTCTTATGGGATTAATAAGTTCGACATCTCTTATCATCTTAATCTTATAGATAAGTATCTTAGGTATGATAACTCTTTAACAGAGGAAGAACTTAACTATTTAAAATCTTTCCTTTCTGATACACAGGATATATTAATTAAAGAAAAAATAAGAATCGCTAATAAAATAGATTATGATGCTTTAGTCAAAACAGGAAATTTTCAATTCCTATTAGATGAAGCAATACCTGATTTCTTCTATAAAATAGAAAAAGAAGAAGTTCTTAATCAAAAAGATTTTGAAGATATTCTTAAATTTTTAAATAATCATGGAAAGGATACAGAATCACTTTCTTCATCTTATATAGAATCTTGGAATAAATATTGCGAGTCGGAATATATTAAAGAAAATAAAAATAAGGTTTTATCTTGGGATGAAAAAAATGAAATACTTATTGAATTAAATCATTATATTTGTAATCACATTGAAAATAAAGAGTTCTTCATAAATCTTTTTAATAACATAATTTCTGTAGAAAATAGGGAAAATCCAGATAAAGATTTAATATTTTTTACTATTCTATATAAAAGTATATTAGATTCATCAATAAATAATCCGACTTATATTTTTGATACATTTTATTTTAAAGGTATACTTCGTTATATATATAGACGACTATTTCTTTATCCTAATATTTTTAGAAATAACTATTATGATTTATCACTATTTAATAAATATTGCTCTTTTTATAATTTTGAATTTAATAAAGAAAAAATAACCCAAGATAATCATAAAGAACAAGAACACTCTTCTTATTGTCACTATATTTTAAATAAAGTTGAACATATTTTGCCTTTATATTTTGACGAGAAACTGATATATAATAAATACTCTCAACATTATTCAGCTATTAAAAACAACGATAATATTTTAAATAAAATTACATATTATTGTAAAAATAAAAATATTGATTCTTTATATATGAGTGATTTATTTAAGGCTTTAGGAGAAAAAGATATTTCACAAGAGGATAAAAAGCTTTTTATTAATACATTAGAATATTTAGCTTCTTAAAAAATAAGGCGATACCAATCGCCTTATTTATATTTTATTTATTTCTATATTCTTCCTGTAGTTTTTTTACTCGATCAATTTCTTCATTTGAGTGAACTACACCACCTGTATTGAGGTCAATATAGAACTGAATCAAATCGCCATAATCTCTAATATCATAGATTTCAAAAAGGAAAGAATAACGGCGTATAGCAAATGGTGTTCCAGCCAAGCTATTTACATCATGAGTATTATCAAAGATTTTAAAATCACCTTTCATGAATGATAAAACAGCAGTCATACGTTGAAGACCATCAACACATACCATATCGAAGCCATTCATTCCTGTAACTTTTGCATGATAATCAATAAATTTAGCACAGTTAAATTTGATATTAATAGGTGCTACACCGCGAATCAAGTTCTCAATATAACTAATTTGTTTGTCTAATGACCATACATGACCACGCTGAAAATCTGGATTCAGTTTTAACTCACCACCATCTTTTTTGGCTTCACTATCATATCGTTCGAGCTGGCGTTCAAGATGATGAAGTTCAATACTCACTGCGTAGTTTGAACTTTGCATAGGACGAACAAGATGATAAAGAGATTTTGTCTTATCATCCAGCTCATTCCATAAGTTTGAACTTAATCCATAATAACCTTTACTCATTTTATCACCTTTTCATTTAATTTAATGACATTATTTTATACTACTTACTTATCATGTACAAGCAAAAAGGCCGCGAGAGCGGCCTTTTATTTAATATGCTTCTTCAAGTTCAAAAACTTCTTTTCGTCCTCGGACTGTTTTATTAAGCTTTTTGTTATCTCGTTTTGTATTTGAGGCCAAAGCACGATTCTGTTTTTTAGAATTATCAAATTTTTCAACACGATTACCATTAGAACTTTGCATAACTTTATCCTTATTTACTTATTAATTAAAACTTACCACTCTTTAAGACAGTGAAAACAGTATATCAATATGACTTTTTTATTACAACAACTTTTTTGTTATTTTCGTTTAAATGGTTATTTTTACAGCATTTCTCGCTCAACGAAATCTCCAATTTTCATTTTTTTTGTTTTTCCTTTTACAAAATATACCAAACCTTTATAACCAATCTCTTGAAGTTCTTCATCACCAAAAATAGAAAGGAATGTATCTTCATCTGAAAAGTTGGAAATAATCAAAGCATCTTCATCATCATATTCTCTTACTACTTTCTTTTTAGATAAAGCATCTTTTATATCTTTAATTGTTGTAACTTCATATTTTACATACGGTGTAACGAAACACATTTGATTAGGATCTACTTGAGTAGAATTGTGATCTTCTTTGGTAATAATGATTTTTCCATCAAGTTTTTCAACATCAAAAATCAAATCATCTGAAATATAATCAGGACTTTGATCATCTACTAATGATACTGTATAACATACTTTTTGTTCATCAAACATTTTAAACCTCTTCATCTGAAAGAAATATTTATTAATCTTCTGGAAAAATCTCTTTTAAGGCATTAAAAAGTAAACGTATATTTAGCTTTTTAGTAACATAATGAGATGAGTAATCATCATATTCCCAAATATTATACAACTCTAGCCTTTTAAATTGAAGGAAGGTCATATCTGAACAAAAAAGTTCTAAAACGTCAAGGAACTCTTTAGGATCTTTTGGTTCTTCATTGCCAATCTCCCATGATTTTTGAATCGTTAGATGCTTATTGCTTAGATATTCTTTAATAATATCTTCAAATTCTCTACAATTCTTAAGTCTACTTAACTCTTTCATTTATAATCCTCATGCAATAAAAAAGAAACCAATAAGACAACATCTTATCAGTTTCCTTTATGATCTACAATGATTATTTATTGGAATGAGAATGTTATTGTACCATTTTCTCCTGATATCTTATCACAAACATCAGCAGTATTGGATACACTATAAGATACGTTAGCCATCTCATTTTTAGCCCAATAAGAGCCTACAGCAATAATTTCCATAGTTGGACCAACAGCCGTTATTAGTTTAACACATACATCTTTAGGAACATTATCATACTGAACGTTTGCGACCACTTTACCAAAAGATACCCAATTTGTTGCACTTAATGTTACTTTACCTCCAAAACTATTAACAACTCCTGTTACTGTATTTCCACTTTTTTGTAACATATTTTCAGGGAATATATTCGCATTTATTGCTATAGTATTATTGATATTCCCAGCTATTGTTGCTTGAGAGGCATACAATGCTAATATTCCAGATCTTATTGTTGCTATATTTTTTGCCTCAGCATCCACTGCCTGAGATGTTCTTACTTTGGGATAGACAATAAAAGCTGCTACGATTAATGCTGCTATTATTCCTAATACCAATAATAATTCCAATAAAGAAAATCCCTTTCCTTTTTTCATTTTTAAAAATTTACTCATTATTTTTCCTTTATTGTAGATTAATTGTTAAATTAGCTTTCTATTAAGCTATTAATTAACCATAATAAATAAAAAACACTTGCGCAATACTGATATAACGAAATTAGAATAAAGATTTTTAGCATTGAGCCATATTTTATGTATAAATATCATAAATAAAGGATATATTCTTTTAATATCTTATATTTAAATAGAAATATTTCTTTAACATTTATTTTATTCAAAATAGAAATTTATTACTGTATTATTATCTGTTATTTGACCACAAGCTTTTGAAACGTTTGCTACACTATAAGGAACACCAACATTTTCATTTAAAGCCCAATATCCGCCTGCTGTTACTAAAAACATATTAGATCCTACTGCGGTAATTAACTTTGTACAAAGCTCTGTTGGAACATTATTATATTGTAAAGTAGCTACTGTTTTTCCATACCATAAACCTGTAACTAAAATTACGTCCCCTCCAAAACTATTTACAACTTTTGAAACAGCGCTTCCATTTTTTATAAGCATGTTGTCTGGAAATATTTGCGCCTGTATTGCTATTGAGTTATTTAATCCTCCTGATATTGTTGCTTGAGAGGCATATAAAGCTAATATTCCTGATCTTATTGTTGCAATATTCTTTGCCTCGGCATCTATTGATTGCGAGTTTCTTACTTTTGGATAAACAATAAATGCTCCTACTATAAGAGCTGCTATAACTCCTAGTACTAATAATAACTCTAATAAAGAAAATCCTTTTCCTTTTTTATCTTTATAAAAAATATTCATTAATTTTCCTTATGTTTTATTAATAAAAATATTACTTCACTTTAAACCTTTATATAGGATATAAATAGTATTTAAGCAATCAATAATTGTTAATATAATTTAAATATATTCTTTTATTACTATAAAAAAGATATAAATTTAGCTTATTATATGATCTATTCCTCTTTAGAAAGTAAAAAAAAACGTTTTATACTTTTTATTTTAATTATTGATTCACATCAATATTATTTATCAATCAGAGTTTTGTAACTTTTTTAACCTCCTTATTATTTGACAGAGCTTTTTTTAAAAGTGAACATATAAATATAAATGTTTCAAAATGTAAAAAAGGAATACTCTGTATGAAATATAAAAATCATAAAAAAGCGTTCTCTTTGGTAGAGTTAGTTTTAGTTTTAGGTGTCGGAACAATGGCTTCATTTATTAAATTTCAGGATATGAAAAATGAACAGGATTTAATGAAGGCATCGGCAGCAGGAGAGCAAATACAAAGGATTGGCTATGCTGTAAATAACTATATAGCCCTTCGATATGATAAGCTATCAACACTAACATCTAGTTCCAGCCAAAGTAGTGATCCCGGACCAAGAACATGTTCCGGCAATACATGCGTTATATCAGTACAAACATTAAAAAATGAAGGAATATTACCCAATAGCTATGTAGATAATAATTCTTTTAGATCTCCATATTCCATAGTAATAAAAAGAACAGGTTCAAGTCCAAACTATATCTTAGATGCTTTAATAACAACATCAGCAGCATGGATAGAGTCAGGAAATAATCCTCGATATGATTTATTGGGTTTTGCAATGCAGAAAGCAGGTGTTGACAGTGGCATGACAAAATCCAATACCAAAGCTGATGGATATAATGGTAATTGGAGTGAACTATCATCTTCATTTAGCAACATAACTAAACCCGGACAATTAGTATTTAGAGCAGGATACAATGCATCTTTATACTCTGCTTTCTTGCGCCGTGATGGAACGCTCCCTATGACCGGAAATCTTAATATGGGAGGACAAGATATTGATAATGCTAAAAATATAACAGCATCAGGAACGGGGAGTTTTGGAGGAAATATAACATCTGGAGGAACTATAACAGCTGCAAAAGAAGTTATAGCTCATAACGGTTATGGAGATGTTATTCGTATTGGGGGAGATACTTCAAATAATGATTATGAGATTTATCTCGGTACAGCTAATAAACCTTTATCTTTATGGTCATCCTCTACAGGTGGAAGCCCTTCAGATGCCAATAAAAATAACACATTACTAAAAGTCTCAGGGGCTATACAATCAGGGACTATAAACTCTATAGGAGAAGTTAATGCTAATGGTAATATAACCTCTGGAAAACAATTAATCGGTCGCAATGGAGGAGGAGATATTTTTTATATTGGAGGGGGCGATGCCAATGACTACGAATTCAGATTAGGTTCAAATAAACCATTAACTTTATGGAGATCGGGTGGTTTGACCACTGAGCAACGATTCCAAGTTTGGGGTAAACAAAATCATATAGGAGATTTCTCTATCTCTGGTGATGGAAATAGTAGTGGCTCTATAACGGCTTCAGGAAATATTATTGGAGGTTATGTAAAATCTAATGGCAATATTGATGCAAGTAATCGTGTAAACGTAGGAGAGTTTATCAATCTTCAAAAGACTGCAACAGTTGGAGCCTCTTGTAGCCCAAATGGTTTATTAGGTCGCCAATCAAATGGAGCAGCATTATCTTGTGTTAATGGAGCTTGGCAGGCGGCTGGAGCACCAAAGGTTTCTTTTTATAATGGTGGAGAATATTCTGGATCTCAAAATATGGGTGTTCATACATTCTGTACTATGAATTATGTGGGTAATGCAGAGGATTCACATTATTGTAATGTTTATAAAAGCGGAAATAGTTGGATAAGGCAATGGCATAAAACAGGATGTAATTCTGTATGTTTAGATTTTTAATATCTCTTTAAATAAAAAAACCTCACGGAGTGAGGTTTTTAATATTAATACTACGCAACTTTATTAATTGAAACAATAAGTTTATATTCTGTTTCGTATTCAGCAGGAGTAAAAGAACCAAACCTGTTATTTTCACCAGTATAAGGAACTAGTTGTTCAAACGAGACCTGTTCAATATCAAATCCTGCATCATTATAGATAGTCTTCAATTTTTCCAACGTTTCTTGATCTACAGGTTCTTTATGAAGGTATACTGTAATATCAAATTCATCCTCAACACCTTTTAGACTTTTCAATTTGGCACTAATATCTTCTTCAATTTTAGAAAAAGCTTTTTCAAAAGATGTGTGATTTTTTTCATGAATGTCTTTTTTTAAAGTTTCACTACGAGAAATGAGTTCTTTAGCATTAATTTTAGGAGTTAACATATTAACCTCTCTTACACTTCGCCTTTATGAAAACAAATAGCGTTTTCTTCTACTTGTTTTGTTGAATATGAATTTATACTTCTTCCGAAAAATAAATCATGGGCATACATGCCATTTCCAATATTAAATAAAAAAAGGTATTTACTCTTATCGCCCTTTTTAAGACGGAAAACAACAGCATCTGCACAAGTTATATTACCAGTATCAAAGCTATCAGATTTAAAGTAATTTAAATCAAACAACCAACCTAAATAATCTTCTTCGTCTAACTGATTACTATTTTCTGCTTGATTAATGAGATCTTCAACAGACTCATTATCTTTTATATACCATCCAAAATCTTCACAGCATTGGAATCTTAAATCGAAACCAACAAAGATATCATTTTCATCAATAAAGTTAATTGAATGGGCAAACTCTACTTTAATCATTTTATTTTCCTCAATAGTTTAAATACACCGATTTTTTCTATTAAGGAAATGAGCTATGGTACGCACATAGCTCATATTACATCTTATACGCCTTCATACTCATCTTCAGGGCGTTTACCACGCTTTACTTTACCTTTTTTACGGTTGTCTTGCTTACCGCCAAACTCATTGCGATTAGCACGTTTATCTTTATCAAACTTTTCAACACGACCAAAAGAGCCTTGCATTTTTCATATCCTCATTTATTAAGTATTTTTAAATTCAGGTTAGACGACTAACCTACAAAAGAAGTATAACATTTCATAAAATCAACATCAACAATTATTTTCGCCATTCAATATTTTTGAAGTACACCATCAAAAATAACCTATTGCATTATTTCATAAGTTATTATATTATGTATTTACTTTGTGATGTGGATCACAAAATATAAATTAACTAAAAGGAAAAATATTATGAAAAATACAAAAGTTGCTTTACCATTATTACTTGTTTCATTGTTTGTTGGTTCATTTTCTGTTCAAGCATCTGAAACTGGAAACGGTCCAGAAAATGTAGAACATACACAAAGTTATAAAAACTTCATCAACCATCAATCAGTAGGTGGTCAGGTTCAAAGTGATGACAGTGTGTTCCAACAGCACGATAGTAACAACTAATAATAAAAAAGGGAGCGCGGCTCCCTTTTTCTTATCAAATATTTTCTTCTTCTTTTACTTTTAAACTATTTAACATCTCACTATTAATAACATCCCATAAAACTTTAGATGTCCCAATATTAAATCTTTCACTTTCTGGCGAACGACGTTCAAAATAAATTAAATCCATTTTTTCAAGCTTGTTAACTAATTCACGTTCCTTTTTATTTAACTCTGATTCAATAATAGATCCACCATTAAGCACAGCATAATGAATTTTACCAAATGTAGTTTTATTAACATAGAAAGAACTTCCTGTTAATTCTTTACAGGTTTTTGCTCTTGATTGTGGCTCAATACTTGATTTAGCAACATAGGTATCATAAAGCGTTTTAACAATAACATTCCATAAAGTTTCATTGATTTCAACAAAATAAAAACCAACACAGCCTTTAGCACGACCAAATTTAATCAGCCCAACATCATTCATTTCTTTTAGAATGTCTATTTCTTCTTGATTTAGATGACCAACATTCATTAATTTTTCATTAGCAAAACAGTCTTGAATAAATGGAAGCAGACGTAGCTCTCGTATTGTTAGATCCCTACCAGTTACTTCTTTATAGATATTTAAGTCGGCATTTTCAATCTTTCCGCGAGGATTTAAAATAAACTCTTTAGACATAATGACCTCTTAATGTTATTTAGTGAATAGGATAAAGTATAGCAAATTCCCTTATTACATGCTATTAAATAGTATAATTAACTTCATTTTTATTTAAGAAATGCATCAACTCAACTTTCGTAGTTCCAGCAAAATTATTGGTCAAAAAACGAGATATTGTTTTTTCATCAATCACTACAGCACAAAGTCCTTGCATTTCTTCTTCTGAATGCTTCCCTTTTTCAAACCATGTTCCCATGATATATCTCACTTCGTTTTGTGGCAACTTTAAGATAAAACTGTCAATTTCTTGACCTTTAGCAGACTTAGTACTAATAAAAGGTTTTATCTTATCTTTGTAAGGCGTTAGGTCATACCCAATTTCTTCTTTCACTTCACGAATGACAGCTTCAAATGAAGATTCACCATCATTCGCTACGCCACCAATAAATCCATATCCACCATTCCAACGAGAACTCATTAATACCCTAAGCCTTTCAGTGGAAAAACCTTCGCAATACATTAAAATAAAACCAGCCTTGTTCATTACTTTTTTATTTCCTGATATCTTATAATAGAGGCTATTTTACATAACCTCTTCTTAATGCACAAGTATTAAATATACTTAAAACACACCTTCTTCCATAAATTTAGAAAGACGCTTATTTTCATCATAGAAGTATAAATCCATATCTTCTAATGGTTTACCTTCATATTTTTTAATAAATTCCGCCATAACTGATGTTGGAACCATTTTAAACTCACGGCTACCATTCACACCTTCTTTTACAAAATATGCTTTTTCGAATGGTTTCACCAAATCAAACTTTTCAACCCTAACCTGATAACCTAAGTCAGATGCTAATTTTTGAATTTCTTCAATATCGTAATTCTTATCTTCAAAAAATACTTCATCCGAAGAAAGACTATAAATATCTTTTTCTTCTACACCTTTATCAAAAACAGATAAGATGATTTGTTCCATCATGTATTTTTGCACCTGTTGCTGACGAGCAGCAGATAAACCACCAAAAATAACCTGTCTTGAAATCTTACTTTCTAGTAATACTTCATTAAAATCTCGACTTTTAGCAAAACTATTAAAATCTTTAAAACCATCAAAAATTTCAGGCATAACAAACATAAATGATTGAAAGTTAGCTTTTACCAGATCGATACTAATATAACGCTTACCCTCATTACCTGTGACGTACAGATCTTTGCTCTTAATATTAAGTTTCTTGTTAAAGCGAGACATATCCATTTTAGTAAATGCTTGATACTCAGGCTTTGCTGATAAATATTGCAGTGTTTCATTAAGTTTTTGAGAGTTATGCTTAAACAGACCTTCACCATACTTTTGATACACTTTTTTAAAGATTTCATATTTACGTACTGTATCAAAATAAGGATTTAACAGATTTAAAAAATAGGTAAAGTATGGCTCTTTATCAACAGCGATAGGCAACTTGAAGTTGCGAATAAAATTTTTATTAAACCGTTGCTGTTCTAATGTATTCATCGTTATACTCCTTTTAAAATATGTTGTCATTATACATTGTTTTTTTATGATGCACAACCTTTTTTCATTGTCATATTTGTTTTTTTTACATATAATGAATTGATATATTTCAATTATTTTTATAAAAGGTTTTTATATGAAAGATACAGAAAAAGAATTAAGAGAAAAACTTGGTATTACAGATCCGTTACAATTACTTCCAGTGGATGGTAGTATTATTCCAACAGAAAAAATTCAAAGAGATTTTACGTCTAAAATTTCTGATGATTTTCTAGCAGAACTTATGAAGGATAGAAAGTTAAGCACTGAGCAACAGCAACAAGTGTTAAATTCAGTTAAAAATGATAACGCTACTGTTATTGAAGGTCACTCATCAATTAATTCAAGTAATAAAAAAGAAACATTTTCTGAACGTTTTAAAGATGCTCAAAGAAGGATTCAATTAGAAGAAACTCATAAAGTAATATCTATAAATAATTCTTTAGTGAAATTAAAATAACTAACAAATGATAAATAATAGCAAACGCCTCTGCTATTATTTTTTATACTTTAGGTTTTCTTGATTTCTTAGGCTCTACAATATATGGCTTAAAAAGAGCTTGGCCTTCTTTGGTTAAAGTTTCACTTACAACAAGGTTCTTTTTAAACTTTTCCTTTACTACTGATAACAACTGATTACCATAACCTTTCATTCTTTCTTCTTGTTTTGTATAAGCTGTCACGATGACATTATTTTCAACATTTCTTTTAGCATCTTTTAAATAAACTACTATTGCGCTAACAGGCTTATCATCTTTGTACAACAAAAAGCGATGTGAATATTCTGATTTACATATTTTTATTCCATTACCAAGATCTTTTACTTTTTCATTCATGTACAGTCTAAAAGCTGCTATTGAGTTAGGCTCAGCAAGTATAGATATACCAGATCCTTCATTAAACCCTGTTTCATCTATTGGTAAGTTATTTCTTATTGGTAGCCCATCATTCATATATTTCCTCCTATTTTCTATATTATCTTAAATATTCTTAATTTGGTCAAACAAAAAAGGCCACTTTGAAGTGACCTTTTATTTTTATTTAACCTATTATTAGAAATTAATATTATTTATCTACTTTATTTTTTTCCATTTCAGCAATTTCTTCTTTTGTGGCAAGACGGCGAATACCAAAACCACTCAAAATAGTTACAGGTTGTTTTTTCTTCCATTTACTTACAACATTTTCACCAAAACGTTTAGGCGCATTACCGTTCCATGAAGCAATAACGTGATTTTCATGAACTTCAATGATTTTAACCGGATAAATAGAAATAGTTTTTAAAGTGGTATTACCCATTTTTGTTTTTGCTACGTTGAAAACAAGATCGCCGGGTTTTAGAGAAGTTAATTTCATTTTATAGTTTCCTATATTTTAGATGAAGAAATGGTTGTGGTTTCATTGACTATTTACCCGTACACTCTTTCGCCTCTGACAACGAAATACAGCGAATGACTCTGTTCTCCCGGCTCATCGTCCGGTGTGCTTTTATTCAGAATTCCCATTCTCGGTAATCAACGAACCACAACCATCTCAAAAATCTGGCCTTGTCTTTATATATCCTGCTCTTGGGCTAGGAGGTTTTCACCCGACATTGACACCCGTTTAAAACGTTCCAGTCTGTGTCAACAAAACCATTCTAATACATCTAAACATCAAATGCAAACACTTTATATATGACAATCTAAAATAATTACTTCTGTACTTTCAGGAAGTTCTTCAAACATTTTTTCAAAGTCTATTACCCATTGAGCATCTGATCCTGATCTTTTTGCATCATACCATTCACCATCTTTAAGGAAGGCAGAAGGAAGTCTGTATTCTTTACATCTTTTCTCAATATACTCTTCTTTTGTTAAGTATTCTCCTAATGTTCTTTTGACCATCCTTTTAAACTTTTCTTCTGATAAGCCTTCCATGTTTTCGAAGAAAGAATATTCAATTTCTGCTGCTTCTTTCATTTCATTTTTCATCGCTTCAAAATCAATATCACTTATTTTTACAGCAAATGTACTTACGCCATCTTTTCTAATAAAAAATTTTGCAAATCTTCTCCCTACGCCAAAATTATCCCATTTTGCTATAGGGTAATGATTATCTTCTGTTTCTTTATATTTTTCCATTTGTTTTTTTATATCTTTTGTTAAAATCGTCATAAGAGCGTAATGCATTTTTAAGATTCCTTATTTTATTTTAAATATAGAATAGCATATTTCTATCTGATTAAACAATATTAAAAATTATAAAAATAAGTTGTAATACTATATATTTTTAAGATAGAATATTTCCTTAACATTTAATAATTAGGAGTTTTAATGAAAATTTTAAAAGATGAAAAAGTTAACTTAAGTGCATCATATTTAGGTTTAATTCTTACAGTCTTATGTATTGCTGCTGCTGTTTATTCTGGCCTTAATGTTATTTCTGGTGTTCAGTATAGCGGTTATAGTGAAATAGCATCAAATGTTTATTCATATTGGGCTGTTGCTGGTGTTGTGTCTTTCTCTATTATTTCACTTATATTTTTCTTTAATAGTTTTATTATTGTTTCTCCTAATGAAAAAGTAGTTGTTAGTTTCTTAGGAAAATATAGAGGAACTATTAATGATGAAGGTGTTTCTTTGGTTAATCCTTTTTTCTCTTTTGAAAAAATAAGCACTAAAATTTCCACATTTGAAACTCAAGAAACAAAAATCAATGATAGAGAAGGTATTCCTCTTAATGTCTCGATGGTTGTTAACTATCGTGTAGAAATGGCAGCTCCTTATCATTATAATGCTGAAAAACCCGCAGAGATTATATTAAACACAAGTGAAAGTGAATTAAGAAAAATAGTTACACAACATGTTTTTGATAGTGATGATGAAAATGAAGAAACATTAAGTAAAAACTTAGAAAACTTTTCTAAAGAGTTAGTGAATAATATAAATAATAAGATTCATGATATCGGTGTTGTTATTATTAGTGCTAACATTACTAAGATATCTTATGCTCCAGAAATCGCTCATTCGATGCTACAGCGCCAACAAGCTAAGAAGGTAGGGGAAAGTCGTAAGGAAATAGTTAAAGCTGCTGTATCGACTGTTAGGGATGCTATTAACGATCTTGAAAGAGAAGTTAATGTTAAGTTTGATGAAAAAGATAAAAAAGATTTACTCAAAAATCTAATGTTGGTTATTGTTTCTGAAAAATCAACTACTCCTGTTATTCATCTTGATTAAATATTCTTATTCTTAATATAATAAAAAAGCCTCGCAAGAGGCTTTTTATTTATTTGTTTAAAATATGAAGTGGTAACACTTTATTAGAGAAGAAATCCCCTAAATATTCATAATATTCACTCTTATCCCAATCTTCTGATTCAATTATAATCTTATCTTTACCTTCTATCATCTTAGCAAAATATAAATATTCCTCATCGTCTAAATGATTATAACATTGTTTAATCATTTTCTGTAAATCAGAAAGATTTACTTCTTGCCAATTTAAACTAAACTTATTTGTTGGCAATGTATCGTCCCACTTCTCTGGAATATTTTCAACAGCAGATGCGATTCTTCTCATAAAATTAACTTCACTCTCTAAATCTCCGTCTTGTCCTGATGTTCTTACTGGACGCAACATCAGATTGTAACAATACATACTGATTAGAAATTTATCTGTTTCTAAAGCTGCTCGTTCTATTTTTTTATTATCTGTATTTAAATTCAATTTTTTAGCTAACTGTTTCATTCCCATAGTAGGTTCTTCTGCATTAGCTATAGGTTGTAAATTGAAAAATCTTTTTTCAATGATAGAGAAATGATTACCGGCCTTATCAATTTCACTATTTGATAATTCATTTTCAATCTGCTCATTTGAACCGATCATCACCTGATATACATTTTCATGAACAGCAAAAACAGCGACAAAAGGGAGATTGCTTTTATCTTTATTATATCCACTACCATTCAAGAATAAACGCCCACTATTAATCATATGCTGAATTTTACTCCAAGATAGATCTTCTACTTTTACATCCATATGATCATGGAATTCGTTATATTCTCTACCTTTTTCTGAAACGTTTTCTACATAATTAGTAGTAATGAAATCATGAATATAAAGAGCCTCAATGGATTTTTCATCAAAATCGTAAGAACCATAATCAACATAAGTCGCCGGAATAGAAACACCACCAATTATTGTAAAATCATCCCAAGGATAACATTGCCCTCCTTTATTAATCGAATCTCTTTGTGGATCAAAATTATAACTAAATTGGTTTGAAAGTAAAAAGAATAGACGAACTTTATCTCCATCTCTAATAGAGGCATGGCTAACTGCACAAGTAGTATTAAACGATCCCATTTATATCACCTTTATTTGTTTAAATTAATAAATCCCCTCGGAAGGGGATTTTATTTACTATTTATTTTATTAAATATGACAATCTACAACAGTTAGCAGAGTATCTTCTGGAAGAGATTTAATCATGTCATAAAACTCTTTGTTCCAATCATTTTGTTCTTTCTCATTACTTGTCATACCAAACCAACCCATTTCACCTTTCTCTACCCACTGACCATCTTTAACAAAGGCGAATGGAACAATTGCTCCTACACGGCGTTTTTCAACATATTCCTCTCTTGAAGCAGCATATTCATCATAAAAATCACCCCAAATAAAGAATTTAGCTTTGTCAAAATCTTTCACTACTTCATGGTTACGATACTCTTCTCTTGCAGCATCAATTTTTTCACCATGCTTTTCTCGAATTTCTGTCCAAGATGGATATTTTCTTCCTTTTAAAATGGATTCAATCTTATCATATACTTTATTTGCGTTTTGAATTGCCTCTTTTTCGATACCTTCAAAGTCGATGTCTTTGATCCTGATCCTGTCATAATAACCTTCTTTTGCTGATGGTGTCATTAGTCCCGGAGAGCCAGTAGAACCTTTAGCCGCCGCCTTACCTTTAAAGAAACCTGTCCAACCACCACCAATTTCATACCAATCCCATTTAGCATTAGGATTTTTCCAATAACCGTAAGCACCTTGAGATTCGTCATATTCATGTCCACAATATTCTGATAAATAATCCTCAAAAGTAGGATACAGAATACTTAAAGGACCTTCATACTCTTTAGATCCTTCTGGAAGTTCTAAAACTTTCTCTCCAAAAATATCTTTGGAATTTACATACTTTTCATACTTACGAACTTCACTACTATAACGACTGTATTTTATTCCATTAAGTTCAACAATAGCGGTTTTACCTGTTTTATAATCTTCTTGAGCTTCTTTATCTTCGTTTTTATTTACAAATACACAAAAGCCACTTTCTTTTGGATCTGAGGGACTTTCTTGGAATGGAGCAAGAGTTTGCTTAAGATTTTCTTCACCGACTACAACAACGACGAAATGTGACATATTTTTTCCTCTTTTTATTTAAGCGATATATTTAACTAAGGCTTTCATTATATCGTACTCACACATGCTTCTCAAGAACTTATTCCTTTTCTTTCTTTTTTTCCCCTGATATTTATTGATACTCTGTCTTATATTTTTCAGACATTAATACTTTAGCATTTTTTAATAGAATTTCTCTTAATTCTTTTTGTGTTAACTTTTTTTCATTTCTTTTACCTTATCTTATTTTCTTTTATTATAGCCAATATTCTCTTTTTTCACAAAAAATATATAATGTAATCTATTTATTTTTTGTTATTTTGTGCTATTTGTTTTATAATATAGGAGGCTTTATGAAATTTTTAAAAGATATTTCTGTTAGAACACTTATTTGTCTTATTCTTTTCTTGTTTTCTGTTTATTGTTTTATTCCCTTGTTATTATATTTCATTGAATATCAATCTATTGCTATTAAGTTTTTTATATCTATTCCTTTTTTATTATCATTTATTACATTATTTATTTATTTTTATATGACTATTTATTTGGTTAAACCTATTAATAAAATTCAAGAAGCTCTTAAAGAAATAACATTAGGAAAAATAAATACTAATATAGAACTATTTGGGATGAACTGTGCTGGTAAACTTATACCTCAAATTAAAGATATGCAAAACTCTATTATTAATATTGTTAATGTTATAAATCAATCAGCAAAAGATATTTCTATTGAAGTAAATAATCTACAGAAAGGTAATGATGAACTTTCAGTTAGAACTGAACAAGAACATCGTTCTATTCAAAATACTGCTGATAATATTAAAAACTTATATTCTTTTTCTCACCAAAATGAAAATGAAGCAAAAGAAGTTTATAATCATACCCAGCATACTTTGGAAAGCATTTCAGAAACATTGGATAATACAAAAACGCTAACGTTATCTATAAATAATATTAGTGAACAATCTTCCGAGATAAATAAGATATCAGACTTTATTAGTGAGATGGCATTTAAAACTAATATACTTTCTTTGAATGCCTCAATAGAAGCTGCAAGGGCGGGTTCTTATGGGCAAGGCTTTTCTGTTGTAGCATCTGAAATAAGAAACTTAGCCCAAAGCTGTGCTACATCAGCAAAAGATATTAAAAAATTGGTAGAGAACTCTTCGGGACAAATTAAAAAAGCTGTTTCATTAAATGATAAAAATGAAGAATATATAAAAGAAGTTTCTATTATGATCGAACGAATCAATGACTCTTTATCTAAAATTAGTCAGGCTTCTCTTTATCAGAGAGAAAAAATAGAAAATGTGAATATTTCTGTTGATGAAATTAATATTATTGTTCAACAAAACTCTAACCTATCTATTAATACTGTAAGACTTTCTAATAACATTAAGAATAAGGTTTCTTTTTTAAATCAGACTATTTCAAAATTCGATATTTAATCAAAACAAAAAAGCACCCGAAGGTGCTTTTTTATTTATTTTTAGTAATTGTAATTCTGGCTATTTCTACACTGTTTTACATGAACTTCCTGAATATCACCATTATCTAAACGTTGCTTAGATACTTTTACAATACAGCCATCAGAATCTTGATATTGAACCTCACGATTATTTTGGTATTGAGAGCTTTGATTATTGCTATTATTATCTCCCATAGCGCTTTTAATCGCATATCCAGCAACAGCACCAGCCGCTAACCAAGCAAGGGTTTTACCCGTTGATGATTTAGCCTGAACTGACATAGATGAGACAATCAGAGCGACACTCAGAATAGCTACAGCAATTTTTTTCATTTTTTAGTTCCTATTAAGTAGGTTGTTTGTTTCAATGAAGCTATTATACTACCTTCTTTTGTTATGCACAACAAAAACTTAATTATTAATAACTAAACGTACCAAGTCTATCGAAAGCTTCTTTACCTCTATTTTTTAGTTCCAGTATAACAACTTTTTTCTTGTTTTTTCCGTATACTCTTTTTGCTGTCTCATCATCAAAATATAAATTGCGTAGCTCCCACTCTCTTTTAGAGGCATACTCCTTCGCTTCTGCTCTTAATTTAACCATTAGATCTTCTGGAAGCTCGTCAAAACTTTTACGATTTTTCATTTCCTCAAATACTAAATTCTTAAATATAGAATCAGCACACTCCTTAAACAACATTGTTTCTTCCACGTTTGAAGAAACTTTCTGATAATCACCAACAAAACCATTCCATACAAGAACTTCTGGATCTCCATTGATTTCATTTAATTTTTTAATCAGTTCACTTTTCTTCATTTTTTTACCTATTGTTTTAGATTAAATAACGACAACATTATATCTAATCATTTTGTAACATGCAAGCTATTTTTTTCAAAAAAAAGCTATACCTGAAAAATATAGCTTTGCTTTTTTATCTTATCTTACAAACCATATTGAGACACTATATTATTACCAACTCGATATATTACTTTTCTATTTTTATTATCAAGAGCTAATGAGGATCTTTCTCCTGTCGTGCAACTCCATACCACACGAGCTGCTGGAGAGAAAGGAACATTGTAATATAATCTTCTAAACTCATTCATTATTGTTGGAAAATTGGCAGAGCCTAATATATGATCATTTAATTCACTATATACTTTTGCATTCGTTAATGTTTTAGGTATTCTAAACATATTTCCAATTCCAGCAGTTGCATAATCACCTAAATCACAATATGTAGCATGAGAAGAACAAGCTAATTTACCTGTCCCCCAACTATAACCTGTTTTTAATACATAGTATCTATCACTTAATATATTTGACATTTGAATAGCATTTACATGAGGTAAAGTTGTTAGTATCGTAGCTGGCATATTATATTGGTAATGTTCAAAACTACAAGTACCTGTTGTAGTTTTATATTCATACCATTCTTCTACACCATCTAGACCACCATCACTTACATAATACATACTTTTACTGGTCATCACCGCATCTATATTATTGGCAGCAGATGCTGATATACTGTTTGATATACTAACACTTGTTGATACACTTTTTGAAGCAGAAGCGGAAGCACTTATACTTGTTGAAATGCTTGAACTTATAGATTTGCTTGTTGAAATACTTTTAGATGCTGATGTAGAGGCACTCACACTCGCACTAACAGATGCACTAACAGAAGCTGATACGGATGTACTTATACTTTTTGATGTTGATACACTTGTGGATACAGAGGTGCTTATACTATTAGATACACTGGTTGAAACACTTGTTTTATAAACAGTATCGCCTTCGTAATAACTTGAGAATATAATCCCATCATTTAGTGAGTTTTTACAAAAAGTTACTATATCAGTTATTGATGAATCACTATTTATTGTTTTAGTATCTGATTTTCTTATTACACTTTTAAATAATGGCCTTGATCTTCCTACAAGATCTGGACAGGATTTCTCTGTTACTTTATAATAAGTAATGTCATAAAATTCATTTGTTCCATCATGATCTGTTATTGTTATTTCACCATCCCAAGGATTAACTAATCTATTTCCCTGTTTCATATTACTTGGCAATAAATTTCCACCAAGGATCATATTTCTCCCTTCTTCAACACTTGAATAAGACCCTTCTATTTTATTCATTGCTTGTTGAATATACCCTAAGCCTTTTATTGCCGTACTTACCTTTTGCCTCTCAGACATAACGTTAAATACCCACAAAATAACAGCCATTAATGCAACAATAGCTCCTAAAGAGAGCATCATTTCCATTAAAGAAAATCCCTTACTTTTCCTTTTAAACATAATCTAAAAACTCCTAAATAATTTTATAAAACATCCTTAAATACAATAACCTGTTATTTTTAAAAGATCAAACAAATACAAATAATAATTATTATCATTTAAAAAGGCTACCGTAGTAGCCTTTTATTTACCTAAATTTTAACTTAATAATAGAAACCAGTTCGTAATATATTATATAGTGCTCCTAATCCATACTTATTAAATACAGCTTGCATTTGCGCAGCCGTTGTTGCTGCTTGTATTTCATTAGATATATTTTTAACTTGACCTACGTTTACAGGTATTCTATATGTATTTGCTGTTGTCGCTCCAGCAAGACCGAATCCCATATTTTTAGCCATAACATAATACATCTTACCATTTACATTAAATGACATATATTCCAAATAACCAAGTATATAACCATTTAAATGCGGAACTGGCTGCGCTGAGTAAACTTTATTACCTTTTATTCTGCTTACCATATTGTTATCTTTTTGACCAGAGGCCACAACTGAGGCTGAAATAGATTTAGATATGCTTATACTTTTAGATGTAGAAACAGATCTTGATGCACTTAAACTTGCAGAAGTAGATGCTGAAATCGAGGCAGATCTTGAAGTACTTAATGATTTTGACGAACTTATACTTGCTGAAACAGATCTTGATGCACTTAAAGAAGCTGATGTGCTAGCACTTGCTGATATTGATTTTGAAGTGCTCGTCGAAGCACTGATACTATTACTTATAGAAGTACTGGTTGATTTAGAAGCACTGATACTATTGGATATGCTTGTTGATATTGAAGCACTTTTACTATTGCTTATTGAAGTACTAGTAGATATTGATGAACTTATACTATTACTTATTGAAGCACTTATTGATGCTGAAATACTTGAGCTTATACTTTTAGATGTTGAAATACTTGTACTTATGCTATTTGATATACTTATTGAAGTAGAAACGCTTGTTGAGGTAGATATACTATTTGATGTAGAAATACTATTCGAAACACTGGCTTCATATACCGTATCACCAGTATAAAAGTTAGAAAATACTATAGAATCATTTTTTCCAATTTTAGAACAAAAATCTACAACATTATTAACACTTCCAGTATTAGCTAAGGAAGAGTTTGAAGACTCTACAGTTCTATAGAATACACGAGACTTATTTACAAGATCTATACATGAGTTTGATGGGACATTATAATAAGAAACGTTGTAAAAATTATTACTTCCATTTCTTGGAGTTATTGTTATTTTACCTCTCCAAGGGTTTACTAAATCAGAGCCGCTTACCATATTGCTTGGTAAAACTTTACTTTGTAACAACATTGTTCTTGCTTCATCAATGTCAGAATAGATCCCTGACATATCTTCTATACCTTTCTGTATAGATGCTAGTTGTTTTTGAGCAGTATTTACCCTTTGTCTTTCTGATGCTATGCTATATATCCAAAACCCTATAGCAACAATTGCTGCTATAGATCCTAAAACCAGCATCATTTCCATTAAAGAAAAACCTTTTCCCTTTACTTTTTTCATACTATAAATCCTCTAAATATTTCAAAATGTGTCTATTAAATAATACTATCATAAGAGAATAAAACAATACTACTAAGCTAATAATTTTTATATTCTATAATATATGATGTTTTGTATTATTTTATTAATAAAAAAAGAGTAAACATACGGTCGTATATTTACTCTTTTAACATGTTTACATATATTTAAGTTATTATGTATTTTATTTATATTTTAATATGTTATTACGTAATTTGTTCCTGATACAGAACTTGCAAATTTTGCTAATATTTGTTTATAAATACTAGCGGCATCTCCTGTAAGATTAAAATCTGTTAATTTGTAGGAAGTTCTCTTATATGTATTTAAATAATTTAATAAAGCGTTTGGCGTATTTATTTGAGCATTCGTTACTTTTATTGGAGCATTATAGAATGTAGAATAAGTAAATTTCCATGTTATTCCACCTACACTCATAGCTGTCATACTACATAAATATTTACCCATCATTGCTCCACCATTACCAATTATACATGTAATATTTGGTGTTGCTGTTGTTAATACCGTATTTCCTTTGTTTACGTTATTAGCAAGGCTTGTTGAAATACTTTTTGATATAGAAACTGATGTGCTTACGGATCTACTTGTACTTAATGATCTTGAGGCACTTAAAGACGCTGATGCACTCACACTTGTTGAAACAGATCTTGAAGCACTTAAGCTTGCAGAAGTAGAGGCAGATCTGGATGAACTTAATGATAAAGATCTTGAAGCACTTAAGCTTGCAGAAGTAGAGGCAGATTTTGAAGCACTTATGCTAGCTGATTGAGAGGCACTCAATGAAGCTGCTTTAGAAGCACTGGCACTAATAGATAAACTAGCTGAGGCTGAAGCACTTTTTGATGCCGAAATACTTGAGCTTATACTATTGGAAACACTTGCTGATATTGAAGCAGATCTGGATGAACTCAATGATAAAGATGTTGAAGCACTCAAGCTTGCAGAAGTAGAAGCAGATTTGGATGCACTTATACTCGCTGATTGCGAAGCACTCAATGAGGCAACTTTAGAAGCACTAGCACTAATAGATAAACTAGCTGAGGTTGAAGCACTTTTTGATGCTGAAACACTTGAGCTTATACTATTAGAAAGACTTGCTGATGTTGAAGCACTTACACTTGTAGATATACTTCTAGATATTGAAGCACTCGCACTACTTGAAATACTATTGCTTACTGAGGTACTTAATGATTTTGAAGCACTTATACTGTTAGATATACTATTTGACGTTGAAGCGCTCAAACTATTACTTACCGATGTGCTTATTGATTTAGAAGTACTGGTACTTGCCGAAATACTTGCTGATGTGCTTATTGATTTAGAAGCACTGGTTGATAGAGATGTACTTATACTATTTGAAATACTTGTAGATGTAGAAGCACTTATACTATTCGAAATACTCGCTGATGTGCTTATTGATTTAGAAGCACTAGTTGAGGCTGATATACTTGTGGATGCACTTATTGATGATGATACACTCGTTGAAGTTGATACACTATTTGAAACACTTGCCTCATATACGGTGTCACCAGTATAAAAGTTAGAAAATACTATAGCATCATTTTTAGATATTTTAGAACAAAAATCTACAATACCATTTACACTATCTGTACTGGTTAATGAAGAATTAGTAGACGTTACAGTTCTATAAAAAACACGAGATTTATTGACTAAATCTATACAAGAGCTAGATGGAACATTATAATAGGAAACATCATAAAAAGTAGCACTTCCATTATGAGGTGTTATTGTTATTTTACCTTTCCAAGGATTAACTAACGTTGAACCACTAATCATATTACTTGGCAATGTTTTACTGCCTAATAACATTGTTCTCGCTTCATCGATATCAGAATAAATTCCTGACATATCACTTATTCCTTTTTGTATAGAAGCAAGCTGTTTTTGTGCTGTATTTATTCGTTGTCTTTCTGAGGCAATGCTATATATCCAAAAACCTATTGCAACAATCGCTGCAAAAGCTCCTAAAACTAACATCATTTCCATTAAGGAAAATCCTTTTCTTTTTAAAATCTTCATTTTTTCACCTATTATTAAATAAGAATATCCTCCTTAAATAATATAGTTAATGCAAATAAAAACAACAACTCATAAACAATAATGATAATAATTTAGATAAGCGGTTTTATTAAGTATATAAATCTTTAATAATTGATATTAGTGAAGTTATATTTTATTATTTAATATACAGTAAATTATTATATTATTATATCTTACGACATTAGTTTTATATTCTATTTTTATTTAACCAATCTTTTATACTTTCGTAAGGAACCATATAGGATTGTCTTTTGTATTTATCAGTAGCAAAAATAATACCTACAATTTGATTTTTATTGTTATAAACAGGTCCACCTGACATTCCCTTTTCGACATTAAAATCCATAATAGCTACGGCACACCCTTTTGTATAATCACCATTAGTTACATTTTTATAACCAATTATTTTACCTGATAATTCAACTTCTTTTTTATTACCATGAGGGAAACCGTAGGCTACTACTTTTTCATTAATTTTTGATTCAGCAAATATTGGATCATCATTAGAAGCTTTATAAGATTTGTATATTAAAGCAACATCACATTTATCATGCTTAGATAGAATCTGTTTTTCTTTATCTACTACATGAGCTGCCGTTAAGCTATATTTTTGTTTGTATGGAAATTGTGTTCCTATACCTTGTGAAAGTATTTTATTTTGCTGATTATTACTTACTTCATAACTATGCTTATTTTTTAAATTTGTTTGGCAGCCAGAAATAACGATAACAATCATAAAGATAAAAAATTTCATTTGTAAAACTCCATTTATTTTAAAATAAAACCCTGCCGACAGACAGGGTTTGTTTATTATTTCGCTTTATTGAACTTTTCCCATTCTTGCTTAACTACAGAATATGGAATATATAGTGAAAACTTTTTATAATTATGTCCTTTAAAAGCCTCATCCAGTTTACCATTACTCATACCTGTAGTTTCCCCAAAGTGAATACCAATAACTTTACCATCAGATCCAAATACAGGTCCACCAGATTGTCCACCTACTGTTTGAGCCGAGGTAACATACAAAATCTGCTCACCATCACCATCTGAAATATCTAGATCTTTACCTTGAGATACTTCTGTTTTACTTTTTTGATTCAAGCCTACAACAATGACGCTCTCACCCGCTACACGATCTCGCCATTGTGGAATAACTACGTTGTCAGCCGATTTTTTAACAAACTGAATATCGATACCATCTGCTGATTGATAAGCAATATCTTTAATAAAAGATACATGCTTAACAGTTACTACATAATCTTTATTCCATTGAACTCCACTACCAAAGAAAGTTTCAGTAACTCTTTGGTTTCCTTTAATACTTGTTTTACTTTCTTGAAAAGCAACGTATTTAGCAGGTTCTTTAGGGACAGAAGAACAACCAACTAATGCTAAAACAAAGAGAACAGCAGTAATTTTCTTAAACATGTTTATTTCCTTAGATTATGAACAGTTTGATTTTGATAAAAACATTATACTTAAATTTTTTATCATGCACAACAAAAAGTTTACATCAATCTTGTTTTTTTTGCTTTTCCTGTTAAAAATTTGCTATGTTTGTATGAATAATGAGAATATATTTAAAAACTAGGAGTCAGTTTTACATGTTTAACATTTTATCACTAAAGGAATTTGAAGGAAAGGATAAGTTTAATCTTATTCTTTTTGTTTGTTTGCTTTTCGTTCTACCCCTTATCATTGCTAATGTTCCATACATGGATGATCACACTCGTCTTGATAATGGTTATGGTTATTGGGAAATTGAAGGAAGACCTCTTACAACATTATTATTTAAACTTTTAAATTTTAATTTCACAACTATTTACAATGTTGCCCCACTTCCTTTATTGGTTGGCATATTTTTCTTTTCATATTCTGTTTATTATGCAACAAATAAAATGAATTTAAAAAATACGATTCTAAATATTTTTCCATTTATTTTACTTGTTTGTAATCCATTCTTTTTACAAAATATGTCTTATCAATATGATTCAATAGGGCATCTATTTTCTGTTGGGTTTATTCTTTTAGCTTTTTTCTATCAAAATGATAATAAATATAAACAGTTTTTAGTATCTTCTTTATTAATAGCTTCTTCATGCGCAAGTTATCAACCAACAAGCAATATGTATATTGCTTTATTTTGTGTTAGCATATTATTTAATATTTCTAAAAAGGATAATGAAAGTATACTGGAATATACTTTAAGACACATTTCTTATTATTTATTTGGAATACTTATTTATTATGTTTTATATTTTATTGGATTTTCTTTTTTATTTACTGAACAAGCTAATAGAAATCATCTCATCAATATTAATCAGATAATGGCTTCATATGAGTTCTCCATGAACGAACTCATGAATCTTTTTGCTTATTTTAAAGAGGACATCTCCCTATATTTAATTATTATTGCTGCTATTTTATTACCTATCAATATTATTTATAGAATTTATAATATTACAAAATCAAATATGGAACATAAAGAACAAATTCATTCTATACTAATACTGATTTTAATACCTCTATTACTTTTATTTAGTATATGGGGACCTTTTATTTTATTAAAAGAACTCTTTTTTAATCCAAGAGATTTTCCTGTTATGGGTGTTTTTTGTATGCTTATAGCTTTTAGTTTTTCTCTTCTAGATAAAAAATACTTTATAAACATCATTTTTAATATTGCTATATTCTTATGTGTGTTTTCCTTCTCTTATATGTATGGGAATGCTCTTAATCAAGATTATACATATAGGAAATATGTATATGATAGCATTAGTAATAATATAGAGCAAAATATGGATGAAATAAGAGATAAAAAAATATATGTTTATGGAAGACATGCTATGACATCATATATCGGAAAAGCATTTGAGGTTAGACCATTTTTATCAAAACTAATATTTCCTGATAATACTAATTTCTTTAAAGAATATAGTATAGCTGCTCGTAATGTTTATAATATTCAGGGCGGTGTTATCATGGATAACTTAGACGAATGGAACGCTATTTGTAAGAATAAAATAGCTCCACTTGTAAAAAACGGAAACTATGAAATATTTAACTTTGATGATCATATTTCTGTTTGGTTTAAAAGAGAACCTACATTTTGTAATAATTACCCAACTGATGTTGATAGTCGATTTGATATTAAACAACATGCTTTAGAAAGTAAATAATAGAGGAAATTAAATAATGTTGAAAAGAGTTTTTATTGAAAGGGAATTCAGCGGTGGATATAAGTTTAGTATTGTGCTGGGCTTCTGTATGATATTTATTTTATCTCTTATATTGGCTGATGTGCCTTATATGGATGACACTACACGTATGGATAATGGTTTAGGACAATGGGAATATGAAGGCAGACCTTTAACTACTATTCTTTTAGCATTACTCAATTTTAATATTAATCCAATATACAATATTGGACCTATACCATTAATATTTGGAACTTTATTCTTTGCATATACCGTTTGTTATGCTACAGATAAAATGCTTCCAAAGAAAAATTTGGTTAATATTTTACCTTTCACATTATTAGCATGTAACCCATTTTTTATTCAGAACTTATCATATCAATTCGACTCTATCGGAAATATGTTTTCTGTTGGGTTTATCCTTTTAGCTTTCTTTTATCAAAATGAATCTAAGATAAAAACATACCTTATTCAATTGTTATTCTTGGTAGGTGTTAGTGCTCTTTATCAACCTACAAGTAATATGTATATTGGATTATTTTTAATTAACTTAATGTTCCAATTTAAAGAAACAAATAAGAATATCTTAAAATCTACTATCTATCATGGTTCTATATATGTATTATCTTGTGTTATTTATTATTTAGGATGTGCGGCTGCTTTTAAATATGTATATCCTGATGTAGCTTTCAGAAGTGATATGATAGAACCTACAATAAATAGCTTATTCTTTAGCTATGAATATTCTATTAAAGAATTTATAGATATGTGCCAGTCATTTAAAAGCGAAAAAATGTATTATTTAGCTAAAGTCGCTTTTGGAATGATGTTCATTAATATTATTTATTTAATCATTAAAAATAGTCAGAATAAAGAATACAGATTTGAAAGCAAGTGGATATTAAGTATGCTTTTAATCACTCTTCCATTTACTTTATTCTTAACTATTTGGGGACCATTTATACTTTTAAGAGAATTGTTCTTTAATCCACGAGATTTTCCTATAGTTGGTATTTTCTTTATGGCTGGAGCAATGTCTTTTTATTTCTTAGATAAAAAAGGATATATTAATATGTTCTTTATTGGAGCTACCTTATTAGCTGTATGTGGGTTCTCGTTTGTATATGGAAGCGCCTTAAAACATGATTTTAATTACAAACGTTATGTTTATGACAGTATTGCCATGAAGATGGAAGATCATAGAGAAGAAATAGGCGATAAAAAAGTTAATCTCTATGGTAGAACAGCTACTTCCTCATTTGTTAGACTTGCTTTAGTTGAACATAATTTCATTTATAGATTAATGTATGCGGATAATACCAACTTCTTTAAAACATATAATGTTGGAGCACGTAATATACCTAATCTACAAGGTGGATTTGTTTTAGATAATTTAGATGAGTGGAATCATATTTGTGACAATAAAATAGAACCTATGGTTTCTAACAGTAACTTTGATATATTTAATTTCGACGATCATATATCTATATGGTTTAAACGCAGCCCTAAATTCTGCGACAACTATCCACTTGAGACAGATATTCACTTCTCAAGAAAACAAGATGTTTATGATGCAACCTATGGCACACATTAAATAATATAAGGAGGTTGCCCCTCCTTTTTTATTTATTAATTTAATAATTCATCTATTTTTATTTAACATCTTTTTAAACAAGACACCTTTCATCCATTAATATTAAAAGTAATCATTTATTTTATTGATAATACCTAATTTTTACGTAACATATTTCTTAATTATGATTTCTTATAAAAAATGTAAAAAACATTCCAATAATAATAAATGTTGTATATCAATAATTTTTATTATTAATGAGTAAGAAAAGCTTCAGGAATATTTAAATATTTTTTTATTATAGTAATAAACCTTCAGCAGGGAATCTGAGAATTTCATCACTGCTGAGTGTTAATATTTCTAGAGATATATAGCATAATAATAGTGATAATAACTAAAATTACGTAGATATATTAATTGTTTGACCAGTAATAGTTATCTGTCGTCACTTTAGTTGGAATACTTATTTTTTCTACTACTTTATTATTTTTCAACAGTAAATAATCCCTGTTTTCTGTCTTTGATTGTGAAACTAATTTTAATGGCGATTCCTGATTTTTTAAATCTATATTATTAAAACTATTTTTTACTGCTATTGCTTTAAAAGTTACTACCGATGAGACTTTATTATTGTCTGCATAAGTTTGACTTGATAAAGATAATAAAACAATAGTCAGGATTTTAAGAAGTTTTTTATTAGGATTCATTACTTTCTCCATTTAATTTTAGTTAAGTTTATATATTGTGTAAATATATCATAAAAAGATAATGATTTCAATAATATGTTTAATAAAAAAGGAGTATTTATGTATAAAATAAATAGAAATAAGGGGTTTTCTCTTCTTGAGTTATTGCTTGTTTTAGGTATTATTGCAGCTCTTATAGTTGCTGCTTTTATTATTTTTCCTAAAGTTCAATCTGCTCAAAGAGTTGATCAAGAGGCTAAAAATATATCCGCTTTACAAGCAGGTGTTAAATCTTTATATGCTTCTATGCCATCATATGATACTTTATCTGATGATATAGTTATAAAGTCAAAGATTGCTCCAGATAATATGATTAATGAAGATGGTCAGCTAACCAATAGTTTCAAAGGTTATGTTAGTGTGTTTGGCGCTATTATTTCAATGAATTCTTCAGCTTCTGATGGATTTCAAATAGTTTATAACGGAGTTCCTCCCGCAGAATGTGTTAAGCTTGTTTCTGCTGTAGGCTCTAACTTTCCTTTAATAAGAATTGGTGAAAATCTTGTTGATATTATGAATGATGGTAAACTTGATGTTTCATTATTAGCTAATGAATGCAGTAGACATGAATATGGTATAATATACTTTTTATCTTATTAATAATAATCCCCAAATGACTTGGGGATTATATTTATGCGGCTTTTTTTATTACCACATTGAATTTTGAAGACAGCTTTTCATAGATGTCATACTGCTCAAACTGAGACATAAGTTTGTTAACATCCGTTTTAATTACACCTTCACTATGAAGCTCTTTAGTAATCTCCATTAAATCTGAAAAGTAAACTTCCCCTTTCAAATGGGTATGAAAACACTCATTCATCAAATACTCTTTGAGAGTCAGACGACCATTAACCCACTCACTATTTTTATAGAAAGTGCAAGCACGATCAAAATCAGCGATCAGCTTATTACGTAGACCTGTTTTGCTTAACACGGAATCTTTCTCGCTTGAGAAATCAAACGATGAGGTATAGACACCCTTATCAGAAACTTCTAATTTCTGATATTCAAAATATTCCCAGCTAATATCTTCAGGCGAGCGAGAATGCACACCATCTACAGTTTTATTGAGATGAGAAACTTCCTGCTCAATACCTTCTTCCGTCGTTAAACGGGTAGCCACCACAGTTTTAGTTTCGCCTTCGTAGTCGAAACCTTCAACGTGATAGATTACAAAGATAGAGTTGTTAGCGTTCATTTTCATCTCTCTTAAAATAAATGGCCTTATTGCCGAATAAGACCATTATAAAGACAACCCATATTAAAGTCAATACAATATTTATATTAAAATCATAAAAATTGACCACATGCTGATTTTATTTCTGCTCCTGATGAATGTTGGATTTTCATCTTAGGTATGAAAGTTTTTAAATCACTCACAATTTCTTTCAATTTGATGCTTTCTTTAGTGCCATTGTCAGGAGCGTTATAGCGCAATATACGAAATTCTGTAGCTACATCTATATTTTTGCTTAATAAATCTTTTAGAGAGCGAATATCAGAAATATTATCATTCACATTATTGATAAACATATGATGAACAATGAAATCTACATTATTAGTTTTACACCATTCTGATATAGCACTCATCGCTTTATCTGGAGAGCGTGAGTTTGGTATTAAGTTTTCTCTTGTGGCATTTGAAGCACTATGTAAAGAATAAAAAAGACGTAAAGCACTACCATTATGCTTTGGATTTAATTCTATGTTATTAAGCGCTTTATTTAGCTCAGAAAAATCTTTTTTCCATTTATTTGTTTTAGGATAAGTTGTTGCGATATCTACACCATCTAATCCTACAGCAAGTTTCTGCACTAAAACTTGTTTCACAATTTCTTTTGTTGCTTCTTTGACTTTTTCACTATAAGTTAATGGTTCTCCAGATCCCATCCAGCATAACTTAATAAACTTATTTTTTATTTCAGGTGTAAGTTCAGCTTGCTTTTGAATAGATTCCATAACATTAGATATGATTTCTCCTGTGGTTAGTTCTTTGTGTTTTATATTATTGGTTGTAATATGACAAAACTTACATGACATTAAACAACCAACACTTCCAGAAATCACTATACTGTATTTATTATTATCTTTATGTTGTAAATTTAAGTTTTCATCATATTCACCTGATAAGGCTAACTTTATTGATGTTTCAGCGCCATTATCATGGAGGTATTTTGTTACTTTTTTATCTTCTGATTGAATATGTTTCATTGATTTGCTCCAAATATTGAGGGGGTATAATATATAATAAATCGCCTGTATATATTAACAATATCTGAATGAGGTGATGTTGATTTCGATCAATATTTTATATGAATAAAAAAAAGAGGATTTCTCCTCTTTTAATTGTTTTAATAACGGCGTGCTAAAATGATAGAATCTAAAATTAGCTTTTTGTTATTAGAATTTATTTTATATGCTTTATATTTCGACCATAGCCATAAAAATATACTATTATTAGCGACAACTTCTTCACCACTTGTTATTTTTAGGCCAACAGGTCTGAAAAATGAATAATTGCCAAATTTAATATGATTCCCTTTTTCATCTTCAAGAAGAAAATTAAGAGACAGTTCAAAATCTGAAATTTCCTTGATTTTAAACTCATGCCCTACTTGAAATGTAATAACATCTATTTCTGCCGAAGGGCTTTTTACTGTTATTGGATAAATAAGATAAACCTTATCACCTATTTTATAATCAGTTTCTTCTACTGACCAAAATTTAATATCTTTGTTAATCTTCATGGATTCTCCAGTTTTTTATCAAAATTAAAAATACAGAGTCCTTAACCAAATACACAAGCAAAATCAGGATGATTCAGTCCGGGAATTTTATCTTCTGTTAAACCAACAGCTTTCGCCAGAACAGTACAGGCATGAGCAACATCAACTTCATTAGATGAGGTAAACTCTACCATCAACCAATCGTTAGAATTGCCCTGAATGAATGGTTTTGCTCCAGAACAATCATGAATTTTAAGGGCAACAAAAATCTCGGTTTTTTGTTCTTCTGTTAAGCCTTGAAACTGGATATTGGTTAACTTATCGCAATACTCAAGACGACCAAAAACAGCAGCATGAGGCTGACCAACAACAACAGCGGAAGGACGAATTAATTTTTCCATTTTTATCACCTATATTTATTTATTGTTGTCATTATAAAAGAAAGCTTTATCTAAATCAAGTTAAACTTTATGCTCTTTTATTGAAGGGCAAAAAGCTGAAACAACAATAAAAAATGCTGCATAAATAAAACTTAGCATCGCTAATAAAAAAGATAGCATATGAAGAATAACATTTTCGGTTGGACGAACAAAAGGCAAGTCCGTATTATACATGAAGATGGCTAGGTACATCACTGACAATAAGAAAAGCTTCATTTTATGTCTCCAAAAGGTTTATGAAGCTATTATACTATGATGTTTTGTTATGCACAAGTTTATTCGATGATGATTGAAACTCTTTCAGAATGGAATGTTAAAAGATATTGAACTCGCTTATCATTTAGATTAAGCTCTTTACCATTTTTAACTTCTTCATAAAACTGCCCATTCATTCCGGGATGAGCTTCACCAGCATCATAACCAAATTGTTCATAATAATCTTCGTTTGAACGAATAAAACTTTCAATTTGTTCAAGTAATTCTTTTTTGTTTGCGCGTAACTTTATACTCATTTTTGTTATCCTTATTATTAAAAAAAGCTACCCGTAAGTAGCTCTATATTTTTATTATTCTCTTCTTCCGATAAACAATTCTACACGACCATAGTAAGGTTTATCTTTGAAATAATCAGAAGTATAACTTACCACTTCAAATGTTTCATCGTAAGCACCTTCTTTCGATGGTTTGACCATCATATCGACAACCTCAATATTACCACCTTGATCGTAATGCCCTGATCCACTAGTATGGCTAATACAAGTAACAACAGCTTCTTGAGGCTGTGTCTTCAACCATTCAATCAATTCTGCTACTGTCATTTTGATTACCTCACTATGCAAATTTTATAAGGTCAGTATAGCATGAATAAATATAATGCACGACTTATATTTAGGATATTAATATTACAATATTTTATTTAGAGCGTTGGTAAGATGGAAGCTTTTTCAATGCTTCATCTCTACGATGTTTTGCCCAATGTTCTTCACCATAAGATTTTGCCTTAACTGATTCTTCCATATATTTATTATGGATTTTTCTTTCTTCTGGTGTGTATGGAGCACGATAATCTCCGGTAGCATCATAAAACATATATACCCCTCTGATTTATTCCAATGATTTTTCTCATTTTATCAAAATTTATTGCTTATATTTTTACCTTAAAGCAATTTTTATTGATTATATAATTTTATGCCATCAGTTACAATAAAAAAGCCTCCGAAGAGGCTTCTATTATTTATATTTTTTATACAACTCTATATGCTGACTTAAAAAATCATCTTGATACATGATTTCCACATCATTTCCTTTATCTACCAAAATAGGTGTCATGAATCCCATAACATTAGCTAATCCCAAGCTGCTTACACGCTCTAATACTTCTTTATGCACTAATGGGTTAACTTTAGTTCCATATGCTTCTACAAGCTTTTTAGCCGCTTCAAAATCGCCTTCTGATTTAATACGCTGAATCTCAGATAAAAGAACTCCAACAAGTGTTCTTACATATTCAAGATCGTTAACTTCAATATAAAAGCGACCATCTTTTGTAACCATTGCCATTTTATCTTTTTCAGCATGATCTAACAGCCATGTTGAAATAATTTGACGATTCCTAAAATGCGCTTGCGTTAGATCATTCCCTAACTTGATTCTTCTTAGCTGACCAATAGCACCATTTGTAAAATATGCGATATATTTAGCTAGAGCTGCATCTTTTACATCCACATCTTGAGCAAACACACCGATTTCTTTCAATTTCTCATCAGGAATATAATAAAGTGCTACTAGATCTGCTCGACATTCTTCAATTACAGAATAATAGGTTGAAAGAACATCGGTATTAACACCATCTAACACCTTGCCCGACCCATGACCCGCAATTTCATGTAGATCTGTATGAAGAACACCTGTTTCATTACCATAACGCTTAATTAAAGCTTGATACTTATCAAGATAAAGCGCCTTCATTAATGGAACATCATAAGTATTCCTTGAAGAATCAACATTAGCTAACGTAACTGATTTAGATCCATGTTTTTTGCGAATCCAATCACTGTTTGGTAAATTAATGCCAAGAGGTAATACAGGAGATGGATCACCTGCCATTGAAATAACATTAATAGAACTTGCCGATAAACCAACAGCTTTATCTTTTTTAAATTTACTATCAAATGGCAAGTTATTTTCAAACCATTGAATATTTTCAATAATCTTTTCAACTTTTGCCGTTTGTGATGGATCTTTAAATGCAACTATGCTTTCAAAATTACAAGCAATACCTAAAGGATCTTTATAGGACTCAATCAAGCCATTTACAAAATAAATAGAACTTTCTTTATCTTTTGTCCATGCTACACAATGTTTATCAAAATCAGCAGCATCACCCGTTTTATAAAATTGAATTAGTGTTTCAATTGATTCTTTTTGTTGTTCATTCTCACTATAGAAAAGTGCTTTCTCAAGCTCTTTAATAATTTTTCCAACATAATGAGCATAAAGACCAACAGAACTAATTACTTGACGATCAATTGAACCATCACTATTTTTTACGAGTCTTTCATTAAATCCATAAGGAGGAATTTCATCACCCTCTACTTTTGGATAGACCTCCTCACGGAACTGCTTCACTTCATCAGTTGTTAGACCTACATAAAAGTTAGCACCAGATTCTTTAACAACATCGACACCATCTTTTTGAACTGTTCTATAGTGAGGCATTAGATCTTTGCTAAATAGAATTTCTTCTACAGCTTTAGCAGCAGTAAAAGTTTCAATTGTATCTTTGATTTTCCTAAGTTCTTCCAACTGAATTGGAAAATCAAGACGCTCACCTGTTGTTGTATGGTAAACACCACCATGAGCAAAAAATGTGAAAAGAGTATCTCGCAACTGTTCCCATACTTTTTCTTCATGATTAACTTCTTCAAATAGAAAAATCAGATTATCAAGTAGACGAATATTATAATCTGACGCTTGGTGAAGAGAAATAACCTTACCCCACATACCTGCTTCTGATAGATGATATACCAGCTTTTTCTTTTTCAAATCCATATCAGAAAAACCTGTAGTATCTAGTTTTACAATTGCAATATCATTTAAACGTTCTGAATAAGTCATACTTTCTCCTTTAAAATTTAGTTAAATATACCATAAAGACCTTTTAATGAAAACCTTTTTTTATTCATATATTATGTTGATTTTCATTACTAATTTTATCTATAATGTAGATATCTTTCATTTCATAAGGAAACATATGTCTAGACCTTATAGAGCAGTAAGTTTTAGAGGCTTAAAAATTGTTGCCTATGGCAATAAACCTATGTCTATTAATGACAGTCCGATGTTTGTTGACGGGGAATATGTTGACAATAATTTAAATATCTATGACTCATATGTAGATAGGCATGGTTCAAGTAGAGTAAGATGTTATAGCTCTTGGTCTCAAGCAGAATCTGTAGCAGATTCATGGAATGATGCCTATGAAGAAAACGAAAGGGAAGAACGCATTAAACAAGAGCAGCGAAGAAAAGCTTATGAAGCAGCAAAAGCTGAAAGAAAACGAAAAATCAAAGCTTTTATTTCAAAGATTAGGAATATATTTAAGAATAAAAGAGCGGCCTAACCGCTCTTTTATTAATTTAATAATTATCTATATCTATCCATTCATCAATTAAAATTTGAGTTGTATTACTATCAAATCCTTTTCCTGACATAGAATATTGGGGACTACTTACCAAATCTAGATCTATATTTTCATTTTTATCTTGTTTTTTAGATTTTATGTTGCAGGACGAACCTGCTTCACACTCTCCCCATAAATCAATCATATGAATCTCCTATTTTAAGATTATAGATATTTTATCTTTATAGCTTTTTATAATCAACAAAAATATTTAAAATTTGCCTAACGACTTTTGTATGTATATATTAAAAACAAAACCGGAGGGATTTTATGTTTAATCTTACAGATATATTACAAATCATGGATAATCGTAGCAGGGAATTTGAAGGACTTAGAGAAGATCAGATTTTCATGTTTGATGCTACAGCGGAAGAAATTGTTAAAAGGATGAAAAAGAGAACATTATTTGGATTAAAGAAACCAGCCGCACTGGATTTTAATGTAAAAACCAAAAGTGGTTTTACTCCTTTTATGAAAACCAATGAACTTGAAAAAATTAAACTTTTTATTGAGAATGGTGCCAATATCAACTCACTTGATATGAATGGTGAAAATGCTTTATTTCATCATACTCACAGTATTAATAATACTTCTTATCTATTAGAAAAAGGTATAAATGTTAATCAAAGTAATAAAAATAGAAAAAATATTTTAGATAAACATCACTTTACTTTTGATGATGATGAAAAAATAGCTGAACTTTATGTAAAATACGGAATAGATATTCATAGAGTTAATTCTAAAACTCAAAGAAATGCACTATTTACATTAGATTATAAAAAAGGCTTATTTCTGGTTAAACATGGTATAAATATTCATCAAGTAGATAAACATGGAAGAAATATGCTTTTTTATTTAGACAGCAATGATAAAGATGGAAGCCTAGAATTAATGATTACTCTCATTGAAAAAGGTATAAATGTTAATCAGGTAGATGAATGTGGACGAAATGCTTTATTTGGTGCTGGTGCTGATTTAGAAAAAGCTAAATTACTTATAGCAGCAGGTATAAATATTCATCAGATTGATAACGAAGGTAAAAGTGCTCTAGAATATACGTATTGGGATGATAATGAAAGATTGTTATTTTCACATGGCATAAAAGATAGAGAATATGATGAAACGTTTACTAAAGCTAAAATGGCTCCATTTATGAGAGGTCATAGGTCTGGTAATTATGAGAAGCTTTTTCATCAAGAACCCAAACTTAGTTTTAACTATTAAATAAATGGTGCATTCGGTAGGACTTGAACCTACGACACCCGGATCTTCAATCCAGTGCTCTACCAACTGAGCTACAAATGCATTAGGCTTACTAGGTCAGGTGTTGTATCGGCCCACCTCTTAAACGATAATAGGAAAGTCTGGTTTCTCTCCAAACGTGCTACTACCTTTTACGCCCACTCTGAGTCATCGGGCGCGACCTAATAAGTTTCAGGTGGTTTCTGTAGGACTTGAACCTACACTCATAGTGGACCCTGCCACTAACGCTCTACCAATTGAGCTAAGAAACCAAAATATTCTATAACATCTTCTTTGTTAACGAGATAAAGATAATAACAATATTTTTTATGATAAACAACTCTTTTTTAATAAAAAGAGAAAGAAATCGTTGAGCTTACACCCGCAGAGTTACATGCTGTCGCAGCATTCGCTATATTCCAATCTATATTAGATATATCGCTTTTAACTATACTTCCACCAATATTGATTATTGACATACTTGGAGCAACTGCAGCAACAAGTTTTACGCAAGCATCTTGAGGGACATTCGCATAACCTATATTAAATACAACCTTTCCATATGAAGCATAGTTAGTTGCTGATAGAGTTACTTTACCTTTAAAACCATTAACAACATCTACTACAGAGCTTCCACTCTTCACTAACATATTATCAGGAAATATTTGAGCATTGATTCCTACAGTATTGTTAACGGTTGTTATATCCGTTGTTGCTGAATACAATGATAACAATCCTCCTCTTATTGTAGCTATGTTTTTAGATTCAGCATCCACTATTTGAGAGGTTCTTACTTTGGGATAAACTATAAAAGCGGCAACAATTAAAGCAGCTATTATACCTAAAACAAGCAATAACTCTAATAATGAAAAACCCTTTCTTCTTTTTATTTCTGAAATCTTACTCATATTATTTAGCGCTCCTTATTATTAATTTTAGTAACAGTTAAGTTACAAAGTTACAACAATAAGGAAATAATAAAAGTTTTAAGCCAACAAAAAATTGTTTCTGAATGTTTTTTGACATCTTTTGATCAAAAAATAAATTTTATAGATCATTTTATATCTCATCTATATATTACTTAAAATACATTTATACTTGTGGTATAATGAATGTTTATTTGAGAGGTCAAAATGAGTAATATACAGATTAAAAAAGAAGACTTTAAGCACACATCAATTTTACATTATCTTTTAGACAAAGGTATTATTGTTAATTTTCATTGTCTCGATGGATTTTGTGGAACTTGCCATAGCAAATTAATTTCTGGTGAGGTTTTATTTATTAAAGACGAAATTGGATTTAAAGCTAAAGAAGAGTTTTTACTTTGTTGCGCTGTTCCTAAAACAGATATTGAGATATCTATTTACTAATTTTTGGCGTCCCGTGCAGGAATCGAACCTGCAACTACTTCTTAGGAGGAAGTCGTTATATCCATTTAACTAACAGGACATTAGTTAGCACCAATTTTTTGATGCTATTTTGTTTTTATTTGATAAATACACACTCTGATTTATCAACTTTAGCAAAGATCATTGATGTAGCTTCTGGAACCATTGTTAACTCAACCAGATCGCCCATAACATCAAGAACAATAACAGACTTGAAATCAACAGCACCAATACTGCTGCTAAGATTAATTTGGGATAATACATCAGTAATTTTCTGGCTTTCTTCTCTTAAATCGTCATCATTGCTACTATCCGCATCTTCTGTGCGAGAAACGTAGGCAGATTGAACAGCAGTTGTAAAAAAGTTTTTAAAAAAATGAGTAAGTTTTTCGTTATGAATTAATTTCTGAACCATTATGCTTTACTCCCACTTTTTGTTTGAGATTCTTTCCATTCTTTATATTGTGACTCAATGATGCTAAGACTGCGCTCAAAAGTAGCTTTCATATGATTAATAACTTCTTCTGGAACGTCGGATTTTTTCATATTAGCAATAAAAGAATCATTATGTTTTTTAATTTCAATAACATCATCGCTTGAAGCCATAATGTTTTGACTTACCTCAAAAGATCCTGTTTTATTAGTGTTATAGAAATTCATAACCTTAACAGCCATCCAAGACATAAAGCCAGCATGGTTATAACCGATATTACGACACAACATACCTGAAACATAATCATCTTTTCTACGCTTAATCTGCTCAATAACATTTGATTCAACGTTAATGCTTGTGATTTCGATAGTATTCATAATAACGGCTCTCTCATTAAGTTAGGTTGTCATTATAACAATTTATTCAGTTATGCACAAGCTTTTTTAGATAATTTTGTTCTGACGTAGTTCCTTGAACACATTGTTAACCATTTCTTGTTTGTTTTTGAGTTCTTTATTATAGTATTTTTCATAATCGCTTTCTTCATGACCAACCAGACCGATTTTTTCTAATGAAGAAAGATAATTACTACAGTATCCTAATACTTTTTTAAAGGTGATAGAATCTTGCTTAGAAAAAGAAATATCTTCACCATTGACTTTTTTGATTAGATTTTCAAAAAGAGTTCCTGTTTTTTCGGATTTTTCATTTGCTTTACGAATTTCTTCTTTAGCAAGATCTTCAGGGAAAATAACAGATACATCAATCTTATGCTTTTCGATGTTGTGAGCATAAAGTTTTTTCATCAGATTTAAACCTTCAATAACATTTTTCATTTTATAGCCTCTTGTTTTATTGCCTTTATTGTGAAGTAAAACATTATAAATGTGTGGGGAATGGTACTTTTTTTAAGAAAATAGTATGTATTGTACCTGAGAAAAATCCTGATTTATAAAACTTAAATGCTATTTCTGGCGAAATAATTTTACTTCTAGTTCCAGCATCACTGTAATGATATTTAAAATATTTTTTCAAATCTTTTTCTAAATGTTTAAACTGATCTTTAATCATTATTTCTTTAGAAATTTGATCTGATGCCAGAAAAACCATTAAAATAGAAAATAAAATATGACGGATTTTACCAAAAAAAGAGGCGTTTTTGAATGCTTTATCTTCAACATAACTTTTGTTTTCTTTTATAATATGCTTGAGAAACTCTTTAGCTACGAGATTGTTCTGATGAACTTGTTGAATCGTCAGTAGACTCATTTTTAAAAACCTCTCTTTTATTTAATGTTGTCATTATAGCAAAAAACCTTCTCGTAAGAAAGCTTTTTATTTAGAGATTTTTACTTAACTTTTTTTCTCTAATCTCTAATGCATGACCATCATACCTACGGTATGGCAGATGCACGTACAAAGCTTTATTTTTTGAAGATTCTTTCTTATTACTTTATTTTGAGGTTCATCTACTAAAATCTTATATTTATCCTCACCATATATTTCATCTAAACCTTCTTTATTTAAGCTTCCATCAGCGTTTAAATATTTCCTATAACATAAGTTACAACAAGCCATTACCATGATAATATCCTCTTTTTATTTATTATTTATTATTTATTATTTATTATATCTTTAAAAAAGTACAAAAACAAAAAAAGAACCATCTCTGGTTCTTTTTGTGGTGCCTAATGCAGGATTCGAACCCGCGACAAAGAATTTTAGGGACTCCCGTTCTACCGCTGAACTAATTAGGCTTTTTAATTAATACCAGTGATCATACCTCAACAGGCGGTACTCAACACATGTCCCCATCCAGAGCCGCACTGGTATTAATTTGGTGGCCCCTGCTGGATTTGAACCAGCGACCAATCGATTATGAGTCGACTGCTCTAACCACTGAGCTAAGGGGCCAAAATTGGTGGTAAATATTAGTCTCTACTCAGCCGAACATATAACCAATGCTGACCCGTCCTGCGTTGAACGCCCCATAAAGATTTTTTCTAATACTTACCATTCTTGGTACCTGAAGTGGGATTCGAACCCACAAGCCCGTTACGGGCGGGAGATTTTAAGTCTCCTGTGTATACCATTCCACCATTCAGGCATAAAAGAGTGGGAGAACACTCTTTAATTAAATGAAAACTTTTAGCAGTACTTTTATTCACAATCACAACAACGCATATAGGAGACTATGCTGGTGGCCCTTGCTGGACTTGAACCAGCGACCAATCGATTATGAGTCGACTGCTCTGACCAACTGAGCTAAAGGGCCATCTATTTACTTATTTTACTACTATTTCTTTTACAGTACAACATTTTATTACTTTATTTCAAAACAAGTTGTTGATTTATAAAACCTTATCTTGTCTCGATGAAGATATAATACCAAACCAGATCGTGAAGTACAACTTTTTTTTCATCTTTTTTGTTTGTTTGATCGTTTTTTAAGCATAAAATAAAAATCCACCTTAGAAGATGGATTTATATTATTATTTTATAAAAATAAGGTCTGATTCTTTGATATCAGTAATCATCGATCCAGCAGCATATTGAAATTTAGATACTTGATCTACATATTCTTTTGAACCATATTGAAGATTTCCAGAGTTTAACAGCGCTCTAGCTTCTTCTTGCTCTTTATACGCTTCCATACGAAGAGATAAATCATATACACACTCACCAGCATTGTTATGATGCTGACGAACTACGAAAGCTCGCATACCTTCATATTTCTTATTTAGGGGAGCAATATCAAAAATTGCAAGCATTTCATCTTTTATTTCACCTACTTCAACTAAACTTCCAATACTAATTTTATGTATTTTTTTAATAGCTTTCGTTTCGGTTGATACTAAAATGCCGTCTTCATATTTAGCAGTAATCATGTATTCCATTTTTTCGCCTTATTTTTATTTCTTAAGATGACTTATTATGACAATATATGATGTTAGTTTCAAGCCTTTTCTTTTGACATTTGCTCTTTCATTGCACTTTTAGAAATTTCGTCATACATATCACTGATTTCTTTTGTTTGCCAAAATGGGCGAAAATCCAACCCTTTCTTGTCAAGAATTTTTGTCATTGCTACAATATAATCTAGATATTCAGGCATATTATAGGCAAAAACTTTTTTAAGCTCTGGATTATTTTTTTGTTCTGGATCAGAGAGCATACGTAAATATTTACGAGTTCCCTCTAAGTAATTTTTAGTGGACGTTCCGTTAAGTTTCAACTTACGACCGAAACCAAATGCATAGCTGTTATGCATTGTGCTTACAATGTTATTTCCCATTTCATGTGGTGCTTCTCCGCCTTTTTTTACTTCTCCATCTTCTGTGTAAAATACAGAAGTATGATGGTTAATAACTGTTGAATGTGATACATCAACAAAGCCAAAGAAAACATAGGAGTGAAGACCATTAATCAATGAAGGGACTTCAAGAAACATTATTTCTGAAATAATATCACTGTTGAAAATAGATTTATACAATTGTAATTCATTATTTCCTAAAATACCTTTTAAATCAGAATCGTTTAGGAATGAAAGATTTGGATTATTGTAATGATCATAAGATGGTGTTAAAGTAATCTGATCACTGATTTCGATATCTGAAATGCTGTTATCAACATCAGACACTGAAATAGTTAAAGTGCTTTTAGAATAATTAGGAATAGCTAAAGATGAGGTAAAATGACCTAAAATAGCGGTATTGCGCTGACAAAGCACTGATGGATCAACAAAGAAGAGTTCAACCTGCTTAGCAATACTTTTCATTTTTTAGCCTCATTAATCATATTTGATTTCAATAAAGCTATTCTAGCAGAAAACATAGTTATGCACAAGGATTTTAATGCTTAATCAAGATTAAAAAAGAGCACTCCGGGAAGTGCTCTTTCATTAGAATAATAACTATTTTTATACTGCTTCTTTTACATCAATCCAGCTCAAACCTTCTTCTTCACTTACAGCTTTCATGAACGCTTTAAGGAAAGCATCGCTCTTTTCTTTTGAATCCCAATAGCCGGGCCATTCCATTCCAGTAAGCTTTTGAGCCAAGATTTCCTGAAACATTTCACGTTCGGCAGTATCAATACCATCAATTTCAATCATGCTCTTTTTAGCATAGGAACCTTCAAGTAAAGCATTAAGGTAATCATCAGTAGCCTTAATCTGCATCCTACCAAGGATTTTGTTCAGTTCATTAATCAATTTTGGTGATAATTTTTTGCTCATAATATTCTCTTTTTGATAGGTTAATTATTTATTCCAACGTTTAGCAGCTTTTAAACATGCTTTACACGTTATTTCACTTACATATTGACCTTCATCATCACTTGATGTTTTTTTTAGATCTATCCATTCCTTACCATTGGTTCCCTTTTCTGTCGTACATAAAAAAGAACCTGATTTACGTTTAAAAGAACCTTCATGAATATCTTCTTCAAGTAGTACATGAATAACAGAACGACGATTAGTTCCATTACAATTGCTGTTCTCTGTTAGTCCAGATATTACTGATTTAAAACCGCTCGTCCATTTCACAGGGATACGAAGTTTTTCATTAGCTTGCTTTGCCTTTTCCCTTAAAGCTTTCTCTCTTTGTTTTCTTTTATTTTCTTCTTTCAAACGATATTCTTTAAGATCAGCTTCTCGTTCAGCTTTTTCTTTCTCAATTTCTTCTTCTGTTTTTCCTACTAAATGATAACTTGCCGGAATGATAACAACTTTTGTCCCAATAGCAGGAAGTTCTCCTTCAAGAAGATTTAATGTGTCAATAGAGGTTTTTACTGTATTTTCAGATATTACCTCTCCTTCTACAGCATCTCCTCTTACCTTAGCAGAAAACCAAAAAGGATTCGGGAAAGCAGGCCATTTTAGAAGAAACATAATCTCACCTCATACCGTTATTATGACAATATGATATCATAAGAAGATGTAAAAAGCCACCCGAAGATGGCTTTTTATTTAATTTATTATTCTTCCTCACTAGGATTATCAATGGCATCTTTAGCGCCATCAGGAACATTATTCTCCATCAATTGGAACTCTTCAAGTGGAGGAACTACAAAAGAGCTGCTACCTTCTGCTTCATCTACGTTAGCAATGAAATACATTCCACCAAATGTACTAAAGGCATAACCACCTTTATCCAAATCAAAGATATCAATATCACCAATATCGTCATGACCATGTTTTATATCAGACAGAAGCGCATGAGCTTCTTTGGAAATAGCAACACAACCTACATCAGCAACAACATAACCAAGAGAACCTGTATCAAATGGCGTTGTTACAATATCATTACTTTCTTTCGTTTTATATTCTACTACGATGTGATTCTTATAAGTTGTTACTTCAGCATAGATAGGTTTAGTCATTATCATCTCCAGTTTTTAAATTTAGAACCATATTTTAACAATAAGCGTAATCATAATCAATAAAAAAGGCTCTTAAGAGCCTTTTTTTGAATTAATTTTATTATATGTAATGCTAAAATATAATTTTCTTAAATCTTGATCTATTCCATTATATTTAAAAAATACTGGTTTCCCTGATTCAAAAATCTTATTTTGGCTTTCTCTTTTTTTACCATATATAGTATATTCATCAAAAACCATCAATACAGGAACACCGTTTTTCTTTATATCTTTATTTTCCATATTATCTTGAGTAATTACTCTTATTTCAAACTGACTCGCTTTATCTCTTTCATAACCTCCAATATTATTTTTATCATAGTAAATAATGGAGAAATCCTTTTTACAGCCTATTGATTCTATCAATTGTCTGTTTGTTTCTGTATTACCTATTTCTACAACATAATTGCAATTACCTTCTTTACTTTTTTTGCTTGTTTTATCAGTTTTATCTATTTTCTCATTATAGTATATATTTATGCCATTTTGTGGCTCGAAATCTGCATGAACAGATGATGAAAACAAAAAAAACATACTTAAAAACAAAATAACTTTTCTCATATTTTTCTCTTTTATAAATTTTATTTTAAGAAATGAATCATTCCATACTTGATTAACAATTCCTTAAACTTCTCATGTGGTTCAATATTAGGGATATTAATTTTATCCCCCAATGATTCAATAATTGTTGCCACAAAAATTTCTTTTGTCATCAGAATGTTTCGAACCTCAGTTTTTTCAGCAAGTTCTTTGAAGTTTAGAGCTTCCTCAATAGTTTCAAAATCACCAGAAATCCTAAAAGTTTCTTCCTCGTAAGGAATATTTCTATAAGCATAAACAGCAAATTTAACTTTCATCTTTAATCCTTTTATTAATATATTAATGATATAATATCATCATATTTTATTGACTGCAATAAAAAAGAGCGCCCGTAGGCACTCTTCTTATTTTTGAAATACTTAGTTTGCCCACCTCTCAGCTAAACACCTTACGCAAACCTTCCACAGAAGTATTTCTTAACTACTTGTTATATCATACTCTTCTTCTTCATGAATCAGTTCCCCTTGGTAACGAACCTCAAGAGTTGCTGTTAAGGTTCTATCAGTAAAAGAACCATATCCATGAGAGAAACTTTCTTCTAAAACTAATCTTATATCAATATCACTTAAAACACTCTCTACATCTACATCTTCTGAAAGAAATGGTTGAACAATATCTAATAAACGCATTTTATATCTCCTATTGAATTGAATTTTAATGGGATTCACTCATACAAGAAAATATATTATTAACGCTTCCTTTTGTTATTTATTAGAAATCTAACTCTTTACTTTCATTTTCACGCATAAAATTGTAAATTTGTTGTTCTGACATTAAATCAACTTCATTTTGAGATAAATTGGATTCATAGAAATAAACTTGAAACCCGATCATTCCCATTTTTTCTTCTGAATAATCTTCGAAATCTTTTGCTGCTTGTAACGTAGTAGGAATCACTTGAACAAACTGAATACCAGAGCTTTGATCACTCATTTCACAAATTGCTATCATTATAAATCCCCACCTTTATAATCAATAATATTTTAATTTGTATGATAGGATTTGAACCTACACCTCCCTAGTCTTAACAGGGGCGCAATACCGTTATGCTACACTACAAATTAAAATGGTGTCTCAAGAGGGACTTGAACCCTCACGCCCATTACAGGCACTGGCATCTTAAACCAGCGTGTCTACCAATTCCACCATCAAGACATAAAGGCAATTTTCGGTTGTTATTCTCCGCTTTTCAACGAAATACAACAACCTAGCTGCGTGGAAAGTGTGAACACTATAACATCAATGTCAGGAACTTTCTATGTGTTTCGCCAAAACACATCCAAGAATAGCGCCGCAGACTTCCAGACTTACCTGCAGATAAGAACTGGCATTCTCTAGTTGTTCAGTACTGGATTCGAACCAGTCTCATTGGAGTTCCCTTCGCTCGATATACCACTAATCGCACCTGAACATTATTGTTAGCCTGTTAGTTCCCGCTCATCTGGAACTCTTCCCCTTTCGGTTGAGAGCACTATTTAACAGGCTTGGTGGAGGTTATCGGAATCGAACCGATCAAGGTGCTTGAGTTACAAACAGAGCTGCTTAGCCAAGACTGACCCCCATTAAAACAGCTTTTATACTGTATTATCGCTAATACAACTTAAAGGCTGTTAGATCTACAAATTACTTGCATTACATCTGAACTACTTTCTTTCAATACATATGTTGGATTACCTTCATACTTAATACAACGTTCTGTATACGATTTTAACTCTTGATTTGTTAATGGTTGCTGCTTAGGCAACAACATAAAACTGAAAATAAATAATGATAATAAGGACAAAAATATTACATTATTAGATTTTAATGTTCTCATTTTATCACCTCGTTAGTGGCCTTTGCTGGATTCGAACCAGCGCAAAGTAACCCAATACTTAAAAGTTAAAAGTTAACGCTTTAAAATAAGGGTTTTAACGCACTACCCGCTGGTAGCTGCTCTCCCGCTGAGCTAAAAGACCGAAATTTGGAGCCGCATTAGGGAATCGAACCCTATCAGTCAAAAGTAATCACCCGATTACTGCTTAAAAATCTAAGCTTAAGTAGATGCCTCTACCGACCTATTTGCAAACCAATCCATACTCACGAGATACTTATGTACAATTTTCACCCGCTTTCTTTCGCAAAATGATTTGGAGTCGAACCAAACCACGGCTTGGTGCATTCGGAGGGATTTGAACCCCCGACACCCGGATCTTCAATCCAGTGCTCTACCAACTGAGCTACAAATGCATTTCATGAAAAACATAATAACAACTTTTTGATTAAAGTACAACTGTTTTTTCGTATTTTTTATCATATGCTAAGGATTTTTTACATCTGCCTTAGCAATGATAGTTAAATAGCTGATAAAGATAATTTTTGCTTAAGATATTCTTCACATAGTTTAATTGTAAAGTCTTTAGGCATTTGTCTTTTCCAATAATCAAGATTACGTAATGTTTCTTGAGCTGCTTTTTCTATTGCCCAAATATTTATATTTGAAGCACAGATTAATACTTTATTAAAACAACGCTGATCATGATAAATATTTAAATAGGGAATAGAGTGTTCTTTTGGCAATTCTCCCCATGTAAATATTTTTACAAACATCGGAACATTTGTCTTAAAAAGACGCTCAAGAAAAGACAGTAATTTAGTATCGCTTAAATTACGGACACTTTTATAATTTTCATCCGTTTCAAGCTCAATAGTTATTAATGATCGATCTATATCAATTTTAATTGGCCTGAAAGAAATCTTTGTATCCCATACTTCTTGATATTCCTGAGTTTCTAAAGCTTTTTGAATACCTTCTTTTAAAGATGAGCACATTTCATCTACTCTAAGATATTTCTTTTTCATAATATTAATAATATTCTCCATTATTTTACACGACAGGACTTGAACCTGCAGCCTACTTTACGGATAATCAGCAGTATACGGCCTTTCTCCAACCAGACGTTTTTTACGGGGCGTTTCCCCATCATAGTCTGGTGACGTTCTACATTGAACTACGCATAATGGCGCATAGTGAAGGACTTGAACCCCCGGCGCGATTCCACGGCTTTGCCCACGAATCCGCTCTACCAACTGAGCTAACTATGCAATGAAAGTATTATACTTATTTTCAGTTTTAAGTACAATACTTTTTACTATTTTTTAAGCTTTTATTTTAATTTTACTGCTTATCTCATCTACTTCACCCACGAGTTCGAAAAGTAGATTATTGATACCTTCTTTTCTTTTTAGCTTTCTTACTATTGCTGGCACTAATTGTTCTTTTAAGGCTAACTTATAACTTTCATTTTGAGATTTTAAAATTTTCTCTATATTATTGTATAAATTATGCGAATTTAAAATACGTCTAATGTTTTCTCTCATTCTTTCTTCTATAACAATATCAATAGTTTCCTCAACTATTTTTTTTGCTAACTCTTCTTTTTCTTGCATTGATAGGCTTAGTATTTTATTAATTACTAAATCTACAAGAATATCATAGAGGTCATCTATCTTTATTTTAGCATTAAATGGCCTATATTGCTCAAAACAGTTTTCCTCTAATAAATCTTTTTCAGTAAAATATTTATCTACATCATCTTTATTAACAAAAAAATCGCAAGCATTCTCATGCAACATTTCTTTTAATTCGTTAAAAATTCTTTCTGAGCTTTTCATTTTTTACCTCATTTCAATGTAAAAAATCCCAGCCCGAAGACTGAGATTTTATATTATAAATCACCATAGTTTGAGATAACTAACCCTTGTTTAACTTCATAGATTTCCATTTCTGTATCAGGACTATAGTTATATTGAGTTTTCATCAACTCCCTTGCGGAAGCTTCATCTTTCTCAATAACTACAATATTACCAGCCCAACCAAAATCAACAACAAACACTTTTAAATCATTCATAAAAATCTCCTATGTTAAGTTAATTTTTTAGCATAGAAAGATTATGAATTTTTATCATTACAATGTTTTATTTTGGTGGCCCTTGTTGGATTTGAACCAACGACCAATCGATTATGAGTCGACTGCTCTAACCACTGAGCTAAAGGGCCAAAATTGGAACCACAAGGCAAACTACACCCTTTCAGTCAAACATAATCACCAGATTATGAGGATATATCAAACTTCCATATATCCTTTGGTAGATGCCTCTACCAGACCTATCTATTTGATCCACGAGGTACTTATGTACACTTTTCTCTCACTTCTCTTTATAGATCATTCGGAATCGAACCGAACAGTGGTTGTTGTGGTACCTGAGACGAGACTCGAACTCGTACAACCGTAAGGTCGAGGGATTTTAAGTCCCTTGTGTCTACCTATTCCACCACTCAGGCATAAAGAGCATTCTCATGCTCTCATCTACGTTCACTTTTAATCAAACTTAAAGGTACTTCAATGAAAACCCCACTCATCAAACAATATAGGAGATTTCTGGTGCGCCGTGCAGGATTCGAACCTGCGACCAATAGCTTAGAAGGCTACTGCTCTATCCACTGAGCTAACAGCGCATTATGTTATTACTATATCACTTTACTTCGTTAAGTACAACTATTTTTTTATCTAACTTTTTGATATTTAATAACATATCTCGTTTCGATGAAGTCATAATAGCAAACCAGATCATCAGATGCAAGCACTTTTTTCAATTATTTATTGTTTTTTAAAGTGCTTGGTAGTGTTCTTATATTTTATTGATTAGTAACGATTTTTTACTTCATCTAACCACTCTTGATTACATTTTTTATCCATAATACTAATTAATTTAGCCATATTTCTATAATAATAATATGAGTGATCACCATATCTTTCCATAAAGCTTCCATTAAAATACTTTTCCAGCTTCCATATAGTATCACTATTATTAAAATCCATTGTTGTTTCGTGATATTTATTTCTTACTCCAAGAGAGGAAGATCTTTCATGATAATCATTCGCAATAACACCGACTAATTTTCCTGAGATCCAACTATCAAGAATTTTATTTTTACTTAAAAATATTTCTAATTCTGTTTTAGGAGCAAAAACATTACTTTTTATTTCTAATACTGTTTTTAATTGTTCAGCGTTTTCTACATGATCTATTTTTGAAATAGATGTTTCATCAATATGAAAATTAATATAGTTTTTTATATCTTTGTATTTCGAAAAAGAAATACTTTTAATGTAAGAAATTCGATGGGAATCAAATAACTTTTTTATTATTTCTTTTTGAATAAGGAGAAGATCTTCTGATTGAGATATAACAGCGAAACTGTCTGTTTGATTTGATACGAAAAAAGCATGAATAATGAATTTAGTTTTCATAAATATCCCCAAGTTTGTTAATAAAAAAAGTGTGATGCCTCTTTTTATAGACTTGGGGTTGTCATTCAATATGATTATAATACAATGTTTTTACAAATACAACATCTTTAATTATTTATTTTTCCACAACTGCTGTTCCATTGTACCAAGAACCGCAAAAACCTACAGAACCATTATTAATATCACATGATTCATATGTTCCATCAGATTGCTTAACTGGAAATGATTTCTCTTGACTCCAAGAACCACAAAATCCTACAGTTCCATTAGTTATCGTACAATCAAGATAAGTTCCATCTGATTGACGAACTGGATACTTTTCTTTTTGCGCCCAAGAGCCACAGAAACCTACAGATCCATTATTAATTTGACATTCTTCATATGAAGCAATACTTGAAAAACTAAACAATAACCCTAATGCAAATAAACAGCCTTTAATTTTCATATTTCCTCCTATTATAAAATATTTATAGAGTTACTCTTTTTTTGTAGCTGATTTTATTATTTCTTGGAATCTATTCCAAGCGTCTTCATCACACTCCAATGAAGATGGCGCACTTGATATGTTTTCAACATCCAAAACAAATTGACCAAAAGATGTTATAGAATAAAACCCACGCCCTTCAAACTGAACGACACCAATCTTAGCTAATCTTTTCATATCTTCTTTTTCAACGTCATATCCTTCATTATCCGAACATGTTTCGTCGAATCTTTCTAAGTTTTTAAAATCATGAGCACTTAATATTTTTTTCTGATTTGGATTTTCTTTATATTTGTAATACCCATAACCTGCTATTTCATCATAAAATTTTCTCATAAGAACAAGAATACGTCTTTGTCTTTCTTTATGCTCCTCATTTGTTTCATTAAAATTTGGAATACCAAAAGAATGATCATAACAAATCGCCATACTATTTAATAATCCTTCTACAGGCTCTTCTGGTAAAACATGTATTCTATTATCCATTGATTTTCCCTCTTTTATTTTGATATATCAGTATACCAAATTATAAAAAAAGTTTCTAATTTTTATGCAATAAAAAAAGCGAAAACAGAGGTTTCTGCTTTCGCTTATTATTTGGTGTTTGTGATAGGATTCGAACCTATCTCCCCTGACTACTCACCAGTTTCATCCGGCTTTCGTCAATAGACCATACTATTCTTATTTAATTTGCTACTCATCAAGTTTCCTCGACTTTCGCAGATAAGGATAGCACCTCTAACAAACATTTGGTACCCGGAGCGGGACTTGAACCCGCACAGCCGTAAAGCCGAGAGATTTTAAGTCTCTTGTGTCTACCTATTCCACCATCCGGGCATAACAGCATTAAGCAAGGTTTGTTTTTTAGTCCACCTTATTTGCTCTTTTGCGAGAGTTGACAAATTCTCTCCTTCAACAAATGCTGTTTTATTCTTACCAATCTTCGCCAGCAGATTCCTCTACTAACGATTCATACTGACCTTCTACGTCTTTTACTACATCTAAAATTTTTTCTTTCAATTCTGAAAAAGATAACTCGCCTTTTTCATGCTTTACAAATAAAACAGATACTTCTTTTTCATAAAAACCATATTCAAATGACATTTTCATCTCTCCATTTCTATTCACATTATCTATGCTTATAGAACATCAAGATTTACTGTCTGGTGGCCCCTGTTGGATTTGAACCAACGGCCAATCGATTATGAGTCGACTGCTCTAACCACTGAGCTAAGGGGCCATTTTTATTTAGCTAATACTATAAAACGTTCTAATTCTAAATTTTTATTAAGTAATGATACTGCTTTATGCGCATCTTCTTCATCCATACCATCTACAACTTCAATATCTCTTTCAGTGTCTCATATATACCATGTTACATATTTAGACATGTTGAAATCCTCTGTAGGTTTTGGTGCGCCATGCTGGATTCGAACCAGCGACCAATAGCTTAGAAGGCTACTGCTCTATCCACTGAGCTAACAGCGCATTACTGTCTTCGTTTCGATGAAGTAATAATAGCAAAGAGCAGAATGAAGTACAACTTTTTTTTACTTTTTCTCTACTGTTTGCAGATTTTTTAAGCTATTTAGCGAATTTTACATCTATCTTTACGAAACAAATAAAAAAGCCTCTTAGAGAGGCTTTTATTTGATCAGATAGATGGTCTTTTGGGTTTTGGAGCATCTTCATTTGAACGATCTTTAAATTCAAGATACTGACCTAAATAACTGTAGATTTTTTCTTTCGCAATAGGATTTTGAGAATGAACGAAAAAGTTAAAATCCTTTGGCAAGAAAGATGGATCATCCATATCTTTTTCCACCAACCATTTTGCCAAATCTACACCTTCAAGCTCTCTCATTAAATCATTATCAAAAGAAATGAAGTTAGGGCAACCATTACGTTCAATGTAATCAATAGCTCCTTCAACAGTGGTATTTACAACGAGTTCACTGTTATATACTTTTTCCAATAGATCATCAGCCCCAATCAAAGGGTAGTAATAACGTGGATGCCTGATTTTATCAGGATGGAAAGCATCATCATCCAAAAACATAAAAACACTTTTCTTTTCAGTCATTTTCTTATTTCCATATCTTAAAGGTGATATTATATTACTATATTCTAATATTAAGATCAATCATTTAATGCTACATAAAACATGCTTCGCTTGAACTTTTTATCAGTAAATCTAAAATCTTTTTCTTTGTAAGTTCCGGCGAATGATGCCCGTAAATATGAGTTTCTCTCAGAACATCTAAAAAATCTTCTACAAAATCATCTTTTTCAAATCGCAGTTTCCTTACGAAATTGTTTTTAAGCATTATATTTTTTTCATAAAAAGTTTTATGATTTATACCATGACCATCATAAATGATATCATCGTGAATAATCGCTATATGATCAATGATTATGATATCATTAAGAATCACCGAGTTTAGAGATTCTTTTGATTTTTTATCAATCATTTTGTTAATTTGAATTCTATCCCATTCTTCTTCATAAAAAATAAAAAGAGCGAATTCCACGAAACCATTATTTTTCATAAAGAAAGGGGTTAGATAATTAGCTAGATGAGAACAGCCACCATTTAAAAAATAGTGTTTTGTATTTGCATCTTTTTCTATAGCATTAACGATTTTTTCAATCTCAAAGATGAATTTTTTCATTTTATTCTCACTATACTATAGATAGAAGGTTTTTATTTTAACTATATAAATCGTTTTTAGAATAACAAAAAAGGACATATTTTCGATATGCCCTTTTCTCTTTAATTATTTTACAAAAATCTATCAAGACTCGAACCTGATAACTTCATCTTATGAGGGCGCTGTTTTACCAATAAACTAAGATTTTTATAAAACTTATTAATAAATCATAAAACAATCTTCTATTGATTACAATATTTTTATCTATTTTTTCCATAATTTATTAGAACAAAAGTAATCTTTGGTGGCCCCTGTTGGATTTGAACCAACGACCAATCGATTATGAGTCGACTGCTCTAACCACTGAGCTAAGGGGCCGAATTTAGAGAATGTTGCAGCATTCTCCATTAGTCTCTTGCTAACGTCAATCTGTTTCGCTCGCTATACAGATAAATAGCATACAGGAGGACTTAAGTTTATCAATTATTTCAAATTAAACAAAATGAACATATTACTACTTCATTTAAAAATGTTTAATCCCGATTGATCACGGTGCCTACATTAATCAAACGTTAAAACAACCACAACACTACCACCACGTAGAGTTTGGTACCTGAAGTGGGATTCGAACCCACAAGCCCGTTACGGGCGGGAGATTTTAAGTCTCCTGTGTATACCATTCCACCATTCAGGCATAAAAGAGTGGGAGAACACTCTTTAATTAAATGAAAACTTTTAGCAGTACTTTTATTCACAATCACAACAACACATAGAGGAGACTATGCTGGTGCGCCGTGCAGGATTCGAACCTGCGACCAATAGCTTAGAAGGCTACTGCTCTATCCACTGAGCTAAGAACGCATCGTTTCAATGACAACATTATATGATAGTGAACTTTGACATGCAAGCTTTTTTTATACCATTTTAAATACTATTAGATATGATAGGGGCTACTTATTTTTTTTGATTAATATAAAAACTAAATGTTATATTAGTGATTATATACAAAAGAGGTATTAATTCATGTCAAACAATAATAACAAAAGTATTCTTCAAAGAATTCTTTTCTTTGGTTTTTTTATTTTTTTATTCGTAGGTTATAAATTTATTATATATTTTACTCCGGGAGAACAATTAACCGAAGTATTTAAAATACAAAATGTTTTTGAAAGATTAAAAGTTTCAAAACAAATAGATAATCAAAAGGATATTGATTATACTTTGGTAAACTCTATATTTCCAAGTAAAGGTTATTTTGTTTCTATTAAACCTGATTCAATTGCTAAACCGCAGCCTAATGGTTATAGCAACTTCTATTATGTGGATAATACAAAAACAAAAACGCTTTATATTCATTCTAATGGATATAATAAAGACTTATGTAATGATTTAATTGATTGGGCTAATATGTCAAATTTAAGAAAAAGTTCTTTTGGGAAAGCTTTAAGATCGCACATGGATAATTATTTTAACACTTATAATGATATGGTTGAAAATAATCTTACGATGAATGGAAAGAGTCTTAAAGATTCCTCTTTGGAATGTCAAGATAAAAATGATTTGGTTTATACCGGAACATATTAAAAAAAGGGCGCAAGCCCTTTTTATTTATTTTTAAATAACTGAACTACATTATTTCTCTCTACTTGCCGTTCCCTGTTATATTTTAAAATTTGTGCTGTATAAAATATTTTATCATCTATTTCCATAACACCATAAGTATGAGATTCCCCATCTATATTAAAAATGTAATGCCCGAATCCATTTTGTTCATACTCATCATTCGCCAGAGCTTGAGCTATTTTATACTTAAAGACAGCACGCTGTTTATCTCTTATCTCAAAATAAAAATCCGACTTCTCGAAGAACTCTTTAATCTTCTTTTTAAAAAAGAATGAAAAATAACGATAAAAGAAAAAATATGAATAAACATTTTCATCGAAATATTTTCGTGATATTTCATATTTTTCTTTTTGTTCTGTTGTTAAAATAACAGGTTCAGGCTGCTTTAACAATTCCATGATTTATTTTCCATTGTCACTTTTAATAGCTAAAACCCACTGATTTGCTTTTCGGGTATGATCTAACATCTTATCAAGATTATCTTTAGCAATGTTATCTTCACGCTTTTTATCATGCTGTTCTTTAAGCATTGTCTCAAGCATTTCTAAAAGACTATTCCTTTTTTCTTCTGTTAGTTCTCCATCACCTTTCAATGAGTTAACTAAAACGTTTAGACCTCTTACGGTATTTTCGTAACAATTATTACTACAAATATTTTGTTTTACTTGATAGCCTGATCTTGTAGTCAATTCAAGCTGCTCAGTAATTTCAGTTAATGCCATTTTTGCTACTTCATTCATTTTATTATTCCTCGTCTTTATAACCGTATTTAGAAATGATAGCTTCTTTTGTATCTAGAATTACTTGTTTCAGATCGTGAGACCATTCTGCAAATACTTCATTATGATAACGCTCTAAAGTCATTACTTTATATTGACCATTATCCTCAAGCAAATACACATTTGAGAACATTACGTCTGTATCTACATCCAATGAGCCATAATTTAATCTGATTAAATGATATTCATTTATTTCCTTTTCCCTAAAACGCTCATGAATAGGTTTAATCAAATGAAACATATTTTCTAATGATTTAACAGATAGTTCAAGTTCTTCCTCAGAACGGGACAAATCAATTTCTAAACCATATTGTGATGAAGAAGGGAAATAGCCAGAAATATTCAGACCAAGATCTTTAAAATATTTTTCACGATATTTATACAGCACATCACTATCATATAGTGTTTCCATCATAAACAGGATATCTTCATCACTATTCGTAAATGCTTCAATAAACGCATTACCAATAGCCTCACGGTTTACTTTTGAGGCAGCAATAAGAATTTCTTGCTCTTTATGTAAAGCAGCAAACTTATCCCCAATTTTTTGTTTTTCTATCAACAAATCTTTGATTTTTTCGTTTTGCATTTTATTTTCCATTTATTATTTTATGACAATAGTATAATACTTTTACCTATTCTATTCAAGAAAAAAGGCTATGTCCCCATAGCCTTTTGGATTATTTTTTTGTTTCCAGAGAAACAAGCTCATCAAACTTTTCAAATGTTAACTTAATAGCTTCTGCTTTAAGCCGAGCATAGTTAAAATCCGAACCTAATGTTGAAGAGTGCCCAACCGCCCATTTACCACCAATATGATTATGAATTCTCAAAATATCATCATCACCAACAAAACCAGTGATACTCATTTTTTCTTTGTCTCTAACTACTTCTACATAAACTTTTTTATCTTCTGACATTTTAATTTCCTTAAAAATCATTTACCTTCATAAAAAGTATATCAAGCTGTTGACGAGCGATCTTAATATAACCCGGTTGCAACTCAATAAAGTTAGCATCAACACAAGATAAGGCAAAGAGAGAATGCGTTGCTACAATGATCTGCAGGTTCTTTTCTTTTGCGGCTTTGCTTAACATCGCAAAAATGTTATTTTGGACATGAATAGCTAAACCAGATTCAGGTTCATCCAATAAGATAGATTGCTGCCCTTTCTCGATTTGAGGGACAAGGAGTTTTTTACGATCTTCTTTGAGCTGATCTTCTGGAACCCGATATTCGATTTTACTTTCAAAAGGGGCGTTCCCACCGATAACACCTAAAACCCTACCCAAACGAGCAATAGTTGTTTTTCCTGTAGATTCATTAAGTTTAAGATCGTAAAGACCTTCATCAAAAAATTCATCATCAAAAGCCGCTTGACCACCAATCAATCCAACCGCTTGACGAGGATTACAATACATTACCGCCTGACCATCATGAGCAACATTAATACCATCCATACATTCAGTATCAAAACGACCATTCCAGTCTCGTGTAATTACAGAATAACCGCCTTGCTTACTGGCAGTGGCTGTAGCCATCATAGATAAAATAGTTGATTTTCCGGTACCATTAGGTGCAAAGATGATATTAAGACCCGGCTTAAACTCCACCTCACTGTTTTCTTTGAAAAAAGGGAGTTTTGTAGCATAGCCATAATCTTTGTTCTTACTTTTAGCTAAACCTTTAAAGGATACTTTACTAAACATTTTTTAGCTCTCTATAGTCATTTTATAGTCAACATTATATCGTTATCTTAGATGCTTTTCAATGATTTTTAATAGGTTAGCATAGCAATGTTTTCACCTTCTATAAAATCTGGTAAATCACATTTTTCACCAAAATCATTGATATTTCTCCAATTATCATAATCATCACTTTGAGTTATGAAAGCCAAATCATTATCAAATACGTAAGTCTTCGGATAGTTTTTCCTAAAAGAACTTCTATCCATTCGACAGGCGGTATTCTCATATGATATTGGTTTAAATGTAATAACCTCTATCTCTTTTTTGGTTAGTGTTCTATCTGGAGTATAAATAATACTTCCTGTTTTGAAAGAACAATTTTCCCATTGTCTTAAAACTTCATTTTGAAGAAGATTAAAATCATACGAATTTAAGTCAAAGCCAAGTTCATTTGGTTTTCCCCATAGATCATAACCAATATAAATATATTGAGATACGTCATTCTCATTTATCTGAGTTAATAGATCTTCTTCGGAAGATAAACAATCAAATTTTACAGTTCTTGTGCCATAAAGAGATTTTAAATATTCAAAACTCCAGAGAGAATTGTTTAAATTGAAATTTTTATGACCCCAATCATCAATATCAATAAATGGGTTACTAAAGAATGTTAAGTTACCTTTGGAAAAAGGTAAAACATCGTTATCTTTTATAAAAAGTTTTGTTTCTCCGTTATAGCTCATATTCTACCTTTTGTTTAAATTTTTACTTATTATATAAAACTCTATTATCCGTAACAATCTTTATTTTGTTAAAAAATCTTGATAATCTGGAACGATTAAATCAATATTAAAATCACTAATATATCTATCGTCATTATCATTCCAATATTGATAATAGCCATCTTTAAATATACATTGGATATTGAGGGTATTTTCATCGCTCGGATGAGTTATAGAAAATAAATATTGATTATTTTGAGATTGCTCTACTTTTATTTGTTTTTCAGATAATGAAAAACCTCTATCAACAAAAGAATCTATTATATACTTACTAAATACTTTTTCTATTATTCGTCTATAACCTTTGCTTTCATAATAATAAAACGATAATATTTCATAAGAGGAATATCTAAAGCCTTCTATTAACTTTTTATCCATTCTTTCATTAGCAAAACCTTGATACATGATACTTCCAAAAACGTTCATTGGATTAACGATAATTCTATGTGCCGCTCTTTCATTCTCAAGATAACAATAAGCGTCAAGTATTCCTATTAGTTCATCTTCAAAATTTGATAATGGTAGTTCATTCATTTCTTCTGTTTTTATATTCTCTACGTCTACTTGTAGAATAGCATCAAAGAAAACAGCTTTTGTCTTATCCATATTTGAATATACCAATAACTCTTCTCTTTCATCTTCTTTTATATGTTTAGGAAAACTTTCAGCATATTTTTTATTATACTCTTTAGCGATGCTTCCTAAATAAGTATCGATAGTATCCTGATAAGTTCCTTCATTTATTTTTGAATAATAACCTTTTACTATTTCTTCAAATAATCTTTTTTTATTTACAGAGTTGGAGTTTGTCTTTTCCATATATTTACCTTTTTGTTTTTTATTTATTATTTCATTTTTATATTGTTATATCAAAAATATCTTATTATTTAATGCTTGCTTTAGATACCTTAAAACCATATAATGACAACTATCCCAAGAGTGAGAATAGTAAAATGACAACTAAATTTTCCTTATCAGAACTTTCCGCATTAAAAAAACTTAAAGATGAAGGAAGTATTTTAACAAGTAAAATTCCTGACAAAAATGAAACAGAGTTTCTTTCTGATAGAGTTATAGCTGGAATGTCAGTTTACAAAAAACTGATTAAAAAAGATCTTTGCTTCATTACAGAAGAAGAACCTCTTATTTTAGATGATGGCGAAGAGTTTGAATTTACTCCATCCATTGAACTGACTGATGAAGGTCAAAAAGTTATTTCTGAACTTGTTTTTCCTTTTTAAAATATCATTTTTTAAATAAAAAAGCAGCCCAAAGGCTGCTTTCTTTTTTCTTGCTATCAGTAAAATTTCTTCAATCCATACTGACCTCGGATTTTATTATTTTTGAAATCTACCTCAATGCTTTCATAATCACGAAGTTTACTAATTGCATCTTTCATAATAATAACCGGGAACATTTCTTCACGTCCAACAATAACAAGGTGTGATACTGCCCCACCTCTTTCTGTAATTACCATACCTGCTTTTTTTGCCAGTTTTTCATATTTTAGACCAGCATTAGGCAACACTAAGATATCACGATCCGTAATTTCCTTACTGTCTTCAAATACAATCTTACCTGTAAAGCTACCCATCTTAATATCGTTTAATGTTAAAAAGTCGCCTACAGATTTATAACCAAAACGAAGATTATCGATAATATCATAAAAACGTGAGGTTTCAGGATTATCATGGTTATACTCTTCACCATTTAAATCATGACCCATTGCTAACCACAAATCAGAATGGAATGCTGAATCGTCTTCCATTTTTAAACCGCTTTCACATACTGGATTCCAAATCTTACTATCGCGGGTAATATAAGCATCTACAAGCTGCATAGGAACAGTTGTTGTGTAGGTTTCACCAGAATCCCGATCTGTAACAACAACTTCTTCCCACGACACTTTTCTTTCTTCACATGCTTTTAATACCTTTTCACGTAAATCTTTAGTCATAGAAGGAATATCGTTATAACCACGCTCTTTTGCAGAAGATTCAAGATAAGACAAGCGATACTGTTTTAAATACGCTGGCATTTCTGTTGTTTTTTCTTCTTTTTTAACTTTTACTTCTTTTTCAATAACAGGCTTTGTTTCTTCTACCGTTTTAATACCATACATAATGTTATAGCATCTTTCGGCAGATTTTGCGAAATCTGAACGCTTAAGCCACATTGGTACCGTATTGGGATTCTCTTTACGAGCTACCAAGAAACGATCAGAACCGAGACGGAAAACCTTTTCATTTTTCATATCACTCATATAACGTGTCGCGGCATTTAGCATTTCTTGGTGACCAAAATGAGGACCATGATAAAGACCACGCATATCCATCATGTAATTAAAATCACGACTTTCGATAATACGGTCAAACTTAAAGAAATCACCATGATCGTAAAAATAATCTTCTACATAAATTTCACGAACGGTTTGTTTGTAATCTTCTGAATCATTATCATCAACTACATCAATGTTATCATTAAAACCTTTAAGAGTTTTATCACCACGAAGGATAGCAAGCGCAATCTCCATAGGAAAGTCTTCAAGATTTTCTTCGAAGGTATTTAAAGCTTTAGCCCATTCTCCCGCTAAAACCATATCACGAGCCATTTCAACGATAGCAGAACCATAAACCTTAAAACCAGCCAGCGAAATTGTTGACATTTTTAAACCCTCAAAAGTGTTTTCTATGAATCGATTATAACAACACTTCACTTTAAAGACAAGTTTTTGTTGTTATTTTATATTCAAAAAAAGAGGCCGAAGCCCCTTTTATATTACTGCTTATAATTTATCGCATCCAGTAAGCTTTGATTTATTGATGTTATCTCATTTCTAACAAGGATATCTCTTTTTTCTACTAATAGCGTATTATTTTTTAGATATTCTTGAAAATCAGATATCAAAAGCACATCGATTATCATGGCATCATAGGCAATTAGCTTTGGATTAAAATGTAAATTTAATACAATCGTATTACCATAATCAAAAACTTCTTTTTCAAAGTCCTTATTTTTATTTTGTAATACTTTTAAAGAATCTTTTATTTTTCCAACTACTTTACTTCTTATCTTATCATTTGAAAATGTAAAAGTATAACTAATTGTTTTTTTACCAATCTCTTCTTTTTTCATTAATGCTAAAGCTGTATTATAGTTTTTGTATCCTATTTGTTTAGCAACAATCTCATAGCTTTCCATTAAAGTAATATTTTGACCTATTATTTTCAATTCTTCCTTTAGCTTTTTAGCCATACTTTTTAATTTAGCTATATCTATATTAAGATTTATATTTGATGAGTGCATATTTAATATCCTATTATTAAATTCTGTTATAAGTGTTGGCATTAATATAAAAAATATTAAATATGTTATTTTATATGAGTTTATGATTTTATTTAGAATACAATAATTGCGCCAACTCTAGGTTAAAATCATACCTTAATGATTTACAGTTTATATAAAATAATTATACAAGTCAAAAAAAAGAGGCAGAAGCCTCTTTTTATATTGCGGAGATAAACGCCAAACGGTCTTTTTCGGGGATATTCAAAACGGGAATTGTTTTCAGTATTTTTTCTAGACCTTCTTTGTGTTCATTTAAAAAAGCAAAACCATTTTTACACATAATACCTTTATCTTCTATCTGGAATGCTACAGCACTATCATTAGCATAATAGAAAGATACACCAATTTTTACTTTACGGCTAACAAGTCCTTTTTCAATACCAAACTTTAACAATGAATAGAAAATAGAAGCGTAATCTTTATCTACTACATAGTAGGTCTTCGCAGGTTTTAATTTTGCCATATTTTCAACAAATGACTTAAGTAGTTCTTGTGGATTAGTATGTTTCATATCTTATCCTTTTTGATTAAGAGATGACATTTTATCATTTTTCATCATTTAAAACAAACAAAAAAGAGGCCGCAGCCTCCTATTTTTTATCGATTTGCTCAAAAAGAATACGATAGGCATTAAGCGTATTTTCTAGGTAATCATCATCATCAACCAAACTAATTACATTTACATTTGGAAGGAGCAAAACAAAGGGAGAATGAGTTGCTATAATCCATTGAAACTTATTAAAATTTTTCTGTTCTCCTAAATTACTAAAGAAGTTTCCCTGAAAAATGGCAGAAAGCCCTGATTCTGGTTCATCCATCAAAATAGTTGGTTTACCTTTTAGGATTTTTCCTTCTAATACTGCTTTAAAACACTCTGGCAATTTATCTTTATTGCACTTGTATTCCATTTCTTTAGGTAAAGATTTGAAATCATCTAAATATTGGAAAACTCTCTTTGTTCTGTTGATTGTTTTAAAACCATCGGAACGCTTTTCTAACAATTCATCTAAACCTTCTTTTTGAAAATCATCATCTAATTCCATTTTTACATTTAGACCAACTTTTTTACGTGCATCAGCATAGACGGCTGGTTTACCATCATGAAAAATATTAATACCATCCAGAATAGTTCCTTTTTGATCTGATGAAATTAAACCTGACATAATATCAAAACGCCACTGATCAGTAACTTTAGAAATTCCTCCTTGTTCACATGCCAAAGAATAAGCAAGCATCTTTAGCAAAGATGATTTACCAGCTCCATTGGGAGCAAAAAGGATATTAACACCATCTGTAAACTGAATTTCTTTAGTTTTTTTGAAAAAGTTTAAATTCTTCAAAAAGTGAAAGCCCTTACTTTTACTTAAATCTTCTAATACGATTTTTTCAATCATTTTATTCTCTTTTATTTAGAAATATTGTTTAAAACAGCTTTCAAATGCTCCATATCTGTTTTAATTTTTTTACGAAGGTTTTTGATAGCTTCTCTTGGAGTATCTCCAGAGCCTATATAGCCTGACATCATATCGTCATGGTGATGAATAAGGAATCTATCTTTACTGCCACCATTTGGAGTTGCTACAGTGCTATGATAAGAATAAAGTTGTTCTTTCTTATTAAAAAACTCAATAAGAAATCTTTTTCCATTATTTGAATGTGGTGTTTCTCTTACTTTACATTCCCATCCTTCTGGAAAGGAACCGAGTATTTCATTTCCAATTTTAAGAGCTTCTTCATGAGTTAAGAACAAAGTTTTCATTTATAATCCTCAGATGATTTCTGGTATTATAAATGATTTTTCTGTTATGCACAAGCTTTATTTTAATAATCATTCCAACCATGAAAATATTCTTTTTTTGCATTTTATTTTCTTAAAAGCTCATATATAATTCATTATATGGCTTAAAGTATCATATATGAACTCTTAAATTATTTTTTTTACATAAAAGTTTATATATGACCTTTTATGAAGGTTAAATAGCAATAAGAGGCCATAAATGACCTCTTAACATATTATGAAAGTGTTTCGTTATTAACAATAATATCAACTTCACCGAAGCTCTTAATAAGATCGTTAAGTGATTCTTCATGAGAAACCTCAACGCGATAAATGTTATCTGGATCTCCGCCCACAATAAGTAAAACAGGCTTACCTTCTAAAGTTTCTCCAGTAAAACTAAATTCGAATTTATAAAATCTTGAAAATAGAAAATAGCTTTCTCCATACTGCTTAATAAAATCGTCTTTACTCATAGACTACTCCTTTTTTAAGGTTACAATAACAGTATCTGCTTTTATATAACGATTATCACCGATAGGTTTGTAACATTTTCTATCAATCATTATATCTTCTTTGTTTTCACAATATTGAATTTGTTTATTATAATCTTTACCGTCAAAATAGAAATTAATAGAATACATCAAAGTAGCAGATACAATACCAACTGCTAATACTTTAAAAAACCAGATTTTAAGATTTTTTTCTTGTTTACGAATATCATAGAAAAATAAAAATGCTCCAAGACCCATTATTAAATAAAACATTCCAAATTGTCTAAACCCTTCAATAGAAAAATAATCGTACATATTATCCCTTACTTAATCAGATCTACATAATCGCCAAATTCACGATCAAAAATTTTAATCAGGTTATCGTAACCACCATCCATCATTTCTTTACGAATTTCACCAATACGTTCTTGAGAAAGACCAATTTGTTTACCAAAAGTTTTAACATATCCAATTAAGGAAAAAGCATTGCCTTGAGAAGAGTTCAGATCAATAGTTGGTTTTTCATTTCCGCGATTTTTAATAGCCATTTTTAAATCCTCATCTTATTTAATGACAATATTATAGCATAATATAACATCATGCACAAGGAAAAACTCACATACAAACTTTAATTTCAACAAAAGCACTTACGGTCTTCGGCTTAGGACATCCATCTTTAGGAGGATTAACGATACGAGTAATATGATTTTCCTCACCGAAAGATAATAGGCATTTCATACTTTCTCCCTGCGCCTGATAGAGAGCTTTACATCCTTCGCAAGTTTTTGGTTTTTTTAGTTTCATGATATTACTCATAGTGTTTAGTAAGGCTTTATTATATGACAACACTGAATCTTATACAAGAAAAAACCACCCGAAGGTGGTTTATTTTAACTATGGATAAAGCCTTTGTTTGACAGATTCTTTACATCTTTTTCTGTCGTTTCGAATGCCATTTCTAATCCTGATTTTGCATCATGCAAATCTTTTCTTTTGAGGCTTCTTCTGATCATGTTTCCATGAGTTTTAACTTCAGAATCCATTCCACCAGCTTTAGCATTATAAGCGTCAGAATGGTATCTGTTTACACCTTTTTTATCTTCAGCGAATCTCAACATGAATTTATCGCCTTTAGTTCTTCTTACTGTTCTACTCATTAACTCTCCTTAAAAAATGATTTCATCATCATCTTCTACTTCTGTTTCTCTTACAACACCTATGGATTTAATGTGAGTAAAGTTATCCTCATCCCAAAACGCACTAACAATCTGACGTTCACCATTATCAAGCTCTACAGACATTTGATAACCCAAGAAAACACCTGTTTGATGGAATACCATCCAATCAAACGCTTCTTCAACATCTTCTTTTGTACGGATTTTCCATGAGTGTTCTTCCATGAAAGTTTTCCGGGTTAGGATTTCTTTCATAGCTTTTTTAGCTTTTATCTTGTTTTTCCACAAGATTGGTAAGCATGATTTTTTATCATACGTTTTTTCACTATCACCTGTCGAATAACGGATTTCAAGCTTCCATACATCGTAGTTTTTGTTTTTCTCACGCTCCATTTCTTCTTGTTCTTCTAAAGAATAATGGTCATCACCCAAATAATGCATAGTCATAGTAATCTCCAAAAATAAGGTCACTTAAATAATGACCTTATCATAACACTACTCTATCTCTATCACAAGCTTTTTATCTTACACATATAGCGTATGCCGTGAAGCATCCGGCATCATTACCGCCCGGAGGGTTTACTATAAATCTGTTATTCGCAACATCTGGATAAGATGTATCTGGCGCGTTTCGTCCATCATCATCTCTCCATTGACTTAATGCATATCCACCACCAGTTAGCTTGTATCCAGCAGGACAGTTAGCATATGATGGTAGTCTACCATCACCACCACATCTGGATGGGCCATTTGTTCTTATAACTTCACCTATTCCAGCAGAAGCCCAAACACCACTAACACATGATAATATTGAACCTGCAGCATCTCTACCTTGAAGACCATTAGGTGAACATCCAGCACCAGCAGTGGCTACGCCATTTATTTGAACAAATTCACCAGATGTTAATCTTCCTCCTGATGATATATTTCCAGAAGCTGTAATACTCCCTGAGCTGTTTCCATCTCCTCTAACAGATAAGTCTCCAAGGTTATCTTGACGACCCCATACTTGGAAACGTTGTTCATTTGATAAACCACCCGATCTCCATAAAGTTAATGGTTTATTTGAACCTAATCTGAATTCGTAGTCATTGGCATCACCACCACCTATAACATACGTATCTCCACCACCATTATGACCAATAATCTGACCACCTGCTGTTATATTGCCTCCAGTGCTTAAAGCTCCACCGATAGTGCCATTACCAGAAGCATATACCCCACCTGTAATGTTAACTGTATTTAAGTCTCCTCTATTACTGTTCATATGAATAGATAGTGGTTTGTCCTGCATCATTTTTATTTCATAATCATTCGCCCCAGCATCTCCACCTAATCCTATAACATCTCCATACCCATTTTTAGCCCAAACCCAATTTCCAGAAGTTATTGCTCCTGTTGAGTTAATGTTATTATTTACTTGTAAAGCTCCTTGTAAGGTTGTTGAGCCTCCAATACTTAGATTTCCAGCGGCAGTTATATCTTTAGCATTGTTAATGCTTTGACCACCCATATTTAAGTTTCCAGTCATAGGAAGAGTACCATCACGGCGCAAATAAACAGAATACATTGCTGAGTTAAATCCTGTTCTATAAGCAAGTAAGCCATCTCTTGTTATATTATTAAAATTAGTTGAGTTCTCTGTCCATTGGGAATTATATCCAGATACTGATGTTGCTGATTTTGAAACACCACTATCTATTCCTGCAGATTGCATCGCTTTACCTAATAAATCATAACGAATTGCACCACCTTCTATCCAAGCAGCAGAGGTAGTTATTAAACCATTTATTAAATAATTGGGAGATGTCCCTGATCTTTTGAATATTATTTTATAAGGAGAACGAAAAGAGTTAGTATCCTTATAAGTTGTAGGCAATAAACCTTCATTAACTAATGTTGTTACTGTTATTTCACATCCAGATGCATTACATGTTCTTGGACCCGGATCTGTTGATTGACTAGAACTTGATGTTAAGGTTGATAATTTATCATACCTTATATTGATATAACCATTTACAGCATCTCCTATTTGTCTAATTTGCTGTCCTACAGCAGATGCTACGACATTTTCCTGTTCATTTCTCATGTCCTGAAATTTAATAAAAGTAATCATAGTACCTACGCCAAGCACTAGTATTAACTCCAAGAGAGAGAAACCTCCTTTCTTCGACTTCATTTGTTTTACCTTCGACTAAATATAATGTATATATTTCATTTATATTATATTTAATTAAAAACTCAACTTTTTTGTTTTAAAAAACTAAATAAAGCATGATTAATAGAAAACGATAATGATATTTACGTTTAAAATTCAAATAAAAACCACCCGGAGGTGGTTTTATTTATTATCTTATCTTAGGTCGGGATGCTTCAATATTATTAGAACTATTTTCACCTAACTCCATGACTCTATCTCTGCCAATCATACTTACCATATAAAGATTAAGTTCGGTTTTTTCAGTAAAATAACCACCACCATATCCGCTATTAGTTAATGGATTACCATTTTTCAATAAATTAAAAATAGCTCCTGCCTCCAAACTTGATAAAGCAGCACTTTTCAGCTCTTTATTATTTTGAGGGAAAATATCATCTCTTGACATATCTAATAAAGCGCGAGCATTTTCTTCATCATTGAAAATAGATTTAAGACTAATATTTTTTAATATTTCAGGATCATACCCTTTTCCTGTTTTATTATTAAAAGCATAGATATCCAACTCAGGGAATTGATGAGGATTAAATTTAAAATCAGTATTAGGTGCTTCTTTTTTACCATTTAATTTATAAGGCAAATCTATTTTTAAACCAACTAACACTTCTACTTCACCTAATGCCTGAAGTTTTTCAAGTTCTTTATTCAACTTCTGATTATTTAAAGATTTTAAATTATCAATATTAACTAAATAAGTTTTTTCAAAATCTACATCTTTTATTTCATCGGATAATGATTGGCTTGATTTTTTTACTTCAACCGTTTCTTTTGATCTATGGAATAAAACAGACGCATCTTTTAAATGATCTAATAATTCTTGAAACTCACCTTTTAAAAGATTTCTTTCACCTATTTGATGCCCCCAATCATGATATGATGCTTTTAATTCTAAATATCTTGAGTCAGCTTCATTAGCTTTGGCTTCAATAATAATAACTCTTGTTTCTTCTGGAATATCGTATTTTTCTTTTAGCTCTAAACTTAAATCATTTGTTTTAATATTATAACTATCTCCATCTTGAACTGTCTGTTTAGGTCCAATAACTTTACTTATAACCTTCGTCATATCAGAAACAGAAATAAAAGACTTCTCTTTACTTCTAACTCTATCTACATAATTTAAATGTTCAACAAATTCATAGTTATTAAAAAACTTTTCCATATTTTTATAACCAAGACGAGCATAACTCCCGCTTACTCTTTCATATCCTTTTTCATCTACTGAATATTCAGCAGTTTCTTTCTTCATTCTTCTAATACTCTCTGAAATAGCATCTTCTGAACTTTGGCCTTTTCTTGCTTTGTCAGCTCCATCGAAAAAATATGAACCTTGGGAATCTGTTGCCCAAATATCAAATACCATTTCATAATATGGATTAATTATCGCACCTTGCTCATCTTTATAAAAACCATATAGATTATTACTAGAGCTTGAACGATTATCTTGATAATGGAAACTAAAGAATATATTTTCAATACCATAATCTTTCATTTCCGCATACTTTGCAAAATAATCTTCACTTGCTACGTTTTTTAATCCTTTAATAAAATCTTTGTAAGGCAAATGAAAAACATCTCCATCATGGAAAGTATCATAATCCATTTTCACTACTGATCTAAGGTTTCTTTCTTCTGATAACGGAGTGCCTTGTATTTTTTCTACATTTTCAAACTTACTGATAAAACTCAGCATATCATTAACATGAAAAGGCATTTCTATGCCTTCAATAATTTCTTTCTTTTCATTTAAAAATTCTTGACGAGGCTCTATAAAACCATTTGGGGTTTCTTCAAATATAAACTTAACGAAGGTTGCTCCTGTCTTATCAAGCATTTCTACAGCTTTTTTTACTCCGTTTTTTTCAGCCATATTTCTGATATCAGCAACTTTTACAAAGTAAACATCATTTGGTCCAACGATAATTTGCGACATTATTTCTCCTTAAATCTTTCATCATTATTTGTCTATTTTAAAACATTAAACTTATTATGTATATAGAAAGCTCATGTTCAACAAAAATAAAAAAGAGACCTAAAGATCTCTTTTTAAACTTTTTTTAAATCTTAGGTCTTGATACAGAGACTTTATTTTTTAAAGCTTTTTCACCCACCTGATTAACAATATTTACACTAAACTCACTTCTATCTTTAAATAAATAATCATTAAACTCAATTAACTCTAAAGACTGACTATTCATTATTTTAAATATACTGTTTGTTTCTAATGTGCCTATAGAAGCTGTCTTATAATTCACAGGAACAATCCTTGAGGGTATTCTTTCTTTATCTGCTTCTTTTAATAAATGCTCTCTAACAGCATCTGGATTAGCCATGATCTGTTCTATATTTATTTCTTTCAATGATTCTGGTTCAAATGCTTTTCCGGTTGCATTATCAAAACCATAAATATTCATTTCAGGGAAATTCGATGCATCAAAACCTACTATTTTATTAAACTTCTGACTCAAACAATCTGTATGACCATTTGGAATATAAGGAAAATCAAATTTAAAACTGACTAATACATTATCATTGCCTAACTCTTTTAATTTATTTAACTCAACATTTAAATTTTTGTTTCCAAGATTTAATATATTATCAATAGCAACAGAATAAGCTTTTGCCATAGTAATATCTAAACCATCTGATGTTGTTAAAATATGAGCATCCGGGCTTATTTCATAATGAGGCACTCTTTCATCTTCTGTTCGGGCAACACCTATACCATTCCTTGTAGATACCAACAGCTCATTTAACTCATTCTTTAAAAGATATCTTTCGCTTATTAATGCTCCCATTCCATCAGTAAAAGACATTTTTATATCATAATAACGCTCATCATTTTTATTTGCCAAAATATCAACATACACATCTTTCACATTATCGTTAATGTTGTATTTCTCTTTTACTCTTTCATTTAAATCATCAACAATAAGATAATATTGATCTCCAGCCTTGGCTGTTATTTTAAAACCAAGCTCTTTAGATGCTATACCGTGAATATCAGTTAAAGATGTAAAAGCATATTCATCGTTATGAATATTTTCTACAAAACGTAGCTTATTTTTTATTTTTTCATCATTAAATAAAAGCTCTATATTATTCGGTTCAAGAACCATATAACAATTACTATAATTTTTGCTATCTTCTAAATGTTTAGCGCCTGTTTCTATAGCATGATTTAAACGCATACCCCAAACATCTTCTGAAATAAAATTCCTTCTATCATCTTGGGAATTTTGTTTTTCCAACTTTTTATATGAATCACCTTCAAAGAAAAATGTTCCGTGTTCATCAGTAGCAAATATTTCCATACTTGGACTATGATACGGATTTAAAAAATATTGCTGTTCTTTGATATTATTAAGAGAAAAGTTTTTATCTCTTGGCATTTTTCTATCATCATTATAATGCATGGATATAAAGATGTTTTTTATGCCATATTCTTTCATTATTTCCGCTCTCGCATAATTTTCTTCATGAGCATAGTTTTTAAGACTCAATAAAAAATCATCAATAGATAATTGATATACATCACCATCTTTTAAATTGAAACCCCCTACATTCACTGTAGAATTAACATCTCTAACAATATTACTTTCACCTTTTTTATATTCGACGCCTTCAACTTTATTAATTAAATATAGCATATCCCTTTCTGTAAAATTCATAGAACTATTTTCGACAGAACTTTCTTTATTATCTAAAATAGTAAATTGAGTTTTAATAAAACCGCTTGGAGTTTCTTTAAAATCAAAAATGACTTTATGTGCTTGTGGATTTTGATCTATTTTATCCATCCAAGCTTTATTTTCGTTTTGTTCCATTAACTCTCTAATCTTATCCATTTCAATAATGAATTTGTCGTTTAATCCAATAATATTCTTTGACATAATAATTCCTTCGCATTTATTTATATATTTTATTATAGCCTTTTAAAAATAAAGTGTATACAAAAAAAGCCACCCGAAGGCAGCTTTTTGTTTTAATCTTTTTTCAAAATTTCAGTATCATATTCGATATATTCATTATTTCCTATTGGTCTTGCACATTTTTTTCCAATCATTACATATCCTTTATTTTCTAAAGACAAACATGTTTTCTGATTATCTTTATAGTCCGAAACATCCATATAGTATCCAACTAAAACTAACACAATAGATAAAATCAACGAAGGAACAAAAATCTTCGCCAGCCAAATAATCCTTTTTCTTTCAAAATAAAGCCCTTTCCATAGAGTCATTGATTGGATTGCGGAAACAAGAATGAAAGTAATCAAAAAGAATAAGATATTATTTTCAGAAAATAAAACAGGCATAAAAACCTCTCAAGTGATATTACATACATTACATGTATTATACCTTTTAACGTTTTTATGCACAATCTTTATTTCTGTTTTTCTATTCTTTTGGATGAAATCTTTTGGTCGCTTGGCTAACGCTATCAAGATTTATTTGAAGGTATTGCTCAGTGCTTTTTAATGAAAAAGACATAAACTCTATTACATTATCTAATTCATTATAATCATAGCTTAAGCTTAAAGAATCTACAGCTATATTGAAACATTCTATCACCATATCATGCTGTTCAAAATAATAATCATTACAAAAATAGATTGTTTTATTTTTTAATAGATGCCTTAATATCAATATACATAGTTTTGAATTTCCACTGTTTTCTACAATCATCTCTTTTCCAAAAATATTTAATATTGATACACCATTTTTTTTATCTATTTTTAAACTTGTTATTTTATTAAAATACATCCAAACTGTAATATTATTAAAAAAAGACACAACAGTATCATTATCAACATCACGTTTATTTATTGTGTTAATTATATTTGTTAAATGTTCTTTTCTTTTTAATGGCTTTACTTCGTAATCGTTAAGAGCCGAATTATATACATGCCAGTTTTTATAACCTGCTATTTTGGCTATTATATTTAAAACATCATTGTTTTTATAGTGAGATATTTCTTTTAGTGCAAATGATAATTTCTTTATATCATTTTTATTTTTTAATATATTACTATCTATAAAACTGTTTAGTGATAATGACTTATTTTGCAAACATATCTTAAACTCTACTTTATTTTTTTTATCTAATGGAACCGTGTATATATAAATACTATAACTTTTATTATTGATAATAATTTCAAATTGAATATTCAAAATATTTTTTGCTGTTTTATACCTTTTTATATGAGACAAATTTTTATATTCATTAGTATTAAACATTCTTATAAAATTAATTACATGCTTTTCCTGAATATCACAGAAATAAATGTTTTTACCAAAACCTACAACTTTATCTTTAAATATTGAAAGTATATTTATTTCTCTTTTATCCATTTCGATAATAAAGTCTTCAAAATCTTTTTGGGTTCTTGTTTCTAACATTTTAGTAATTTTTTCAGGAAATGTTGGTAGATTTTCTGATTTAGAAATATTAATCCTATTTTCATCTATAATTAGGCTATCAAGCTCTTTAAATGATGAATAGCCTTTTATTACAGATATGACATCCATAACATCACTACATTTTATATTTAATTCACTTGATATTTTTTTAGAAAATTCAATTATTTCAGAAGGGGTGTTTTTTATTGATGTATTTAATAACATATATTTATCCTTATTGTATTTTTTGAATCTTCTCGTTATCAAAACAATATGAATTGTTAATATATATTGTTATCTTTTTTTCTTATATAAGCCTTTAACCATAAAAATGAGAAGGGACGGCGGCAAACCTTCCCTATATTAAAATAAGCATTTTTAAAAGTCAAACTTTTAATCTAATTTAAGATCTTCTTCAGAAGGTAGTTCACCATGTTCGGCAAAATATGTCAAAATAGGTAAAATCTCTTTTACCATAGATTGAGAGAGATGCATTCGATTGTTGGCAACAAATTCTTCAACACCTTTTATTTGTTTAATATTCAGATCATGCCAGCCCGTTAGACCTTCTTTCATTACTTTTACATCAAGGTCTTTACAGCCTAACCAAATAAGACCTTCTTCATCGATAGCACTACTTTCTTGGATAGTACAAGTCTCACCACATCTATCTGTAAACTCTACAAGTTTAAAACCTCTTCCTGTTTGTTCAAATTTCATTATTTTTACCTTATTTTATTTAATAAAAAAGAGAAGATCGGAATCTTCTCTTTGTATAAAAGCTATTTTATCGCACCAAGATAACAGCCATATCCTCACCCGTATCATTCAGGCAACAGATAGGCTGACCAATCCAGCGTTTATCTTGCAACTCATCATCCCATTGAGCAATACATCCATCTTCAGGACGCGCACCAATTTTTACCCAAACCTTGTCACCACCTTCATATTTAAACTTAGCGCCTAATGCAAGCTTGCTAAATAAAACTTTTTCTTCACTCATTTTATCATCCTATATTAAGATGCCAGCGGCATGAAAGCAACTTTAGATACAACAAATACTTCTTCATCGGTAAGAACGAACTTACTTTCATCAGGATTAACGTGATCGATTTCCTTACCTGCAAGCTCTGCTTCCACATTATAAGGAGTGAGACGATTATTTCGAGCAAAGTTAATGCCAGAAATGATACGCTCATCCGCAACAAAAGTAACTACAGTACAGGCTCCTCGCAGCCCCGGCTCATTAAACTTTGCAGAAGGCAAATGCTTGATAGCATCTAACTCAGTGAAAAGCTGCTCCATAGCTTCATCATCTCCGCCCTGAAGAACGACTTCTGTTTCAGCTTTGAAGGCCCAATTATTAAAAAGTTCATCTGCCTGTTCGCAAAGCTCTTTACTAAAAAATTTTTTCCACAGATTACTTATACCATGATTAGACTGAGGAATTTGACTGCTACCGCGAATATAAAAGTTTAATACTGTATAACGTTTTGAAAATGCCATTATTTAAATCTCCTATTCTTTATCAATTACGCGATTATACTATATCTCTACCATTAAAGACAACAGTTTATTTTTGTTTTTAATAATGATTTTTATCGACCATTTTCTTCGTGCTTGAGTTTTTTGGCATACTTTTCAGTACTGATTTTTACTCTTACAAGTTCATCCAAAACTGCTTTTGCTACAGCCTCATTCTGATGATAGTATTCTCCGCAATCTTCATACATACCAAAATTTTTTCGGTCTTTTATAGCTTGCTCATGATTTACTTTTGCTTTTTTAATTTCATTTTCAAGCCATTTAACAACATCTTTTACGCCTTCTGATTTCATTTTTTTTCTCACATTTTAGTCATTAAAAGTAAGTGGATCGGTCAAGTAATAAATATTATTACTATCTCTCATGATATTTTCATAGTGAAGATCAAGCTCACAACCTTCTACAACTGACAATAACTCTACTGCTTTTTTACATATTTCTTCTAACTTTGAATCTTCAAAATAAGCCTCATGGTAGTCTGAAAAATCAAGCAATGCTTTTTTATCTTTTTTACTTATTTTTAACGGAAACAACCTTTTCATTAAACATGTTGCTTGTTCACCATCAAAATCGACTTTTAAGATGGGAACAATGCTGTATTTTTCTCTTACGTCTTGAGGAAGTACAGCAATCTTATAGAATGCATCATATTCGTAATCTGATGTAACCTTTAAACAAACATCAGAATCAATTTCATGCACGACTGAATGCTTTCCAGAACCGAGGATTTTATTAGTGTTCATGTTCTTCATTCTGTAGATTTTGAGCTAATTCCTCAGTCTTATTCTTAACTCTTACCAACTCTTTTAGAACGGCTTCTGCTGTTATTACATCTTCATTATAGCTTTCACCACAATCTTCATACATACCAAACTTGCTTCTTGCTCTTTTAGCAGAAACAACGTTAGCTTTAGCTTTTTCAATTTCTTCTTCAAGCCATTCTACTACTTTTTTAAAACCTATTGATTTCATTATATTAATCTCATGATTGTTTATATTAAGCTATTGTACATTAACCCGTTGTTAATGACAACATTATTCAACTTCTGACCATGAATCAATTTTAATATGTCGGCTATGATCATACTCACGATACATTGAGTATTTTACTTCGTACACACGTCCTTCTTTATCTTTAGCTAAAAAAGTTAAAACTTCATCAGATAGCATTGTATCAAGAGTTCGCAAATAATAAGCTACATCCGCCAGCCTTTCTTCAAAAACTTCTTCTGAAGACTCTTCTAACAAAAAGTCAATTTCTTGTATTTCTTTTGATTGACGAAGTTTTTTTGCCTCAATCATTACATCGTTAAACAATTCTGCCATCTTTAAAGCGTCATCAAGACTTCCTGAAAGGCTTTTATCTTGAACAACAATCCACTCACCATTATCATTAATAAATACTTTGATGATTTCTTTTTTATCTGCAATACCTACAACCTCTATTTGCTCATCTTTATTTTTTACATCAACATAACAATGCATTTTATAATCCTTTTTATTAATATGAGTTTTATATAAACAGAATGACTATTTGTTACTCCGATTTTTCATGCGTTAAAACACAACGACCAGCGCAATAATAAGAAAAACGACCATTCTTATCTACTTCTTCAAAATCAGCTTTACAAAGGCAGTTTTCTTTATTGCTAATTTCATAGATTTCTTCCTTAGTTCCGCTTCGTTTCAATTCGCCGTTAACAAAAAACGAGTATCTTTTCATGCTTTCACCTTTCAAATTTGTTGTTGTCATTATAGCTTTTTATAGGGTTAAATACAATAAAAAAGAGGCCGTAGCCCCTTATTTTATAAACACTTAGATAAAACCTAAGAACATCGGATGATCGATTAAAGCTTGAATTTTCGGTTTCAAATCTTCCATTTCCATCATATAATCTTCGGATGAGTTTATATAAAAACCCTTTGCTTTTGACACAGGTAAATGTTTACCATGAGGTTTCGTGAAAATATCCATGAAATTATTTTCATCCATTTCTTTTTCCAGCAAGCTCATTTTCTTTTTGAGTTCTTCTTTTTCACTTTCTGGAGTAAAAGATGAGTACAGTTCATCCATCACGTTATCATATTGTTCTTCAAGTTCAGCAAAACGGTTCTCATAATAGTTTTGAGAGTCAATCACTCCGCCGCTCATAACAAACTCTTCTTTTTCACGTTTATGATTAAATCCGCTTTTAATGCTAAATCCCCAGCAATATGGTTTTACTTTAAATTGGGTTTGAAGTTCTTTACGGTCAAAAGCAAAAATAACAAAACCGAAGTTTTTAGAAACAGACAGATCACGACTCATAGACCAACCATACATCCATTTAGAGTCATTATAGATAGGATCGTTGTCTTTACGACGAATACCATCAGTCCAGAAACGTTGTGTTGTGTGAGCTTCAAAAAAACCACGATTTAAAATATCCATTACTTTAAAGATGCTAACACCATGCCAAAGCACACCTTGGCTTTTGATATCTAACATTTCAGCATTCGTGATTTTTTTCATTTTCTTTCACTCTATGATTTTTCTATGTTGTCATTATACACAGAGTCAGAGTTTAAGGCAACAAAAAAGAGGCCGGAGCCTCTTCTTTTTTATAGATAGCTTAAATCTTTAGGTTTAACTTTTACATTATAACCCATAGATTTTAAGAACTTAGTATCGAAATCAATTACTTTTTCACGCATTAAACCTTCTTTTACTACATCATCCATTTTATTACTGGTAGTAGCTACAGCAATAAAAGAGTTATAATGCATTTCAACAAAAACCATCTGATCAGCATTGATAGTTCCGATTAAAATAATAGGTGCATTATCAATCTCATCGTAATGGTTTCGTAAAACAGACTTGCCATTTTCTAACATTTCCATCTCTTGAATAGCATCATACATTTGTTTAAACGCATCTTGGGGAATACTTCCCGTTTCATCAGTTAAGTAGCCAAATAGAGATACTTTTTCACCTTCTGTTTTTTCTTTTGAAGATTCTTTCTTTTCTTTTTCAATTTTAGAATAACGCTCTACTTGATAAGCTTTCAGCAGATTATCTACCACCTTTTCATTTGAATTCAATGATTCATAGATTTTGAGATCACCCGGCATAGTTGCCATCAAACTGTTGTTTACTACTACGCTAATCTTATCATTAGCATGATGATATTTGGATACAATAATACCATGAGTTGCTTGGAAAGCTTTTGGAACAAGCTCACTAGTGTTCAAACCAAGATAGTTAACCATAGAAAACTCTGGCAGATTTTCACGCTTAACATCATGACGAATAGCAATGACAACTTGATTACCCATTTGTTTTTCCTTACTGTTTAAATTAGGTTTATTATAACTGTTTTTATATCTATGCACAATAAAAAAGAGGCCGAAGCCTCTTCTTTTTTAAGTTTATACTAATTTATACCAGAAACTCTACAGTGAAAATCCGGGCGCTCTTGCTCAACTGGTTTTTCTCCTGTAGCTCTCTCATAATACGAAGAGCTTCATGTTTATCAGAAAACATTGCTACATGAATATCTTCAAGCATTCCATGATTACCACTTTTAAACTGCTCGTAATGCTCTTTCAACGTTTTACACGCGATTTTACCACCATCAGTCACTTCCTGAATAAAGGAAGGATTCCACGCATCGCGGCATAAAACACCTTCTTCCGAACGAATCATAGCTGTCATTTTTACTTCTCCCCACCCGTTTAATCTGAGTAAATAATAGCACATTTACTAGACGACTCACAAGCTATTTTCCTCATTATCAGTTTTTTTAAAGCATGTCTCAAACAAATAAAAATACTAATATACTTCTGCAAAGTGCTTAGCGGTTATCTCTTCGGCATGACTTACAGCGTATTCTTTATCATAACCTTTTGACAATAACATCTTCTCCACACTCTTGATAGATTCATCATAAACAGTTTCTTTGATTTCCATTAGAGAACAGTTAAAGTCCAGTTCTGCATTATATCGCGCATCATCTAAATCGGCATAACCACTTTCTCTTACCATTTCTTCTTGTTTTTCAAGGATCTGATGCTCATGTTTTTCTCTCATTGCTTGAGTAGCAAGTTCGAGTGTCTCATAGCTATCTTTATCATATCCGTTACCATGTCTAAAATATAAAGGAGCCTTAAAACGAGCAAACCACTCTTGAATAGAAATTTCTTCTTTTTCATGACGTGGATTTAAAAAAGTAGTAACAGTTTTCATAGGATTCTCCAAAAATGATTATAAAAAATCGGCACCTAACAAGATACCGATATACTATCACACCATTACATTAAAGACAATAAAATGATTACTTATATTTTCTTTTACTTTCTGTAGAGAGTTGAGGCTTAATTGCACTTTCAATTTCAACGACATGATCAAAATGTCTATTGTAAGCAACTTCTTCTTTTTCAAACATTTCTCTTGATTCTATACCATTGTTTTTCACTTTCAATAAGTATCCTTCTACATCATCAGTGACTGAACCATCCCAAGGATCTCTTCTCAGTATTTTATACATTCCTACTGTATTATTTTCATCAAACTCATTCTTTTTCATTTCTTCTAATGAAGCTACAGCATTTACAATGTTATCCTGATGAACAATAGGAATTGTATCCCAAAGTTCTACCAAATCCATTTCACCTTTCCCATCCTTTACAATATCATTCCATAGATAAAGATAGGTTTCATGTGGTAAGTCATCACTTGTTTCTGCTAAACCATCTGGAGTACATCCTATAAGTAAGTTTTCTACAACTATATTTTTCATAATTTATTCCTTTGTCGATTATATATTCAATTATATCAAGCTTTTTCTTTCGTGCAATAAAAAACCACCCGAAGGTGGTTAATTTAATAATATTTTAGTTTTAACTTTGTGTCAAATCAAATTTAAACTTTTGTATTTAACACTTCTAATCTTTTAGCGTTAAGTTGTTTAATTTTATCAGAACTTACTTTGATATCAGCAAGCAGTGAATCTACAGCTTTTTCAGCTTCTGGATAGGTTTCTTTATATTTCTTACTATTCTTATTCGTTCCACTCATTTGCTTAGCTACAATTTCTTTTACAATACGCTCCATATTAGAAGATAATGATTCTCCATTAGATAGCGTATTTATCATTGAACAACCAAAATCACTTTTATTCAGGATATTATAGATAAACGATGCTTCCAGAACATCTTCTACTATTTCTTTTTGAGAGTTAATTTCTTTCACTAATTGCTCTACAACATCTTCTTTTGTCATTCCAAATTTAGCGATTTCTTTTTCTTTATGGACAGCGTTAGCTGCTTCAATCTTATCCATACGCTCTTTATCTGCTGCTGCTTTTTTCTCTGCTTTTACAGCATCAATAAGACCATTATCACCTGTTTTGTTCAGGCAGTCGATACCTACAACAGATACCTTACCATCTGCTGATTTGATAAAGAAACGATTTTTTAAAACGGTACCACAATGCTCACAAAAAAATACACCGCTTTCTTGTGGTTTACACAAGCTAAAAGGAGCCTGACCTAAACCTGATAATGTAAAAACGTGTACTTGTTTCATGTTTATCTCTCCGTTTATTTAATGATATGATTCTATCATAATGACAACACGAAATCCACTATAAAAACAAAAAACCACCCGAAGGTGGCTATATTTTATTTAACTTGACTCAAGAGTTCAATCTCGTAGAAAGAAATTGTTCCTGTTACTGCTGTTTGCCTCCCTTCATTATTTAAATACCTGATGAAACATGTCTTCTCTTCTGGCCTGCACTGCCCATGATTAGTATAAAACACCGCCTCAACAATGAAATGGCTATCTTTTTCAAAAGCAAATACGCCATCTGATGTAAAGAGATCAATACCTTTAGGAATACGAACTACTTTACCAATAATTGATTCACTATATTCGCTTAAAAGCACAAAAGGAACCTGTTCAATTAACCCCATCCCTGATCGAATAATCACCAAAGAAGCATCATTAGTTAAAGATAAAAAATTAACAACAGAACCTGATGGAATCAATACTTTGCCATTACCACTATATGTTTCTACATCAGTATTTAAAACATATAAATCTTTTATATTCAACTGTGCCACATTAGATACAGGAATCAATACATCAGATGTTTTCATTTTATTCTCTCTTTGTTGATTTTTTCTACTTGATAGAACTTATTATTTCTTTTCAGATATAAAAAACCACCCGCAGGTGGCTTTTATTTTATAATCAGTCTTTCTGCTCAAACAATTTGTAGAAGCGATCTACAGTTTTATAGATATACTGGCGAGACACTTCGTATTTAGCACTCATATCTTTTACATTTTTCTTGTCTACCAGCACTTCTTCCAACAGCTTGTTAGTGCGAATACTCCAACCTTCGATTGCTGGTGATTTTTCTGCCCACTCATCAGCAGTCAGATGTTTTACATTGTTAGTATCTTTCTTTGGTTTTGCCATAATATTTACTCCACTTCTTTTGATTAAAATTTAAGGTTATTATAGGCCAACATCGTTGCTGGCCTTGTAAGTTGTTATCAGAACGGGATATCGTCGTCAAAGTCCATAGGTGGATTTTGAGTACCAGCAGCTTGAGGCTGACCAGAATGTTGCTGTGGCTGTGATTGTTGCTGACCACCCCAACCGCCGCTTTGCTGTTGATTATTTTGAGGTTTCTGACGTTGTGGCTGACGTTCAGAGTTAGATTTACCACCAATCATATTCAGAGTATCACCATTAGATACCTGAACTTCTGTAATGTAAACAAGCTTATCAGAACCTTCCGGTTTCCAGCTACGTGTACGAAGAGAACCTTCAATATAGACCTGAGAACCTTTACGCAGATATTCACCAGCGATTTCGGCTTTACGACCCCATACTACAATGTGATGCCATTCAGTATGTTCTTTCTTTTCACCAGTTGTTTTATCACGCCATGATTCACTTGTCGCAATACTGAAAGTAGCAACGGCAGTGCCATTAGGGATATAACGGACTTCAGGATCAGCACCAAGAAAACCAACAAGAATCGCCTTATTTACACCAGCCATAGTTCACCTCAAAAGTAGTTTTATGTTTTGTTTCGGCTCTTGCCTCAACCTATGAAGCTATTCTATATAGTCTCGCTATCAAAGTCAACAGAATATTTTCATTATTTTTAAATAAAAAACCGCCCGAAAGCGGCTATCTCACTTTAAGCCTTCAAAACCAACTAATTCAATATGTTCTGGTAAATCTTCTACAGATAAAGAACCATTCAGTAAACCTACAAGGTACTTATTGTGATTTGAAAATGCATCTGATTCATCAAAATAACCAGCAGTTTCGGTAAGCCCTTCAAGTTGAGATATAACATCAGATACAGTTTCGTAACGATGCTCAAAATCATCATCATTATTAGCTAAAGGATAAAAAATGATAGTTAAATCATCTTCTTCCATCAAAATATTATATGATGGACTTTCATTGCTTCCACGAACTACCGTTTTAAGAATAGATAATCTAATCACGTTAACCTTACTCATTTACTTATCCTCAAGTTATAATTTCTATAGCTATTTTATCTCAAAGTTTCATTTAATGACAACAAGTTTTTATTATTTTTTAGATTTATTCACGAACTTTACAATCTTCAGCTCTTCTGGTGTTAGCTTAGAGCGGATAGATTCGACTAACGCTTTAAACTCCTTATCTTTTTGTTCTTTTTGTTTTGCTTTTTCCAGCTCTTCTTTCTTGGTAAGTTCAATACTTTCATGCAAGTCTTTTAGATCTTTATTGACTTTCTCTTCAATATCAAGATAAAGCACTTCCATTGGCAAACCATCAGAAAAGTAATCATCAAAAAGCATATTATTATCACTTTTACCTTGATATTGTCCTTCGATGCCTACTTTATCTACATAGATTTTGGGATCAAAGTGACCATCAGCTTCACTTTCTGAATCACCATTATTATAATTCCACCACGAAAGAGTAACACCAGCAATTTCTGCTGCTTTCCACATAAAATAATTCAAGCGATCACTAATTTGTTTTTCAATATTTGAAAACTCTTTTAATGACATTTCACCCGAAACCATACGTTCCACTACACGTTTATCTAATGGCGCGACATATTCTACTTCTGGCATTATTTTATCCTCTTTTAAGTTAGCTTGTTCAGTTTTTATTATTCAAACTTCTAAAAAGCTTGAATATTTCTTCTATCGATTTTTTCTCATTTTCTACGCACATTTCATAAAACTCTTTAACCTTTTCATCTTGTTCTATTTTCTTTTTTCCATAAGAAATATTTAAAATTTCCTTGTTTGAAACATTTTTTATTAACTTAAATACTAATTTTTCCAATTCTATCATTGAGGAATCTTCTGACACTGATTCTTCAATCCAATTTTCTAAAGTAATATTAACTCCATATTTCCATAAACATTTATCAAACTTAACATTTTCTGGTATATTTATATAATTTCTTTGGGTATATATTACTTCACTTTCTTCTTCCCAAAAACCATCTTGATAACGTGGTCTGTTTTCAAAAAAACGTACACTTCCATCTTTATTTAAAGATATATACCAACAGTTATTATAAGGCAAAAAGCTATTACCAAATATATCAAACATTTTTCACCTCTTTCATATTTCTAACGAATTCAATAATTTTCTTATCGTATTCGAAACTTTTTTGACTACTTCGAATATCTAAAGTGCTTTCCAGTTTACGAAGATAAAGCGCTTCGCTGGCAGCGGCGGCTTTTTCAAATGATTTAGAAATAGTTAAAAGTCGTTTAAGCTCAATGATAGGATATTCATCATCAGCGATGGATTCAGTTAACCAGTTTTCTTCGGAAATATCTGTTCCAATCGCCCACAGACATTTACTTGGATCTACACCTTCTGGAACAGAACCTTTTTGATAATCATATGCTACATCGCTATCATCATCAGAAGCTTCCCAAATACCTTCATCTTGATTGTAAATAGGACGAAGTTCAAAGGAGTTAACACTACCATTAGCATCCATTGCTGAATACCATACATCACCACCTATATTCATACATTTCTTGCCAAAAACACTATAATAAATTGCCATATTTTTTCACTTTTTATTTATATAATTAATAAGCCTCATCACGAATGACAAGGCTCGTTTTTTTGTTAGGAGTAAAACTCAATCCCAATTTTATCAATTCCTAAGTCAAGAAATTCATCAGGAAGCAATGATTTCAAAACTTCTACAGCATCATTTCCATTTTCGTCAGGGATTTTAGATTTCAAATTAATTACACCTGTAAAGTCTCCATCATTCATCTTACCATATGTACTTCCATTCTCTAGACAATAATCATAAAATATAGAACGTAAATCTTCTGGCAACTCACTTCCATCAAAAGAATAGTTAATATCATGGCTAATTGGATACACTGAAACAATTGTCTTTTCTGTCATTCATTTATCTCCAAAATAATTTTGTAAATATTTCCGCAATACCCATATAAATAAAGCCCTACTCTAGGGTAAGGCTTTAATATTATTATTTACTATCAATGATTTTATAAATACGAGCCACTAAATCTTCGTGTGTTTTAAAACCTTCACTATCTACACGAGTATCATAACAGCCGCTACCCCAATCGGAATGAACACGAAGAGGAATCTGACCATCAGCAAGCTGCTTTGCAGCAATATCCATCATTGTAGAATCAGGACCGTTAAAACGATCTTCCTCCTCATCAAACTCAGGATCAAAATCAGCTTTAATTTTTGCATATTTAGCAATAAAAGCTTGGATTTCTTTAGACAACTGCAGCATTTCACTTTTCATTTCATATTCTCTCTATTTAAGATACGACAAGTATAGCTGTTTCTGTTGTCATAATCAACCTTTTATTTTTTAGAAAACTTTCTTTTTAAATGACTCACTTACATTGTCGTAGGCCCAAAATGTTCCAGATAATTTTTCCTCAAAATCATCTTTTAGAACTACTACATCACCACGAACAATTTCTTGATTTTCATCAAAGGCCGCATCACGACCAAGTTTACTATCGATATAGCTTTTATCTACAGGGTTTTCTAATGTTGAAAGAAGGATTAAAGACATAGTAATCTCCGGTTAACAAAGTTCCATCGCAGAAGAATAGGCTGATTCGAAATCAGAGTAAACATCAATCAAAGACTCTTCTCCACCAAAACATGGAATTTCATAGAGATAGAAACCATCTTCTTTTTTATGAATAAGCCAACCATCCTCAATGTATTCGGATTTCTGAATCAGCAAAGAACCATCTTCTTGCTCTTTTACAAATAAACCAAGTTCTATATACTGTTCCATTTTAGCCTCGATTATGACGTTATAATAGCGTTCATTTTACACAATACGTCTATTAATGACAACAAATTTATGCAATAGGCTCAAAATCAATAACACGATTAATGAGTATCTCATCAAAACAAATAACATTTTCATGCATTACATAGATAAAATAATCGTTACTTTCAATGATTTGTTGATCTGAACTATCATAATCTGTATTAGATACAAAAATTTCGAACTGTCTTTTAACACTCTTTTCGAGTGTAGAACTGATTGGGCTTATCATTTCTTTTATGACAGTATTTACTTCTTTATGCTTACCTGCTTGATTATCTTCTGTTAACTGGTCAAGTAAGTCGCAAGCCTCTGAAATACAAAGCATATCGTGATCTTCACATAATTTTGATATTGGCATTAGATTAACTCCATTAAAATTTTAATAAAGTATACCTTGTATTGCTTTTAAAAGCTATCTTTTAAATACAAAAAAGACGCCGAAGCGTCTTTATATTATTTACTTATTTACTTATTTATAAAAAGTAAAACCACTCATAGACAAATCTTTTAAAGATGTAATAGCATATTCATCCAGATCGATACTTTCATCTTCAAACTCAATAGAAACAGAAAAAGGAAAATCATTTTCTCCTTCGGCTTTTAAAACGGCAGTAAAATCGCTTTGAGCAGTTTTATTAAAATGTTGCGCCAAAACATCCTGAATATCTTTAAATGTTTTTACATCGCTATAGACTTCGCCATTTTCTACTACAACACTATATGCTTTGTCACCATCCAGCTTTTCTTGAATATTCTGCATTATTATCTCTCTTATTTATTTTTTAGGTTCGTTTTTGATGATATGACGAGCCAATGTATAATCTTCATTGACGATTTCTTTTCTTAAAAAATCAATGAAGCTTTCATTTTCTTTAGCAATATCTAAATCTGTATAGCCATCTTCAGTGTAATCAACGAAAAGTTCTAAACGATTCTTAACAGTATCACTCTCCTCATCAATGTAATTTGCTAAAAGCTTTTTCAATTGTTTATTTACCGTTTATTTTAAACTGTACAAATCTGATCATATATAATAAAACGTAAACTATCAGGTTTTACCGAAATGTCTCATTTCGTTTTTAATATGTAAATACTTCGTATTTGCGTAAAAAACATCATATTGAATAAAATATAACTACCGAAGGTAGTTACATAAAAATATTATATAATCGTTTAAGTTTAAAATACTTATATTAAGCTGTTTATTTCCGGTCGCATAGCGACTGGAAATAAACAGCTCTTGGCATAACGGAATACCAGTACTGCCC